>Ga0209702_10001416_pt1 | contig 46010 bp, 49 predicted proteins | sample FRY01_FD_187210 | JGI IMG/M metagenome (GOLD analysis project Ga0209702, IMG submission 187210) | Freshwater microbial communities from Lake Fryxell liftoff mats and glacier meltwater in Antarctica - FRY-01 (SPAdes) (version 2) | ecosystem: Environmental > Aquatic > Freshwater > Ice > Glacier... | reverse complement strand
AACCCGTCGCCGACCAATGGAAAAACTATTTGTCAGATAGCGCGATCGACCGCCGAAGATATTGAATTAGCTTTAGATGCAGCGCATGCGGCACGCGATGCATGGGGTCGTACCAGTGTTACTGAACGTTCTAATATTTTGTTAAAGATCGCAGATCGCATGGAAGCCAATCTAGAAATGCTCGCCGTTACGGAAACTTATGACAACGGTAAGGGAATTCGTGAATGTCTTGCTGCAGATATGCCGCTTGCGATAGATCACTTTAGATATTTCGCTGGCGCAATTCGCGCGCAAGAAGGTTCACTTGGTGAATTAGATGATGACACTGTCGCTTATCACTTCCACGAACCACTTGGTGTAGTCGGTCAGATTATTCCTTGGAACTTCCCAATTTTGATGGCGGTCTGGAAATTAGCACCAGCACTTGCCGCCGGAAACTGCGTTGTTCTAAAGCCAGCCGAGCAGACACCTTGGTCAATTTTGGTATTGGCAGAACTCATTGGAGATCTACTTCCAGCGGGTGTACTTAATATCGTAAATGGATTCGGTATCGAAGCCGGAAAGCCACTTGCATCATCAAAGCGCGTCGCCAAGATCGCTTTCACTGGTGAAACAACTACTGGACGCTTGATTATGCAATATGCATCAGAGAACATCATTCCAGTGACGCTCGAACTCGGTGGCAAGAGCCCAAATATCTTTATGGCAGATGTTGCCGAGGCCGATGATGACTTCTTTGATAAATCAATTGAAGGATTCGTTATGTTCGCCCTTAACCAGGGTGAAGTTTGTACCTGTCCATCACGCGCTCTGATTCATGAGTCGATTTATGACAAGTTTATGGAGAAGGCAATTGCTCGTACAAAGGCGATTACTCAGGGCAATCCATTTGATACTGACACCATGATGGGTGCGCAGGCTTCAAATGATCAACTTGAAAAAATTATGTCCTACATGGATATTGGTAAGCAAGAAGGTGCCACAATCTTGACTGGCGGAAATCGCAATATCGTTAAGGGCTTTGAAGATGGTTACTACTTTGAACCAACAATTTTCAAGGGCACAAATAATATGCGCGTATTCCAAGAGGAAATCTTTGGACCAGTTGTTTCAGTAACAACATTTAAAGATATGGATGATGCGATCAAGATTGCCAATGACACACTTTATGGTCTTGGTGCTGGTGTCTGGACACGCGATATGCACGCGTCCTATCGTTTAGGTCGTGCAATCAAAGCTGGCCGAGTTTGGACAAATTGTTATCACGCATATCCTGCCCATGCCGCATTTGGTGGTTATAAGTCATCTGGTATCGGTCGTGAAAACCATAAGATGATGCTCGATCACTACCAACAGACTAAGAATCTTCTAGTTTCATATAGCCCAAAGAAGCTGGGGTTCTTTTAAAAAATAATATGGAGCGCGTAACTATCACAGCAACTGCATTAGATATGGTGAAAAAATTAGAAGGTCGTTTTGGCCCACTGATGTTTCATCAATCCGGCGGCTGCTGTGATGGTTCGGCACCTATGTGTTACCCGAAAGATGATTTTATTATTGGACAAGCAGATGTATTTTTAGGAAACGTTGGCGATGAGCAATCGCAGAGTCCGTTCTATATCTCTGGTGCTCAGTTTGCATATTGGAAACATACCCACCTCACCGTTGATTTAGTGCCGGGGCGAGGAAGTGGATTTTCAGTTGAAGCACCAGAGGGTTTTAGGTTCTTAATTCGTTCTCGTATTTACACCGATGCCGAGTATTTTGAATTGGAGAAGCAACCTATTCTCTTGGGTAGGCGGCATATATAAAACGCTCACAGAGAAGCTCTTATCTTCCTATCGCGGCAGTGGTGTGGGTTTGATAGGGTTAGAGATGACGGAGTTAGAACGGATTTGCCCTGAAGAAAGGTGCTGATTCATGCAGTTATGGATGTGGCTGGTAGCAGGAGGCGCGCTTTTAGTTGCCGAGATGCTTACCGTTGACCTTTTATTTGCTTCCCTTGCCTTCTCAGCCTTTGTTGCCGCAATTGCAAATGCCCTTGGCGCAAACATGGCGGTGCAGGGATTTGTCTTTGCTGTGGCAGCGCTTCTCTCCTTATTGATATTAAGACCGATCGCTTTAAAGAATTTGAAGAAGAGCACTCCGGATTTTTCTACCAATGTCGATGCGCTCATTGGCGCACCAGCACTTGCTTTGACGGCAATTGATGATCTTTCCGGACAGGTAAAGCTCAGTGGAGAGATTTGGAGCGCTCGCAGTGATTCGGGAGCGATTGCCCAAGATGCCAGAGTTGAAGTTGTTGCAATTGAAGGTGCCACCGCAGTTGTAAAGAAGAAAGGTTGATCTCATGAATTATTCCTTAGGTGTACTCATACTCCTTGTCGTTATTTTTGGTGTTGTCCTAGGGCGAGCTATTCGCATAGTTCCGCAAGCAAGCGCGGGCTTGGTAGAACGACTTGGGCGCTATCAACGAACCTTGGGTGCAGGGCTCACAATTATTATTCCCTTTGTGGATCGTTTGCGGCCACTGATCGATATGCGCGAACGGGTAGTTTCCTTTCCACCGCAACCAGTGATTACTGAAGATAACCTTGTGGTCTCAATTGATACAGTTATTTATTTTCAAGTTACTGATCCAAAATCTGCCACTTATGAGATTGAAAATGTAATTCAAGGAATTGAGCAATTGACAGTAACCACATTGCGAAACGTGGTTGGTGGATTAGATTTAGAAGCTGCCCTAACTTCACGAGATTCAATAAATGCTGCTTTACGTGGGGTCTTAGATGAGGCCACCGGTAAATGGGGAGTTCGCGTCAATCGCGTAGAGCTAAAGGCGATTGATCCACCTCCAAGTGTGCAAGAGTCGATGGAGAAGCAGATGCGTGCAGAGCGTGATAAGCGCGCAGCGATTTTGACCGCAGAAGGTGAAAAACAAAGTCAGATCTTGACAGCAGAGGGCGCGCGTCAAGCCGAAATTCTTCGTGCCGAAGGCGATGCACAAGCTGCGATTTTACGTGCCGATGGTGAGGCCGCTGCAATCAAAAAAGTATTTGGCGCTATTCATGATGCTAATCCAGATGAGAAAGTTCTGGCTTACCAGTATTTGCAACAGTTGCCAGCGATAGCAAATGGCACTGCAAGTAAGATCTGGGTGATTCCAGCTGAGCTAAGTGGTGCCGCTGAACAGATCATGAAGGCTTTCAAAAAGTAGTTATTAGAGTTTATGTTGGCAAGTGCGGCGGAGGCTGCTGAGAATCAATTACTAGATCAATCCGTATTTCAGATTGACGCCAAAGCCTTCAAATTACTTGAGCGTCAGCTCGCGGCTCCGTCAAAAAGTAATAAAAAGTTACAAGAGTTATTGAACGTTCGCACTCCTTGGTAGTTGGAAGCTTTTCAGTTGTCCAGCTAACTACTTCTTATCAACTCGCAGAGTTTAATTCTGGAAATTCAGTCCTTGATAATTGGCTTAAAAATAATGGCGTTCAAGCTCAACAAAGTAATACTGCTGCCGTCTACCTTCTCTTAAATGGTGGAACCGTCGTTGGGTATTACGCAATTGCAATGAGCAGTATCGAGCAAAGTAAATCAACGGTGCGAGTAAGTAAAGGAACAGGTAAGCATCGGATTCCCATGGCGCTAATTGCGCGATTAGCGATTGATTTAAGTATTCAGGTAAAGGGCTATGGAGCAATTTTGCTGAAGGATGCGGTTCTGCGCGCCATCTTGGCATCTGTATCTGTCGCGTGTCACGGAATATTGGTTCACGCGATTGATGATTCAGCGGTTGCTTTTTATAGCCGATTCGGATTTGAAATATCTCCGATCGCTCCACGTACGTTAATGGTACTTCTCAAGGATCTTAAATAGCCAGATTTCTCGAAACGATCTGGCATTGGTAGAAATTCAACCTGACCAGTTCGGTAATAAACGCTAGATTTTGATCGTGAAAGAGATCGATATTTCCTTAGATGCCCAAGATATACTGCAGGATCATTTTCAGGGTTTGCATTCAGGCGGCGGACGCAGTTATATAAAAGGCGGACAGAGCGTGGCTGATGAAGCGTTAGCAAATTTAGATGTCAAGGGATATGCCAAGAAGCGATCGCAGGTGCAGCCGGTAAATACTCGCGGGGCAACGATGTTATCTCCATATATTCGCCACAACTTGATAACTTTGAGCGATGCTTGGCGCGCGGTAAGAGCGGCATCTTATGAGGATAAAGAGAAGTTTCAGGATGAATTACTTTGGCAGGAATACACCAGACACTTATATGCCCGCATCGGCACTCGGCTATTTCGTAATCTCCGTTATGAACAAGAGTGGACTACACCGGGTGATGGATGGCCAAAGGCAATGGCGTGTATTGATTCGGTTGTTGATGAGTTGGAGAGTGATGGCTGGATCGTAAATCAATCGCGAATGTGGATGGCATCGCAATGGACGGTGCGCAATGAAGCGGGTTGGTTAAACGGGCAAGAGCGGATGTATCAAAATTTATTAGATGGATCACGGGCGGCGAATCTTTCGGGGTGGCAGTGGACCGTTGGATCAGTAACGGGTAAACCGTATGGATTTGCGAGATGGCAAGTGGAGAACCGCGCACCCGGTCTATGTTTTAAGTGTTCGCTGAAGAAGGCGTGCCCAATTCAGGAGTTTAAAGAGTTGGCTCCGCTTGATGATGTTGAGGCTGAGCCATTGTTAGCGGCAGATCCCAATCCCAGTGCAACAGCGGGGCCGATCGTTGCAATTAAAAATCGTGTGCCCGAATATGTGTTGATCACAATCGATTCGATGGGCGATAGCGATGCGGCGTTAGTCGCGCATCCAGAACTGCCAGTGGTCTTTGTTTTCAACGAGGGTGCGCTGGCAAAGTTAAAACTTTCAAGTAAGCGGATTTATTTTTATTTGGAGACGTTGCAGGATCTTGCCAAGCGCCGTAACTTGCGGGTTTATTTGGGAAGTCCGTATGAATTTGCTAAGGAGAATGCGGTGGCAGTTACCTATGCGCCGGTTCCGAGTTTTAATAAATTTACTGATTTAGCCGAGATTCATCCCTATCCATGGTTGAAGCAACCACACGCCAGTTCAGTAAAATCATTCTCTGCTTGGCGAGGAAAATTGAAGTAGATTTTGGCTTATGAGATTAAGGCTTCGGGCGGTGACGGCCAAGCGATTGTTTCTGGCGTTGGTGATTGTAATTCCTGTGGTTGTTGCAACTAACCCTGCAGTGCAAGCTGCTGAAGATGATCTGATTATTCGAGAAGTCGATTTGGTTAGCACTCAGGTAGAAGGCGGACGTGGAGCGGCGTTGGCGATATTAAAAGATGGCTCGCTCTTACTTGGTGGAGGAGAACGTGGAGATACGCTCTTTTTATATGCCCAAGAGAAACTCACAAAAATTGGCAAAGTATCAACACAGAGCGAACGAATTCGTGATTCTAGATTTGCACCAACTGATATTGCAATATTAAAAGAAGATGCCGATACTGCTGAGCTTTTGATTTCTTATCCGCGATTAACGCGTGGTCCAGATTGTGTGAGGTTGGTGGTCTTTCGTTACACCATGTCAAAGCAGGCGATGACTCTGCAAAAACGCGAGCGTTGGTTTCAAGGAAAACCTTGTGTGCCAATCAGCGCAGTGCAACAGGCAGCAGGTCGCATGGAGGTAATTGACAACAAGAGCGCTTACTTAACAACTGGTGATCTCGGTTTTCCAAAGATCAATCAAGTTGCAGTAAGAGGTTGGTTGGGTGGCGTTTTTGAGATCAGCGCAAAGAGCGTTAATCAAATCTCCAGAGGACACCGAAATCCGCAAGGGATTGTAAAGATTGGAACTTCTTTATATATCTCTGAACATGGACCGCGTGGTGGAGACGAATTAAATTTAATTAAAGCTGGCAAAGATTATGGATGGCCATTCGTAACTTTCGGTCAGGCATATAGTTCTGGTGATTATGTGAAACCAAGTAATCCGAAGACTCATGTGGGATATGAAAAGCCTCTGTATTACTGGGTGCCTTCAGTTGCACCGACTGAATTGATCGCTCTTCCAATGGGCGCACAATGGAAGAGCAATCAAGGAAAGATCGTGATGGGAACTCTGGCAGAACAAGTTCTCATATTTATTGAGATGAAATCATTCGATCAAGTTGGGGAGGTAACTTCTCATGATGTGGGTGAGAGAATACGTGACCTAGAACTGGCTCCCGATGGCAATATGGTGGCAACGACCGATAGCGGCAAGGTTTTATTTATTTCTAGCGGTTAGTCATATGCAAAGTGCCTAGTTTTCTCTACGATTTGGCTCTAACGAAGCGGAGCAAATAATGGAAAAGCACATGCTGAAAATGCGCGATGGACGTTTACTTGAAGTTCATACAGCAGGAGATCCAACTGCTCCAGCAATTGTTTTTCATCATGGAACTCCCTCATCAGTTCTGACTTGGAAAGATTGGCTACCAAACGTTGCCGCACGTGGTCTCTTTGCAATCTCATCGAGTCGAGCAGGTTATGGAAACAGTGATCGCCGCGCAGGTAGAAGTTTTGGCGATAACGTAAGTGATACAGCAGATGTATTAGATTATTTCGGAGTTAAAGATTTTGTTTCAATTGGATGGTCTGGTGGTGGTCCGCACGCACTTGCCGATACTCAAGACTCAAGAAATCGTGGCGCAATAAGTCTTGCTGGCATTGCCCCATTTGGAGATCCAGCACTTGATTTCCTAGCAGGCATGGGTGAAGAAAATGAGATTGAATTTGGTGCCGCATTCTCACGGGTATTACCTTCACGCCAAGATGCCTGGTTCTAAATTAGTCTTCAAGCCGGGCGAAGGGCACGTATCGCTAGTGGTCAATGATCGCGATGAGATCATCTCAATTGCTGCGCTTCTGCTCGCCTAAATAGCGGTTTAAGCCTACTATCGGGCAGTAAGCAGTGCAGTTTTGCACAAAGACCCGCTACTCAGTAAAGGAGTAAAAAATATATGAAATTTAAATCCATCAAAATTGCAAGTGCCTTAATTGCTGGTGTACTTGTGTTAGCAGGTTGTAGTTCAGATAGTTCTGACTCAGCAGACGGTGGATCAATCACTGTTGCCTATCAGAACGATATTGCAACACTGGATCCAGCCATTGGTTATGACTGGCAGAACTGGTCAATCATTAAGTCACTATTTAGTCGTGTTTTAGATTACAAGCCAGGAACGGATACGTTAGTTCCAGATTTAGCGACAGAGATGCCAACTATATCTGCTGATGGAAAGACATTTGAAATCACACTTCGTGATGACGCTGTATTCCATAACGGTCGCTCACTAACTGCCGATGATGTTAAGTACTCAATCGAGCGCGCTGTTAACCCAAAGACCCAGAGCCCAGGGGCTGGATTCTTCGCCAGCATTGACGGTTTTGATGCCGCATCTGCAGGAGATACAACTGATCTTTCAGGAATTGTGGTTAATAGCCCAACATCATTAACAATCACACTTTCACGTGCTGATGCAACATTCCTTCATGTGCTTGCAATTAACTTTGCCAGCGTCGTTCCAAAAGAAGAAGTCGAAAAATACGGTGAAGATTTTGGTAAGAATCCAGTTGGTTCAGGTGCATTTAAATTCACCTCATGGACTCTTGGCCAGAAGTTAGTCCTAGATAAGAACCCTGATTACTACACAGCAGGAGTTCCAAAGGTTGGCCAAATCAATTTTGAAGTTGGAATCGATCCAACAGTTGCGTTACAGCGACTAAAGAATGGTGAAGTCGATATTCTTGGAGATAGCATTCCAGCCGCTGATTACATTGCTGAAAGTGGCGATTCAAAGAATAAGGATCGCATCGTTGAAGGTGGACAACTACAAACTGGTTATGTCACTCTCAATGTAAAGATGAAGCCTTTTGATAATGTAAAGGTTCGTCAAGCAATCAACCACGCAATCGATAAGGATCGCATTACGCAGATCATTAACGGACGCGCAGTTGCTGCCAATCAGCCACTTCCACCTTCAATGCCAGGTTATGACAAGAACTACAAGGGCTTTGAATATAACGTTGCTGGTGCAAAGGCACTTCTTGCAGAAGCAGGTCTTGCTGCAGGATTCAGTACAGAACTTTGGACAAGTAACACTGATCCAAACCCACGTATTGCACAATCAATTCAGCAGGATCTTGCAGCGATCGGAATCAAAGTTGCAATCAAGTCACTTGCGCAAGCAAACGTGATTGAAGCCGGCAGCAATGGCAAGGCCCCAATGGTCTGGTCAGGTGGCATGGCTTGGATTGCAGACTTCCCAGATCCAAGTAACTTCTGGGGTCCAATCCTTGGTTGCGGTGGCGCAGTACCTGGGGGATGGAACTGGTCTCAGTATTGCAATAAGGCACTTGATGCCGAAGCTGTAAAAGCTGATTCAATGACTGATCCAAAGATGGCTGCAGATCGCAACAAACTTTGGTCATCTGTCTTTACTCGCGCAATGGATGAAGCACCATGGGTGCCAATCTTTAACGAGAAGCGAATCACCATGAAGTCAGACCGACTTGGTGGAGATGTTTCGCTTTATGTCGATCCAGTTCACATTCCAGTGAACTACGACCATATCTTCATCAAATAACTATAAGTTTAAATATTTATAGCAATTGAGGTAGATTTAAAGCATGATAAAGAATATTCATGCAACTGATCATCACTTTGGGTGGGATAATTCAATCTCACCCAAAGTGATTGTTCAGCCCGGCGAAACCGTCCTCGTTGAAACAATTGATTCATCTGCGGGACAAATAACAAAAACATCTGAACTACCTGATCTAATCAATTTAGATTTTTCAAAGGTAAATCCAGTAACTGGTCCGATCTTGGTAGAAGGCGCTGAGCCAGGGGATGCAGTTGAAATTTCATTTCTTGAATTCCACACTAAAGGTTGGGGCTGGACTGCAAACATTCCAGGCTTCGGTCTTTTAGCTGATCAATTCACAGATCCAGCGCTTCATATTTGGAACTTTGATGCCAGTAATCCAAAGAGCTCAACATTTGCTCGCGGTGGCAAAGTTGGTTTAAAGCCATTCGTTGGAACTATCGGAGTGGCACTCGCCGAAAATGGTCTGCACTCAGTTGTTCCACCGCGCCAAACTGGCGGTAATTTAGATATTCGCGATATGTCGGCCGGCACAACTCTCTTATTACCCGTTGAAGTTAAAGGCGCACTCCTATCTATTGGAGATACTCACGCTGCCCAAGGCGATGGTGAAGTCTGCGGAACCGCAATCGAAAGTCCAATCGATGTATTGGTAAAGATTAATTTAGTTAAAGGTGCAAACCTTAAGTCACCCCAATTCCAAACAGCTGGCCCAGTCACGACTCACGTAGATGCTGCTGGATACATTGTCACCACTGGCGTTGGCCCTGACCTAATGGTTGGAGCGCGTGAAGCCGTCTCACGGATGGTCGACTTGCTTGTTACTCGTTACAAAATTGAGCCAGTAGATGCTTACATGCTCTGCTCGGTTGCAGGGGACTTGAGAATCTCGGAAATCGTCGATATGCCGAACTGGGTGGTTTCCTTTTATTTCCCTCGATCGGTACACGAACAACCCTTGAACCAATGAGTTCAACGCAATGTATTGAGGTTCAAGATCTCACAATCGCCTTTTCAATTGAGGGCAAAGACGTTGTTGTCGTAGATAAAGTTTCATTTTCGATTGATCAAGGTGAAGTTGTTGGTTTAGTTGGTGAAAGTGGTTGTGGCAAAAGTGTGACGGCGATGAGTTTAATTTCTTTATTACCGGCTCCACCAAGCAAGCGCTTGGCTGGATCGGTCAAGCTCAACGGTGTGACGCTAACTGATCTGAGCGAAAAAGAGTTGCAAAGTATTCGGGGTGCCGAAGTCGGCTTTATTTTTCAAGAACCCATGAGCAGCCTAAATCCAGTGCTGACGATTGGTCATCAGTTGCGTGAAGCACTGCAACTCCACAAGGAAATTTCAAAGAAGGATGCTGATTTAAAAGTCATCGAAATCCTAAATTTAGTTGGTATCAGTACGCCTGAACTTCGAGTAAAACAATATTCATATGAACTCTCTGGTGGGTTGCGTCAGAGAATTATGATCGCAATGGCGCTAATTTGTTCACCTAAATTATTAATTGCTGATGAACCAACTACGGCACTTGATGTAACAATTCAAGCCCAGATTTTAGATTTGATGAGCACCCTGCAAGAAAAGCTTAAGATGTCGATTTTGCTGATTACTCACGATCTTGGGGTGGTTGCTGAAAACTGTAGCCGTGTCATAGTTATGTACGCTGGCAAAATCGTTGAGAGCGGCAGTACAAGCGAAGTTTTTTCATCACCGCGCCATCCATACACCTATGCCCTCCTAAACTCATCACCGAGAGGCGGCCATCAGAAAAATACACATCTTCCAACAATTCCGGGAGTGGTTATGGCGCCAGCAGAGCGTGGAAACGGTTGTTCATTTGCTCCACGTTGCCCGCGGGCTCTCGCTAAGTGCACAACTGATAACCCAAAGTTAGATCAATCCGCACACCCAGTTTCATGTTGGAATCCACAGTGAAAAAAATTTTAAAGATAAAAAACTTACGGAAAGAATTTCATTCGGCCTCTTCTAAGCGGCCAATCGTTGCAGTCGATGATATCTCGATTTCTATTGAGGAAGGCAAGACCCTTGGAATCGTCGGGGAGTCTGGCTCTGGTAAATCTACTTTAGGGCGTCTAGCGTTGCGATTAATTGAGCCAACATCTGGATCAGTAGAATTCGATGGCGTAAACATCTTGCAGACTAAACCTGCTGAACTCAGAAAAATGCGCAGTCAGATGCAAATTATCTTCCAAGATCCGATGAGTTCCTTAAATCCAAGAATGAGCATTCGTGCACTAATTGGCGAGCCGCTAGAAATTCATAAAGTCGGTAATGCGCAAGAACGTAAAGCGGCGATTGAAAATATCGCCCAAAAAGTTGGAATCTCAATTGATGCTCTAGATAAGTACCCACATGAATTTTCAGGTGGGCAACGTCAGCGAATTTCTATTGCTCGAGCTGTAATCAATAACCCACGTTTAATTGTTGCTGATGAACCAGTATCTGCCCTTGATGTATCGATTCAGTCGCAGATTCTCAATCTTCTGATGGATTTACGTAATGAACTGAATCTGACATTTGTATTTATCTCCCATGATTTATCGGTTGTTCGCCATATTTCAGATCATGTAGCAGTCATGTATCTTGGCAATATTGTCGAAAGTGGCCCAACTGAAGATTTATTTAGTAACCCACAACATCCTTATACGAAGGCTTTGATATCAGCGATTCCACAAGTTCAGTCGAGCGCTAAGACTGAACGCATAATTCTGCGTGGTGATATTCCAAATCCAGCCGATGCTCCATCAGGATGTCACTTCCATCCACGTTGTCCGGTTGCTATTGAAAAATGCTCTACCGTCGTGCCATTCCTGCAGAACGTTGGTCTAGACCATGAAGCCTCGTGCCACCTTTTAGATCTAGTTACTTCAAATTCTAGGGGAGAGAGCAAGTGACGACTTTTAAAAGAATTGTGGCTCGCAAAGTTGCGTTGATTTCAATGATTGTTATTTTCATCATTTTTGCTGCCGCCATATTTGCCCCATGGCTGGCGCCATTTAGTCCAAATGAACAATTTAAAGATGGACTAACTCTGCAAGGCGCGCCAATTGCACCCAACTCAACCTATTTATTTGGCACTGATTTATTAGGTCGCGATTTATTCTCACGCCTTATTTATGGTGCCCGTACCTCACTCATTGTTGGAATTCTTGCCAATGGTGTTGCTGTAATCCTTGGAACAGTTGTTGGTTTAACTGCCGGATATATCCGTGGTCGCATCGGTGCTGCCATTATGCGTATTACAGATTTGATGATGGCATTTCCAGCGCTTTTGCTTGCAATCACACTCGCTGCAATCTTTTCACCAAGTTTGTTGATTGTGGCTCTGGTTATTGCGATGGTGAACTGGGTACAGATTGCACGAGTTATTTATACCCAAACAATTTCAATCTCGGAGCGCGAATTTGTTGAAGCTTCACGCAGCTTGGGTGCATCAAATCGCCGAATCTTAATTAAACATATATTTCCACACTTGGTACCAACCGTGCTGGTCTGGGCAACTCTCGGGATTGCGACCACAGTTTTGCTAGAAGCCACGCTCTCATTCTTGGGTATTGGTGTTCGCCCGCCTACTCCGAGTTGGGGGAATATTATTTTTGAGAATCAAACTTATTTTGCATCTGCCCCGTGGCTCGTCTTTATTCCAGGATTGGCGATTATCTTGCTGGCACTCTCCTTTAATCTTCTTGGTGATGCTTTGCGAGATGAACTAGATCCAACACAGAAGGGTCGCTAACGGTGGTTATTTATATCGCACGACGTATCGCTCAATCGTTACTAATTTTATTGGGCGTTTCGTTTATCACCTTCTTACTTCTTTACATATTGCCCGCTGATCCAGCGGCACAAATCGCTGGCCGAAGCGCTACGCCGGAAACGCTATCCAATATCAGGGCGCAACTTGGCCTTGATCAACCGTTATTAATTCAATACTGGAATTACATAACTAACTTATTGCAAGGCGATTTTGGTCGTTCGTACTTACAAAAGACCGATGTCTCATCTCTGATCGCTAGTCGCATCGGACCTTCGCTCTCACTTATGTTCTTCGCAATTTTAGTCGAGTTAATTATCGGAATCAGCGCTGGCGTATTTTCGGCCATCAAACGTGGAAAATTTGCTGATAACGCTTTAATGATTAGTTCGTTTGTAGCAGTATCTGCTCCACAATTTATTGTCAGCATCTTGGTGCTTTACATATTTGCAGTAAAACTCGGTTGGTTTCCAATCGGTGGATATGGCACACCAATTCATTATGTATTACCTGCGCTAACGCTCGGTATTTTGGGTAGTGGTTGGTACTCCCGCGTAATGAGATCCTCAATGCTCGATGTAATGCGTCAGGATTACATTCGTACTGCACGTGCTAAAGGTGCACCGTTATCTCGAATAATTAGAGTACATGCGATCAAGAATGCGATATTGCCAATCGTGGCGATGATCGGAATTGATATTGGTATTTTTATGGGCGGAATCGTGGTTGTTGAGTCTGTCTTTGGATGGCCAGGAATCGGCCAATTGGCATGGCAGGCTATTCAACGAGTAGATATTCCGATAATTATGGGAGTAACTCTCGTTTCGGCTATTGCGATTGTTCTTGGTAACTTGCTTGCTGATCTGCTTGCGCCATTTATTGATCCTCGAATCAAAATCAAGTAATTAATAATTAGTAGAACTTAGCCCGATTGCGAAGATCAGCATGGTGGCTAATCCCAGCACCATGGCCAATGGGAATGTAATTTTGCGGGGGAGTGGAAATAAGAAAGTTATCGCGCCAATTAAAATAATTAGTGCAGCGACACTATCGGTTTGGAAATAGAGAATAAGTGCTGAGCCACCGAAACAGAACGTGCAGATAAACCTGGATAATCGCTCTCCTGCAATTTGAGGTAAACCTCTAATGCCACTCTCTAGATCTTCCTCTAAATCTTTAAAGACATTGGCAATATGGACGCCAATGCCGAAGAGAGCTCCAATGGCTGGCACCCACCACTGATATGGGTAATTGGTAGCGCCAAGAATGATTAGTGGAAGTAATCCGAATGAAATTGCATAAGGTAGAAATGAGAGCAAAGTGCGCTTTAATTTTAAGTTATAGGAAAGCGCGCTAGCGATAGCAAGTAAATGAAGTAGTCCATATTTTCCTGATAGCGGTCCAAAAATAGTGAGTAATAAAAGAAGTAGTGAATCAAGAACAATTGCTAGTTGCAAACTGCTCAGCATGATTGTTCCGGAGACTAGTGGTTTATGGCTGCGCTGATGGGCTAGATCGTCACTGAAATCTATTAAGTCATTACTCCAACCAACAATTAGCTGACCACTAAAGAATGTCAGTGCGATTCCAAGTGCAGTGGTGAGATTGCTAGTTCTAACTGCCAGAATAAAGGTCAGCGTTGTAACAGTCATGGTTGGCAGAAAGTGTGCCGCGTTAAGCAGACCAATGAACTTAGATTTCATGAAATAGAAACCTTTAAATACTTTGACATCTCATCGATACTCACTTTGTCACTCTCTTTGAATGAACTACTACAGAGGCCGCAGCGGATTTGCCACTGCCACCAGCTGTAGTTTCCTAATCCAAGTTTAAAAGAGGGAACAAATACTTTCGGTGTAAAAACTTTGCAGCGCATGCAACGATTGGGAACTCTAAAGTTATTTACAACTTGGGTCTCGGCGCGGAAGCCACGTTTGTAGACAAAGCCGATTCCGTACAAGTCAACATCAATCAAGAATGAGCCCGGATGAATAGATAATTCAAATTTGGCTTCCTCTAGTTCTTTGAATGCGTAGAATCCACATTCACAGTTCATAACTGGGGGAATATGTTGATCGTCCACTGAGCAAGTAGCGCTGGCATCGGTCGAATATGTGTCGCCAGTCAATCCAGTTAGCATTGGTGGACGGCCAGTTAGATAAGTTAACTTGTAACCGTGCATCTCTTCATTGGGAATCTCAAAGGCATCACCATAGTTAAATTTATTTTGATTAGTCTTATTACTTTTATATTCAGCATCAACTGCTCGTCCAATAACGATGAAACCAATAATTGCTAAAATTGGGGCAACTCCAATAAGGAGGTATGAAGCGAGAACTAAAACCTTGTGACTCAATGAAGAATCGTCAGTCGTATCAAAGCCACCTAAGAGCAAGCCCACTCCCACGATGGTGAGAACCACCACTGGGTAAATGCGCAGCGCTTGAATGAAGCGGCGGCGCCATTTGGCTACGTTCATCTGCTCATTAAACACGGGCTACTTTCATTTAGATAGGCAGAATTTGGTGGCGATTTCTAGGGTGCCAGATTTAGAGGGCGCTGCTAAATTTAGGGTTCTTAATTAGAAGAAATGAATAGGAGGTCAGGCTATGGCTGAAATTGGCGAGCCAGATCGTGTCGTTCGTCGTGAACGTGAAAAAGATCCGATAACAGTTCCGGCTATTCCGGTGCCCGAGTTAGAGCCAGCGAAATAATTTTCGTAAAGGAATTCTGGGTATGAACAAATACTTATTTAGTGTGATAGTTCTAATCATCAGTTCTGTTTCTTTGAATACAGCAAGCGCTGATCTCCAGCCAGTTGTGAGTCCTGGTTGCACTGCTATGGTCAAGAAGAGTGCCCTTGCAACAATCACTGGTCAGAGTAAGGCACTTGCTAAAAAAGATTTCACAACCGCAATCGCTTTTTCGACGGCCGATTTTAGATCAGGTGTTTCAATTACAGATTTTACGCAGATCATCACCCAAAGCTATCAATATCTTTTAGGTACAAAAAATATTCGCCTAACCAATTGTCGAGTCATTGATAAATCTTTCTATATCGATGTCAAGGTTACAGATATCAAGAGCGAGGTTTTCAACCTTACCTACCTAATTCAAAAGCAGGGCAAGAAAGAACTCATCGCACCAAACAAAACTGGATACGGAATTGCTGCCGCCCAACTATCTCCTGAAGAAATTATTAGTTAGGCCAACTATTCATAATGAGAAGAGAGAATTGGATTCACTTAATGAAAAAGTCAGCACTAAAGAAGTCAATAGCGTTCACTATCTGTGCCTTGCTGTTGGTTCCGCAACCTGCGTTCGCAGCTGACTCTGGCGGAGGCACAGCACCTGCACCAGCACCTGCTCCGGTAGTTGTGCCGACACCGACACCGACACCGACACCTGCTCCGGTAGTTGTGCCGACACCGACACCGACACCGACTGTGGAACCCACAGCAATGTCGGTAGTGGCTTCAAAAACTTTAGATGGTGAACTCACGCTAATTCGAGACTTTATTTATGTTCAGAATTACAAGATGGCAAACGCGAATCTTTTATTAGTAAATAAAGAATTTCCAAATGATGCCGATGTAAACAATCTGCTTGGATTTACTGCACGGAAAATGAAGCAGTACGGGCCAGCGGCTACTTATTATCTGAAGGCGCTATCTATCAATTCTCAGCATTTAGGTGCTCTGGAATATCAAGGTGAGCTTTTTATCATCACAAAGAAGATTGCATTAGCTAAGAAAAATTTGACTAAACTCAAAAAGTTGTGCGGTCTAAATTGTGAGGAATATTTAGACTTAAAGAAAGCGATTGGTAAGCGCTAACTTTTTTAGTAGTGGTTGATTATTGGTAGTGCAACATCTGGCTTGCGGTGTTCACGATGAGCAACCAACGAAGCATCGTGGTACTTCTCGATTTGCGCCATTAAGTCTGGGCTCGCATATGGACGGCCATCAATTATTGATCCTTGTGTCTGATCAATAACCGCTGCCACATCTTCGCCACTTAGCGTCTTAAAAGTTTCAAGGGCATGAGCGAGAGCAAGTACATGACTACGATTTTCAAGGGGCAGTTGCTCGGCCTTAACAAGCAGAGATGCTAAGTTGCTTTTAATGCGGTCGGCTAACGCGGTGCGTAATTGCGCTGCGTCGTCCTTTCCTGTTTTAGCACTGCCAGGGGCCCCGAGATCGAAACGATGATTGGATACGGTAGATTTGCCGCGATTAGAAGTATCCAAAGGAGCCTTACGTTGAACCTCAGCAAGCCTGACATTTTCACCTTCGGTGAGGCTATGGCGCTCTTTATGTCCATCGATACAGATAGCGTGAAAACCGCGCACCAATATCAACTTTCTGCGGCGGGTGCTGAAGGAAATGTGGCCGTTGCTGCCACTCGGTTAGGCCTCAAAGTTTATTATCAGACGAAATTAGGGCGAGATTTTCTAGGTGATAACGTCATTGCCCAATTTAACTCTGAAAACGTTGAAACCAAACATTTTTTTCGTAGCGAGAACTACACCGGCACCTTAGTTCGAAATAGAGGACAAGAAGAACAACTTGACGTCACTTACCTCCGCAGATGTTCAGCGGCGTCAACTTTTGAACCAACTGATATTGATTTACAGGTGCTTGCGCAATCAAGGTGGCTACACGTCAGTGGAATTACTGTCGCACTCTCAGATTCGGCGCACCAAACCGTGGCACATGCCATTGCTAAGGCGCGGGAATATAAGGTACATACAAGTTTAGATTTAAATATCAGACGTAAGTTATGGAGCAATGAAAAGGCTTCAGCGACTTTGCGTGAACTGGCCCATGACGTTGAACTGCTGACTGGTGGGATAGATGAATACCAATTAGTTTTTGGTAGTGATGATCCGGAAGAGAATTTGAAATTAGCGGCAGCGAAAAATATAAAGACTTTGATTATGACTGCAGGACCTGATCAAATGAGAATTCTACATAATGGTGAGCGTTTTGACTATCAGCCGGAGAAAATTAAGGTGGTAGATCCAGTTGGATCAGGAGATGCTTTTATTGGCGGAACTATTAGTGGAATTTTAGGTGGGTTAGATTTAATGACCGCAGTAAAGCAAGGCAGCCGATGTGGTGCGATTGTGGCAAGTACTCTGGGGGACTGGGCTGGAATGGTTAATGGAATTGGGGGAGTCGCTAATGGATAAAGTGTTTGAAAATGAATTGAGTTTCGATTCAGGCTTAGTGGCAATTATCCGTAACAATTCAACTGATGAAGCTCGCAACTTTGCCTGCGCGCTTATTGAGGCGGGTGTCGATCTAATTGAATTTACAACTACAACTCCTGGAGCATTTGATTTGATCGCTGAATTCTCATCGGTAAAGGGATTGCACGTTGGAGTAGGCACTGCGATGAGCGAAAGTGATGTTAAAAATGCTAAGAGTGCTGGCGCAGAATTTATTATCTCTCCGCACACATCTGAAGCAATTATTAAGGCGAGCAAGAAGGCTGGGCTGGTTTCTATTCCGGGAGTAGCAAGTCCAACCGAGATTGCTGATGCAATTTCCTTTGGTGCCGATATTTTGAAATTCTTTCCAGCATCCAGTCTTGGTGCAAGTTATTTAAAGTCTGTACGCGATCCATTTCCTGGGCAGACCTGGCTGGCAACTGGTGGAATCGCGCTAGGTGATGTGGATAGTTGGATTAAGGCAGGTGTATCGGGCTTTGGGCTGGGTGGTCCGCTTACTTCAGGTGGAATTAGCGAAATCGCAACACGAGTTGGTGATTTTCGTAAAGCAATAAAGGATGCAAAATGATCAGAGGTGTTTATCCCGTAATTCAAATTCCACTTGATGCTGATGAAAATATTGATCAAAAAGTTTTAGCAGATGAAATCGAATGGTTGATCAGCAAGAAATGCGCTGGCATTGTGTTGGCAATGGTTTCAGAGGTTATGCGTTTTAGTTTTCTGGAGCGCAGAACTATGTGGCAGTTAGTTTTGCAGAATTTACAAGGGCGACTCCCGCTGATTGTTAGCGTTGGTTCAGAGAGCACCGCAATTGCGGTAAATCTGGCGCAACTAGCCGAGGCGGATGGAGTAACTGCCTTAATGGCAACACCACCTGCAGCATTTCCCGCTTCTGAAGATGAAATTTATGAATACTACAAATCAATTATCAAATCGGTGAGTATTCCTGTGATTATTCAAGATGCCAGTAATTACATGGGTCAGCCACTAGCAATGACGTTATATGAAAACCTGCTTGAAGAATTTGGAGTCGGTCGCGTTCTCTTTAAACCTGAAGCTAAGCCAGTAAAAGAGCGGATGCAACAATTGCAAGAAATTGCTAAGGGGAAAGCAAGAGTATTTGAAGGGCAAAGTGGTGTTGATTTGATGGTCACACACCCGCTAGGTCTGGCCGGGGCTATGCCGGGGGCGGAGATAGTTTGGGCGGTTATCGCTTTGTGGGATGCCCTTGAAGTGCAAGACCTCTCGAAAGCTGAGCAGATACATGAGTTAATCTCGAAATTAGTAACATTTCAGAGCTCGTTAGATGCCTACGTTGCGGTGGAAAAATACTTATTAGTTAAACAAGGTGTTTTTGAATCTGTCCGACAACGTGGACCAGTGAATTTTAAATTAGATCAGAAAGCAAAAAACGAGATTGATCTAGTTTTTGCTGAGCTTCTTACTCTGCTCCAGTAAATCTAGGTAGTTAACACCAATAAGCGCCGCAGGGCGAGTGGTTAAACTGGCTTGGATTACATCAGATGAGATTTCAAGTTTTTGCATAATTTTTATGGAGTCAGCGAAAGTTGCGACGCCTCCAGCAAGAGTCCCATCGACTCTACGCGCTTGACCATTAGCAACTTTTACTTCCATTGCGCCAAAAGGAAATACACCATCTCCGAGACCTGCTGCAGCAACAGCGTCGTTTACGACAATAAAGCGGTTCATAATTTTCGGCAGAGTTTGCACAAGTAATTCATTTGAAACGTGCACCTGATCGATAATTATTTGGATAACTACATCTTCACGTTCAATCGCCACCTGCGCTAATCCAGTTAGTGGGGGTTTAGGCATTGCATTAAATAAATGTGTGACGGTTTTAGCGCCGGCTTTGAATCCCGCCTCTGCCTCCGCCATAGATGCGTTGGTATGGCCCAACGAAACTAGGACGCCTTCACTGACCAGATACTTAATTAAATCAATTGCTCCCGGTAGTTCAGGTGCCAGAGTTACTTGTTTGATTAAACCTGCACCAAGTAAAGATTTCATATGTTCTAGATCTGGAGCCACAATAAATTCAGGGGGATGAACACCGCGCTTTTGCATGGAGATAAATGGGCCTTCTAGGTGCGTTCCCAGAATTAGCGCTTCACCTGATTCAGGGTTTTGGCGTACTTCTTCAATTAGTTTGAGCGCTCGTGTAGCGGCCGCAATTGAGCTGGTGATGATTGTTGGTAGATACCCAACTAGTTGATGCTTATAGAGAGATCTGGAAACTTTACGAACATCTTCAATTGTTTCGGCTGAAAGTAGATCAATCCCGCCATGACCATTAACTTGGAGATCTATAAATTTAGCCAACATTTACTGGCCAGCCTTAAAAATTCGAATCAGTGGCGCAAATACATCTGGCGTGGATGACTGGGCCAATACTTCGGCTCCATCTAGAGAATTACGACCGTTCTTATAAATTTTTAAGCCTAATTTATTTAATTTTTCTTCAACCAATTGATAAACAATTGTTGAGTCTGCAAGTACTCCTCCAACTAGTGCGATTTGGAATGATTCATCTCCAGAGCATTCGCGTTTTGCTGTTTGGGCGATAAGCACAATTTCATCAGCGGCAGCATCTAAAATTGCTAAGCAAACCGCATTTCCATTTTTTGCTAACTCACTTACCTTGGTAGCGAAGGCTGCTATCGCCGCCACTGGACGTTCAGATTGGTGCACTTTATGCATTAGGAAGTATGGTTCTGAATCAAAGTATTTACACGCAACTTCGAGTAATTCGGAATCTCCACCACGACCATCGCGGGCACGAAGTGCTGAGCTAAGACCCATCTTGCCGATCCAATAGGCGCTTGCTTCATCTCCAATTAGAAATCCATCACCGCTGAGTGAATGAAGCATGGTGCGATTTTTTCCAACTGCAAGAGCAGTGATTCCAGTTCCGGCGGCAATTACTACTCCATCAGCATCAATCGCTCCAGCACAGGAACTTACCGAATCGCTACAAATCCATAACTCGTTGACCTTTGAGTTAGCAAGAATCTTATTTGCTAAAAGATTAAATTGATTATCATTCGAAGGAAGCGTTGCCACGGCAAGCACTGCGCGGGAGATGTCTCCAGAGACCTCAAGTGAGAAATTAATAACAACATCGGCTAGATAATCGACAAGTGAGTTCTCACCGTGTGAAAAGCCATCAAAGTTGGAAGTTAAGTTTTGGGAACCAGAAGACTTAGCACGAATACCACTTCCACCACCATCAAAATAAATAATTGAGTCAGACATTAGATCGTTAGCGTTACCTTGCTTAGTCCAGCAGGGCTATCTGGATCCATCTCGTTCTTGCGGGCAAACTCGAGTGCTAGTCGTTGCAGCGCAATCGCATCTGCAATGTTGGAGAGAATCTCAGAGCCACAATTGGAACCCTGAATTACTACATCTTTTCCTGCAGCAAGTTCTGCACTACCAATCCAGACTATTGCGGCATTTCGTTGGCGCACTTGATCCAGATCACTCTTTATCGATTGCATGGAGAAACCATTAGGGGCACAAATAATTACCGTTGTCTTACTTGTAAGCGCTGAGATTGGTCCATGTCGGTAATCAGCGATTGAAAGACCCTGCACCGAAATTTTACTTGTCTCTTGAATCTTCAGAGCGGTCTCTCGAGCATTGGCGTATGAGAAGCCACGTCCAAGAACAACTATCTCTCTTTCAATATCCATGACCGAAATGGCGGCAGTCACTAAATCTTTATTGTTAACTAGCGCTCGACCTTGCTCAATAAGTAAATCTGTGTTTATTCCTGATCCCGCCCATGCGCTAACTAGTAGATGTGATGCCAGTAGTTCTGCGGCATAACTCTTTGTTGCCGCAACTGCTAATTCTTGTCCTGCCATGAGTGGAATATGTAAATCAGAGAGATTAGCTAAAGGTGAACTATCGACATTTGTCATTGCGACAAGCAGTGCACCTGAACTTTTGGCAGCAGTTGCATAGGTCACTAAATCTGTTGATTGGCCACTCTGGCTAATGGCAATTACCAAAGTATTTTTAAAGTTTAATTTTGAGCCATAGATGGTCACAGTTGATGGGGAAGTTAGCCCGACCGGAAGTCCTAATTTTGTTTCAACTAGGTACTTAAGAAAGTGAGCGGCATTATCAGAGGTTCCACGAGCCAAAATGAGGACAAAGTTAATTTCTTTACTTCTAATTAAAGTGGCAACTTCTGAGAATATTGATTGATTAGATATGAGATTCTGAAAAACGCTTGGAATCTCTGAAATCTCAGACTCCATTATTAATCCAGATTTAGGCACTCCCTATTTTCTCACGATTTCTGTAATCATCTCTACAATTTTTCCAAGTAAGGCCTAGTGCTTGAACACCTAACTTGATATTCTTCGCTAGTGCGCAAGAATCTCTCGAAAATTAAAATATCAGCCGAATTCAAGGGGTTTCCGCTCAGCGCACATGGGCAGAGAATTTCCCGATTTTTGGGTGAAAAGCCGAATTTATTTACCTCTGAATTCCAGTTCCCAATGATGGTTTTAAAGGAGAGCGCGCTCAATCAAAATATCGGTCGCATGGCTAAGTACTGTGCAGAGCGGGGAGTCTCCTTAGCGCCCCATGTAAAAACACCAATGTCCCCGCAGTTAGCGCAGAGACAGATTGATGCGGGTGCTTGGGCGCTCACAGTGGCTAATTTTGCTCAAGCCAGCGTCTTTCTGAATTTCGGATTCAAGCGCTTAATAATTGGAAATGAAGTTCTGGAGCCAACTTCAATCAGAGAAATTGCTAAGTTAAACGCACAAGGAAAAGCAGAGATTATTTTCTACATCGATTCCTTAGCGGCACTTGAAATAGTTGAAGGCGCTGTGGCAGATCAAGATCAAGCAGAGTTAAATATATTTCTTGAAATTGGTGCCGACGGTGGTCGCGCGGGCATTCGTGATCTAAAAGGGCTCGAGCCAATTTTGCTGAAGATGAGTAAAAATTCTAAGTTTAGGATTCGTGGAGTATCTGGATTTGAAGGTGCAGTACCTGATGGGAATCGAAAAGTCGCTGGAATTAAAAGTCTGCGGAAGTTTTTGAGCAAAATTGTCGCAGCTGCTGAAATAGTTGCTCCGTATATGAAGAATGATCGACTAATTATTTCAGGTGGGGGATCTTCATACTTTGACTATGTAATTGAAGAATTTAAGAAATATAAAGGCGATGCTCATTTAATTTTAAGAAGTGGCGGATATGTAAGCCATGATCACATTCACTATGAAAATATGTACCCCTTTATGCAATTAGGAAAAACACAGCAATTTTTACCAGCACTCGAAATTTGGTCACGAGTCTTATCGGTACCTGAAAAAAACTTAGCGATCTTAAATTTTGGAAAACGTGATGCTGGAATAGATCTTGATAATCCACTTCCAATCAAGATTTATAGTAAAAAAATCAAGACGCTCAAGGCATCGATTCAACAGTTAAATGATCAGCATGCCTTTATGAAATTAACTCCGGGTACAATTCAAGTGGGTGATATCGTGGCGTGTGGTATTTCTCATCCGTGTACAAACTTTGATAAGTGGCGTTTAATTCCGCTAGTTGACGATAATTATAACGTTATAGATTTAATACATACTTTTTTCTGATGAACTAACCAATACAAAACAAACGAGAGGCACAAAATGACAATCGAACATGTAACTGCAAAGGGAGCTCCAGCACCAGGAGGTTCATACTCACACGGTGTAGTAGCAAATGGTTTTCTTTACACATGCGGAATGGGTCCAGTTGATCCTGCGACTGGAAATATTGTCTCTGGTGGTGTTGGTGAGCAGACTCGTCAAACTTTGAAGAATCTTCAAGCGATCCTTGATGAAAAGGGTGCTTCCTTTTCACAGGTTGTTAAAGTCACAACACACCTACAAAACTGTGTTGCAGATTTTAAGGAATACGACGCTGCTTACCGCGAATTTTTCAGCGCGCCATTTCCAGTGCGCACAACGGTCGGTTCTGATTTGATTAACATCTTGGTTGAAATAGATGTGGTGGTTGCACTCTAAATGGCATATGAGGAGCTAGTCGGCCGCCGCATAATCATCACCGGCGGTGGACGAGGAATTGGCAAGGAGTTAGCAGTGCAGGCTGCTGCTGCCAAGATGCGCGTTGCAATCGTTGAAGTAATAGCCGAGGATCTTGCAGCGACCGAAAAAGAGCTCAAGGCAACGGGTGCAGATGTAAAAGGTTACCTATGTGACTTAACCGCAGAATCCGAAATCATCAATACCTTCGCAGAGATCGAGAAGGATTTCGGTGGGGTAGATGTCTTGGTTAATAATGCGATGTTCCATGACAATGCAGATCTCTTGCATACTTCAGTCGAAATTTGGGAACGCACTATGGCAGTTAACTTGCGTGCTCCATTTTTGACTATCCGAAGTGTGCTTCCAGCAATGATTAAGGCTGGCTCTGGAAACATCATCAATATTGGAACAGTAAATGCCAAGATGATGATCGGTAGTGATGCCTATTCAGCCTCAAAGGCGGGCGTGCACGCTTTAACCAGAACAGTTGCAGTTCGTTATGGTGAATCTGGAATTCGCTGTAACACGCTGGTTCCGGGAACGACTGCCACACCGGGTTGGAAAGAGCGAGTAGTTAGAAAGCCTAAAATTTTTGATGATCTAAAACCTTGGTATCCACTTGGCCGAGTTGGTGAGCCAGCTGATATGGCGGCGGCAATGCTATTTCTAGCTTCAGATCAATCGAAGTGGATGAGTGGTAGCGAGTTAGTTGTTGATGGTGGCCTATTGGCGGGCTTTGCCCCCATGTATCGCACTGTTGAAGGAACTGATTAATTAACCATGGCCGAGAACACTTTTACAATTCGCGGTGCTGCAATCATTGATGGATCAGGCAGTGGTGCTACTCCTGATGATGTCATGGTGGTTGAAGGAAAGATTGCCGAATTAGGAAAAGTAATTAAAGGTGGCGAACGTGGGAAGATTATTGATGGAAGTGGTTTAACGCTCGCGCCAGGATTTATTGATATGCACGCTCACTCTGATTTGGCGGTGCTCAGTGATTATGAGCACCTATCTAAAGTAACCCAAGGGGTAACTTTAGAAGTTGTTGGTCAAGATGGACTTTCATATGTTCCATCAGATGATCATGTTATGGAAGTTATGCGCGATCAGTTGTATGGGTGGAATGCAGATCCAGCAGGAATTGATTGGAAGTTTCGCTCGGTCAAAGATTATTTGTCGTTAGTTGATCGTGGCGCGGCAGTAAATGTTGCGTATTTAATTCCACATGGAAATGTGCGGATGATGGCATGTGGCAACGAACCGGGGGAGGCAACTCCTAAACAGTTAGCACATCAGATCGCGCTAGTTGAAGAAGGAATGCAACAAGGCGCCGTCGGACTTTCCGGTGGCTTAACTTATGTTCCAGCGATGTATGCCAGTGATGAAGAGATCTCTAAATTATGTGCCGTTGTTGCAAAGTATGACGGATACTACGCGCCTCATCACCGAAACTATGGCGCTGGATTTATGGATGCAATTGATGCCTGTATTGATATCGCTCTATCTTCAAAATGTGCCCTGCATCTAACTCACTGCCATTTGAGCCACCCTAATTTTCACGACAAAGTTGGCGAATTATTTGAGAAATTTGCTAAGGCCGAAAGCCGTGGCGTAGATCTTTCACTTGACTCTTATCCATACCTAGCAGGATCAACTTATCTACATGCGTTGATGCCATCTTGGTCAGCGGCTGGAACAAAGGCAGATTTGCACGCGCGAATTATTAATCCAGTTGATCGTGCTCGCATCGTAGATAATTTAAATGTCACTGGCTCAGATGGTAATCAAGGTGGAATTGTAAATTGGCCCAGCATTGTTATTGCTGGAGTTACCAAAGATGAGCATCTGGGATACGTTGGTCAGCGTTTGATTGAGATTGCCGCACACGAAGGAAAAACACCAGTTGAATTCTATTTAGATTTAATTAGCGCCGAAGATTTCAAAGTCTCTTGTATTTTGCACTCAGGTTACGAGCCAAATGTGCGGGCGATAATGCAACATCCAAAACATATGGTGGGAACTGATGGAATTCTCACAGGTAATCGACCACACCCACGTGGTTATGGAACTTTCGCCCGCTATCTTGGAGTTTATGCCCGTGAGAGTGGAGTGCTGACTATGGAGGGGGCCATTAATCGCATGACCGGTCGTCCAGCCCAACGTTTAAGGTTAAAAAATCGCGGATTAATTAAAGCTGGGTATATTGCGGATCTAACTCTCTTTGATGCTGCTAGCGTTAAAGATAATTCAACCTATGAAGAGCCGCGCTTAGTTGCAACTGGTTTTGAATCAGTCTGGGTTGCTGGAATTCCCACACTTAGTTCAGGTAAACGTACTTCTAATATTCCTGGCCGAGCAGTTAGAAGCAACTCTTAGTTAGCAGAAAGCGCGTTGGCAACCCAAGTCAAATTCTTTGGGCGCCACGTATCAAGCAAGTAAAAATCTATCTCTAATATTCCTGCTTTGCTTAGGGCTGATACCTTCGAAATTAAATTCGCCTCGCTATCGTTATCTGGGTAGGTCGGACGCAAGATAGCGGAAACTCTTCCGCCAATTTCAGTTTTGTAATGAGAATATATCTCAGTCACTTTTTCTGCGGTCTCACGATAGATCAGTGGCAAAAACACATCAACATGCGGTCTTATAGCCTTGTGATCGACACCAATTAGCCAAGATTGATTAAGAGGATCTTGTTTCGCTAGATCCATAATTGGGGTTTGATCGACATACGAAACTTCAGCGCCGCTTGCTTTGGCTATTAAATGAACTTCCTGATAGAGATCGCTCAACGTTGCCTCGCGCGATTTTAGAAAATCTAGTATTTGTGGACCGAGAATTTCTGAGAGAGATTCTCGCGTTATCGGCTGATCAAGCCAAGGATCGCGTTCTTCTAGGAACGGAGCAAGTGACTGTTCGACTTTGGCTTTTAGCCCTTCTCCATCACCGTTGAAATTTTCGATACAGTATTTACAGAAGCAGAGTGAGAATAAGAATTCAGTCGTTGGTGAGAGTTCCATAAAGAAGCGCTCATGATGTTCTCCATGACGAGCCCCATGCCAGTGCAAAGATTCGACGACAATTGATTTAATTCCACGAGATGTTAAATCTGCAACTAGCCCAAGTGCGTAATTTCTTACACGGGGATTAGATGGACAAAGTTCAGATAAGAATCGATTTCCCAAGGTATTAATTACGGTTGCCTCAGGTTCCCTTATGCCAATGGCAGAGTTATGCATAAAGACACACCAAGCACTGACGTTCATTTCTTGGGCTTTTGCCTCAATCAAGATTGAATCAAGGAGGGAGTTATCCATTTCATGATCTGTGGCGAAAGGAGTTATTGAATTTGTGGGATAAGAATCTTTATTTGGTAGGTAGTAATGAAAGCCATCAGATAAATATTGCAGTTGGGGGCCTTGGCGAAGTAAAAAATCACGACTTGCATGATAATTCAGTGCAAGATTAATTCCGGTAAATCCCGCAGATTTAAGCTCACTTAATACCTCTGCTGCACTCTGCCTATAGAAAGTGAAGGGTAAAGTGAAAGCGTTGGAAAACATAAATTACTTAACGCTACCAGCGGTTAATCCGCCAACCAGATACTTCTCAATAGTGATGAAGAGAATGACCACAGGTATGATGGCAATAGTTGTTGTAGTAAATACATATTCCCAAGCAACATCATACTGACCAATAAAAGTAGTAATACCAACAGATATAGGTTGAACTGATTGCTGATTCATAATTGTTAAAGCAACAGTAAATTCATTCCATGCCGAAACGAATGTGAAGATAATTGCAGTCACAATTCCGGGAAGTGATACTGGAAGCGTAACTCGAATGAGGGCGGTTAATTTATTGCAACCATCAACCATCGCTGCCTCTTCAATTTCTACTGGAACAGAAGAAAAGAAGCCAGAAAGAAGCCAAACGCCAAAGGCCAAGTTAAATCCGGCATTTACAATAATTAAAGCCCAATATTGATTTAAACCGTTGAAGAAATTCACTTCACGGAAAATTCCGATGATGAGTGCGGTCGGAGAAAACATCTGAGTCGCCAGTACTAGAAGTAAAAAGGCACTGCGTCCCTTGAATTTATTGCGAGCAACGTAGTACGCAGCTGGAATGGAAACAAAGAGAACTAATATCGTTGCACCTACGGCAACTATTAGTGAGGATTTAAGGAAGCCCGCAACCGGTGCTGCTGACCAGACATTGACATAATTCTCAAAGTTCCAAGATTTTGGAAAGTGAGTGGGTTCGTCGTATAACTCACCACGACTTTTGAATGAGGTGAAAATCATATTTATATATGGATAAATAAAGAATAGCCCCAGCGAGTAAGCGCTGATAATCACAGCCAACTTTTTAGGAGTGATCGCCAATTTACTCATTAAAGTTCCTGCCTTGTCGCGCGAGTTAGTCTCAGATATATCAAAATGATCAAGAATATAAAGAGGAAGTTAACCGCTCCAAGGGCGGTTGAAGATCCCATGCTGTACTCGATAAAGGCCATTTTGTAGGCAAAGGTGATGGTTGTATCGGTGTCATATCCGGGTCCACCACGAGTGATTGCCCAAATAATAGGGAATGAATTAAAGACGTTAATTAAGTTAATAATCGTGGCAATCGCAATAGCGCTCCGAAGTAATGGGAACTTAATTTTGCGGTAGATCTGAAATGGTGAAGCGCCATCGACAGAGGCGGCTTCAACAAGGTCAGGTGGAATTGATTGTAATCCAGCAAGAATTACGAAAGAGGTGAAGGGAATTGATACAAAGACCGCGACAAAGATAAGAACATAGAAAGACCAACGTGGATCGTTCATTAAATCAAGTGGCTCTGAAATTATTCCTAATTGCATTAAAGTTAAATTTAACTCTCCGCCAGAAAGTGCCAGGATCCATTTAAAGATAATTGCGGTCATGACCACTGAAGCTGCCCACGGAACAATAAGTGCCCAACGTACGAATTTACGTCCTGGGAACTTCTGGTTAATCAGCTGAGCGATTGGTAGTGATAATGAAACGGTGATACCAACCACTAAAACCACCCAAAGTACGGTGCGCATAGCAATTGTGCCCAAGTTGGGGTTAGCAAATAACTCACGGTAGTTACCAAGTCCATTAAATCCGGTTAATTCGCCAGCGGGTGAAATCTTGGTAAAAGAAATTCTTACTAGTTCAATCGCTGGCCAAAGAACAACCCCGGCGATTAATACGATCGCGGGTCCAATCCAAGGAAGCGCCGAGATTATTGAATTCTTAGGGCGTATTTTTTTGGTCTTCGTTGAAGTTCTATCTTGCACTTTCAGCTCAGACACAAAATACTCCTTAAATCGTTTCGTAAAATTGACTGTAGATGATGCAGTAAAGCAGGGCTTAAATTTAATTCTAAGCCCTGCTTTACCTAATGCATTTACTTATTTATTGCTTGTATTACTTTACTCCGGCAGCGACTGCAGTCTTTTGAATTGCATCAAGAACTGTCTTCGCATCCTTTGTGATGATTGTTCCTACCTGTGTCTGGATTGCTCCCGAAACCTTAGGCCAAGATCCAAGATCACCTGGGTAGAAGATTGCTGATGGAAGGGCATTGATGAACGGTAGAAGCGAAGAGTCAACGGCTGTTGATGCTGACTTTGTTGCTGGAATAAATCCACCAGTTGCACGAAGGAAGCCAGCGTAGTTAGTTGGCTCGTAGATGAAGTTCATCCACTTCTTAACAGCATCAGCATTTCCTGGCTTCTTAAATGCCATGAAGTAATCCTGAACTCCAAGAGTGATTGACTTACCTGTTGCTGAGCGTGGGAATGGTGCCACGCCGTAATCAACCTTGCTCTTGTAATCCTTCAGTGTTGATGGGAAGAATACAGAAGCGTTGATCATTCCGACTTTACCTTGGCTAAATAGCTTGAAGGCATCTGTACGGTTGGTTGATGCTGGGTTTGGCTGAGTCAACTTGGCAGCAACTAGTGACTTTAAGTATGCAGCAGTCTCTAGATTTGCCTTTGAGTTGATTACCCACTTGCTTGTCTTTGCATCGAAGAAGCGACCATTGTTTCCACCGGCCCAGATCGCAAATTCAGCTTGCGCTTCCTCTGAACCCAATGGAATTGCAATTGGGTAAACAGCTGGGTACTTCTTCTTGATCTTCTTTGCAGCAGCTGTTACTTCGGCCCATGTTGTTGGAACCTTGCTTACACCTGATGTGTAAAGAATTTTTTTATTGTAGAAGAACATACGAGCTGAAGCTAGGTCAGGTACTGCATAAGCAGTTCCGTTGTACTTCGAGTTCTCGATAAACGCTGGTACGAAGTCTGCAAGCTTTGCGGCATCAAAAAGATCTGTTGCCTTGTATAGCAAGTCAGCTGCTGCGTAGTCAGCAAATGTATTTAGGTTCAAAATATCGGGTGTTGAATTTGTTGCAACAAGTGTGCGTCCCTTAACCAAGATGTCATCCCATGAAAGATTCTGGTGAACAACTTTGATAGTTGGGTTTGCAGCCATGAAGCGTGCATTCAAATCTGCATAATATGCAGGCATTGCATCTGTGTAGTTTGGCGTGATAATTGTTATCGTTGTTTCAGCAGCCTTCGCTGGAACAACGGCAACAGCTGATGCCACAAAACTCAGGGCTGCGACTGCAGCCAGTCGACGTAAGCCAACTTTCTTCATTTAGAGCTCCTTAGGTATGTTCCCCAATGGGTATTAGGTGAAACTATGAAAGCCGAAATCGATCTAAATTGCAATATTTTTTGGTAACAATTAGGTCACAAAAGTTTCGTAGGTAATACTTGATGGTATGAATGAATTACATCGGTTAGCACATGATTTTTTTGAACGGGTTTGGAATCAGGGTGATGAAAGGGCGATAGATGAATTTCTTTCGGATCAAACTATTGGTAACGACCCTCACTTCGGTACTGGTAAGGAGTCTTTTCGTAAACAGTGGAAAGCGTGGCAAAGCGCTTTCTCAGATATTCACTTTGAAGTTCTAGAAGTTGTTGCAGAAGGTGAAACCGTTGTTACAAGATGGCATCTAAGTGGAACTCAAGATGGCGAATTAGAAGGTATGCCTGCATCTAATAAGAAAGTATCAGTTGATGGAGTAAGTATTGATCGAATTAAAAATAATCAGATTATCTCTGGATTTGATGCTTGGGATGAATTAGGTTTTCGCAAACAGTTGGGGCTAGTTATTAGCAAAGAAGCGTAAAGGCCCTACATGCTCTAGCGCCACTTCTTCACCGACAGCAAAATCAAATGGAGCGGGGATGCGCACTTGGATATGTTCATTTGCGATATCAATTGAAACCATTGCATCGTGACCGTAGTAGTCGATATTTATGATACAACCACTAATTAGAGAGTCAGTAGTAAATCTTTTAATTTTAATTTCTTCTGGACGAATAACAATATGACCTGTATTTAATGACTTTGCTAATGATTTATTTGGATTCAAAACATAGTTAGTTGTTCCATCTGCTAACTCGACTGCCTGCAGAATAAGCGCATCACCTGTACTGGTAGCAATATTTGGTGAGATGGGAGATGAATAAACCTCCTCCGGAGTTCCACTTTGTAAAATCTTACCATCTCGCATCAAGGCAATCACATCAGCAGAAACTAAACTTTCTTCACGATCATGAGTAACCAAGATTGCAGTTGTGTTCTGCGAACGTAGCAGTTTGATTACATCGGTACGCAACTCTGCGCGAAGTTCGGCATCAAGAGCGGAAAATGGTTCATCCAGCAGAACGATTGAAGGCTTAATCGCGAGTGCACGGGCCAAAGCGATACGAGTCTGTTGTCCGCCAGAGAGTTGGTGCGGCAACCGGTCTCCGTAACCTTCCATTCCGGTTAGCGCCAGCATCTCTTTCATTATTTGGCGAATCTGATCCTTGGTAAATTCATTGCGGTTTATGCCGAATGCAATATTTTCGGAAATAGTTAAGTGCGGAAACAAGGCACCCTCTTGCGGCACATAACCGATTTTACGTTTATGCGCTGGAAGATGAATAGAAGAAAAAGAGACGAGTTGTTTTCCAAATCGGATCTGACCTTCACTTGGGCGAATTAATCCAGCAATCGATCGCAACAATGTGGTCTTGCCACATCCCGATGGTCCAAGAAGTGCGGCTATTTGACCTTGGGCAAGTGAGAAAGAGAGATCATCTAAAACGACTTTATTTCCTAGTAATACTTTTAGGTGTGAGAGTTCGAGAGCGTTCATTTCTCACCTCCCGAACTACTGTCTATATATGCGCGATCATCTTGATCGGGACGGCTAATAAAAAATGTTGGTAGCGCTGCTACAAGTACCAAGATTAATGCATAAGGGGCAGCCTCATTAAATCGATTAATAGAGCCAGATGACCAAATTTGTGTTGCTAGGGTTTCAAAACCGGTAGGGCGCAACATAAGCGTGGCAGGCAACTCCTTCATCGCCGAGAGAAATACCAGGATCGTGCCAGTAGTAATTCCGGGAGCAGCTATCGGAATTACTACTTTACGAATTACCGACAACTGATTTAAACCAAGAGTTGATGCCACATCCTTAACGCCGCTGGGCACTCGCGCCAGAGAAGAGGTCATGCTAGTTACTGATTTGGCAAGAAAAAGTAGTGCATAAGCAAACGCTAATAAGAAAACACTTTGGTATAGAAAACCTAATTTTGATCCAATCGAAACCAAGGCAAGTCCAACAACAACTCCGGGAAGCGCGTGGGCGATAACAACAATTTTATTTGTAGCACTACCGAAGGCGGTAATTTTCCCTGATTGAAGCAAACCAAGGGGTGCCGAAAGAATAAGGGCGATCAGCGCCCCGATAGCGGCAACTGAGATTGTAGCGAAAGTGACGCGGGCTAAATCAAACCAATCTAAGGCAACTGGATTTGTGAAAAATCGAGTGAGCAAGACTGTAAAGGGAATTAAAATTGCAACAACGGTAAAGATGGCAATTGTGAGAATTACACTAACTCTTAAATATGTTCTACGAATCAGAGATATTCGAGAAGATTGAGCTTTAATTATTTCGCCTTGGCTTGATCGCTTCTTGATCGCTTCATCAGAGATAACGAAGAGCGCGGAGAAGGTAATTAAGAGAAGTGAAATTACCGCAGCAGCACTTCGATCGTATGAAGCGCGATACATATTTTGGATTGAGACGGTGAGAGTTTCAACGTTGAGGAGTGAAACTGCTCCAAAATCACTCATTGTATATAAACCAACAAGGAGCGCGCCCGCACTTACGTGACCACGAATCTGTGGCCAAATAACTCGTTGAAAAGTTTTTCGATAGTTAAGTCCGAGTGATCGGGCGACTTCAATTTGGGCATTATCAACGCGACGAAGACCGGAAAGCGTGGCGAGAATAATGTAAGGAAGGGTCGATAAGGCAAGAATAAATACCGCAGCCGCAAAACCTGAGAAATTAGGGATGAAAGCGATCCAGGTATAGGTAAATACATATGAGGGAATCGCAAGCGGCAGCACCGTTGGAATCAGAAGTAAGCGACGAAAGGGAAGTGCGATGAAGTGCAGGCCGCTAGCTATTGCCACTCCGAATGAAACCGTAAGTGCAACCACGCAAGAAATAAGGGCGGCAGTGGTACCTAGTACTTCTAAAGTCTTCTTTCTCAATAACAAATCGGTAATTTCAGAGAGTGGTTTGTCACCTGCGCGGACAAGTAAATAAATGAAGGGAATAAGTGAGAGTGCCGCGACAACACCGACCGCCACATTAAGCGCAAACTTCCAACCACTTCGTGGGGAAGGTTGCTTTAATGCGGGACTTAACGGACGGTCAGCGATTGTCGTCGACATTTTTAAAGTAAGCCAACCTCGATTAGTAATTCTTGGGTTGCTTTGACTTTGCTCAAGGTTTTTAGATCGATGCTTGGTGCACCTATGGCAGTTAACTTAGGTAGATCAGCAGGTGCTGCTGCACCCGCAAATAATGAGTATTCGTGTGTGTCAGAAACAAACTTCTGCTGCGTAGCACTCGATGTGAAGTAGTTAATTAAATCCTGCGCTGCTTGGGCTTTCGAGCTGGATTTAAGTACGCCAGCGCCAGAGACGTTGATTAAGTTGCCGATATCTCCAGCAGCAAAGAAACCAATTTTTGCCTTCACTGGTCGGCCTAGGGCTTTAGAAACTTCCCACACGTAATAGTGATTGACCAAACCAATTGAAATTTCTCCACTATCGATCGCTTCCACAATTGCTGAATTCTTGGGATAGATTTTCGGACCATTGGCCTCTACCTGAGTTAACCAATTTTTGGCAAAGTCTCTTCCCTTGCTTTCGATTAGCGCAGTTATGAATGCTTGAAAGGATGCGTTTGTTGGCGCAATTCCAAGTTGGTTTTTATATTTTGGGTTAGTTAAATCATTTACAGACTGTGGTAACTCTTTAATTCGATCTGGTGAGTATGCAAAGACTCGAGCACGGGCGGTTATGCCAACCCAGTTGCGATCTTCTGCGGTGTAAATGGCAGGAATTTCTTTTGCTACATCAGCAGGAAGTGAAGTAAATAATCCAGCATCAGCGATGGCACCTAGGGAGCCGGCATCTTGTGAAAGGAATAAATCGGCGGGGGAGTTGTCTCCTTCTTCAAGGATCTGTGCTGATAATTCAGCGGAATCACCGTAACGAATATTTAACTTAATTCCAGATTCTTCTTCCCACTGCGCAAAAAATGGGGCGATAAATTCTTCAGAGCGACCCGAGTAGACCGTTAACTCTGTAACTTCGCTGGCTTGGTCGCTAGATGAGCAGCCTGATAGGAGTCCGAGAGATATGGTTCCCAGAGCTAGAAGGGCGAAGGTTGATTTTGATCTAATTTTCAACGAAGTTCTCTTTCGTTCGGCTTACTCAGAGCTCTCTGCCCAATAAGTTTTAGCCTACCCCGAAAGGGATCAATTACGCAACAAGAGTGTTGCGTAAATAGCCCAAAGTAAAAAGTCACGCTGAAACGAGGCTAAAAACTAAGATTTGAACCAAACAGTCGTTCCAGCGATAATTTTATTATTCTGAAGTGGCTTGGTCGAAATCAAAACTTCTCCAGTGGGTATCGCATATGGATGACCAAAGAAGTTAGTGATGCAATTCCATCCGCCGGGGCGCGAGAAGTGCAGAACTTCTGGATCCTTCGTCGCGTGCCAAGTTATTTCTTCAGCGCTCTGTAATTGACGACGAAGTTTTAACGCTTTGCGATAAATTTCAAGTGGCGAACCAGCAACACCGGATTCGGCCTCTACTGAATAATCGGCAAACCATGCTGGCTGCGGCAAGTGCGCACCTTTTGTACCGAAGCCAAATGATGATCCGCTCTTAGTCCAAGGAAGTGGCACGCGAGAACCATCGCGACCCTTCTCAATTTTATGATTACGTAAATATTGGGGATCTTGAATTTGATCCTCTGGAATATCAACTACTTCATGCAGGCCAAGTTCTTCGCCTTGATACATATAGGTACATCCCGGCAGAGCCAAAATAAACAAAGTTGCCGCAAGCGCGTTAGCAGTTCCTTCGACCATATCCAGCGGATGGGTTCTGCCATCACTTAACAACCAATCACGACGATTTACAGTTTGTACAAGCCCCATCTTGGTAGCGTGGCGAATTTGATCGTGGTTAGAGAAAACCCAAGTCGTTGAAGAATTATTTTTATTTGCTAGCTCAAGTGCTTTGGTCACTGCATCTTTAAAGTGGCGGGCATCAAAGCGGGCATCAATAAATCGGAAGTCAAAAGCCTGGCCCAAAGTATCTGTGCTGGCATATAAAGACAGACGCTCTGAAAGAACATTGGCTTCAGCAACTGCTACACGAGGTGGATCGTATTGATTAAATAACTTGCGCCAAGTGCGATAAACCTCAAAGACTTCGTTGCGATCAAATAAAACACCAGTGCCATCTTTGGCTGAAAATTCATCGGTATCAATTGTTGGTTGCGAACGAAGCGGTTCGGATAAATCTTTCTTTAACGCGTGCGCAACATCTATGCGGAATCCATCAACGCCACGATCGGCCCAGAATTTAAGAGTCTCTAAAAAGTCTGCTTCGACTTCTGGGTTATCCCAGTTAAAATCTGGTTGTTCTGGTGCGAATAAATGGCAGTACCAATAATTATGTTTGCCGCCCATTGCTGATTCGTGAGTCCATGCAGATGGTGCAAAGTGTGAAGACCAATCAGTTGGTGGAAGTTCGCCATTGGCACCTTTGCCTTTATGGAAAATATATCTATCGCGAGCGGCTGATCCGGGCTCGCTAGCAATTGCTTCTTTAAACCATTCGTGCAGATTCGAAGAGTGATTAGGAACGATATCTACAAATACTCGGATGCCTTCGTTGTGAAGTCCTGCAAGTAATTCATCAAAGTCCGCGAGAGTCCCGATCTTGGGATCAACATCCCGATAATCATCAACGTCATAACCACCATCTACTAACGCCGATGGATAGAAAGGACTTAGCCAAACGGCATCCAAACTTAAAGATGCCAAGTAAGGGATCTGCGAAGTAATTCCTTTTAGATCGCCGATGCCATTGCCATCTGCGTCCTTAAAGCTGCGTGGGTAAATCTGATAAACCGCCGCTTGGCGCCACCAATTGGGATCATTGTTAAGAGGCATTAGGAAAACCTAGCAGAGCGTTGGCGGTAAAGAGATTAGGGCAAGCAGGAGAGATTTTTTGTAACCTAAATGACACCATTTTGCAGGTTTTTTCCATAGATGTCACTTATACCTGCTAGATTTATTTTGGATCTTTACCAACTGTGGCCTTCTGGAAGGTGTAGCTGATGTTTGAGACTCTCACGTTAGTTGCAATCATTTACTTATTTCTCAATCGCAGAAAACGAAGCGATAAGAAGAAGGATCGCAAGTTAAGTGGCTTAGATGCTGAATTCCGCGAAATGATTGAAAGTACTTATTACTCCGAAGCAATGGCGGCGCAAATAAAAGGATATTTATTATCAGTGGTTGCAGATGATAGAGATGGTTCAGCCAAATTCTCTGATGCGCGAGTTGCCCAAGCCCAGGGAATTTTAGATCAAGCAGGCCCAGCAGCTTTTTACTGGATGACAGAAATCGCAACCCAGTTGGCCGTTTTGTCGGCAGCCCAAATAAATGGAGTTGGCACAAATGTAGATGCCGAATTGGGTGGGGGAGCGGTCACACCAGAAGCGATCGTCAAGATTGTTGTACAAGGATAACTCTGCTCGCTTCACAAAAGTCTGTACCTAGAAGGATTCTTTTTGCCTTGGAATTTTGATATTCTGGCAACCTAATTCTTGAGGGAGAAAAATGTTAAAAGGTATTGATTCACGGATAAACGCTGATCTTCTCTATGTGCTTGCTGCAATGGGTCACGGTGATCAGTTAGCGATCGTCGATCGAAATTATCCTGAAACTTCAAACGCGCTAGGCAAAGAGCTGGTTCGCTATGACGGAATCAACGCCACTGAGGCGCTGGAGATGGTTCTCTCATTATTTCCTTTAGATACCTTTATTGAGCGCCCGGTTTACACGATGCAGATGGTGGGAAATCCAGATGAAGTTCTGCCGTTTCATAAGGAAGGTCAAGAGATCTGCGATCGTATTGAGGGCCGAAAGATTGGTATTCAATCGCTAGAGCGCTTTGATTTCTATAAGCAAGTAGGGCAATGTTTTGCGATTATCAGCACCAAAGAAGACCGCCCATATGGGAACTTTATTTTGGTCAAGGGCGTTCTCTAGTTAGCTTCCTTTTGGAGTAATTGAGCACCCATGGATTTAGGAAAGTATGCAGACCTACCCAGTGCGCTGGGTTTTGCCCCCGATAAAGAGGCAGAGATTAGCAGGGTGCAATTATTTAAAGTATTTGGAAAGTTACCGCAATTTCCAACAGATTTTAAATTGGTGCGTGGTAAATCTTGGGTGCATGATCAGGTGCAGATAACTGAAGTAAGTTGGAGCACTGGTTATGGACCAAGGACTGAGTCATATTTATTAGTGCCAGAAAATACGGTTGGGCCCTTACCGGGAGTCTTGTTCTTGCACAGCCATGATGATGTAAAAGGTTTTGGCAAGGAAAAGCTAGTAGAGGGCGCGGCTGTGATGCCGGATGAGTTGGTATGGGTGCGCCAAGATCATTATGGAGATAGAGCGCCAGCAAACGAGTTGGCCAAGCGCGGGTATGCAGTTTTAGCTTTTGATTGCTTTCTATGGGGCTCTCGCAACTTCGCCATGGTTGACATGCCTGATCGCTTAAAAGAGATTCTGGGTACCGAAGATTATGAGCGGTTGGCAGTCATGCACGAGTCAATGGTCTTAAGTAAGTATTTAAGTTTATTTGGAACGACTCTTGCCGGATTACTTAATTTTGATGATCGTGTTGCATTTGCAGTTGCCCAGAGTTTGCCTGAGATTACAGATTCAATCTCAGTGATGGGTTTATCAGGTGGCGGCACTCGTACGATTTATATGCATGCCACTGTTGATCAGATCCGCGCCAGTGTTGCAATTGGTGCGATGGCAACATATGAATCGATGCTTGCTAACCATGTGGCGCCACATTCGTGGATGAATTGGCCACAAAATTTGGCTCAATATGGTGATTGGACAGCAGTTGCGATGATGGGTGCGCCTAAACCGTTGTATCTACAGTATTGTGAAGATGATCAATTATATACCAAGCAGGGAATGCAGGCTGCCGATGAATACTTTCTAGCAAGGTATCCTAAGAATAAGTACAAGGGAAGTTTCTATCCGGTGTTGCATTCATTCACGAAGCAGATGCAAGAGGATGCCTTTAATTGGTTGGATGAAAATGTTAAGTGATCGCTATTTAAGCGATGATGTAAGGGCGCTCCATCTTTCCCGTGATTTATATGAGGTGATGAAAGCTAAGCCAATTCTTTCACCACACGGCCACATTGATCCAAAATTGATTTTAGAAAATAAGCCATTTGCAAATCCAGTAGAACTATTAATTACTCCAGATCACTACATAACTCGGATGTTATATAGCCAGGGGATTTCCTATGAAAGTTTAGGGATTGTGAAAAAAGATGGTAGCGCCACAAAACCAGATCCAAAAGGAGTCTGGCAAATATTTGCTGATAACTGGCACCTTTTTCGGGGGACACCGTCGCGAATTTGGATACAGGAGATTTTGTACACGCTCTTTGAAATCGATGAGGTCATCACACCAGCTCGGGCCGATGCGCTATATGAAATTATTGATGGCAAATTAAAGACGCCATCATTTTTGCCCCAGGCGCTCTTTAATCGCTTTAATATAGAAGTTTTAGCGACCACTGATGCCACATCTGATGATTTAAGTGTCCACAAGAAGATCGCCGATTTGGCTCTGACTGGACGAGTGATTCCAACTTTCCGGCCAGATGATATTTCAGATCCACTTCGGGCAGACTTCCAAGGTGCGCTGACACAGTTAGCGAAAGTCACTGATATAGAAATAAGCAGTTTTGCTTCACTGCTCCAAGCACTAGGTAAACAACGAGCTCACTTTAAGGCGATGGGCTCCACCGCGACGGATCATGGTGTTTTTTCGGCTCAGACGTTAGCGGTAAGTGATGCGCAAAAGGAGCAATTATTTAAAGCAGTCGTTGGTGGTGCCACAGATGAGGCAACCGTTGGCGCCTATCGCGCAATGATGCTACTAGAGCACGCGCGGATGAGCGCTGATGATGGCTTGGTGATGCAGTTGCACCCAGGCTCATTGCGAAATTATGATAAAAAGTTTTTTACTGAGTATGGAACAGATATCGGTTTTGATATTCCAGTATCGATGACTTTTGCGCGGGAGCTGCAACCTCTTCTAAATGAAGTTGGCCACAGTAAAAATTTCCGGATGGTTTTATATACCCTCGATGAATCCACTTATTCACGTGAACTTGCCCCAATCGCTGGGGCATATCCATCGGTGCGCCTGGGAGCACCATGGTGGTTTTTGGATTCCATCAACGGCATGCAGCGCTGGCGCGATGCTGTTACCGAAACTACTGGATATTACAACACAGTTGGTTTTATCGACGATACCCGAGGGTTTTGTTCAGTGCCAGTTCGCCATGATGTGGCAAGGCGCTTTGACGCGGGTTATCTAGCGCGCGAGGTGGGCCGGCATCGAATAAGTAAATATGAGGCGCTAGAACTGGCTAGTGATCTTTCTTATAACTTATCAAAAGATTTCTTTAATCTGTAGTGAGTATGCAACCAAATATTATTCATATGGGCCTAGGCGCTTTCCATAAGGCACATCAAGCTGTTTATGTGCAACGGGCGATCAACAATGGTGCCAAGCTTGCCATTGCTGGGGTTTCTCAGCGTGACTCCCAAGCCAGTGATGAATTAGCCGCCGCAAATTTTAGATATATCGTGCGCGAATCCAGTGCATCCGGAGATTTTGATTTTGGAATTACAGCGATCACGCAGTCGTACTTCTATCCACGAGATTATGAAAAATTAGCAGAGATTGTGGCGCAGCCAGATTTCTTGGCTATCACTATTGCCGCAACTGAAAAGGCATATGTTTTATCTGACGATGTGCAACTGACACTGCCCGGACGCCTGGCTCACCTGTTACATGCGAGATATTTAAAAACCAAAATTGGCATCGTAGTTATCTCGTGCGATAACTTATCCAGTAATGGCCGAATTACCCGTAATTTAGTAATTAGAAGTAGCGAAAAAATGGGTGATATCAAGTTTACCGAATGGATTGCAGAGCAGATCAGATTTCCAAACTCGATGGTGGATCGAATCGTGCCAGCTTCAAAAGAGCGGGGAATTATTGTTACAGAGCCCTTTATTCAATGGGTGATCGAACATGATCCAATCGAGAGCGTATTAGCTGGTGTTGGAATTGAGTTCGTCCCAACGGTGGCTGAATACGAATTAATGAAGTTGCGACTATTTAATTCGATTCACTCAGCGCTGGCATACCTTGGTGAACTCGTGCAGATTGAATCTATCGCCCAGATGATTTCTGATCCAGCCTATGAAAAATTTGTTGCTGCAATCCAAGCGGAGGCAGGGCGGAGTTTTATCGCACCTGCTGGTCAGAGCGCAGCTGACTACAGTTTGGGGATTAGGCGGAGAATCGCCAATCCAAAGCTAGGCCATCAATGCCAACAAATTGCCATGGATGGTTCGCAGAAAATACCATTTCGTATCTTTGCAATAATTAATGACTTAGTCGCAGCCGAGGAGTCAGTTAAATTTTTAACTTTAGTCTTGGCCCTTTGGGTAGAATATTTAAGAATAAATGAGCGCATCAATGATCCACTTAGAGAAAAATTGGTAACTCTTTCGCAAACGCAGGATAGCCTGGTAGGGGTAGGTCTTATATTCAAATTGCCAGATTTTGCCGTCGTACTTAATCCTGCTTGCTTTAGCGAAATCGCACAGTGGCTGATGCAGTTACGCGAGTTTGGACCAGAGCAAGTAATTAAAAATTTGCTGCTCTGATTTTCTACTGGCCTTTAGCTTTAGCGAACGCTGCGCAGAACAGCGGTGACTTTGCCCAAGATTTCGCAGTTATCGCCGTTGATTGGTGAGAATGCGGGATTGGCAGGCAAGAGCCAAATGTGGCCATTTTTGCGCTGGAATGTTTTAACTGTTGCTTCGCCATCGATCATTGCAGCAACGATCTCGCCGTTATTGCAATCTTTCTGTTCGCGAATAACCACGTAATCGCCATCGCAAATTGCGGCATCAATCATTGATTCACCAACAACTTGCAGCATATATAAATTGCCTTTGCCGACCAAGGTTTCTGGAAGTGCGAAAGTTGATTCAACGTTTTGTTCAGCGGTGATTGGTCCACCTGCTGCGATGCGGCCAACTAACGGCACATTCTTAGTTGTTTCGATTTGAATTTCAGAACGTTCGCCCGGTTCGATTACTTCAAGGACGCCACCGCGAGTTGGGTGGGCGGTGATGAAGCCCTTCTCTTTTAAGAGGTCGAGTTGATATTTAACGGAGGCACTTGAGCTTAGGCCGGCAGCGGCAGCGATGGCGCGCATTGAGGGTGGGTAGCCTTCAGACTCCATGCTGGCTTTGATGACCTGCAGAATCTTGAGTTGGCGAGCGGTCAAGCCGTGCTCACCAGCAGGAGCATCGGGAAGTTCAATGACCTTGGACTTGGCGGCGGACTTGGCGGCGGACTTGGCGGCGGGTTTTTTGCTCATGAGTAAAGGGTGGCACAGCCTTAGAAAAAAATCAAACATATGTTCGAAAATAACTTGTGGATGTCGGTGGTCTTTGCTTTAATTGTCCTTGTTCGAACAACTGTTCGAATACCTTCCCCAAGGTAGTACCAGCAGGAGATAACCATGAGCGCAATTGCAATTAATAACTACAGCCCGCAAAGCCTTATAAATCAGGGGTTTCAGACCAATCCGTCCGGTGTTGCAAAGAGCGAAATAAAGCTCTCTCGCCGTGGTCGACTTGCACGTACCTTCGTGGTTCTCTCACTGGCTGTCGTCATGGTAAGCCTGCTCGGTGCTCGCGCCGGGGCTGGCACGCAAGATCAGGTTGGGGCGCCTACCTCTTTCATCGAGATCACCGTGGCGCCAGGGGACACCTTGTGGTCACTAGCCAGCCGTTTAGCCGATAACGGAGATCCGCGCTCGCTCGTTGATGAGATTACTTCCGTTAATTCGCTGGGCTCATCTGAGCTCCAAGCGGGTCAGAAGTTGCGCATCCCGCTCGATTAATTTTTACGACACGCCCAAGGGGTGGGTAAATGCCTACTCAGCAGGAAAACTCTCGACATTTGCTTTATAGTTCCCACTAGATGTAGGGGTCAAAGCGTTTAAAACTTCCATTAGTAGTGTTTCTACGGTAGTTTCGCCGCCTAGGCCAATACAGGCTATTTTAGGAATATCTAGCATCTGGAAGGGAGAGTCGCCGAAATGATTTGTCCATTCTGTACTCACGATGATTCAAGAGTCGTTGACTCTCGTCCGGTTGAAGATGGCACTCAAATCCGCCGTCGTCGCGAATGCCCACAATGTGGCGAGCGCTTTTCAACTCAAGAAATTGCTCTCCTAAACATCATCAAGCGCTCTGGTGCTACCCAGCCATTTAGTCGCGAGAAAGTCTTGGTAGGTGTCCGCAAGGCATGCCAAGGTCGTCCCGTTGGTGAAGATGATCTGGTTCTGCTGGCACAACGCGTTGAGGAAACTCTGCGCCGTACCGGCAAGGCTGAAATCGAAGCTCAAGAAGTGGGTCTTGCAATTCTCGCGCCACTCCGCGAATTAGATGAGGTTGCCTATTTACGTTATGCATCCGTTTACCGTAACTTCACTTCCCTTGAGGACTTCGAGGGTGAGATCGCGTTGCTGCGAGCTATTCCTTCAACTCTTAATTTAACAAAGCAAGCATCGATCAACTAAAGCACTGAATTTAAACCACTTAACTAATTAACTTAACAAATATAGAAGACGGGAAAATAAACATGTCAGATACGGTCATCAATCGACCATCCAAGGCTAAGCACGCTAACTCACCAATTGGAGCGGGTTTAACAATTGGGCGTATTTATACCAATGAAGGCGTTCATCCTTACGATGACGTCAAGTGGGAACGTCGCGATGTTCTTCAGTCAAATTGGAAAACAGGCGCAACAGTTTTTGAGCAACAAGGGGTTGAATATCCAGATTTCTGGTCAGTTAACGCATCAACAATCGTTACGACCAAGTATTTCCGTGGGGCAGTGGGAGCAGAAAATCGTGAGTGGTCACTTAAGCAAGTTATCGATCGCGTAGTTCTTACATATACAAAGGCCGGAAAGGAATTCGGTTACTTTGCAACAGATAAAGATGCAACGATCTTCGAACACGAGCTAACACATATGCTCTTGCACCAGATCTTCTCTTTCAACTCACCAGTCTGGTTTAACGTTGGAACCGCATCACCACAGCAAGTAAGTGCATGCTTCATTCTTTCTGTCGATGACACAATGGATAGCATCCTTAACTGGTACCGCGAAGAAGGAATGATCTTCAAAGGCGGATCAGGTGCTGGACTAAACCTTTCACGCATCCGTTCTTCAAAAGAACTTCTAAAATCAGGTGGAACAGCCTCTGGTCCAGTTTCATTTATGCGTGGTGCTGACGCATCTGCAGGAACAATCAAATCAGGAGGCGCAACCCGTCGCGCAGCCAAGATGGTTGTTCTAGATGTTGATCATCCAGATATCGAAGAATTCATTGAGACAAAGGTCAATGAAGAGAACAAGATTCGCGCCCTGCGTGATGCCGGTTTCGATATGGACCTTGGTGGAAAAGACATCATCTCGGTTCAGTATCAGAATGCAAATAACTCAGTTCGCGTATCAGATGAATTCATGCGCGCCTACGAGAACGGCCAAGAGTTCGGACTCAAGGCACGTGCAACTGGTGAAGTAATTGAAATGACTGATGCACGCCAACTATTCCGCAAGATGTCCGAAGCTGCATGGGCATGTGCTGATCCAGGAATTCAATACGATGACACAATCAATGATTGGCACACCAACCCAGAGACGGGTCGCATCAACGCGTCAAACCCTTGCTCTGAGTACATGTCACTAGATAACTCATCATGTAACTTGGCATCACTTAACTTGATGAAGTTCCTTAAGGCAGATGGATCATTCGATGCAAAGACATTTGGTCGCGCAGCAGAAATGATTATCACTGCAATGGATATCTCAATCTGTTTCGCAGATTTCCCAACTGAAGCGATTGGTGAGACAACACGTTCATACCGTCAACTCGGAATCGGTTATGCCAACCTGGGCGCGCTACTTATGGCATCAGGTCTTGCATATGATTCAGAAGGCGGACGAGCACTTGCTGGTTCAATCACCTCACTTCTAACTGGTATCACATACAAGCGCTCTGCTGAATTAGCAGGAATCGTTGGAGCATACGAAGGTTTTGCCCGCAACGCAGCGCCACATTCACGTGTTATGCGCAAGCATGCAGCAGCATCAATTGCCGCAAAGTCATCGACAACACTTGATATCGATGTATGGACAGAAGCCAATAAGGCGTGGGATGCATGTCTTGCAACGGGCGATAAAAACGGCTGGCGTAACGCACAGATCTCTGTGCTTGCACCAACCGGAACAATTGGTTTGATGATGGATTGCGATACCACTGGTATCGAACCGGACTTCTCGCTAGTTAAGTTCAAGAAGCTTGTCGGTGGCGGATCTATGCAGATCGTTAACCAGACAGTTCCAGCAGCGCTTCGCAAACTCGGATACACAGAAGAGACAGTCGAAGCAATTATCGAATTCATTTCAGCAAACGGACACGTAATTGATGCACCAGGACTAAAGCCTGAGCATTACGACATATTCGATTGCGCACTAGGTGCACGATCAATTGCGCCAATGGGCCACGTCCGCATGATGGCTGCATGTCAGCCATTCCTTTCCGGTGCGATCTCAAAGACAGTTAACCTGCCTGCGGATGCAACAGTGGAGGATGTGGAAGAGGTTTACTACGAGAGTTGGAAGCTCGGCATTAAGGCGCTCGCTGTTTATCGCGATAACTGCAAGGTCGGACAACCACTTTCAGATGGCAAGGCGGCCAAGACAGATGCAGTAATCGAAGCTGGAATTCCAACGCCGATTCGCAAGCGTCTACCTAAGTCACGTCCATCGACAACAACATCATTCTCTGTCGGAGGCGCTGAGGGTTACATGACTTCAGGTGCTTATGCCGATGGCGCTCTTGGTGAAGTATTCCTAAAGCTCGGTAAGCAAGGTTCAACCTTGGCCGGTGTGATGGATGCATTCTCTATCGCGGTTTCAATCGGACTTCAGTACGGAGTTCCACTAGAAACATTCGTTGAGAAGTTCACAAACTTACGTTTTGAGCCAGCAGGCATGACAGATGATGTTGATATTCGCATGGCACAGTCCATGATGGATTACATCTTCCGTCGCTTAGCACTTGACTACTTACCAATGGAAACACGTTCAGCGATGGGTCTTTACACATCAGCAGAGCGTGCAGCAGCGCTAGACAATGGCGGAGAGTACTTGCCAATTGTGAGTGCTGATATCCCAAAAGTAAGTGCGCCTGTGGTGGTAGCTGCGCCTGCAAAGGTTGAAGCGGTAGCTGCTCCACAGATTGGTTCATCAACAGAACTTCTTGAGGCAATTTCAGGAATCAAATCTGATGCACCACTATGTATGACATGCGGCGTCAAGATGCGTATGTCAGGTGCATGTTTTGTTTGCGAAGGTTGTGGAAACACAAGCGGTTGCAGTTAATT
>Ga0209702_10001415_pt1 | contig 46025 bp, 23 predicted proteins | sample FRY01_FD_187210 | JGI IMG/M metagenome (GOLD analysis project Ga0209702, IMG submission 187210) | Freshwater microbial communities from Lake Fryxell liftoff mats and glacier meltwater in Antarctica - FRY-01 (SPAdes) (version 2) | ecosystem: Environmental > Aquatic > Freshwater > Ice > Glacier... | reverse complement strand
GGGTGGCACCACCGTAGACGCGCACGTTGCCCGTCACCCACAAGTTGGTTAGTCCCCCAAAGTCCCACGTCCATTCAGTGCCCGCCCCGGTCAGGTCGCCCCCGGTTAATTCAAACCGGTTCCCCGGGGTATTGGTCGCCGTCACGTTCGCGTAGGAGCCGCGTACGTTCCAGTTGGAGAAAAAGGCCACGTTCCCTGCACCCGCCACCGTCACCCCGTCGAGCGTTGGCGTCCCGCCATGAATGCGCACCCCATACGCCCCGCTTTCTTTGATCGTCACATTCCGCAGCGCCGGCGCGCCGCCGCGCAGTTCGATCGCCCCCTCGCTGGCCGACGACCCCGCATACCGCACCTCCACGTGTTCAAAGACACTACCGGTGTCGCCATCGAAGAAAATTCCACGCCAGTCGCCCCGCGCCGGCGCGCTCGCATTGCCGTCGCTGTTCGAATCGCCGCCGACTGAATCATCCGCCGTCGAGGTGAAAATGATCGGCGCGCCGACCGTACCCCGCGCGATAATTTTTCCGCCGCTGCCGGAGGCAGTCGCTTCAAAATACCCGCCCGCCATCTTGATCACCATACCCGCCGGGATGGTCAGGGTGGCGCCACCGTACACGCGCACGTTGCCCGTCACCCACAAGTTGGTTAGTCCCCCAAAGTCCCACGTCCATTCAGTGCCCGCCCCGGTCAGGTCGCCCCCGGTCAATTGGAACCGGTTCCCCGGGGTATTGGTCGCCGTCACGTTCGCGTAGGAGCCGCGTACGTTCCAGTTGGAGAAAAAGGCCACGTTCCCTGCACCCGCCACCGTCACCCCGTCGAGCGTTGGCGTGCCGCCATGAATGCGCACCCCATACGCCCCGCTTTCTTTGATCGTCACATTCCGCAGCGCCGGCGCGCCGCCGCGCAGTTCGATCGCCCCCTCGCTGACCGACGACCCCGCATACCGCACCTCCACGTGTTCAAAGACACTACCGGTGTCCCCGTCGAGGAAAATCGCCCGCCAGTCGCCCCGCGCCGGCGCGCTCGCATTGCCGTCGCTGTTCGAATCGCCGCCGACTGAATCATCCGCCGTCGAGGTGAAAATGATCGGCGCGCCGACCGTACCCCGCGCGATAATTTTTCCGCCGCTGCCGGAGGCAGTCGTTTCAAAATAACCGCCCGCCATTTTAATGACTGAACCCTCCGCGATGGTCAAGGTCGCCCCGGCAAACACGCGCACGTTTCCGGTCACATGAACGGGCAAGCCGCCGTAGTTCCAGATGCGGTTGCCGGCCTCCCCGCCGGTCACATCGCCGCCGGCCTGCAGGAAATGATTGCCTCCGGTGGCCGTTGCTGACAGCGCGACAAATTGTCCACCTGAAGCCCAGTCCGCGTGGAAGGCCACTCCCCCCGCATTGGCCACCGCCACCCGGGTCAGGGTCGGGGCCCCGCCCGTGATCCGCACCCCGCGTCCAGCCACCTCGGAAATAAGCGCATCCTCAATCTTCGGGCTGCTCCCACGAATGTTCAGCGCCCCCCAATTCGCATCGCTCCCGGCATACTTCAAAACCACCTCATCCAGCACCGAGGCGTCCGATCCGCCATCAAAATACAGGCCTTCCCACTCCCCGCGCGAAGGCGTAGAAATCCCCTCGCCGGAGACATCCACGCCCACAGAATCGTCATTTACAGATGTAAAGGTGATGGGGCTCGCGGCGTCCCCATCCGCCATCAGCGACCCGCGCGCGAGCAGGTACCGGCCCTGGCCAAACTTGACCACGGTGCCGGGCGCGAGAGTCAAAACCGCTCCTGCCTGCAGCGTCACATTCCCGGTCACGTGGATGGTTCCCGACCAGGCGGTGTTCGTTGAAATCGATCCGCTGACCTCCAGCACCCCTTCGTTTTCGAACCCATCCTGATGGTCCGAGGCCGGCCCCGCCACCAGCGGATCCCCGGCATCGACCGGCCCGGCCACCACCACTTTCGAACCTTCGGTCGCTACGTCCAGCGAGCCCGCCACATCATCGAAGTCCCCGCCAGCCCCGCCGTCAGCAGCCAAAATGTCGCGCCCCGCTTCCTCCTCCAGCACGTTCGGGGCCGCCTCCAACTGGTCGATTTCCGCCACCACCGCACCCGCGAACGATGCCTCCGCAGTGGCAAAATGGGCGTCCGCCGGCACGTCAAAAAGACTGCCCAAGGACGACGCCGGCAGGCGTTCAAAATCACCCGCCGGGGCCTCGCCGGCCACCCCCGCACCATCGCCCGATGCCCCCTGCTGCGCCCCCCCGGCGGGTGCCGCCGCCACCGCCTCCGGCTGCTCAATACGCGTCTGGTCTTTGCCCGCCGCCGCCTCCACAAAAGGCACCGCCGCCACCGTCGCCGACAACAAAATCCGCGGCTCCAAGGCCTCAAATTCAAACGGCTGATTCCACCGCCGAGCGCCCGATTTCTCCCGCCGCGGCCCCAACAACGCCTCCCTCTCCGGCATCCGCCATAGCGAATCAGGCCGGTCCTCCAGGCGGTCGCTGGCGGAATGAATCATCGAAAAAGAAAAGACGGAAAAAGTGTACGGATGAATGTTTACCATCACCGATCCCGGTTTTCCAAGCACTTTTTCCGCCAATTTTAACCCCTCACCTGACCCAGCCAACAACTCAACGTTCACTTCATCGCCCTGCGTTGCCAGCAGCCACTCCCGGTCGCAGCACTATCCGGTGTGCATGCCACGCCGCGACTCAGGGGTTCCAGAACAAAAAAAACCCGGCTCAAGCCCGGGGCGACTCTCCATCCCAGCCCCATCTGATCAGTCGGCCCCAGTTTTGGCGAAGGCCAGCGACTCTTCCAACCACTGGTCCTGAACGAGCACGGCGCGGCGGCGGCGGGCGGCGAGGCTTTCGGCTCGTTTTTGGGCGGAGCGGATCATGAACCAGGCGGCCCGCTCCCCCCAGCGGCCCCCGTGGCGCAGCAGCGAATCGAGCAGCGCGCGCAGCGGCCGGGCCATGTGGCGAACGACGAGTTCATCCTGCAGGCAGACGATCATCTGGGCACGCCCCGGCGCGCCTTGCCGGGCACTCCGGCCGAAGAGCTGGCGGTCGACGCGCCCGGACTCGTGGGCCTCGGTGGCTACGACGAACAGGCCGCCCCGCTCCTCCACGCCGGTGGTCAATTTGATGTCGGTGCCGCGGCCGGCCATGTTGGTGGCGATGGTCACTCGGCCGGCTTGGCCGGCTTCGGCGATGACCGACGCCTCGCGCTCGTGCTGGACGGCGTTCAGCAGTTGGAAAGGCACACCGGCCGCGCTCAAGAGCGTCGCCAGGTGCTCACTGGCTTCAACGCTCCGGGTGCCGGCCAGCACCGGCTGATCGGCGGCGTGGGCCGCCTGAATGGTCTCGACAACGCAGGCCCATTTGGCTTCGGCGGACGCAAAGACGCGGTCCGGGGCGCGCCAGCGGAGGCATGGGCGGTGGGGGGGGATGGCGACGACCGGCAGGCGGTAGGTTTGCCACAGTTCGCCGCCGGCTTCCCGGGCGGTGCCGGTCAGGCCGCAGAGGCGCGGGCAGAGTCGGAAGAATCGTTGGAAGCTGAGCCGCGCCAGGGTTTCCGTGGGCGGGGTCAGGACCAGGCCTTCCTTGGCCTCGATGGCCTGGTGCAGCCCCTGTTTCCACGTCCGCTGCGGCATGACCCGGCCGGTGGCCTCATCGACGATCACGATTTTGCCGTCGCTGCCGATCACGTACTGGTGGTCTCTCAGGAAAAATTCGCGTGCGGTCAAGGCGGTGGTCACCAGTTCCTCGCGTCGCGCCGGGCTGCGCCAGAGCCCGGAAAACCCCACCGTCAGCGACGCCAGGCGCTCCTTGGCCACGGCGGTCAATTCCACATCCTTCCAGCGTTCGTCGGTCACATAGTCCCGTCCTTTGACCAAATCGGTAGCGACCTCAGCCGCGCGTCGACAGGCATCTGGCAAATCACCACCCGGCGCTTCGCGGCTGATGATAAGCGGCGTGACTGCCTCGTCGATCAGCACATGGTCGGCCTCATCGACGATGGCTGTCTCCAGGCCGCGCATGACCAAGGCGGCATCCGGGTCGCGCCCCGGCTGGAGGATCCGGCGGATGAGTCGCCGCTCGGGCTCGACAATCTGGCCCATCTGCAGGCGGTCGCGCAGGAAGTCGGCGACCACTTCCTTGCTGGTGGTGTAGGTGACGGCGGCGGCGTATCCGGCGCGGCGTTGGGGGGCGCTCATCCGGCCGGTGACAAATCCGACGGTCAGCCCGCAGAGGGCGTAGAATTCTTTCAGCCAGGTGGTGTCGCGTTCGACCAGATAATCATTGGCGGTCACGACGTGAACCGGGCCGCCGCGCCACGCGGCGAGGGCGGCGGCCAGGCCGATGGTCAGGGTTTTGCCCTCGCCGGTGGCCATTTCCGCCAGGCAGCCGTCCTCGAGGGCCAGCACCCCCATGATCTGCTCCGGGTAGACCCGCAAATGAACCGAACGCCAGGCCGCTTCCGCAATCGCGGCCAAGGCCTCCCGCCGCGCCGCCGAACCGGTGGCCGCCCGGCCGTCGCGGCGCACCACGGCCCGCGCGTTTTCCAAATGCCGCGCCAGTTCCACGGTCCGCACCGTACGCCAGCGCTCCCCGGCGGTCAGGATGGCCTCGGCCTCCGATCGCAGCACCTCCAACCGTCCGGCACGGCGGGTGCGCACGATGCCGAGGACCCGGTGCACCCCCGCGTCCGCCCCTTTCAACAACGCCCGCGGCCGCAGCGTTTGGGTGCGGCGAAAGTTGGGAAGGCTGGGTGGGGTCATGGGATCAAGGACTCGGGATGGATGGTCCCAGCAGTCGGAAGGGATCTGTTACGAATCCGATGATCGGTGCCCCGGTCAGTATTGAAAACGTTTTTGCACCAGTTGCCGTCCCAGGCGCCACCACTGCGACAGCAGCGGTCGCCACGGGAGCAGGCAGCGCAGTTCGCCCGACCGGCCGTGGCGGAGCAGGGCGGCCGAGGCCGTGGGGTCCAGGTCGGCACGCACTTCGAAGAAACTTTCCGCGGTCTTGGTGCCGCTGGTGTCGTCGCCCCGCACCGCGATCTCGCCGCCTCCCTGCCATCCGAGTGCGGCTGAAGGCAGTTGGTTCTGAGGTGCGGCCATCACCATGAGCGAGCTCACCGGAATTCTCTCCCCGGCCTGGCCACGCAACCGCACCCCTGCCGGCCGGACCGAGGGACCGAACAAATTAGACGCATCCTCCTGCCGCACCACGGCGGCGAATCGGAACGACGAGGCATCAATAATTTCGCCCACCGCGGTCCCGCGGGACAACCAGCGTCCGGTAAAGTCGCCCCGGTCCGGGGTCACCCAGGTACCGGCCACCGGGGCGCGGACGTCCAGGTCGTTTTCCAGTCGCTGCAATTCGCTCAGCCGCTGGCGTACTGCATGCAGTCGTTCGCGGATGGCGGCGACCCCTTCACCGGGATTCTCCAGCGCGCTGCGCTCGAGCGCCAGAACCTCGTCCACTTCGGCGCGGGCCGCCCGCACCTCTGCCGTCAGCTCGCTGTTGGCCAGCCTCATCAGCACATCGCCTGGCTGCACCACCCGCCCCGACGGCATGACTGCCTCGACAAAATCACCCTCCGCCCCGGTGTAGACAACCGCATACTGCTCAGCCTGCACGATGCCCGGCGCGGTGAACGCGTCGGGCACCGGCACGATCCCGAGCAGCCCGATCAGCACGGCCGCTCCGCCCAACGTGACCCCGACTGCGCGCCGACGCACCCGCTCAATCCGCGGGCTGGAGGCCAGATAATTCACCAAACGCCCCAACGGCACGACCACCATCGTGACCAGCCCGGCCACTGCCATCAACACCCCCAGCAACAACCATTGCCCGGCCACAAACCATAAAATACCGGCGAACAGGACAATTCGATATACGAACGACGACGCCCCGTAGACCCCCAGCCACCACCCCTCACGCCGCGATTCGACCGGACTGACGGATTTACGCCACCCAAATCCGTACCGCTCGGTCCAGTGCCGCCACAGCCGCGACGCCCGCTGGTTCAGGTTCGGCAGGTCAATCAGGTCGCACAGTATATAATACCCGTCGAAACGAAGCAGCGGGTTCGCATTGGCGAGCAGTGTCGAGACTGACGCGATGAAGATCAGGTTGTAGGCGATGGCATTGAGCACACCGGGGCCGGTCGAGGCCCAGACGACGACGGCCAGCGCGGCGACAAAGAGCTCGACGATCATGCCGGCGGCCCCGACGACGACCCGCTGCCAGCGGTGGCGGAAGCTCCAGGCCGAGGTGGCATCGACAAATGGGAGCGGCGAAAAAATCAGCAACATTACGCCCAGGGTGGGGACCGGGCCGCCAAAATGCCGGCAGGCAAAGGCATGGCCCATTTCGTGGAGCAGCTTGAGCCCGATCATCGCGACGTAAAGCCAGGCCAGGTTGCCCGGGGCCAGAACCGATTGCCCCTGCTGCCAGAGCGATCCCCAGTTTTCCACCCCGGTCTTCATCCCCCACCCCACGACCGCGAGCCACAAGGCCAGCCCGACCCATGAAAACAGCCAGCGCACCATCGGCAGGGTGCGTACGAGGAAGGCGTCAGGATTGATGAGCGGGATTTTGATGAACAGCAGGCTCAGCCAGCGGGTGCGGACTTCGCGCTGCCGGCGCTTCTGATGCCGGGCCAGCAGCTGGGTGGCGTCGGGCGGCAGGTCACTGCGCAGCAGGTTCGCCTGATACAGCTGCGCCAACAACTGGATCACCTCTTCCTGCCCGGGGGCGTCCATCGGCGACTGCGCCAGCGCTTCGTCCCAACACTCCTGCACCGTCCGGCCATCGCCCAACCGCGCCAAAAAATCCCAGGCCCCGGCCCGCACCCGGAAGAATTGGTTGCTGAATGGATCAAACAGCACGTGCCACCGCTCGCCCCGGAAGTACTGGCGGTGCGCCCGCACCCCGGCCCGCAGCGCCAGCCGGCGGCCGGCCAGGCGGTGCCACGATTCGGAAAAGGTCTCGGTCAGGGCCGCCATGGGGTGTCTCCGGGAATTCGCGCCGCCGTCACCACCACCACAGCCGCAGGAAATCGACCGTGCGATGGGTCACGATCCACAACAGGCTGCGTCGGCCGGCATCAATGCGCGCCACTCCGCTCATGCCCGGGCGCCACCACGACTCCGGCGCGTCGCGAAATCGACAGCGCACCGCAAACACCGAGCCTTCCTCCTTGGCCCGGGCCACCGGTTCGATCTTTTCAACGGTAAAGTCAAACGTGCGCCCCGGCTGGCTCGCGAAGGCCGCGCGGCCGGTCGCGCCTTCGGCAATCTCCTGGACCTCGCGCTCCGAGACGTCGATAACCAGATACAAGTCCTCGATGCGGGCGATCTTGAGCAGGCCGTCGCCCTTCTGCACCGGCGAGGCCAGGCGCTCGCGCAGGTCCCCCTCGACCACCACGCCTTCGAATGGTGCCTTCACCTCCGCCCGGGCGAGCCGCTCCTCGACGATCTCGCGCTGGGCGCGCGCCTGCGCCTCGCGGGCCCGGGCGATGCGCAGGCCGGCCACGTCGCCGGAGGACTCGGCCTTGAGCGCATCGGCGGCATGACGCTCGCTCTCGGCCACCGCCGCCTCTTTCTGCAGCAGCAATTCGCGGGCATCAAGCGCCACCAGCACGTCACCGGTCCTGACCTCGTCACCGGGCCGCACTGGCGCGCGCGCAATATGACCTTCAAACGGCGCGGCCAGCACCGCCATGGCGTCGGTTTTCAAGGCGAAACTCCCCTCGACCCGATGCACCCGGCGGCCGAAGATGAGGATCAGCAGTCCGATGGCCAGGGCCACCGCGAGGATTTTCCACCACGTGTGCTCCGGCCCCAGCAGCCGCCCCGCCCAGGCCCGAACCGCCGCCAGCCAACGTGCGCCGAACCATTTGTCCCGCCCGTGCAGCGCCTCCAGCGGTCGGATCGCCTGATCAAGGATCAACCGCCAGGTGCGGAGCATTTCCACGGTGATCGGCCCACCGGAGCGCTCGAGGGTGACGCAGGCCACCGGTTGCGGACGATCGCCCGGTTCCGGTGCCACCGGAAACAGCGGCAGGCTGGCCACCTGCGGGGACCCATGCCCTTTGGCATAAGCATCGTGACTGTGCGTGACAAACGATTGCCCCTCCGGCCTCGGGCTCACGATCTCCTCTTCCTGGTCCACACATTCTTCCATCGCCGCCGCGAGCTTAATCACCGCCTCGGCCTTCGGCTCGATTTTTTCGGTATGGCTCATCGCGCGCACCGCGATGGCATTCGCCTCCATCCACCCGAGACTCGCACGGTCGCAGCCAAAGCGCGCCGCCAACTCGTTGCACAGCGCCATGGCCGCCCCGGTAAAGCGGGTGTGGCCATTGAGCAGCGCCGTGACATCAAGCGCCTCGGCCAGGCGCGCCGACTCCCGCCGCGCCGCCTCGACCTGCCGCCGCTGCTCATAGAGTTCCGGCGCCGCCAGCAGCGCCGCCAACTTGTCCAATGCCTCCACCGACTCGCCCCCCGCCACCTGCACCACCGCCAGCACCACTCCCGCTCCGCCCGGCGGGCGCAGCGGTGCCACACACCAATCACGCTCCGGTGCCTCGGCCACCATCTCCCGCCACGCCGCCACGTCACCCGCCCCCACCACCCGCTCCGCCCACTGCCGCAGCCGCTCCGCCCCCACCTCGCCTTCCCACCCCCACCCCAACGGTCGCCGCGCCGCCGCATGCCAGCGGTCGCCCGCTCCCACCAGCATCACCCCATGGCTCGCCCCACACCACCGCACCGCCACCTCCATAAACCGCCGCCAAAATTCACCCGGCTCCCCATCGAAGTGCGCCAGACCGCGCAGGTCGGGTGCCGCAGATTCAGTCTCAACTGCTCTCGATGTCATCATACGTGAGGCCCGGTCTCCTGAGGTCAGCCCATCCTGACGGTAAAGTTTCGACGCACCAGCGCCGATTCAGATTTTTTTTCGGAGAAGCCGTCGTCGCTCACAGGTACAGTTATCATAATAATAATGGTTTAAATACCAACCAGTCCCAGATCCTTCATTCATGCGAAAAAAGTTCAAAAATGCGGTTTTCCGTTGGCAGTCGTCGCAAGGAGCCTCAGTATGGCCGCCGCAGCAGCTTTATACCTACTCGTCATGCGTTCCTTTCATTTTTTTCCACGAGGTTTGGCGATGGTTTGTTGTTCGGTGGGATTGGCCACCGCCCAGGATGTAGAGCCGAATCGTTCTGCCCCTTATGCGGCCAATTTTCGCAGTCTGACGCTCAATGAAGCCATCCAGCTCGCCCTCGCCAACAACCTCGGCACCCGCGTCGAGCGGCTGCAGGAAACCATTGAGGACAGCCGCATCGTCGGCCGCAAGGCCGAGTTCGACCCCGTCTTCACGCTCAGCAGCCTGTACGAGGCGATGGAGAAACCGCAGAACACCCAGGAATTCGTCGCCACCCAAACAGCGGCGGCACCCCGGACGAGCCGGTTGTTCGACGAGGAGAACCTGCGGTTTGACACCGCGCTCAAAGGGAAAACCCTTCTCGGGACGGAATATGAATTCACCGTCGAGCTCAATTCGCTCAAGAACACGCTGAACATCGACATGCCGCCGTCGTTGTTTTATCCGGAATACGAAAGCTTCGCTGGCCTGCGCCTGACCCAGCCGCTGCTGCGCGATTTCGGCCCCGAAGTGCAACTGGCCGGCTTGCGCGTCGCCCAGACCGACCGGCGTCTCGCCACCCTGGCGTGGAAGCTGAAGGTGACGCAGGTCGTCGCCGCGGTGATCAAGAACTATTACGACTTGGTTTTTGCCAGTGATGACACCGTCATCAAAGTGGAAAACATCGGCCGTGCGCGCATCTTGGAGGATCAGAACCGGTCTCGGGTCAAAAATGGCGTGGGCTCCGAACTTGATGTGCAGCAGGCCGCGGTGGCGGCCTCCGTGCGCGAAGAGGAATTGATTTCGGCTGAATACCTCCAGAAGGAAAAAGCCAATCTGCTCCTGCGCGACGTGGTGGCTGACCTTGACCCGTCCAGCATCCCGATGATCCGGCCGGCGCACACACTGGGTGCCGCCGTGCCGCCGCTGGTCCGTGGCGAGCTCATGCATGAGGCGGTCGCCCACCGGCTCGAATACCGGCAGGCCCGGGAACAGATCGGCAAACAGGAGATCAAATTGAAGTTCGCCCGCAACCAGCTCTGGCCGCGACTCGACCTGATCGGCTCGCTCGGTGCCAACGGCCTCAATTCCAGCAGCGGCTCAGCCCTCGGCGATTCCTTCGAGACCAGCCACCCGGCTTGGAGCATCGGCCTCATGATCACAGTGCCCCTCGGCAACCGCCAGGCCAAAGCCCAGCTCAAGGAGGTCCAGACCGAAAAAGAACAACTCCTCCTCAGCTTCAAACAACTCGAAATCGACCTCGCCCTCCAAGTCGACACCGCCGCCACCCGCGTCGAAACCAGCCAGCGCCGGCTCGCCACCACCCGCCAGTCGGTCACCGCCACCCAGGCGACCCTTGATGCCGAGAACAAACGCCTGACCCAGGGCGTCGGCGTCAGCTTCAACATCCTCGAAGCCCAAAAAGATCTGGCCTCCGCCACCTCGCGCGAAATCGCCGCCCGCGCTGACTTAAACAAATCCCTCGTCGACCTCTGGCTCGCGACCGGCACCCTGCTCTCGCGCATGAACATCGTCCTCGAAGACGAAGAGCCAGTGGTGGGACCCATACCGGATCCTGAACCCAAATGAAGCCGCACGTCCTGGCTACCCTGCTCGCTCTGGCGGCGCCGGCCGCCGCCCAAGAAGTCGACGGACTCACCCTGCCTTGGAAATCGGTCCTGGTCAGCTCGCCGGTCCAGGAAATCGTCGCGGAGGTCACAGTCCGCGAGGGCGACACCGTCATCAAGAACCAGGTTCTGGCCCGCCTCCACGACGAGAAGGAGGTCGCTGAACATCAGCGCGCCGAAAAGATCGTCGAAAAAAGGACCTTCGACGCCAAGGCCGCCACCGCCCTGGTGGCCGAGCGCATTACCAGCCGCGAAAAAGCCCTTGAAACAGACATTGAACTCCAGCTCGCCCGCGTGGATGTCGAAATTGCCAAACGCAAGGTCGAGGAAAAGACCGTACGCTCGCCGCTTGATGGGGTGGTCGTGCGCACCTTGAAGGAGGAAGGAGAATCGGCTGACCGAGTTGAACCTCTCTTCGAAATCATCAACATCGACCGGCTGTTTCTTCAGTTTTACGTCGAACGCCGCACCGCTGCCGCCCTCAAATCGGGCCAGGAAGTGGCGTTTTGGCTGAGCGACGACACCGTGATCAAAGGCACCGCCACCGTCGATTTTATCAGCCCCGGTGCCGACCCGGCCAGCGGCCTCTTCCGGATCAAACTGCTCTACGACAATGCCGCCCAGTCGCTGCGCGCCGGCGTCCGCATCACGGCGCAGTTTTGACGCCTCACTCCCGGTCCCGCTCGGCAGACAGTTCCACTTCGGGGACGTAGCGATACACGGTCAGCGTATGCCGCGGCACCTGGGCGGGGAAATAGGCGACCTTTTCGAACATCCTGCTGTTGGTGACGCGTTCGTACACCGTCGAGGTGAGGGACGCGGCGAGCGAAAATCTTCATACGGCACGGTGACCATCAGCCGTTGGAGCGGGGCCGTAGCCAGCCCGAAGAAAACGGCCAGCCCCGCCATGGCCGGGAGGCGCGCGCGACCGGGCACGGCGGTCACTCCGACGGCCGCGGTCAGGCAGAGCGGCGGGGCGAGGAAAAACCAATACCACGGCAGCAATTCCACCTTCAGGAGTTCGTGGAAATGCAGGACGGAGACCCCGGCCGCGCCGAGAAACGCCAGGGCCGCCCAGGCCGCCGGGCGGCACCGGCTCCACAGCCGCGCCCCACCCCACCCGATCGCCAGGCCCATCGCCGCAAATCCAATCGCCCCGGCCCACTGTCCGGGTGCCCCGCCGGTCGCCGCGCGGCCCTGCCAAAGTTTTGCCCAGGTGACCTGGATCGGGTTGTCCGGGGTCAGCGTGTTCCAGGGGATGCCGGTCAGCGCCTCGCTGAGCATGTCCCGCAGCCATTTCCACGAGAGCTCGTTCAGCCCGCGCGGCCGGACTTTTTCGACGGCCGCGACGGCCTGGGCATGGCAGGGGGCGTGGAGCAGCAGAAAGACGGTGGCCGAGGCCGCGTTGACGACGAACCACCGCCCGAGGCCGCGCACGCGATCTGCCGGGCGCCCGCGCCCATTGCGCCACAAGGCGACCGTCACCGCCACATTCAGCAGCGCCAGCGGATAGACCGCGATCTTGCACGAATAGAGGGTGAAAAACTGGGCGGCGGCAAACGCCGACCACGCCAGCCAGATGCCAGTTTCCAGCGCGGGCACCAGCAGGCCCAGCGCGAGGCAGAGAAACAGGCCCCACCAGCAGGCCCAGCGCGAGGCAGAGAAACAGGCCCATCAGCGAATACCCGCGCGCTTCGGTGCAAGACCGCAGATGCCACGGGTGCAGCGCCATCAGCAGCGCGGCCAGCAGTCCGGCCCGCGGCGCGCCAGGGCGGCGAGCAGGCCGAGCCCACCAGATCCAGCGGGCCAGCGGCTTTTCTCCCAGCCGCGGCACGGCCAGCCGCGCCGGAGCCGCTCCCGACCACCAGCGCCGCGTGACCAATAACATCAGCGCGATGACCAGCACGCCGGCCGCGGCATGCCACCATCCCCACAGCATCGAGTCCCACACCAGAGGCACTTTTTTCGCCGCCACCGCCTTGGCCACGCCCGTCTCCCACGGCTTCCTGCCAAACGCCAGATAAGCCGCCGCCACTACGGCCAGCCCGGCGAGCGCCAGGGCCGGTGCGTCCCGCCAGCGTGTGCGCGGAGAGGAAGGAATCGTTCCCTGCATGAAACCGGCGCGAGCGTGGTCCGGACCCACCGCTTGTCAATTCCCCGCACGACCGATCTGGCCACCGGAAGCTGCCGCGGCGGCCGACCTGGCCAGAACGGAGGCTTCCGGGGGATGGCCCTGCCGACGACCCGCCGGAAGGGCGCGCCGCGCGGCATCATTTCGCGCAACGCGGGTGGCGCGCCACCTATCGCACCAGCGTCTGCGAGCGATCCGGCCCGACACCCGCCATTTTGATCGGGAGTTCGAGCGCTTCGCTGAGGCGGTCGAGATACCTGCGGGCGTTCGCGGGCAGGTCCTGCCAGCGACGCACTGCGGAAATGTCCTGCTGCCAGCCGTCCCAGTCCTCGAAGATCGGCGTGATGCGGTCCCAGTCCTCGATTCGGACGGGGGGCGTTTCGATGCGCTGCCCGTCCAGTTCATAGGCCACGCAGACCGGGATGGTCGCGAAGTCATCGAGGCCGTCGAGATTGGTCACCGCCAGTTCGTCCATCCCGGAGATGATCGCGGAGTAGCGCAGGAGCACCAGGTCGAGCCACCCGCAGCCGCGCGGGCGGCCGGTGGTCGCGCCGAACTCGCGCCCAAGAGTATGCAGTTTGTCCGAAAATGCTTCGTTTTCAGTGGGAAACGGCCCGCTGCCGACGCGCGTGGTGTACGCCTTGCAGACGCCGATGACGCGGTCGATCGCGTGCGGTCCGACACCGGCCCCGGTGCAGGCACCGCCGGCAATCGTGCTGCTGCTGGTGACAAAGGGATAGGTGCCGAAATCGACGTCCAAGTGGCTGCCCTGGGCACCCTCGAAGAGCAGGCTCTTGCCAGCCTTGAGCTGCCGGTGGATGAAAACCGCGGTGTCGGTGACGTGCGGTGCCAGCCTCTCGCCGGCCGCCAGCAACTCGTCGCGGACATCGGCAAAATGAAGCTGCTCCAGCCCCACCGTCGCCAGCAGCTCATTGGTCTCGGCCACCTTCGGCTCGAGCTTGGCCGCAAAATCCTTCGGCACCATGAGGTCGGCGAGGCGCAGTCCGCCGCGGTGCGCCTTGTCGGCGTAGGCCGGCCCGATGCCGCGGCCGGTCGTGCCCAGCTTGCCGGCACCAAGGCGGGCTTCGCGAAACCGATCGAGCGCTCGGTGCGTCGGCAGGGCGAGGTGCGCCCGGTTGCTCAAGAGCAGGTTTTCCGGCGTGATGGCGCGTCCGCGCGCGCGCAGCCCGTCAATCTCGCCAAGAAGCGAGACCGGGTCCATGACCACCCCGTTGCCGATGACGCACATCTTGTCAGGCCAGAGGATGCCGCTGGGGATCAAATGCAGGACGTGCTTCTCTCCGTCCACAATCACGGTGTGGCCGGCGTTGTTGCCCCCCTGGGCCCGGACCACGATGTCCGAACTCTCGGTCAGGAAATCGATGATCTTCCCCTTCCCCTCATCGCCCCACTGGGCGCCGACAATCACGACATTGGCCATGCTGGTATCTTCAAAAATCAATTGGTTCCGTCCGGGAGCCGGACGGCGTGCGGGAGAACCGGGTCCACGATTGGAGCGGCGCTCAGGCCATGTTCATCATGACCATGGCCACCGCCAGCAGGCAGGCGACAATACCGACAATGCCGAGAGCCAGCAGTCCGCCGCCGGATTGTTTCTCAGTCTTCTTTTTGCCGAAGGCGGGCAGGGTTTGGATGGATTCGCTCACGGAGTCGATCAAAGCCTTCACCACGCCCGCTGGCAAGGCGGAAATTGCGCCATGCACGGACCGGAACCGGGTGCCGGACAACAAAGCCACGATCCGGGGTCACCGACCCCAGCTACAGCTCGCCGCCCATCGCCCCGCCCGCCGCCAAGCGCCCCACCAAGCCTGGCCCGGCGGGAACCGGCCGCCTTTCAGCCGCCGCCGCGCCGCGCCCCACCGGGGCGGCGGCGCCTCCGGGACTTTATTGTCCGCCGGCGAGGATTTTCTCGACGCCCGTGACCACCTCCAGGATGCGGAAGGCGAGGCCGTCGGTCTTGGTCAGGCTGGTGATCCGCGGATCGGCGAGTTTCGCCCGCAGCAGCATGGCGAGCTGGCCGTAGCCGTATGCGCCGGCGTCGTTCATCTCGACCACGATGACATGGTCGTAGTTCACAAAGAGGGTGCCGAGATCCTGCGGCATCGGATGCAGATGGCGCATGTGCAGGCAGCCGGCCTTGTGCCCTTCGGTGCGCAGGCGGTCGACGCTTTCGCGGATCGGGCCGAAGGTGCTGCCCCAGCCGACGAGCAGGACGCGCCCGGCGGGGTCCCCGTGGATTTCCGGCAGCGGAAACTCTGCGGCGGCATCGAGCAGCTTCTGGCGGCGCTTGCGCTGCATGTCAGCGTGCATCTTGGGATTTCCGGAGGGGTGGCCCCACTCATCGTGCTCCAGCCCGGTCACCACCGGGTATTTGCCGCCCGCCAGCTTGGTGCCGGGAGGCGCATGCCGGGTGGTGCGGCCGAGCGGATAGGGCGCGAAAGATTCGCCAGGATCGGCGAGATTCAGCTCGGGCTCGACCCAATGGGCGTCGAGGTCGGGCTCGGCAAAGGCCTCGATCCGGCTGCTGATCGCCTGGTCGCTCAGGATGATCACCGGGCAGGAATAGGTGCGGGCCAGCCGGCACGCCTCCAGCGCGATGTAGAAACAATCCTCCACATCCCGCGGGGCCAGGACGATGCGCGGGGCGTCGCCGTGGCTGCCGTAGATGGCCTGCAGCAGGTCGCTCTGCTCCACGCTCGTGGGCAGGCCGGTCGAGGGGCCGCCGCGCTGGACGTTGACCACGATGATTGGCAGCTCGGCCATGCTGGCATAGCTGAGCGCCTCCATCTTCAGCGACAGGCCCGGGCCTGAGCTGCCGGTGATGGCCAGGTGGCCGGCGTAGGCGGCTCCGAGGGCCATCGAGACCGCGGCCAGCTCGTCCTCCGCCTGGACGAAAATGCCGTCGTATTTCGGCAGCTCCGCGCGCAGCGTCTCCATGATCGGCGACCACGGGGTGATCGGATAGGCCGCGCCGTAGCGCACGCCGCCGGCCAGCAGCCCCATCGTCAGCATCTGGTTGCCATCGGTGGAGATCCGCTTTGCGTCCGCCTGTTCACCCGGGACAAACTGGAATTTTTCCAGGTCGCCGACCTGGTGGGCGAACCCCGCGTCGAACGCCAGCATCGCATTGCGCAGCACCGACTCGTCCTTCTTGCCGAACTGCCGCGCGATGATGCCAACCAGCTTTTCCTTGTCGAGCCCGAACATGGCGACAATCAGGCCGAGCACGAAGAGGTTCTTGCCGCGGTCCTTGGCCGAGCCGCCGATGGCCTCAATCGTGGCCGCCGTGAAGGGCACTCCAATGTGGGTGACGTGCTTTTCCCCGATGCGCAGCTGCGTCACCTCGCCGGAATCGTACAGGCAGATGCCGCCCTCGCGCAGCGCGTCGAAATGGCCGTCGTAGCTGTGCTGGTAAAAGACCACCAGCACATCGGCCTCATCGCCCTCGTGCACGACCTCGCCCGACCCGAGGTGGACCTGGAAAATCGACGGCCCGCCGGAGATGGTGGACGGGATGGTCATGTACGTCATGACGTCCTGGGCGGTGCGGCCGGCGAGACGGGCGAGAAATCCGCCGATCGACTGGATGCCGTCCTGGGAATTGCCGGCGAAGCGGATGACGGCATTGCGCAACGACGCGGTCCGCGCGGCGGCGGGGGCGGGGGTGGATGAGTCGGCGGACATGACGGGGGTGGGGGCTTGGTGGGGATTGGCGGGTGGAGAAATGAAAGGCGGACGGACGGACGCGCAGAAAGCGGCTGGAATCAGCCTGCCGCCCGGCGCACGTTGGTGCAATCGGCGGAGATGGTGACTTTTTCCTCCAAAAAGGCAAGTGGCGAACACGCCGGCGCTTGTGTCCGGCAAACCGCGCTTTACGAGTGTGCCTCCCCCCGCGGCGGGCCTCCACCGCCCGGTCTCCCCCGTTTTCCGCCTCCCCGCGTCCCTTACCACACTCCCCCGCCCCGGCGGGGCCAATGCGTCCGCTCCAGATTCAGTTCTTCCTGTCCTACGCCATCCTGGGCAGCCTGTCGCCGTTGCTGTCCGTCTTCCTCCAGGAGGAAAAAGGACTGAGCCCGTCGCGCATTGGCGTGGCCCTCGCGCTGGTCAGCGGCTCGAACCTGATCAGCCCGACCCTCATGACCCTGCTGGCCGACACCCGGCTGCAGACCCGGCACATCCTGGCGCTGGCCTACTCCAGCACCGCGGTCATGCTGACCATCCTGCTTGGCCCCACCGCCTGGTGGCTCACCCTCGCGCTCATGGCCGGCTTCGGCCTGTCCATCGTGGCCATGTTTCCGCTCCAGGACGGCCTGTACTTTTCCGCGGCCCAGGAGGCCCGGCGCGCCGGAAAAACGGTCGTCGAATACCCCCGCGTGCGCATCTGGGGCACCTTCGGCTTCATGCTGCCCGCGCTGCTGCTCTACGGCTGGCTCCACGTTTCCCCCAACGCCCTGCCCGCGGTCATCGGCGCCATCGCCTGCGCCGCGCTCTGCGTCACCTGGTCGCTGACCCGCCTGCCGCCGGTCCATCCGGCACCCGCCGCGGGTGCCCGCCGCATCCCCACGCTCGAGGCCTTCCGGGTGCTGGCGCGCCCCGAAACGCGATGGCTCTGCCTCGGTCTCGCCCTCGCCGCCGGCTGCTCGGCCACCTACCACAACTTCTTCCCGCTCTACCTGCGCAACACCCTCGGCCTCGGCCGCGAGTGGATCCCGCTGATCATCAACCTCGGTGCCCTCGGCGAGGTCTTCTACACGCTCGCTTTCCCGTGGTTCCGCCGCGTCCTCGGGGAAAAAGGCATCCTGCTCGCCGGCCTCGGCCTGATGACCCTGCGCATGACCCTGCTGTCGTGGTTCCCGTCCGTACCCATGGCCATCCTCGTCCAGCTCGGCCACGGCCTCGAAATCCTCGCCCTCTTCGTGCTCGTCCCCATGCTGCTCAATCGGCTCGCCGGCGACCACTTCCGCAACTCCATGCAGGGTGCCTTCTCCATGTTCATGGGCGGCTCCCGCCTGCTGGGCACCCTCATCGCCGGCCACGCCATCGAACGCGACATCCTGCACGCCCTCGGCGTCGCCGCCTGCCTCGGTGCCCTGGCCTGGACCATCGTCGCCCTGGGGTACCGGAAAGCGCCAGCCGCACAGGATTGCCCGCCGTAAGGGCGTCCATTAATGATCGCGCGCAGCCTTGACGGCTCGAGATGGGTTTTGAGCGACATCCCCTGCGCCCACACCTCCATCGTTCCGGCACCACCAACCAAACGCCCATCCGCGGACAAATCCCCACCATCGGCTGTCCAGATCCTCCTCATCCCTCCCCCTGTTCACATGACCCGCGAACCCGTTCCCCGCGCCGGCCCGCAAAGCAAATTCCGATCAACCACGAAACAGGTATTTCACGATTGAGTGGGGGATGGTTTCTTCCGATCATGGGCGGATGCACCATCTGCTTCGCCCCATCCTCACCGGCCTGGCCCTCGCGGTGACGGCCGCTTTCGCGGCCTTCGGCGGCGAACCGGTCACGCTGCAGACGCGTGCCCGCGTGGCGGACGCCGCCACCGGCGGCGAGCAGGTGGTCGAAAAGTCGGTGTCCTGGGATCCGGCCCGGACGGCGGTGGTGGTGTGCGACATGTGGGACCGGCATCATTGTCCGGACGCCACCGAGCGGGTGGCTGAAATGGCCCCGCGCATGAACGAAGTGCTGAAGGCGGCGCGGGCCAAGGGCATGCTCATCATCCACTGCCCCAGCGACACGATGGACTTCTACCAGGACCATCCCGGCCGCAAGCTGGCGCAGGCGGCTCCGCAAGTGGAGACCGAGATCCCGCTGCGGACGTGGTGCCATCGGGACGAGGTGAAGGAGCCGGCGCTGCCGATCGACGATTCCGACGGCGGGTGCGACGGCTGCCCGGCGTGTCCCGGACACCGAGCCTGGACCCGGCAGCATCCGGACCTGGAGATCATGGAGGGCGATGCCGTCACCGATTCGGCGGAGGCCTATTACCTCATGCGCCAGCGGGGCATCAGCAACGTGATCGTCATGGGCGTGCACATCAACATGTGCGTGCTCGGGCGGCCGTTCGCCATCCGCCAGATGGCGGCCCAGGGCCAGCATGTCGTGCTGATGAGGGACCTCACGGACTCGATGTACAACCACCGCCGTGCCCCCTATGTGAACCACTTTCGCGGGACGGAACTGGTCATCGAGCACATCGAGCGGCACTTGTGTCCGACCATCACCAGCGTCGATTTTGTGGGTGGCGAGCCCTTTCAGTTTTTCGACGACGTGAAAAAACGCATCGTCTTCGTCATCGGGGAAAATGAATACGCCACCTGGGAGACGCTGCCTGAATTTGCCCGGCAGGAGCTTGAGTGGCGCGGCTATGAGGTCTCGTATGTGTCGTCCTCCCCGCAGGATGGGGATCCGGAGTTTCAGAACATCGAGGAGATCAAAAAGGCACATCTTGTGGTAGTGAGTGTGCGGCGGCGCACGCCGCGCAGGGAGATGATCGACCTCCTGCGGGCGCATGTGGCGGCCGGCCGGCCGGTGATCGGCATCCGCACCGCAAGCCATGCGTTTGATGCGCCGCCGGCCACGGTCGAATTCGCGGCGTGGCCGACGTTCGATGTCGATGTCTTCGGCGGCCACTATGAAGGGCATTACAACAACAAGCCGCCGGGGGCACCGCGCACCTTGATCGAGCAGAACCCGGCCCAGGCGAGGCATCCGCTGCTCACCGGCGTGCCGGCCGGCCCGTTCACGGTGACGTCGCATTTGTACAAAATTCGCAACCTCGCCCCGACGACGATCCCCCTGCTGCACGGACGGGTCGAGGGGACCGACGCGGTGGAGCCGGTCGCCTGGGCCAGCGTGGTGCACGGCCGTCACGCGTTCTGCACGTCGCTGGGCAGCGCCGACGACTTCAAACTCCCCGCCTTCCGCCGGCTGCTGCTCAATGCCACCCTGTGGTGCCTGCGCGATCCGCTGCCGCCCGCGCCTGCGGACCAGTGATCGGGGCCCCAGTCCGCCCTACCAGGCGAGCTTCGGCGGAAAGTATTCGGCGATCAGGTCCTCGTAGAACGGGCGCAGCGCCTTGGCGTCGGGTTTGGCGTGGTTCTTGGTGTACAAGTCGTAGAGGTTGAACCGCTGCACCCACGGAAGCAGCTCGCGGTCGCGCGCATTGGCGAGGTGCGTGTATTCGTTTTCCCGGTGCCACGGGTAAAAAGAATGATACCGCAGCATGGCCAGCGCTTCATCCGGCAGGTAGTCCTTGGTGACGTGGTAGATGTATTCGTCGTGGCCCCACGACAGCCGCACCTGGCCGAGCCCGCAGCCGGCTTCATAGACGCCGGTTTTTGACTGATACCGCGGATTCTGGCTGTCCGGGTTGTCGGCGAAGAACTGCGGGAAGACGATTTTTTCCGAAAACCGGCAGCCGGTGGGAAAGGTGTCGCCGACCACCGCCCATTGCGGTTCGCCCCAGAGGCAGAGGATTTTCCCGAGGTCGTGGACCAGGCCGGTGAGGATGAACCAGCGCGGCTGCCCGTCGGCGCGGATGTGTTCGGCGGTTTGCAGGAGGTGTTCGAGCTGGGAGAGGTCGGTGTCCGGATCGCTGTCGTCGACCAACTGGTTGAGGTATTCCATCGCCTCCCAGATCCCCATCTGGCGGCGGTTCAGCGAAAGGAACTCCTCCCGTTTGGCCTGGGCAAATTCGTGCGTCTGCCAGCGGTGGTTCTGGCGGTAGAATTCGCGCACGGTCGGGCGCGCATCGGCCTCGTAATTGCGGAACTCCTCCTGCTTTTTGTCGGGGTCGGTGGCCACGAACGGCGTGTCCGTCGCCGACTCGGGGTAGCGTTCCTTGAGGAAATCCTCCCATTCATCGAGGCTTTCGAGGGGCGAATGCTCGTTCAGGGGCGCGGTCGACGGGTTCATGGCAGGGGCGTCAGGGATAAAGTCCGTAGGATAATTAGCGGGAAAAGCGCGGGCGCGTCAACCGAACATCCGCGGAGCGGTCTGGGGGTTTGGGGGATCCGCCCTGGGTGGAAGCAGCGGGCTTGGGGGGGGGCCGCGGGTGGGGGGTCACGCTCGGGCGCGCGGAAGCAGGCGGCAGCGGGGTCGCTCAGAGCCCGCGCCCGCCGCCTACCGGCATGGAAGTCCGGTCCCACCTCGGCGACGCTCGCCTCCCTCCGGGAGGCCGGCACCGCCCCAGGAACACCATCATCCTCGGTTGCAACTCACCCAGCCTGCTGCCGGTGTCGTAAGCGGTCGAGGCCGACCGCCAGGACGATGACGATGCCGATGATGATTTCCTGGGTGAAGTTCTGCCAGCCCATCTGGTTGGAGCCGTTGCGCAGGACCGCCATGATGAGGGCGCCGATCATCGAGCCGAGGATGCTGCCGGAGCCGCCGCTCAGGCTGGCTCCGCCGATGACCACCGCCGCGATGATGTCGAGTTCGAGGCCGACGGCGACGGTCGGATCACCCTGGGTCAGCCGCGAGAGCTGCATGGCACCGGCCAGGCCGAAGAGCAGGCCGGCCAGGGAGTAGGTGAGCACCTTGTGGCGCTGGACGCGGATGCCGCAGAGGCGGGCGGTGGCTTCGTTCGAGCCGATCGCAAAGAGATGGCGGCCGAAGACCGTGCGGTTCATCAGGACCGAGACCGCAACGGCCAGCGCGGCGGCGATCCAGACGCCCGGCGGCAGCGGAAACAAGGCGGTGGGCGAGGTGCGCGCCATTAGGTCGTTGACCGGCGAGCCCGGCGGCGGGTTGACCGTCTGGTTGCCCGCCAGCCATTTGGCCAGCCCGCGGACCACCCCCATCATGCCGAGGGTGACGATGAACGGCATCATGCGGAACCCGGCGATGATCGATCCATTGACCAGCCCGACCGCCGCGCCGGCCAGCATCGACAGCAGCACCGTGACCGCCGGGGGACAGCCTCGCAGCAGCAGGGTGGCACCGAGCACGCTGGTCAGCGCGACCACCGACCCGACGCTCAAATCGATCCCCCCGCTCACGATGATGAGCGTCATGCCGAGCGCGCCGAGGGCGACGATGACCGTCTGGATCAGGATGATTTTCAGGTTGCCGCCGGTGAACAGGTACGGCCGCACCTCCGCGCTGAGCGAGAACAGCCCGAGCACCAGCAGCAGGCCGAAGAACGGGCCGACGACGTTGACGGCTTTGAGCAGCCGGGCCCTCCAGGGGGTGGCGGGCGAAATCGTTGACTCGTTCATGCGGTAGTGGATCCAGAGTGGCCGATGGCGGCGGCGATGATGTCGTGTTCCGTCCACTCGCCCGCTGCGCGGATTTCCGAGAGCACGCCCCGGCACATGACGCCGATGGTGTCACAGACGCCGAGGAGCTCCGGCAGATAGGAACTGACGAAGATGACGGCGCGGCCGTGTCCGGCGAGTTCGTTCATCAGCTGGTAAATCTGCGCCTTGCTGCCGATGTCGATGCCGCGGGTCGGCTCGTCCAGGAGCAGCACGGCGGCCTCGTGATGAAGCAGGCGGCCCAGGGCAATCTTCTGCTGGTTGCCGCCGGACAGTTCCGCCATCGTCTGCCCGGGGTTTTGGGCGCGCACGTCAAGGCGCGTCATCCACTCGCGGGTCGCCTGCCACTGCCGGCGGCGCTGGATGAATCCGCCGCGGGTGAACGGCTGGTGGCGGGTGATCGTAAGATTGTCGGCGATGCTGCGATCGAGCAGCAGTCCCTCCTCCTTGCGGTTTTCGCTGAGCAGGCCGATGCCGTCGGCAAGCCGCCGGGCCGGGGTGGCCCGTGTGCGATCCTGTCCGCGGACCAGCACGGCACCGCCGGCGATGCGGTCCAGGCCGAAGCACACCCGGAGCGCTTCGGTGCGGCCGGCCCCGACGAGGCCCGCGATGCCGAGGATCTCTCCTGCCCGCAGGGTGAGGCTGGCGGCGCGGGGTTTGGTTTCACCCGCGAGCCCCCGCCATTCCAGCACCGGCCGGCCCAGGGCCCGCGGGGTGCGCGGATAAATGTCGCGGATCTCGCGGCCCACCATCAACCGGATGATCTGGCTGAGGGACGTGGCGGCCATGTCCCCGGCGGCCACACTCTCGCCATCGCGCAGCACGGTGAACCGGCCGGAGATCCGCTGACATTCCTCCAGAAAATGGCTGATATAAATAACACTCACATCACGCTCGCGCAGGCGCGCGATGACCCCGAACAGGTTCTCCGTGTCCACCTTGGTCAGGCTGCTGGTGGGCTCGTCCATGATCAGCACCCGGGGATTGCCGACGAGGGCACGGGCGATCTCCACGATCTGCTGCTCGGCGATGGTGAGCGATCCGACCGGCGCCTCCAGGGGAATGCCTTCGTGTTTCAGTTCCGCCAGCGCCCCGCGGGCGAGGTGGCGGCACCGGGAACGATTCAGCCAGCCCAGGGCGGCCGGCTCCTCGCCCAGCAGGATGTTCGCCTCCACGCTCAGATGCGGAGCCAGCGTCAATTCCTGATGGATCATGGCGATGCCGCTGCACCGGGCGTGCAGCGGACTGGCCGGCACGAACGGCTGGCCGTCGAGCTCGATCAGTCCGCCATCCGGTGCCAGCGCGCCGCTGAGGATTTTCATCAGCGTGCTTTTACCCGCGCCGTTTTCCCCGATCAGGGCGTGCGCCTCGCCGGGCGCGACGCTCAGCGACACGCCCTTGAGCGCGCGGGTGGCGCCGAAGTTTTTCCGCACATCGACGGTGCGCAGACGCGGGATCATCGCCGGAGAGAATGGGGCCGGGGGCGGCGCGGGACGCTCACTGCAGATACGTGGCGAGCGGCGGCTGCAGGAGGTCTTTGATCTCCGGCTGCTCCATGTTTTCGGGGGTCACGAGGACGACGCCGGTGTCGATCCGATTCTCCACTTTTTCTCCCTGCAGGTGGTTGACCAGCGTCATCACCGAGAGATACCCCATCAGCACCGGGTTCTGCACCGCCAGGCCCTGGATGTCGCCGTTTTTCATGTCGAGCACCGACTGCGAGCCGGCATCAAACCCGATCATCTTGACCTGGCCGCCGGCCTTGCCGATGTCCCGCAGCGCCTTGGTGGTGGCGATGGTGGCCGATTCATTGACGCAGAAGATGCCGTTCACCTCAGTGCCGAAGCGGTTCAGCAGGTTTTGGGCCGCCTGGTAGGCGGTTTCGCGCGTCGCTCCCGCGTACTGATCCGAGGAGATGAGCGTGAGCCCGGGAAACCGCCCGATCGCGTCCAGAAACCCTTTTTCCCGTTCCTCGGTGCTCGCGGAGCCGACCGCGTACCGCAGGAGGATCACCTTGCCTTGCTCGTTGAGCAGACGCGCCATCGCCTCGCCCGCCAGCTGGCCGCCTTTGAAATTATCCGTCGCCACAAAACTGAGGTGCTGGTCCGATTGCAGCCCCGAGTCCATGACCACGACCGGGATGCCGGCCTGGACCGCGCTGGCCACCGGAGCCGCCAGCGCTTGGGCGTCGAGCGGCGCGAGCACGATGCCGCTGACCTGGCGGCTGGTGAAATTCTCCACCACCTGGATCTGCTGGTCGCGGTCGTCCTCCCGCAGCGGCCCCTTCCAAATGACCTCCACCGACACCCCCTTGGCCGCGAGTTCCTGGCGCGCCTTAAAGGCCCCCGCATTGATCGATTTCCAGAATTCGTGGGTCGTGCCCTTCGGAATCACGGCAATGGTATACGCCTTTTTCTCCGCGGGCTGGCCGCAACCTGCGAGGACGAGGGCGGCACAGGCCAGCCCGAGGCGGATGATGGGGGACATTTTTTCAGGCTACGGAAGTCGCCGGAAATTTACAATAGTGGTTTCCCGGGATCGCGGGGGCCGGTCCGGACCGAACCCACCCGCCGGCCGGGCCAGCGCGTCCGGCCGGGGACCGCTCACTTTGCCGATTTCAGCAGTTCCAGCATCGCCTCGCCCATGCCGTGACCGATGCGGGTGAACCAGATGGCGCTGCCGAGGTAGTGGTAGGGATGGTCTCCGCCGGTGCGGGGCCAGTCCTGGTTCTCCTTCCAGCGGGGATACATCGCCTCGGCGGACTGGTCGACCAGAACGTCGGTGCGGAAGGCGTGGACGTTTCCATTGAACTCCGGCACCTCGTTCATTGAAAGTTGCGCCTCCTGGACCGTGAGCATTGCGCCTTCCGCCGGCTTTGACCCGTTCTGGCCCATCGCCGCGATCACCATCGGCAGGGCGGGCGCGCCGAGGTCGGTGCGCACATCCTTGATGAAGTGGTTCAGGTTGGACGCGTATTCATTCTCCGCCCCGTACTGATCGTTCCAGCCTTGGAACCACACGAAGCCGGCCAGTTCCGTCGCCCTTCCCTTCAGTTCCGGAAAGAGCGCGCCGCAATTCTCCCGCACCTCCCTCACTTCCGCCATCATCGCGCGATACGAGGAGCCGTACTCCTTCTTGATCTCCTCCATCGAGGGCAGCGGATTGTTCGTTTGGTTTTTCTCATTCTCCTTCGTCACCCGCTCCTGCGCCTGCTGGAGTTCCTTCTGCATCATCTCTTCGGGAAAGCCGGCGGACGGCGAGCGGAAGAGTTTGTACAGCGAGTGTCCGCCCCAGGCGGCCTTGACCAGGATGACCGGTTCCTCGAAATGATCGCCCATCATGGTTCCGAATTCCAGTTCGGCACCGGTGCGCCCGGGCGATCCATAGCCGATGGTCAGCGGGCCTTTGCGCTCCAAGTACTTGATGAAGACATCGTCGCGCACGATCCATTTCCCTTCTTTCCGCAGGTGCGCGAAGATGTCCTTCGTTTTCGCGTCCTCGGCCTGATGGTCGAAGAGCGTGTCGGGCGCTTTGCCCTCCATGTTCGACTGGCCGGCCAGGATGAACACCTTGACCGGCTGGTCGGCCGCCAGCACAGGCATCGCGGCCAGAAGGCCGGCCAACACCGGACGAATGAAGAATCGATTCATGGAGGTTTATGTGCCATGCCTTGGATGGCTTTGCCAGCGCCAAACGGGCCCGCTGGCCACCAATCGGGACAAAATCTCATTGCCCGCCCCGGTGCCATGCGGCAGGCTTTGCCAAGTATCTAGTCGGGAATCGTCCGCTGGAACCTCCACCCCAATCCCGGCTTCTGCTCCACCTCCACAGACCATGATGAAACCGCTTCGCTCACCATTGGATCAATGGGAGCCGCGGCCGCGCTGGCGCTCGGACTCCCCCAGCCGGTCCTCAGCCAGACCCACTACAGCACCACCATCCTTCAGGACGCGCCGCTGCTCTATTGGAACTTCGATGAGGCCAACCCCGGGGATCCGGCCGAGCAGCTGGCGCCGGTGGCGGCCGTTCCGGTGACGACCGAAAACGACCTGGTGCCCGTGGCCGGGGCGACGCGGGCCACCCATGCCGACACCGGCGGCCTGCCGAGGCTGGGCCGGGCCGCGAGCCTGAACGGGGCTAACTTTTTCCGCTCGGGCGGATTCCGCCTGAGCCAGTCCAGCTTGGACGGACCTTGGGCCATCGAGTTCTGGATGAAAGCCGAAGGCGGCAATGCGGCCGGCACCGGCGACCGTCAGGATTACCTGCTGAACTTCGGCAACCCGGGGGCCGACAACCGACCGTCCTTCATCTTCGACTATGAACCCGACACCCTCGAGGCCATCGGCGGAGGACGCACCACCGACAGTCCGGCCGTCACCGACACCGCGTGGCATCACGTCCTGTGGGTCTTTTACGGCGACGGCGGCATCGGCGTGGCCGATCGATTCGACCTCTGGGTGGACGGGGTGAATCACGGGAACGTGCGCGACGCCTTTTCGCATCCGCTGCCGTTGCACCAGCAAGTGCTGGTCGGCGCGGCCCTGCCCGACGGCGTCGGCGGGTTCGAAGGCCAGCTGGACGAACTCGCCATCTACGACTTGGGCAGTCTGCTGGACGAGGCCGCGGTGGAGGCCAAGGCGGCCGCCCTGGCCGGAAACTTCGCCAGCGGCAGCGCGGGGGCCGGCACCTACGCCAGCACCGTGCTGGCCCACGGCCCCCTGCTCTATTGGAACTTCGACGAGGCCGACGGCAGCGCCCTGCAGCGGGCCCCGCTGGCCGCCCCCCCGGCCCCGGACAACGCCCTGAATCAACTGATCCCCCAAGGCGAGGCGACCCGACTGTCGCATGCCGACATTGGCAGCGGCTTCCAGCTCGGCATGGCCCTCGAGCTGCGCGGCGCGGACTATTTCGAGGCCCTCGACCTGGATGCGGGCGTCGAAAGCGTCGGTGCGCCGTGGATCGTGGAGTTCTGGATGCAGGCGGGCGGCGACAACAGCGGCAACCGTGCGGACTACCTGCTCAATTTCGGCCCCATCCCCGGGGGCGACAACGCGCCGGCCTTCATTTACGACTTCAAGCCGGACCAGCTCGAGGCCTACATGGCGGGCGGGCGCACCAACGACGGACCGCTCATTTCCGATGGCGGCTGGCATCACGTGGTCTGGGCGTATTACGGCAATGGCGCCGCGGGCGTCGGCGACGCGGTGGAGGTTTTCATCGATGGGGTCACTCTCGGCCGCAACGTCCGCAACGACTTCGGGCGCGCGATCAACGTCAGCGGCAGCCTGCTGGTGGGAGCGGCCCTGCCCGGCGGGGTCAATGGATTCGAAGGGCGGCTCGATGAGGTGGCGGTGTACCGGCTGGCGGGGGTGGCCGATGAGGCCGCGGCCCGGACCCGGGCCGCCGCGCTGGCCAGCAGTCATTATCTGGCCGCCTTCGGCCCGCCCACCGGAGCCACCGTCACCATCACCCGGCAGCCCGACGACGCGACTGCGCTCAAGGGCGGGGCGGCGAGCTTCACCGTGGCCGCGACCGTCGGCGGGGCTCCCCTCAACTCGCTCACCTACCAATGGCTGCGCAACGGCTCACCCATTGCCGGTGCCACCGGCGTCACCCACGTCACCCCGGCCCTCGGCCTGGCTGACCTCGGGACCAGCACCTACTCGGTGCGGGTCAGCACGGTGGGCGGCGTCTTCGTCCTGAGCCGCGGGGCCGTCCTGACCGTGCCGGTGCCGCCGGCGACACCGACCCACTACGCGGGCCAGGTTCTGGCCGACCAGCCGTTCCTCTATTGGAACTTCGATGAAAACGCCGGTCCCGCAGTCCAGCAGGCACCGCTCAGCGCCCCGGTCATCACCACCGGCAACGAATTGGTTCCGATGAACGGGGCGGCCCGCGGCCCGTCTCTCGGCAAACTCGGCAGCGCCGCCAGCTTTGACGGCTTCAGTTATTTTGAGCTGCCCGCGCTGGCGGCCGGCACCGCCTCCCTCGCCGGCCCCTGGGCCGTGGAATTCTGGATGCGCGTGGACGGGGACAATTCGGGCGAGCGCCAGGATTACCTGCTCAACCTGGGCAACACCGGAGCCGACAACGCCCCGGCCTTCATCTACGACTTCAAGCCGGACCAGCTCGAGGCTTTCCACGGCCCCCGCACCGACAACGGCCCGATCATCAATGACGCCCAGTGGCACCATGTCCTGTGGGTGTTCTACGGGAACGAAGCCACCGGTGTCGCCGATCGCATGGACGCCTGGCTCGATGGCGTCAATCTCGGCAATGTGCGCGCCACATTTTCGCGGACGCTGAAGCTCAACGAGCGCCTGCTCGTGGGCGCGGCGCTTCCCGACGGCGTCAACGGATTCGAAGGCAGCATGGACGAAGTCGCCATCTACGACCTCGGCGGGCTGGCCGACGAAGCCGCGGTCACGTCCCGGGCCCAAGTCCTGGCCACTCATTTTGCCGCGGCCACCTCGGCCGAGGCCCAGGCGTATGCGGACGTCGTGCTGTCGCATCAGCCTACCTTGTACTGGAACTTCGACGAGGCCGACGGCAATGCGCTGCAGCTCGCCCCGATCGTGCCAGCGCCTCCCGACAACAGCCAGAACGACCTGGCCCCGGTCGCGGGAGCCGGCCGCGTGGAGCATGCGCAGGCCGGCGGCCTGTATCTGGGCAACGCGGCGGATTTCGACGGCGACAACTTTTTCCGTGCGGTCAGTCTGACCAGCGGCCGCGCCGCCCTCTCCCCGCCGTGGGCGGTCGAGTTCTGGATGCAGGTGCAGGGCGACAATTCCGACGAGCGGCAGGACTATCTGCTGAATTTCGGGACCAGCCCCGGCGGCGACAACGGCCCCGCCTTCATTTATGACTACAACGCGGACCAGCTGGAGGTTTTCCACGGCCCGCGGACCGCAGACGGCCCGCTGGTCTCCGACGACCAGTGGCACCACGTGGTCTGGGTGTATTACGGCGACGAGGCGACCGGCGTGGCCGACCGGATGGATGCCTGGCTGGACGGGGTCAACCTGGGCAACGTGCGCAATGATTTCGGGCGCTCGATCAAGGTGAATGAGCTGCTCCTGGTCGGGGCCGCGCTGCAGACTGGGATTGGCGGATTCGAGGGCCGCCTGGACGAGTTGGCTGTTTACGACCTCGCCCGATTCACCACGGAGGCGTCGGTGGAAACGCATCTGCAGGGACTGGTCGCGCGCCACCGCACGGCGGCCCTGAATCCGCCTCCGGCGGCGCTGCCGCCGCTGGTCATCACGCAGAACGGAAACCAGATCACCATTTCCTGGAGCGGGGCCGGCCCGGTGCTGCAGCAGAGTTCGACCCTGGCGGGATGGACCGATGTGCCCGGCGGGGCCGCCAGCCCGGTCACCATCACCCTCGCCCCTGGCACTCCCGCCAACTTCTACCGCCTCCGCCAGTGATCCCCCGACCTTCCCGGCACCAGCCAGCCAGCCTTCCGCAACCACGCCGATCTCAATCATGAAACCACAACTGATGAAATTAAACCCTTCCACCTCCACCTGGGCTGCCGCCGTCGCCGCCGCCGCGCTCTCCGTCGGTGCCGGGCGGAGCGACGCCGCCATGTACGCGCTCTATCAATTCGAAGACGCTTCTGGAAGCGTGGGAGCCACCATTCAGGACAGCAGCCCCTTTGCCAATGACGGCATGGTCACCTTCGGGGACATCGTGCTGGGCGCGGGAAGGCCGGGGGGCGGCAATGCCGCCACCGTTTCGCTCGGTTCCGTCGTCGCGACCACGCTCGACGTGGACACCACGCAGACGGATTACACCATCGCCTTCTGGATGAAGAGCAGCGACCTCTCGCAGTCGGGGCGCTACATCACCGCCCGCGACAATTTTGCGGGCCCCCAGTTGTCGGCCATTTATGGCTACGTGGAAAACCAGGTGGAGATCTTTCCCGGCGTCCGCGACGGCTCCCAAATCACCATCCTCGATGCCGACTGGCACCACGTCGTCTTTTCCCGGACCGGCAGCACCCTGGACAAATACATCGATGGAGCGCTGACCAGCTACGGCAGCAATGGCGATCCGCTCCCGAGCCCGGACCAACTGGTCGTGGGCGGCACCGGCGGCAATGCGGCCAGCAACTTCCAGGGCCAGCTCGACGACGTGGCGTGGTTCAACGAGGGGGTCAACCAGTCGCAAGTGAACCGCATCATGGCCGGCGACTTCTCCCAGTGGGGCGGGCCGGTGCCCGAACCGTCGGTCGCGCTGCTCTCGCTGGGCGGACTGATCGCGCTGGTCCGACGCCGCCGTTGATGGCTCCCGCCGCACGCCCGGGGAAAACCCGTTCCTCCGGGCGGCGATGGAGCTTTCGGCCGGGGCGGCGACCGCCACCGGTGCCCGGCGGGCCGTCCGGAACGCGGAGTGGCATGGTCTTTGATTCAAATGCGCAGGCACCTTCACTCCTCCACCCGTCCCGCCGCCGTCATGCTGGCGGCGCTGGCGCTCGCCCTGGCTCCCGCCCTGGCCGCGCAGGGCCCGCTCATCACCGAGTTTGCGGCGTCCAACCAGTCGTTCAGGGATGAGGATGGCGAGTCCTCCGACTGGATTGAGATCCACAATGCCGCCGCGGAGGCGGTGAATCTTCAGGGATGGCACCTGACCGACCGCGTGGCCGACCCGGAGCAGTGGACCTTTCCCGACACCCCGCTGGGAGCGGGCCAGTTCCTCGTGGTCTTCGCTTCCGGCAAAGACCGTCGGACGCCGGGACGGGAGCTGCACACGAACTTCCGGCTTGCGGGTGACGGCGAATACCTCGCGCTGACCCGGCCGGATCTGAGCGTGGCCACTCACTTTGCGCCGTCCTACCCGCCGCAGGGGCCGGGCATTGCCTATGGCACCGGGATCACCGTGCAGACGTCGTCCACCCTGGTCGAGGAGGGCCGCGTCGTGCGGTACCGCGCTCCGGCGGATGGATCCCTGGGCGAGACGTGGACGCAGGCGTCGTTTGACAGTTCGGCCTGGGCCGCCGGGCCGAGCCCGCTGGGATTTGGCTCGCTGCGCACCTATGCCGACTTGGTCCGGGACGACGCGCCGCTGTATTACTGGAATTTCGACGAACCGGGCGGGCCGGCGCTCAACCTGATGAATCCGGCGGCCGCGCAGGATGCGCTGACGCCGCAGGGCGCGGCGACCCGGGTCGAGCATGACACCCTGCCGCTGGGGCGGGCCGCCAGTTTCACGGGAACGGACGGCCAGCGGTTTCATGCGGGCAATCTTTCGGCGGGCACGGACCTCACCGGTCCGTGGGCGGTGGAGTTCTGGCTCCGGCAGCTCAGTCCGACCAAGGCCACGTATCTGCTGGAGGGAGGAACCACCTCCGGGCAGTTGAACACGCCCGGGCTGATCCAGGGGTTCAACGGCGCCCGGCTGGAGGTCTTCGGCATCGGCGGGCGTACGGGCGCGGACGGCCCGCTGCTGTCGGCCGCGGGGTGGCACCATGTGGTCTTCGGCTACTTCGGGAGCCGGGCCAACGAGGGCGTGGCCGATCGCCACGACATCTATGTGGACGGCGTGCGGGTCAGCTCCCAGGCCGGCGATTTTGCCTCGGCCAACCGGTTTGGCGGCGGCGGCCTGGCGGTCGGCGGCACGCTTTACGGCAGCGGCCTGAACGCGCTCCGCGGGCAGATGGACGAGCTGGCCGTGCACGATCTGCGCAGCGCCGGCACCGCGGAGGAGGTGTCCGCCCGGCTGGCCGCCCTGGCCCAGGGACGCCATCAGGCCGCGGCGACCGGCAACTTCGGGACCACGTCCGCCACCGACGTGTCCGGGATCCTGTCCGGACGCTCATCCTCCCTGCAGGTGCGGCACGAATTCACCGTGCCGGAGGCCGGCGGCCTCAACCGCTTGACGCTGCGGGTGCGCTATGAAGACGGGTTTGCGGCGTGGCTCAACGGCGTGCGCGTGGCCGGTGCCAATGCGCCCGAGCCCGTGACGCATGACGCCGCCGCGCTCGCCAACCGGCCCGATCTGGACTCGGCACGGTTTTCCGAGATCGACCTCAGCCCCTTTGCCTCCCTGCTCACGACCGGAGCCAACGTGCTCGCGATCCAGGGCCTCAACGACGCACCCTCGGACCCGCGGTTCCTGATCAGCGCCGAACTCGTGGCCGGGGTGGCGCAGTCGGAGACCGGCTACTTGACGACGCCCACCCCGGGCCACCCCAACGGCACGGTCACGCGCACGCCCGGCCCGGCGGTCGACGTCGTGACGGAAAATCCGCCGCGGCCCGCCGTCGGGCAGGACCTGGTGATCACCGCCCGGGTCGCACCCGCCCTGGCCGCCGTCACCGAGGTGCGCCTCGCCTGGCGGGTCCTGCAAGCGGCCGCGCAGACGGCCGCGATGCGCGACGACGGCCTGGCGGCCGACGCCGTGGCGGGCGATGGGACCTTTAGCGCCGCCATCTCGGGCACGGCGTTCACCGCCGGCCAGATGATCCGCTGGGCGGTCACCGCCACCGACGCAGACGGCCGCACCACCCGGCGCCCGGCCCATCTCGCCCCCCTCACCTCGCCCGAGTATTATGGCACGGTGGCCAGGACCACCGTGACCAGCAAACTGCCGATCCTCGAATGGTTTCTCGCCCCCGGCACCGAAGCGGCATCGAAAACCGCGGCCGGTGCCCGGGCCGCGGTATTCTTCGACGGCGTGTTCTACGATAACATCTGGGTGCATCTGCGGGGCGCGAGTTCGGCCGGCCTGGATAAAAATCCCTTTCAATTCGAATTCAATCCCGGCCACCCCTTCCGCTACGGCCCCTCCCCGGACCAGCGGGTGGGCCAGTTTCAACTCAACACCACCTATCGCGACAAGGCCTATGTACGGCCCGTGCTGGGGTACGGGCTCATGCGCGACGCCGGGGTGCCGTATTCGGTCTGCCACCCGCTGCACGTGCGGCGCAATAACCAGTTTTTCTCCGTCGCCCTCTTCGTTGAACAGCCCGACCGGGAGTTTCTCCGCCGCAACGGGCTCGACCCCAACGGTGCCTTCTACAAGGGCAACCTGAACGGATTCACGCTCACGGCTCAGGGAGGCTACCGGCCGGTGGAGACGGGATTCGAGAAAAAGAACCCGAACGACAACGACCACTCCGACATCATCGCCTTCACCCACGGCCTGGCCCAGACCGGCGACGCGGCCACCCGCTTTGTCTTCGACGCCGTGGACCTGCCCGCTCAGATCAACTACATGGCGGCCTCAGTCATCGTTCAGGACGCCGACCGGGTGGTGAACAACTATTACGTCCACCGCGACACCCACGGCACGGAGGAATGGAGGATGCTGCCGTACGACCTGGACCTGTCGCTCGGCCAGATGAACCTCAGCGTGGACGAGATCAAGACCAGCACCGACTACCTGCCGAGCCATCCGTTTTACGGCTCGCGGGTGGCGGCCGGGGGCGGCGGGCTGTGGAACCGGTTGATCGACGTGATCACGACGACGCCGGTCCTCCGGGAGATGTATGTGCGCCGGCTGCGGACACTGATGGATGACTTCCTCAAGCCGGCCGGCACGGCCCCGGCCGACCTGTATTTCGAACCGCGCATCGATCATTTCAAATCTCTGCTGGCGGCCGATGTCGCCCTGGACCGCGCGCGGTGGGCCTCGTGGGGAGCCAGTCAGACGCTCGATCAGGCGCTCAATCTGATTCGCAACAGCTATCTGCCCGGGCGCCGCACCCATCTGTTCACCAACCACAGCACCAGCACCACCTACCCGAACCGGGCCGGCATCCCCGCCGCTCAGGAAGGCCGTCCGCTGCTTGAGTTCGGCCCCGTCGAGGCCAGCCCGGTCTCGCAGAACCAGGACGAGGAATACCTGGTGCTGGTCAATCCCCAGCCCGTGTCCATGGACATCTCGGGCTGGAGCCTCGGCGGCGCGGTCAGCCACCTCTTCCGGCCCGGCACCGTGATTCCGGCCGCCGGCAGGATCCATGTGGCCAAAAACGTCCGGGCCTTCCGGGCGCGGACGACCAGCCCCCGAGGCCAAGAGGGCCTGCTCGTGCAGGGGAATTACGCGGGACAGCTTACGGCCCGCGGCGGCACGCTGGAGCTGCGGGACCGGGCGGGAGACCTGCTCGCCTCGGCCACCTTCGCCGGGGACGCCAGCGAGGTGCAGCGGTGGCTGCGCCCGACCGAAATCATGGCTCACCCGGAGGGGAGTGGCGACGAGGAATTCCTCGAGTTCCGCAACACCGGGCCCGCCGCGCTGGACCTGGCGGGCGTGCGGCTGACCGGGGGGGTGGAGTTTTCCTTCAGCGGCAGCCGGGTGGCCTCGCTCGCGCCGGGAGCCCATGTGCTGGTGGTGCGCAGCGAGGCCGCGTTCGCCGCTCGCTACGGCGCGCGGCCCGAGGTGGCCGGGGTTTTTTCCGGTCGCCTGGACAATGCCGGCGGCCGCCTCCGCCTGCTTGATGCCGCCGGCGATGAAGTCCTCGCCTTCGGCCATGAGCCGGAATGGCATGCCATCACCGATGGGCACGGCTTCTCCCTCGTCGCGGTCGATGAGGCCGCCGCGCCGGAGGACTGGCAGACCCCCAGCCAGTGGCGCCGCTCCAGCGCCGGGCACGGCTCGCCCGGGGCCGCCGATCCCGCCCCCGCCGCGGTGGCGCCCGTGGTCATCAACGAGGTGCTCGCCAACCCGGCTCCGCCGGGGCTCGATGCGATCGAGATCCACAACCCGTCCCCAGCGGCGGCGGACATCAGCGGCTGGTTTCTGACCGACGACTTCCAGACCGCGAAAAAATTCCGGATTCCGGACGGCACGCTCCTGCCCGCCGGCGGCCATCTCGTCTTCACCGCGGCCGACTTCGATGCGGGCGGTGCGGGGTTTGCGCTGGGGTCCGATGGGGACGAGACCTACCTGTTTTCCGCCGATGCGGCCGGCCGTCTGACCGGCCATGGGCATGGCTTTCGGTTCGGACCCTCGGAACCGGGGGTCGCGTGGGGGCGTCACGTGACCAGCATCGGCGCGGAGTTTCTGGTGCCGCAGTCGCGGTCGACTCCCGGCGGTGCCAACTCCGCGGCCCCCGCCGGGCCGGTCATCATCAGCGAGGTCCAGTATCACCCGGCCCGGCCCGCGGTCGCAAACCCCACCGCACCGCCGGGCTGGCTCGCGCTGCAGCCCCCGGTCGACAAACTCGAATTCATCGAGCTGATGAACATCACCAGCCAGCCGGCGCCGCTCTTCGATCCCGCCCGGCCCGCAAACACGTGGCGGCTGCGCGGCGATGCGGATCTCGATTTTCCACCCGGGATCACGATGCCGTCCGGCGGGACCGTCCTGCTGGTGAATTTCAATCCATCGGAAGACGCCGGCGCGCTCGCCACCTTCCGCGGCGCCTGGTCCCCACCCGCCGACGTCCCGATCTTCGGCCCCTACGCGCCCAGCCTCGGGGATGCGGGCGCCCGCCTGGAGCTGCAGAAACCCGGCCGGCCCGGGGCGGACGGACTGCCCCGGATCCTCGTGGATGCGGTGACCTTCGGCCCCGCGGCCCCCTGGCCCGCCGCCGCCGCGGGCGGCGGATCCTCGCTGCAACGGCATCCGGCGGACTCCTACGGCAACGATCCCCTCGCCTGGGCCGCCCTCAGCCCGACGGCCGGCCAACCGGTTCCGCTGCCGACCATCACCGCCATCACCCGGGACGGCGGGGTGCTGACCGTTTCGTTTTCCACCCAGCGCGGGCTGCGCTATCGCGTCGAATTCAGCGATGATCTGCTCTCATGGTCGCCGCTGGGCGGCCCCCTGACCGGGACCGGCGCGGCGATGTCCGCCACCGACCTCGTGGCGGCTGGGCGGCGTTATTATCGGGTGACCCAAGCCCCCTGAACTCGCCGGCGCGAGCAGGCCGCGGCTCCCAGCCGCAGGGTCCCAGCCGCAGGGTCCCCCGCCTCGGCGGGGAGGGGAACGGAGCCAGCTCACGCCTTTTGCTGGCGGCGGAAGGCGATCGGGGTCACGCCGACCGCCTTCTTGAACACGGTGCTGAGGTATTCGGGGTGGTCGAAGCCGACCTTAGCGGCGATTTCCGAGAGGGACAGTTCGGTGCCGGTGAGGAGCTCCTTGATGCGGCGCAGGCGGACCCGCTGGATTTCGTCGTTGGGGGTGCGCTGGAGATGGTGTTGGAACCGGCGTTCCAGCTGCCGGCGCGAGACTCCCACCGCTTGGACCACATCGCCGACGCCGATGGCGTCGCTGGCATTCTGCCGGATGAACCGCACCGCCCGGGCCACCACCGGATCATCGACGGCGACGATGTCGGTGGAATGGCGGACGACGACCTGGACGGCATCGATGAACGTCTTGGCGGAAGGTTTGAGGCCGCGCTCCATGAGGTTGTCGAGCAGGCTCGCCGCCACGCAGCCGATGCGTTCGGCGTTGAGCTGGATGCTGCTCAACGGCGGTTCGGAAAGTTCGCAGTGCACGGTGTCGTTGTCGACGCCCAGCACGGCGATTTGTTCCGGCACGGCTAGGCCCGCCTCACGGCAGGCGTTGAGGACTTGTTGTCCGCAGACGTCGTTGCAGGCGAAGAGGCCGACGGGTTTGGGCAGTTCGTGGAGCCACCGGGTCAGCGAGTTGGCCGAGAGCATGGCCAGCTGCTCGCGGGACGAGAGCATCAACTCGCCGCCCCCCTGCCCCGGGGCCGGGCTTTCGTAACTCTCAAAGGAAAATCCCGGGGCCGACGCCAGCTCCCGGAAGTACCGCAGCCGCCGCTCGGAATAGTTCGCCCCTTCAAAGCCACAAAATGCCAGATTCCGAAACCCGCGGCTCTGCAAATGCTCGAACGCCAGGCGGCAGGTCGAATGTTCGTTGGTTTCCACCAGCGGCATCTCGAGATCGAAGGCGCCCCGCACGTCGATGACCGGCAGGCCGGTCCGGCGGATGGCCTGCTCCAGGGTGCGGCTTTCGACCCGGGCGATGATCCCATGGCCGTCCCATCCCTCCAGCCACGGCGGCGGCGGATCCTCCGGCGATCGCGACTGCAGGTACACCGACCAGTCAGGGTGTGCATGCAGGTAGCCGGCGACCCCCCGCAGCAGGCCCCGGCCATAGGCGCGCGACGATTCGATCAGCAGGGCGACTTTTTTCCGCTTGGGCATGGCAACGTGAGCAATGGCGCAAATCCTCAGTAATTTGGCGCAAGGTTTCAGTGACAGCTGCCCCCGGAACATTTACAACGGCAATCCACCCACTCCTGGTGACCAGAAAACCACCCCAAGGCATGACGCAAATATGCAGGCACCCACAGCCACTGCAACCCATCTCTTTATGAAACCCCAGAGACCCCTGCTCCTCCTGGCTGCTCTATTCGCCGCCGCCGCCGCCGAACCCGTCCACGCCGGACTGGTCGGCCAATGGACCTTCGAAAACGGCTCGCTGGCCGACAACACGGGGAATTTCGAGACCCTGGTGCTGGAGGGCGACGCCGTGGTGGCCGACGGGGCGCTGGACGTCAACGGTTTCGGCACCGACTCGACCGGCTGGGCGCATGCCTCCGCGCTCCCGGGCAGCAGCCCGATTCAAAACAAGACGCTGGTGTCCTGGATCACGTTGCAGGGCCTCGATGACGTGGCGCAGCACGGGGCGGCGCTCTCGATCGACCTGCAGATCGGCGACCGGTTTGACGCTGTGGTTTTTGGCGAGCGGAACGCCAACCGGTGGATGAACGGGAGCACCAACTTCCAGCGCACGCCGGCGGAGCAGTTCGACCAGACCGAGTTTTCGGAGGAGACGGCCGCTCCCAGCCCGTCCATCGTCAAGCTGGCCATTTCCTACGAGGGACTGGACGGCGGGCAGGTGCGGATCACCGGGTACCGCAACGGCGTGCTGATGGGCGCATATGAGATCGGCAATTTCGCCACCTGGGCGGCCGGGGAATATGAAGTGCTGTTTGGCCCGAGGCATTCGAATCCCAGCCCCATCGGGGCGCTGGACGCGCTCATCCATGAGGCGCGGCTGTACGACACCGCGCTCACCCAGGCGGAGATTCAGGCCCTGGAACTCACCGTCAACACGGACTCGGACAACGACACCCTGGTCGACCAATGGGAGATGAGCACCGCGGGCAACCTGACCGACCTCAACGGCAAGGGGGCCGGCCCCGGACCGGGCGCGGGCACCGGCGATTTCGATGGCGACGGCCTGCTCGACAAAGATGAATTTTCCCGGGCCACCAGCCCGGTGAATCCCGACACCGATGGCGACACACTCACCGACGGGGCGGAGGTGCATGCCACGGCCGGAGCCCGGCCGGCCACCTCCCCGATTCGAAGCGACACCGACGGCGACGGACTGAGCGACCTGGTCGAAACCAACGACGGCACATTCAACGGGGCGTCCGACACCGGGACCAATCCCACCCTGGCCGACACCGACGAGGATGGATACGAGGATGGACTCGAAGTGAACACGCTCCATTCCAACCCGCTCAACCCCGCGGAGCCGACGCTTGCGCAGACCCTGCTCGGCCACTGGATTTTCGAGGCCGGATCGGAACTGAAGGACCTCACCGGAAATTTCCCGGACATCGTTCTGGAAGGCGACGCCGCCGTGGTCAATGGCTCGCTCAATGTCAACGGCACCGGCACGACCGCGACCGGCTGGGCCCACACCGGAGCTGGCGGCCTGCCGATCGGCAGCAAGACGCTGGTCTCGTGGCTGACGCTGGAGGGGCTCGAAGACGTCGCGAAAGCCGGTGCTCCGATGTCGCTGGACTCGGCGCTCGGCGACAAATTCGACGGCATCGTCTTCGCCGAGCGGAACGTGAACCGGTGGATGAACGGCAGCACCAACTTCCAGCGCACGCCGGCCGACCAGTTCGATTTAGCGGAGCTTTCCGAGGAAACCGCCCCCGGCAGCCAGATCATGCTCGCCATCACCTATCAGAGCCTTGGCGAAGGACAGGTGCAGATCACCGGCTACCGGAACGGCATGGCCATGGGCCAGTATGACACCGGCAATTTTGCCACCTGGGCCGCGGGCGAGCAGGAAGTGCTCTTTGGGCCCCGGCATTCGAATCCCACGCCCATCGGCGCGCTGGACGCGCTCGTCCATGAGGCCCACCTCTACGGCAAGGCCGCCACCGCGGCGGAAATCCTGGCCCTTTTTACTGCCGGCCCGGTCTTGGGCACCGACGTGGACTCCGACACCCTGGCCGATGCCTGGGAGATGTCCTTCGCCAACAACCTGACCGATCTCAACGGCAAGGGGGCCGGTCCCGGGCCGGGCGCGGGCACGGGGGATTTCGATGGCGACGGCCTGCTCGATGTCCACGAGCAGAACCGCGGGACCAGCCCGGTCAATCCGGACACGGATGGGGACACGCTCACCGACGTTGCCGAGATCGCCGGTGCCGGGGCCCGCCCCCCGACCTCGCCAACCAAGGCCGACACCGACGGCGACGGCCTGAGCGACCTGGTCGAAACCAACGACGGCACCTTCAACGGGGCGTCCGACACCGGGACCAATCCGGTCCTTGCCGACACCGACGGCGACGGGTTCACCGATGGTTTTGAGGCGGGGGCTCCCGGAGCCGACCCGCTCGATCCTGCCAAGCCGGGGTTTGAGGGGGCTCTGTTCGGCCACTGGACCTTCGAGGCGGGCTCGGAATTGAAGGACCTGACCGGCAATTTCCCCGACCTCATTTTGGAAGGCGACGCGGCGGTCGCCAATGGCGCGCTCGATCTCAATGGCGAGGGGGTCACCGCGACCGGCTGGGCGCACTCGGGTGCCGGCGGCCTGCCGATCGGCAGCAAGACGCTGGTCTCGTGGATCACCCTCCAGGGGCTCGAAGACGTCGCGAAATCCGGTGCTCCGATGTCGCTGGACTCGGCGCTCGGCGACAAATTCGACGGCATTGTTTTTGCCGAACGGAACGTGAACCGGTGGATGAATGGCAGCACCAACTTCCAGCGCACGCCGGCCGACCAGTTCGATCTGGCGGAGCTTTCCGAGGAAACCGCCCCCACTCCGGACGGAACCAATGTCATGCTCGCCATCACCTATCAGGACCTCGGCGGCGGGCAGGTCGAAATCACCGGGTATCGCGACGGCCAGCCGATGGGAACCTACAGCAGCGGCAGTTTTGCCACGTGGGCCGCGGGCGAGCAGGAGGTGCTCTTTGGGCCCCGGCACACCGCTCCGGCCACCAACGGCGCGCTGGACGCGCTCGTCCACGAAGCGCGCCTCTACGGCAAGGCCGCCACCGCGGCGGAAATCCTGGCGCTCTTCACCACGGGGCCGGTCGGCGGAGAAGCCCTGGCCTTCACGGACATTGTGGTCAACCGCGCCGCGGGTACCGTTGATGTGACGTGGGTCTCCAGACCCGGACAGACCTATCGTTTGGAATATTCAGACACGCTGGCGACATGGATCGAGGAAACCGACAGTTATCCGTCCGGCGGGGCCACCGGACCGCGGACCACCTACCGCTTCACGGGCATCCCGCCCGGCCCGCTCCCGCGGTTCTTCAAAGCCATCGAGGAATGACCGGCACCCCATCCCCCAAGCGCATCGTCTGGAGCGCCCGCCCGGCATCGCCCGCCGCGGGCCGGACTTGGCGCGGGCTGCCTCCCCTGTTCGGCACCCTGCTCCTGCTCGCGGCCACCCCCGCTCCGGCGGCTCCGGTCATCAGCGAGTTTCTCACGTCCAACACCTCCACCCACCCGGACGAGGATGGCGAGTTTTCCGACTGGATCGAAATCCATAATCCAGATGCCGCCGCGGTGGAGCTCGGCGGGCATTTTCTCACCGACAACGCCGGCCTCCGCACGAAGTGGCGGCTGCCGGCGACCACGCTAAACCCCGGCGGCTTCCTGGTGGTCTTCGCTTCGGGAAAAAACCGGGCGGTGGCCGGCTCCCCGCTGCATGCCAGCTTCAGCCTTTCGGCCGACGGCGAATACCTTGCGCTGGTGGCCCCGGACGGCGTCACGATCCTCCATGAATTCGCACCCGCTTTTCCAAAGCAGTTCGCCGACGTTTCCTACGGCCGGGGAGTCAGTGCCGGAGTGATCACGACCGCCGCGCCCATTCTCACCGGGCACGCCGCGCGGTTCCTCGTCCCCAAGGAGGGTGCGCCGGATGGCGACTGGCGGCTGACCGGCTTCGATGACAGCGCCTGGAACCAGGCCGCCACCGGGCTCGGCTTCGGCTATCCGAGCTTTGCCATCGGCACCGGCGGGGATCTGACCGCCTCGATGCGCACGGCGGTCCACGGCTCCGTCTACGTGCGCCTCCCGTTCCAGATCGCCACCCCGGCCGAGGTCGTCTCCATGACCCTGCGCATGAAGGTCGATGACGGCTTCGTCGCCTATCTCAACGGCCAGCCCGTGGCCTCCAAAAACGCGCCCACACCCGCGGTGCACGACTCCCTGGCCACCGCCGGGACCGAAGTCGAGCCGGGCGACCCCTTCGAATCCCATCCGATCAACTTTTCCGGGCACCTCCAGGCCGGCCCCAACATGCTCGCCATCCACGGGCTGAACCTGACCCACAGCGGCTCTGACTTCCTGCTCATCCCCGAGCTCGATGTGCGCCGGCAGGACCTTTCCACGGGCATCGTGGACGGCTACTTCGACACGCCCACTCCCGGTGCCCCGAATGGCAGCGCGATTCCCGGCTACATCAAAGACACGCAGTTCAGCGTCACCCGCGGGTTCTTCACCACGCCGTTTCCGCTGGAAATCACGACGGAAACGCCCGGCGTGGAAATCCGTTACACGACGGACGGCAGCACCCCCACGGAGAGCCACGGCCAAGTCTACAGTGGCCCGCTGACCATCGACAAAACCACCACCTTGCAGGCGGCGGCGTTCCGTTCCGGCTTCCGGCCGACCAACGTCGACACCCAGACCTATGTCTTCCTGGGCGATGTGCAGCAGCAGCCGGTGCGCTCCATGTCCTACTGGGACTTCGGCATGGACGCCAACGTGGTCAACAACCCCGGCCTGTTCACGGTCGCACAGGCGCTCGCCGACATCCCCACCCTCTCCATCGTGATGGAACCGGACGACTTGTTCGGCGCAACCGCGGGCATCTACACCCACGCCACCAAGGAAGCCGCGATCGATCCCTTCTGGGAAAAGAAGTGCTCGGCGGAATACTTTTACCACCCCGACTACCAGGGAGCCTATCGCGTCGGCGACGGCTTCCAGATCGATTGCGGCATCGCCATCAGCGGAAATTTCAGCCGCCTGTCGCACAATCCAAAACATTCCTTCCGGCTCAAATTCAAGCGGGAGCACGGTCCCGCGAAGCTCGAGTTCCCGCTCTTTCCCACCTCCGCGGTGGATGAATACGACACTCTGACCATCCGCACCGGCCACAACCAGGGGTGGGCCACCAACATCGTGAACACCGACATGCTGCGCGACCAGCATTCGCGGGACATCCAGGGGTTCGACCCGGCGCAGGCCGTTTCCGACGGCGTCCATACACATCTGTATCTTAACGGCCAGTATTGGGGGATTTATTTCCTCAGCGAGCGGCCGGATGACGCCTTCGGGGCGGAGCACTACGGCGGAACGAAGGACGAGTATGACGCCTTCAAAGGCCTGAGCGCGGGCGGCTCGACGAGGGCGGAAATCATCGGAGGCAACCGCACCGCCTGGGCCGAAATGTTCGCCCTCGCCGCCCAGGACCTGACCGATCCCGCGAAATACCAAGCGCTCCAGCAGTATGTGGACATCGACCAATTGATCGACTTCAACATCGGCGTCCTCTACCAGGGGGACCTGGACGGCCCGACCGGCTGGATCAACGGCCCGCCCAATTCCCTCCAGCCGAAGAATTTTTACGCCATGCGCCGCCGGCATCCGGACGGCCGCTTCCGGTTTTTCCGCTGGGACGCGGAATTCATCTTCGGCAGCGTGAACGACGATGTCTCCGAGCGCAATGGCACCGAAAACCCGGCCTACCTGCACTTTCGGATGCGGCGGAATGCGAACTACAAGCGGCGCTTCGGCGACCGCGTGCACCGGTATTTCTTCAATGGTGGTGCCTATACTGTGGCGCGGCAGCAGCAGTTTTACCTGGATCGAGCGGCCCAGATCAGCACGGCCATGGTGGCCGAGTCGGCCCGTTGGGGGGACTCCAAGCGCGAGCCCCCCTTCACCCGGGACGTCCATTGGGTGAACGAGCGCAACCGCGTCACCAATTCCTGGATGCCGGGCCGCCACACCGTGATTTTGAACCAGTTTCGGGCCGATGGGCTGTATCCGCGGGTGGTGGCACCGGTCATCAACCTGAATGGCGCGCCCCGTCATGGCGGGGTCATCGCACCCAGCGATGCCGTAACCCTGACCGCGCCGGCCGGGATGATTTATTACACCACGGACGGGAGCGACCCGCGCGCTCCGGAGGGCGGGGCCACGCCCTGGTCGTCCACCGCCACGGCCGCGGCCGCCGCCTTTACGCTGCCCGCCACGACCACCCTCAAAGCCCGGGCGCTCGACAACGGGAGCTGGAGCGCGCTGACCGAAGCCGTCTTTCTGCCCGGCGCGCAGCCGGCCAGCGCCTCCAACCTCGTCCTCTCGGAAATCGACTACCAGCCGGCCGCGTCCTCCGCCGGCGAAGCCGCCCAGGGGTATGACCAGCGCAAAGACTTTGAGTTTGTCGAACTGCTCAACACCGGCAGCGCCACCGTCGATCTCACCGGCGTCGCCTTCACCGCCGGCATCCGGTTCAACTTTGACACCCAATCGGTCCTCCATCACCTGCTGCCGGGACGGCGGCTGGTGGTTGTCAAAAACCGGGAGGCCTTCTCCTTCCGCCATCCGGGCGTCGATCCCGCCCTGATCGCCGGCGAGTTCTCCCGGCGCCTCTCCGACCAGGGGGATGAAATCGCCCTGCGCGGAGCAAGCGGTACCGACATCGCCCGCTTCACCTACGACGACCAGGCCCCATGGCCCAAATCCGCCGCCGGTGACGGCCACTCACTGGTCCTGCTGCGTCCGGAATCCCACCCCAACCCCGCCGATCCATCGAACTGGGGGACCAGCCTCGCCGGCCCCACCCCCGGCGGCGAAGACAGCCGCCCGTCCCTGGCCCAGTGGCTGGCCGCCAACGGGCTCACCGATCCCCTTGCCATTCGGGACGGCTACGGCGTCAGCAACGCCGTGGTCTATGCCCTCGGAGCCGACCTCCTCAGCGATCCCTCCGCCGCCCTGCCCGTGCCCGCGGTGGCCCCGTTCACCGTCAATAATGTCACCACCGACTACCTCACCGTTACCTTCACCCGCCGGGCCGGCACCGAGGACGCGCGGGTGACCCCCCAGATTTCCTCCGACCTAGCCGCCTGGACCAGCGGGGAGCCGGCCGCCACCGTCACCGTCTCGCGCCGCCTTGACGCCAACGGCACGGAAACCGTCGTCGTCCGCGACGCCTTGCCCATGTCCGCCAGCCGCTACATCCGATTGAGCGTGCTGGCGCAGTGATCGACGAGGACGCGACGCGGCCACCCGCAGGGCGGCCAGGTCCCTGCCGCCACCTCTCCACAACTCCTGAGGAAAAGCCAACGGGGCGCCACCGTGCAGGTGGCGCCCCGTTTTCCTTTCCCGGGAGATGGATCCAGCCGGCCCTTCCCGCCGGCCGCCAGCCTTCGTTCACTTCACCCTGGCTTCGCGCCGGCGGCGCCGGGCGAGAAGCATGCCCGCAGCCACCATCCCGAGAAGCGGGGCGGACGGCTCGGGAACCATGATGAGCGCCCGGATGTCGGACTGTGCCAGCGCGGTGTCGTAGAGGCGGGCCTCATGGACGAGGGCGTCCAGCGCCCCGTTGGTTGCCGGAGCGGTGTGCCGCGGTCCAAACAGAACCTCCTGGTCACCCGCCTCCCATGTCGCAAAACTCCCGGAGGTATAACTTCCCATCAAGTCCCCGTTCCGATAACCAGTGATCTGCACTTGGTCGCCTCCGAGGCTTTCGTAGCTGATCGCCAGCTGAATCAGGCTCCCGGTGGTGGTTTCCACCGAGACCGCCGTCTGGTCAAACTGGTCTGCCGGCGTGCGCTGGAAGTTGGTGCTCCCGTTCATCCAGCGGTTGGCGTCGCGCTCGCCAAAGACAATGCCGTCAAATTTGTCGGACGAGATCGAGTCGAGAGACATCGCCGCCCCGTGCTGCGCCACGTCGTTGAGTCCCTGCAGGGTGATCCATGAGACGAGGGTCTTGCTGCCGATGGCGACCCCGCCCCCCGGCGTCGAGGCCCAGCCCGATGCAGTCGTGCCCGAGCCGGTGATGTCGAGCGCTCCATTGCTGACCGCGGCGTCCCCATGAAGGATGAGGTCTCCGAAATTACCGGTGCTGTCGGCCAGGGAACCGCCTTCAAAAGTCCAATGTCCGACGAGGGCGGCGCTGGCGGAGGACGTCGCACCGATAAGCACGGCGATGATCGCAGGAAGAAATCGATGGGGTTTCATATTGAGTGTTTTCATATTGAGTGTGGGTTTCTTGATGGATTCTCTGATGATTTGCGTCGCCGGCGGAGTGTTCGGCGCGACGTTAATAACTCCAGCACTGGATTTTTTATCGGAAAGCAAGTCGACCGTCATTGAAAGATCGCGACAAACTCCTGATGTTTTGCGCCGAACCCGGCCGAGCCGGCCAAACCCCTCCGGCACACGCCCGGTGACATGGGTCGCGCCCGCGGGCCCGTCCAGAAAAAGACAGTAGGCGTCGGGCGGGCGGGCGGAAGCGATGACCTCCCGACAACGGCGGTCCCCGCCCGGGAGGAGGCGGGTACGGTGCGTGGTGCGTGGTGCGTGGTGCGTGGTGCGTGGTGCGTGGTGCGTGG
>Ga0209702_10001414_pt1 | contig 46035 bp, 44 predicted proteins | sample FRY01_FD_187210 | JGI IMG/M metagenome (GOLD analysis project Ga0209702, IMG submission 187210) | Freshwater microbial communities from Lake Fryxell liftoff mats and glacier meltwater in Antarctica - FRY-01 (SPAdes) (version 2) | ecosystem: Environmental > Aquatic > Freshwater > Ice > Glacier... | reverse complement strand
TGGACCTCAGCTTTAAGCCCAGGCCCAAAAACCGGCTCAAGTGGATCCGTCAGTACATCTTTAAACCTGCACAAATCACCAACACCCAATACGACGATAATGGCCAAATACAATCGTTCAACTACAACCTGCAGTACCTCGGCTTCGACACTAAAAGCGGCGAAAGTTTTACCCTCAACCACGCCGTTGTGGCAGAAGGCTTGCGTGCCCCCTTTACCATTGCCCGCGACATCACTTTGCCCGCCGGCACCTATTGGTGGCGACAGTCAAACGCCCGCATTCGCACCTTCAAAGGCCGCAAACTCTCTATCGACAGTCGCCTGAGCTGGGGTGAGTTTTACAACGGCCGTAGTTTTCAAACCCAAACCGAGTTGTTGTGGCGCAGCAATCGCTACCTCAACCTCGGCCTGCGTTACGAAAAAAATGCGGTGGAGCTGCCCAATGGTGGTTTCCAGACCGACTTGGTGGGGGCTAGGCTCGCTTATGCTATCAACCCCAACCTCTTCGGGTCGCTGCTGAGCCAGTGGAACTCGGCCCAAAACGAATTCAACCTCAATTTCAGACTGCAATTCATCCCTAAAATCGGTACTGACTTTTTTTTCATCGTAAATCAGGTGTACGACACCCAAACGGGCGCACTCGACCCCAAACGTGGCACCGTACTCGGCAAACTAATTTGGCGGTTTGTGGTTTAGAAGGATGCGAAACCAAGTGCAAATTGCCCGCTGTTGGCTCTTTGCAGGCCAAATTTTTCATTTATCTTTACCCCATGCGCGATACCATCATCTTCGACCTGATTGAACAGGAAAAAGCCCGTCAACAGCACGGCATTGAACTCATTGCTTCTGAAAATTTTGTGAGTCCACAAGTCATGGAAGCCGCCGGTTCTGTACTCACCAACAAATATGCTGAGGGCTTACCTGGCAAGCGCTACTATGGTGGTTGCGAAGTGGTTGATAAAATTGAACAACTGGCAATTGACCGTGCCAAACAGCTTTTTGGCGCTGAATGGACCAATGTACAACCACACTCTGGCGCCCAAGCCAATGCCGCGGTAATGCTGGCGGTACTAAAGCCTGGCGATCGCATCTTGGGCTTTGACCTTAGTCATGGTGGCCACCTCACCCACGGCTCACCCGTTAATTTCAGCGGTAAACTTTACGAACCGCACTTTTATGGGGTAGAAAAAGAAACAGGTTTGATTGATTTTGAAACCGTAGCGGCAAAAGCACGGGAGGTAAAACCCAAACTTATCATTTGCGGGGCTTCGGCTTACAGCCGCGATTGGGACTATGTTTCCTTGCGCGCGGTGGCCGACGAAGTAGGCGCCCTCCTCCTCGCCGATATCTCGCACCCCTCTGGCCTCATTGCCACGGGTTTCCTTAACAATCCCGTGCCGCATTGTCATATCATTACCACCACCACCCACAAAACCTTGCGCGGCCCACGTGGGGGGTTAATTTTGATGGGCAAAGACTTCCCCAATCCTTTCGGACAAAAAACCCCTAAGGGTGAAGTCAAAATGATGTCGAATTTACTCGATATGGCTGTGTTCCCTGGCACACAGGGTGGGCCTTTAGAGCACATCATTGCTGCCAAAGCCATTGCTTTTGGAGAAGCTTTGAGTCCGGCTTTCAAAACCTATTGCGCCCAAGTGGTGAAAAATGCGCAAGCCATGGCCAAAGCATTTAACGACCGCGGCTATCACATCGTCAGCGGCGGCACTAACAATCATTTGATGTTAATTGACCTGCGTAACAAAAACGTAAATGGTAAGCAAGCCGAAAACGCCTTGGTAAAAGCCGATATTACGGTAAACAAAAACATGGTGCCTTTCGACGACAAGTCGCCGTTCACCACCAGCGGCTTCCGAGTTGGTACCGCCGCCATCACCAGCCGCGGCATGCGTGAACAGCATATGGAAACGATTGTATCATTTATCGACCGGGTGTTGACCAATTTTGAGGACGAAGCCACGTTGCTCGCAGTACGCAAGGAGGTAAACGCGCTGATGGCTGGATTCCCTTTGTACCAAGGCTGATAGCCAACAAATCGCTCGCTGGCGCTCGGTTTTCTGAGGAGGCAGACACTGGTGTCAAGCTTTTTTGAACGACCGATGTCTTTGTGGGCTCCGTGTTTAAAAAATTAACCTCTCCCGGGGCTCGATGCGCTTTGCGTTTAACCCTAAAATGCCGCAAGTCTGACAAAAAATTGACATAGCTGCGGCACTTATTTCCAGCTTACCTCGTTAAGATGTTTGTGTAAGCGAGAGACGCTCGGTTCATACAATAGGTTTTAGTTAAAGCCCTCCTCACGGAGGGCTTTTTTTTTTAGACATCAGCGCCTTCGCTGCGCTCACTTCTCAGACACCAGACCGCTTGCGTTGCCTGTTACTCTAATGGATTGGTTTATAGCCGTGGTGATTCGGCTTCCTAGCTTGCACCATCGGCTTCCTGACTTGCGCCTTCGGCAGCCTGCTGCGTTCTTCGAATTTTGAATTTTTAACGCAGACCCAATATAGATCTCCGTGAACTCAGTAATGTTCGTGTTTTAAAAAAAGTCTCCGTGTTTCACTCAAAAAATGCCTTAGCCGCCTCGTTATCCGTGGCAAGTGCCAAAATGCCCTCCAGCTGGGATATTTCGATCAACTTCGCGATCGATTGATTCAGCTGCGTGAGTACAAAACGGCCTTCAGAAGCATTGCACAAGCGATTACCCACCAAAATGGCGCTTAAGCCCGAGGAGTCCACATACTTTACCGCTGAAAGGTCGAAAATAATGTTTTTTACCCCTTCCGAGTTCAGGAACACCAGTTCCGACTTCAGCTGCGGGGCAATCAAAGAGTCTAATTTATCTTCTTCTAGCTTTACCAAAGTAAAACCTGCTTGTTTGTCTAGTAAAAGTTTCATATCGGTGTGGGTTGGTGCCTTGTGCGTAATATCAAAAATACAGAATGAACCCGTGCTTGCGCCCGCGCCCTACTTTTTTAGCACTCAAAGCTTGGGGAGCAGGGCCAAGGCTTTGGTCACGTTTTCTAACACCCGCGCTTGCATCTCGCTAATATCGGCCTTCACAAAAGCCTCACCGGTAACGCCCTCGTACAGTTCGATGTAACGCGCACTAATGGTTTCGAGCCAAACGTCGCTCATCTCAGGGATTTGTTGTCCCTCAAGGCCCTGAAAACCGTTTTCAATCAACCACTGCCGTACAAACTCCTTCGACAACTGCTGCTGCGTTTCACCAGCTGCCTGGCGCTCGGCATAACCTTGGGCATAAAAGTAGCGCGACGAATCAGGCGTATGTATTTCGTCAATAAGCACCACTTTATCGCCAATTAAGCCAAATTCGTATTTGGTATCTACCAAAATAAGGCCTTTTGTTGCCGCCATTTCGGTTCCCCGCTGGAACAATTTGCGTGTAAAATCCTCCAATTGCATGTAATGCACTACAGAAACGATTCCTTGAGCTAGTATTTCTTCGCGGCTGATGTCTAAGTCGTGCCCTTCCCGCGCCTTGGTGCTGGGTGTAATGATGGGTGCTGGCAAGCGATCGTTTTCTTTCAAACCATCAGGCAGAGCCACGCCACATAACATCCGCTTGCCTGCTTTGTACTCCCGCCAGGCATGTCCTGCCAAATAACCTCTAATCACCATTTCCACAGCAAAAGGCTGGGCCAGGTAGCCGATGGCCACATTGGGATCGGGGGTGCTCAGCAACCAATTGGGCACGATATCGGCCGTGGCCTTTAAAAAGTAAGCAGCCGTTTGATTAAGCACCTGCCCTTTGAAGGGAATAGGCCGCGGTAAAATAACGTCGAAGGCCGAAATGCGGTCACTGGCCACCATCACCAAATACGCGCTGCCAATGGTATATACGTCGCGTACCTTACCGTGGTAAACAGCCGTTTGCTCAGGAAACTGAAAAGAAGTACCTACTAAAGCCATGTTACGCAGTGTTTTGTTGGGGGTTTTGTGTTGCATCGTGTTTGTCGTAAGCCTTGATGATGTCTTTTACCAAACGGTGCCTTACCACATCATCGGCGGTGAGGTACACCATGCCAATGCCTTCTACTTCCTTGAGCAAGCGCAAGGCCTGCGGCAAGCCTGAGCGTTGCTGACGAGGCAAGTCAATTTGAGTCAAATCACCGGTGATGACGAACTTGGCGGTTGGTCCCATACGCGTGAGGAACATTTTGATTTGCATTTCGGTGGTATTTTGGGCCTCATCAAGAATTACGAAGGCTTTGTCAAGGGTGCGCCCACGCATAAAAGCTAGCGGCGCTATTTCAATGATGTTGTCTTCAAGATATTTCTGCAGCTTAGCGGCCGGGAGCATGTCTTCTAAGGCATCGTACAGCGGTCTGAGGTAGGGATCAATTTTTTCTTTGAGGTCACCAGGTAAAAAACCAAGGTTTTCGCCAGCCTCTACGGCGGGACGTGTGAGGATGATTTTTTTAACCTCTCGGTTGCGCAAAGCACGTACAGCTAAAGCCACCGCGGTATAGGTTTTGCCCGAACCCGCGGGTCCCACAGCAAACAAAATATCATCCTTGCCGATGCGTTCCACCATTTGGCGCTGGTTGTGTGAGCGGGCTTTAACTACCAAGCCGTTAGGACCAAACACAATCGGTTCTTCGCTGTTTAGGTGCGAAAAGGCCCGGACGGCGTCGTCTAGCCACAACAGGGCAAAGTCCTCATCCGACAAGCGGGCATGCTTCGCATACTGCTTTAAGATACGCTCCAATTTTAGCTGGAAACCAGCTACGGCTACTGCTTCGCCACCCACTTGTAACTGATCGCCACGGGCTGTGAATTTTAAATCTGGGAAGGCCGATTTGAGGGTTTTCAATCGCAGATTATTCGCCCCAAAAAACTCGAGTGGACTTACACCGTCCAACTTAAAACTAAATTCTACCAATACCTTATCGTTTTAGCTAAATTTGCGCATATCGAAACCCCTGCCTGTGATCAAACACATCACCCTTACAACCGACTACGGATTGAGCGATGCTTATGTAGCAGCTTTGAAGGGGCAATTACTTCGCCAACACCCGACGGCGCAGCTCATCGATATCTCGCACAATATTAGCAAATATAACCTCCAGCAGGCCGCTTACGTTTTAAAAAATGCGTATCATTTTTTTCCGGATGGGAGTTTACACCTGGTAGATGTATCGAATTTCAACATGGACGCTGTGGAGTATCTGCTTTTTGCATTCGATGGGCACTATTTTGTAATGCCCAACAATGGATTAGCTTCTTTAATTACTCAAAATGCAGGGCTATTCCCCTACGTCGTGCCGGCGAATGGCCGCGCCGCCCTAAACTCCTTTAGCATGCTCAACGATGTGCTGCCGGCCTTGCAAGGCTTTTTAACTGGCAGCGACTTAGAAGCGTTATATGGTCCTGCTAGCGACCACTACCACATGCTCATGCCGTTTTTACCCGCCATTACCGGCAACAATCTCAATGGCGTGGTGTTGCACATTGACGGCTATGAAAACCTAATCACCAATGTAGACCGCGCCTACTTCAACAGCTTTATGAAGGGCAGCAGCGCTTTTACCATCCACCTCAAGCGCAAAATCAACCACGAAAACCGGGTAAATCAATTGGTAAATAGCTACGAGGAAGTAGCTCCCGGTAACATCGCTTGTTTTTTTAGTCACAACAACCTACTGCAAATCGCCATCCGCGGCGGCAATGCCGCCAGTTTATTAGGACTGCGCCTCGGGGATCCCATATTTATCGAAAAATCATGATCATACGGCTTGTAAAAATGACTTTTCGGCCTGAGGCCACCCCAACCTTTGATGCCTTGTTTGCCAAGTATCACCAACAGATCCGGCAGTTTCCTGGCTGCGTACATTTGCAGTTGCTGAAAGCCGATAACGTATATTTCACCTACAGTAACTGGGAAGCGGCCAGCGACCTCGAAGCTTACCGCCATTCAGCGCTATTTCAGGAAGTTTGGCCAGCTACGAAGCTGCTCTTTGCTGCGCCAGCCGAGGCCTGGAGCACCACACAGCAGCACAAGCTCTGATAAAAGCACATTTTTCATACTATACCCAATATGCCAAAACCTTATCAATACAGGCTGGCCACTGGCATGATAGCAGATATGGAATGGTCTTTGTATCTTGCTGCATAAACTGCATGACAATGAAAAGATTTTTCCCGCACCTCCTCCTGCTTTTGGGCATGACTATCTTAATTGGCTTAAGTAGCTGCAACAGTCAAAAGAAGGCGGAAGCTGCGGAAGCTGCTCGGCTAGAGCAAAAGCGGGAACAAGGCGACCGCGATAAAGACAGATTTGAACAGGCATTGCCTGCCACGGCAACTGAATAAAACAGTCCACTTAACAAATAGCCACACGCGCTCTCTAACGCGGGTGTGTTTTTTCTAAATTTTGTTTTCGGCACCTATAACGTATCAACCAAGCCTGTATGTAGCAGTATCCGTTCCGCATACGAGACAAACAAGGCAATAAAAAAAGGGCAATCCAATGGATGCCCTTCTTTGTTTATTGAAACATTTCGCCTACATCACCTCGTGCGTAACAAACTCCTTGATGTACGGATGTTTGATTGGCACCAAAGATGCTTTGGTTAAACTGCGGGTGAATACAAAAATGAAGAGGCCCATGAAGCCCAAGAACATACCGATTTCTACAAAACCGATGTGTGCATTTGCTCCTACTGTACCAGGCATAATACCAAGGTAAAGATCGATCCACTTGCCAGCAATCAACAATATACCTACGAAAATCATCATGCTTTCGTTCCGTTTCGACCCGCGGGTCATGAACAATAAGAAAGGAACAATGAAATTAATCACCAAATTGATCCAGAACAGCAATTTGAAGTGTTCAAGGCGCTCTTGGAAGTAGATGGATTCTTCTGGGATGTTGGCGTAGAAAATGAGAAGATACTGCGACAACCAGATGTAGGTCCAGAAAATGCTGAAAGCAAACATGAACTTGCCGAGGTCGTGCATGTGGTGATCGCTCACAATCGATAAATAACCTGCTCTGCGTAAATAAATCACCGTGAGCGCTATGATTGAAATGGCCGTTACCCAAGCAGCAGCAAAATGATACACCCAAAAAATGGTAGAATACCAGTGGGTATCGATGCTCATGATAAAGTCCCAACAAGCCATGGCCCAGCTTATAGCAAATACCGGTAAAAAGATGGCGGAAAGGGTTTTGTTGCGCTTGAGCATTTTAAAGCCTCCTTGCAAATCTTCAGCCAATGAGTTTTTACGCATGGCCCTTGTGAACAGGTACCACAAGGTAAAAACAACCGTTACGCGCCCAATCATAAACGGCAGGTTCAGATACGCCACCTTTTCTGCTATGATCTCATCGAAATCAGGAGAGGTTGGGTCGGCTATTCCCTCGTGCGTCCAGTGGTACGTATGGTTCCAATGCATCAATACGCTTAAAATAATGATGGCAAAACCAGCAAAAGCATAGGGCAAATACGTAGCCATCGCTTCAGGAATACGCTTGAAACCAGCTGACCAACCTGCATTACTTACCGATTGTGTGGCTAAAAAGAGCGTACCCATCAGGGCCACGCCTAAAAAATACCAATTGTTGAGTAGGAAATTCGCCCAAAAACGGTGACTATCTGTCATCAAACCAACTACAATGGCTACCAAACCGATGCCCATTAAGCCAAAAGTGATGTTTCTTAAACGCGCCGGTACAACAAATTTCTCTTCATGTACCGCTACTTCGTGATGATGTCCCATGATGTTTATTCTCCTGTATAATCTCTTAACTTGTTCACATACATTACAATCTGCCAACGCTCCTCAGGGCGGATCTGTGTACCATGCGCCCACATACGTCCTTTACCCTTGGTTATTACATGGTAGATGTGACCAGATGGCTGATTTACGATGTAGCTCGCCTGGTAATTTGGCACGCCACCATAGAGCTGTCCTACTGAACCGTTGCCTTTACCTTCGGCGCCATGACAAGGGGTGCAATATTTTCCGTAGAAATACTGTCCCTTTTCGAGATTGGCAGCCGTGGCTTCCATAGGATTCTTCAACATGCGGGCAGCCATTTCAAGGCTGTCCTTATGAATCGGATAGTTGTACATCAAGGCCAACTTGGTGTTGTCATAACCAATACCTGAACGGGCAATAGTACCTTCTACTGGCGCACGCATGTTTTTACCATCGGCATTTAAGCTGTTGTCGACTACTTGCGTATAAGGCTCGTAAGGATGCGACACATACATCTGTGGCGCATATTCCCAACCTGGATCTTTTTTATCGGCAATCAACGCACAGCTGCTGAGCAAAGTCGTACTTGCCAGACCTAATATGAGGATGTTTTTCATAGTTCAATCTCCTTTTCTTCTACTTCTTCGGCACCGTGGCGCATCAGCAAAGCATAGATTTTATCATAATCGGCGGTATTGCTGGGAATAGCGATGCAGAACACATGGCTCGTGCAACGCAGATCAGGCATCTTTGCTTCGTTGCCAGGCAAAAAACCTGAAACAACCAAATACGTACCCACCATTCCCAAAGCCGTTACCAAAACAGTTAATTCGAAAGTAACTGGCACAAAGTCGAGCCAAGCCAAGGCTGGCTTACCACCGATGTTCATCGGCCAATCGTAACCCAGCATCCAAGCTTGCATAAACAAGGCCAAGCTAAAACCAAGCACGCCAAACATAAAGGCGGCACGTGGCAACCGGCTACGTCGATAGCCTAAGGCTTCGTCTAACCCATGTACTGCAAAAGGGGTGTAGCACTCGTGGATTGGGGTGCCGGCGGCACGTACCTCTTTCACCGCTTCGAGCAAAGGCTCTTCGTCGTTGAAAGTTCCAATGATATATTTCTGACTACTCATATGCTTAGGCGATTTGAGGATTCACTTCTTTGATGTCGATACCTTCTTTTTCGGCCGTCTTCTTAATGTGTTCTTCGGCCGACGTCTTCACAATCGATTTCACCTCCGCAATCGCAATTACTGGTAAGAACTTAGCGAAGAGGAAGAAAAGGGTGAAGAACAATCCCAATGATCCAATGAACATACCGATCTCTACCCAAGTAGGCGAATACATGGCCCAACTTGATGGCAAATAGTCACGGTGCAAGGATGTTACAATGATTACGAAACGTTCGAACCACATACCAATGTTCACAAATATAGAGATGATAAATACGGCGGTGATGTTGCGGCGCAGTTTACGCGACCAGAACAGCTGTGGGGTGATAACGTTGCAGGTCATCATGGACCAGTAGGCCCACCAATAAGGACCAAAAGCCCGGTTCACAAAGGCATATCGCTCGTAGGGAACTGCGGAATACCAAGCGATGAAAAATTCAGTGATGTAAGCTGATCCTACAATTGAACCCGTCACCAAGATGATTTTGTTCATCACATCGATGTGGTTGAGGGTAATGTAAGCCTCGAGCCGCATTACCTTCCGCATGATGATTAAGAGGGTTAATACCATCGCAAAACCCGAAAATACCGCACCAGCCACGAAGTAGGGAGGGAAAATGGTGGTGTGCCATCCGGGAATTACCGAGGTAGCAAAGTCCATTGATACAATGGTGTGTACCGATATTACAAGTGGCGTTGCTAAACCCGCTAAGATGAGCGATACGCTTTCAAAACGCTGCCAAGCCCTTGCTGAACCGTTCCAACCGAATGCTAGTAAGCCGTAAATCTGCTTGCGCAGCCCTTCGGCACGGTCGCGAAGGGTGGCTAAATCAGGAATCAAACCAACATACCAGAAAACCAGAGATACGGTAAAGTAGGTAGAGATTGCGAATACGTCCCACAACAAAGGGGAGTTAAAGTTAGCCCACAACGACCCATAGGTGTTTGGCAAAGGGAATACCCAGTAAATTACCCAAGGACGACCTGCGTGCAAGAGCGGATAGGTGCCCGCGCAAATTACTGCAAAGATGGTCATGGCTTCTGCTGAGCGGTTAACCGCCGTCCGCCACTTCTGACGGAACAACAACAGGATAGCGGAAATCAAGGTACCGGCATGGCCAATACCAACCCACCAAACGAAGTTGGTGATGTCCCAACCCCAGTCTACCGTCTTGTTCAAGCCCCAAACCCCCACACCGGTTACCAACAGGTAGGTTACCGTGAGCAACCACAAGCCTAAACCAGCTAAGGATACGATGAAACCGATGTACCACCACTTGGTTGGTTTTGCCTCCACCGCTGTGGCGATATCATCCGTGATTTGGGCGTAGGAAGTTTTTCCTGTGATTAACGGCCGCCGTATTGGAGATTCGTACATATCGTTCTATTCGATTTACTATTAAGCCTGAATTGAATTGGTATTGCGCACCTTGGTAAGGTAATTCACCGATGGCAATACGTTGAGTTCTTCGATGATGCCGTACGCACGCTCGTTGAGGAACAATTGCGATACTTCGCTGTTCTCGTCGTTGAGGTCACCAAAGATGATGGCGCCCGAAGGACAAGACTGCTGACAGGCCGTTTTAATTTCGCCATCGTTCACGCCACGACTCTGACGCTTAGCATCGAGTTTACCCGCTTGGATGCGCTGAACGCAGAAAGTACACTTCTCCATCACACCACGTGCACGCACAGTAACGTCTGGATTGAGTACCATCTTGCCAAGGTCGGTTTGCGATGGGTTCGTGTAAAAATTAGGATTGTCGGTGTAGCTGAACCAATTGAAGCGACGTACTTTGTATGGACAGTTGTTGGCACAATAACGGGTACCTACGCAACGGTTGTACACCATTTGGTTCAAACCTTCGTCGGAGTGCACGGTGGCCAAAACTGGACAAACGGTTTCGCATGGCGCGTTGTCGCACTGCATGCACATCACCGGCTGAAAAGCCACTTGTACATTTTCACCGTTCTGAATCATGCCATATTCCTTCTCCTGATCGATCCTCATACCATCTTCGTTGAAGGCATAATAGCGATCTATGCGGATCCAGTGCATTTCGCGGCGGTTGATTACTTCTTGCTTGCCTACTACTGGCACGTTGTTTTCAACCTGACAGCTCACGATGCAAGCACCGCAACCGGTACAAGCATTGAGGTCGATGGCCATGGCCCAGTGGTGCCCTTCGTAATCTCGCTTATCCCAAAGGGTAATGGCATTGCGACTAATACCGGGGTACACCTTTTTGAAGGTGCCATCGGGCTGCTTCATTTGCACATACGGACGTACGTTGCCGGCAGCTGGGTTTACGGCGTATTTGTCGAGGGTGGTTTCCTTTACGATGTTACGACCTTCGATGGTGTGGTGCGTTTGGGTTTGAGCCAAAGGCGTGTTCATGCCCGTTTTGCTGATTGATACAGCACCTGCCACGAGCGAGCGACTGCCGTTGAAGCTCATGAACGGGTAGGCGTTGGCACCAATGCCGAGACCTGCCTTGCTCACATTCAATCGGCCGTAACCCAAAGCGAGGGCAACCGTTCCCGAATAAGTACCTGCCTGAATGAGCACGGGGACTTCTACTTCATAACCATTGGCAGCTACTTTCACGATGTCACCATCTTTCAAGTCGTTTTCGCGGCCGTATTTTACACTTACAGCCAAATAATTGTCCCAAGTTGTTTTAGAAATCGGATCCGGCATCTCTTGCAACCAAGGGTTGCCTGCGAGTGAGCCGTTACCTATACCCAATTTTTCATACAACACCAATTCTACATCGGCGCTGTTGGCTTTGATGGTGGCCGCTGCTGCACTTGCGTTGCCACTGAAGGCAGGCTGTGAGGCAATGACCGCTGTTTCAAATACCCCATTGTGAAGGGTGGTACGCCAGAAGCTGCTAAAGTCAATGGCATCTGAGCTGCTGAAAATTCCCTTCCACGTTTCTTTGAATGCCTCGTAGGATGTAGCAGGGCTTCCGGTTAAGGCCAATAACACCTCATCGAGTGAGCGGGTGTCGTATAATTTACTGATGGTCGGCTGCGAAATGCTGTATTTGCCAGCTGCCGGTAGCGCATCACCCCAATTTTCGAGGTAATTATTGGCGGCGGCAACAAATTTGGCTTTTTGTACGGTTTCATCATTTTGCTCCGATACCGCTACACTCACTTCTACCTTGCCTAAAGCCTTGGTAAAAGCTGCTGCTTTGTAATAATCGTAGGCTGGATTAACGCCGCTGGTAATGACTGCGCCAATTTTACCTGCTTCCATATCGGTAAGCAAGGTTTCTAAGTCGCTGTCTATACCCTGGCGGGTGTACACTGGCGCGGCCATGTCGATGGTTTTACCGTAGCTGCCCAACAGGTTGTTGGTAGCGTTTACGAGCAACTGTACGTTGGCATCGTTTGAACCACAAACCACCAAGGCTTTACCTTTGGCTGCCCACAATTCAGCGGCCGAAGCTGCGATGGCATTGCCTGCTAAATCGTGCGCGGCCACGTTTACCGTTGCTGCACCCGCCATTTTAGCGATGGCATTGTATAAATTGGCTACTACTAATCCTTCTTTAGAAGCTTGGTGGGTAATCCGCAGGTCTGCGTTGGCTCCAGTTACCGTCAATATAGACTCAAACTGGATGTGGCGCGACATTTTTGGATTGCTTTTATTCAGCTTTCGGTTTTTGCTGTAATCGCGGGTAAATTCTACTGGCGAAATCCAGTTACCGAGGAAATCTGCACCAATACCTAAAATCACTTCTGCCTTATCGAAGTGATATGTTGGCAAAGCCGACACACCAAAGCTGGTTTTGTTGGCTTCTAACATACCTGAGGCCGAAATAGCATCATAAGTCACGTGGCGGGTACTTGGGTATTTGGCTTTAAAACCTTCGAGGATGCGCCGGGTGGTAGGGCTGATGATGCTATTGGTTAACAACACAATCGGCTTGCCTGCTAATCCCGCTAATTTGGTAGTCAGTTGCGCATCAAACTCGCTCCAGCTCACCGCTTTCCCAGCAATCAGGGGCTGCTGCAAGCGGTTGGCATCGTACAAACTCAACAGCGATGCATGTACGCGGGCGTTTACACCGCCTTGTGACACCCCTGACAGGGTGTTGCCTTCGATTTTGATAGGACGTCCTTCGCGGGTTTTGACCATCACGCTGGCATAGTCGTAACCATCGCTGAATGTGGTGGCATACCAAGTAGCGATGGAAGGTGACATTTCTTCAGGGTGCGAAACAAAAGGAACAGCCTTTTTAACCGGCGCCCTGTTACAAGCTGCCAAAGTAGCAGCCGTTAGGCTGAAACCGAATATTTTGAGGAAGTCGCGGCGATTGGCCTCCAAGCCTAAACTATCGGAGCTCAACAGCTCATCAACCGGAATCTCTTCTGCAAATTCTTTAGAGGCTTCAGCCGTAAACTCAGGCGTTTGGTTGAGTTCGTCGACGCTTCTCCAATACTTTTTTTGTGCAATATCCATGTATAAGGTGGTTATTGATAATTGATTAATAGTGACACTTTGAACAATCGAGACCGCCTAGGTTGGCGACGGTTAAGCCTTTTTCCTTGAGTGCAACTTGAAAAGACTCTTTGTTGCCGTGTACGGCTTGGTAGTACCCGTTGTCCAAATCAACTTTGGTTTCACGGTGGCAATTAATACACCAACCCATGGTCAGGGTACTGTGCTGCGCAACTTCCACCATTTCTTGGATTTCGCCATGACAAGTTTGGCACTCAATGCCAGCAATTTTATAGTGCTGCATGTGGTTGAAGTAGGCAAAATCGGGCAAATTATGGATACGGATCCATTCAATTGGCTGGTTATTTTCCCAAGCCGCTGCGATTTTTTTGATTTCAGGCGCATCCTTTTTGATCTGGTTGTGACAGTTCATGCAGATGTTCACCGATGGGATGGTTGCGCTTTTGCCGCGCTCTACGCCTACGTGGCAGTAGCTGCACGCAATTTCATGCGTTCCGGCATGTAGTTCGTGGCTAAAGGCAATGGGTTGCGACGGCTGGTAGCCTTGCTGAATGCCTACGTGATTGGCAACATCTACTCCCCAGCCGATGGCTGCGAGTAAAAACACTGTTAGTCCACCACCAATTATGTGAATAGGCTTTACGTTAAAAGAAGGCTTAATTTCTTTGAGTTTGCTTGGGTCGATATTGCCACTGGCTACTTCGTCTTCAAACTTACCTTCAAGCTTTTTGCGCTGCTTTACAAAGAAATAAATGATGGCTGCAAACAAGAAAATAACTACCCAAAGGATTTGTGATATTGGGAAACCCTCCTCTTCTGCGGCGGCTGCCTCAGCACCTCCTGCAGGTGCGGCGGCTGCAGTTGCTACTGCAGCTGATTGCTCTTTAACATACGCAAGTACTGACTTGATTTCTTCGTCGGTCCAATCGTACGCTGGCATGGCTACTTTGTTCCACTTGTTGAACAAGTCCACTGCGTACTGATCGCCAGAGGCAACCATCGCTTGTGAATTCCGGATCCAACTAATCAGGTAGGCCTCGTCTAAACGTTCGGTAACACCCCCAAGTGCTGGGCCAACCAAATCTTGGTCGATGCGGTGACAAGCTGAGCAATTGTTATTATACAATGCTGCGCCGTCAGGCTGCGCCTGCAGTTTGTTAAAGGGACTACTGAGCGTAAGGAGAGTGGCAGCTGTTAAAAGGATCGTGCCAAGATAAAATCCTCGATTTTGATTCATTTGCGCTATTTTTTTAGGGCGGGAATGCCTTAAATTTTCGAGTCACAAAATTAGTCGTTATGATGATCAGCGCACCACATGTCACAAAAAATTCAAAATCGATCTGCAATTTAAAATCGATCTAAATAACAAAATACCCTGGCAGACAGCCAAGAGCCAAAAAGCAAAGTCTTGCTTTTAATCTCCTAAAAATGCAAAATCGCCGCACACGCAGCAGCAAAGAACAACGAATTAAGCATAAAATGGTTTAGCGTTGCGCCAACTTTTGAGCTCTTGGCCCGAAATCAACATCAGCGTTCCGACTCGAGCAAATCGTGCTGCAAAAGCTTGAGGTTGCGGTAGAGGCCACCTTCCACTTGCATCAGCGCTTCGTGGGTACCAAACTCTACTGCAGCCCCCTTATCGAGCACCAAAATCTTGTCGGCATCGCGAATAGTGCTCAAACGGTGGGCAATCACAATACTGGTCCGGCCCACCATGAGGGCATTCAGTGCTTCTTGCACCAAACGCTCCGATTCGCTGTCGAGCGAGCTCGTAGCTTCATCCAAAATAAGGATGGCAGGATTACGCAACACCGCGCGGGCGATGGCAATGCGCTGCCGCTGGCCACCACTTAGTTTCACACCACGTTCGCCTACCAGCGTTTGCAGTTTTTCGGGGAAATCGCTTATAAACGACCACGCATTCGCCTTTTCAGCCGCTGCTTGCACCTCGTTTTCACTAGCGCCCGGTTTGCCGTAAGCGATGTTTTCGTAAATGGTACCTCCAAATAGCACTACATCTTGCGGTACCACAGCCAAATTGGCACGGTAGGCACTTAAATCATAGCTTGTTAACGGCTTGCCATCTGCCAATAATTCACCCGATTCGGCTTGATAAAAAGCTTGTACCAGACTCACCAAAGTGGATTTACCGGCGCCAGAGGGTCCTACTACGGCCATCTTCTCGCCAGGCAAAATATGGAAAGAAAGCTCGCGGAGCACCGTAATTTCGGGTCGGCTGGCGTAGCGGAACTGCACCGATTTAAACTCGATGTCGCCCTTCAACGTCAATGGCGCCTTGAGCTGTTCCATGGCCACTTCCTCGGTGGTTTCATTGAGAATTTCAAATACCCGCTCAGTGGCGCCCAAAGCCTTCTGCACTTGCGCGTACAACTCGGCAAAACTACCCATGGCCGCACCCACAAAGGTGCTGTAGAGGATAAAGCTAGTGAGCGCACCTATGGTTAACTCCCCCTCGCTCACCAAGGTGGAGCCGTACCAAATCACCGCCACAATACTTCCTAACAAGGCAAAAATGATAAAACTGGCAAAAGCACCCCGGTAAACCGCACCTTTTAAGGCCAATTTAACCACGCCGCCAATGCGTTCTTTGTAGCGCTGCGCCTCATACCATTCGTTGGTGTAGGCTTTTACGCTAGCAATGGCCTGGAGGGTTTCTTCTACCACGGTATTTGACTCGGCAAGTTCATCTTGCGCCTCGCGGGCTATTTTGCGGATGGCTTTGCCGAAAATAACCGCTAGCACCACCAGCACCGGGAAAACAGACAACATCATCACCGTTAATTTGCCGGAAGTAAAGGCCAGCAAGGCGATGCCACCTACCAAAGTCACTACCTGCCGAATGAGCTCAGCCAAGGTGGTAGTCATGGTGTCTTGTATCTGCGAAAGGTCGGCGGCAATGCGGCTGTTGAGCTCCCCCACCCTGCGTCGGGCAAAAAACTCCATGGGCATGCGCACAATGCGACCAAAACTGTCTTTGCGCAAATCGGCCAGCGAGCGCTCTCCCACCTGCACAAAGGTATAAATGCGAAAAAAGCTGATGGCCGCCTGCACCAGCAAAATGGCCAGCAGCGAGCCGGCAATGTAGTTGATATTAGCCCAAAAGCCGGTTAATTCGGGGTTCAGCGAGGCATCTATCAGCTTTCCCATTAAAAAAGGAAAGGCCAGCGATAGCAAACTGCCGAATACTAGCAGCACCATGCCTGTGATAAACAGGGCGCGGTAGGGCCGCAGGTAATTGAGTAAAAAACTTGCTTTTTGGATGGTTTCGCGGTCGAATTTCGCTTTTGGCAGATCGTTGGCGTCGGCCTTGTTGTTGGAGTTGAATCTGGGTCTGGCCATTTAGGCGTTGAGTCGTTTGTTGATTAAACCATCGATGATAGCAAAAAGTTGCCGCGGGTGATATTTGCGCCAGTGGAGCTCGTCGAGCTCGCCTCCAAAATTAACGTAGTAGTCTAGGTTGGCGGTCCGCATTTCCTCCAGCACATGCTCCCGGAAGTTCACAGCGGCAATCCAACCTGCTTCGATTTCCGAAAACCATTCTTCGTAATAGCAGTCGTCGGAGGTATGGAAATTGAGGATGTTTTCGCCAATGAGCACAAATTTATCGATGCCATGGTTTATGAGCACGTCGATGACCTCCGTTTTGAGGGTCATCACGTCGTTGCTAATGGCATCGTTCCACTCCCCAATGAACTCGAGGATGGCGCACTGCCGGTGGTAATCGACGTACAGAAGCTTCGTAAAAAGCGTTTCTGAACCAAAGAACTCCCATTGGGGATGAATCAGGTGGTTGTAAATACTGTGCTCGTACTTAAACTGTGAGTGTTCTTGTCCATAAAAAGGCGATTGCTCGTCTTCCTCTGCGTCGTAGTCGTCTTGCCACAAATAAAAAGGTTCAATATCATGCATCTGGTTATTGCTTTCGGTAGGCTTCGGCGGCGGCTTTTACTTGTTTGTATTTAGCCAGGAGCGTTGCAGCGGTTTCGTAGGATACTTGTAACTCTTCCATGAGCATGCGGGTTCCACGATCTACCAATTTGTGATTACTGAGTTGCATTTGCACCATTTTGCTGCCCTTTATGTAACCAAGCTTCACCATTACTGCTGTGCTGATCATGTTGAGGACCAACTTTTGGGCGGTGCCGCTTTTCATGCGGGTTGAGCCGGTAACGACTTCGGGACCTACCGCCACTTCCACTGGGAATTTGGCGGCGAGGGCAATGGGAGCACCGGGGTTACAAACGATGCAGCCGGTGGGGATGCCCGCTCGCCCACAGGCCTGCAAGGCACCCAGTACGTAAGGAGTGGTGCCGGAGGCGGCAATGCCGACAACCACATCGTTCGGGCTTATTTTCCATGCTTGCAAATCTTTCCAGCCTTGCTCTGTATCGTCTTCGGCAAACTCAACGGCCCGGCGAATAGCAGTATCCCCTCCGGCTATAAGTCCGATAACCCAGTCGAAAGGCACACCGTAAGTAGGAGGACATTCGCTCGCATCTACAATACCCAACCGCCCGCTGGTTCCTGCGCCTAGGTAAAACAGTCGACCACCCTGCTTCATGCTTTTCACCACCTGCGCTACCAACGCTTCTATTTGGGGGATGGCTTGGGCTACCGCCAAGGGTACCGACTGATCGGCTTCATTGATGGCCTCAAGCAATTGGAGGATGCTGTAGCTGTCGAGCTGTGCATGTGCCGAAGGTTGTTCGGTGATGCGGGTGAATTGGTGAGACAAGCTGATATGTTTAGGATGCGTTCGAAATAACATGCAAATTTGCACACCTTCTTGCAAGCATTCAAACTTATTTGTCTCCGCATCGGTTAAATCTCCATGAATTCTAATTTCGATCCCGCTAAAAAGCGCCTCAATATTTGGTTGCCTCTTCTTTTCGCCTTGGTATTAGCGCTCGGCATGTTTTTGGGTAGCAAGTTCCAAACGGCAGAAAGTGGCGGCCCGAACATTGTTTTGCGTAACAGTGGCGGCAAAATCGACCAGATTTTAAAGCTGGTTCAGAACCGATATGTAGACACGGTGGATGCGGAATTTTTAACCGACCAAACCATTTCGCAGCTGCTAACGCAACTCGACCCCTACTCGGCCTACATTCCTGCGGCCCATTACGAAGAAGTAAACCAACCGCTCGAAGGTAATTTTGAAGGCATCGGCATTGAGTTTTACAAGCTCAACGACACCATTTTGGTGGTAAGTGCCCTTTCGGGAGGGCCATCGGAGCAAGTAGGCATCCGTGGGGGAGATAAAATAATAACTGTAGATAGCGTGTTGGTGGCGGGACAAAACCTCAGCAACGAAGACATCATTAAAAAACTTCGCGGCAGAAAAGGCAGCAAAGTACTCGTAAGTATCAAACGTAACGGTCAAAAAGAGCTCATGCGCTTTACCATTACCCGCGACCGCATTCCGATTTACAGCGTTGACATAGCCTATATGGTGGCGCCAGAAGTGGGCTACATCAAAATCAACAAATTCAGTGCTACCACCGCCGATGAATTTCGGCAGGCCTTTGCTAAACTCCGCAGCAGCTCGCCCATCGAAGGCTTAGTACTCGATTTGCGGGGCAATCCGGGTGGCTACCTAGACGCTGCCATCCGCTTGGCCGACGAGTTTTTGCCCGATGGTAAGCTCATCACCTATACCGAGGGGCGCACACAACCGCGGCGTGACTTCAGTTCAAGTAGTAGTGGTTTGTTTGAAACTGGCAAATTGGTGATTTTGATAGATGAAGGATCGGCCTCAGCCAGTGAAATTGTGAGTGGGGCCATTCAAGACTGGGACCGCGGTGATGTCATTGGCCGCCGTTCGTTTGGCAAAGGCCTGGTACAAGAGCAATTCGACATGCGGGACGGCTCAGCGGTGCGGTTAACCGTTTCGCGCTACTATACCCCTTCGGGCCGCTCTATTCAAAAGCCTTACGAGGGCGGCAAAAGCAGTGACGACTTTTTAGAGCGGCTAGAGCGCGGTGAACTTTTTAGCGCCGACAGCATCCACCAAAACGACAGCCTGCAGTTCAATACTGCCAACGGTCGCCTCGTGTTCGGCGGCGGCGGCATCATGCCCGACGTGTTTGTGCCCGCCGACAGCAACAAATTCTCCGATTATTTCAACGCCATCAACAATACAGGCACCCTCATTCAATTTAGCTATGTGTATGCCGACCAGCAGCGTACGCAACTGGGGCGTTTCAAAACCGCTGAAGCTTTTGTAAAAGGCTTTCAGGTAGATGCTACACTGGTGCAAGCACTCCTGGCATTTGCCAAAAGTGAAGGCATTGAAAATGGGGGCGACGATTATAAAAAGGATTTAGAAACCATTCGGCTTTACCTCAAGGCCAACATCGGCCGGCAGCTGTTTAGTAATGAGGCTTATTTCCCCATTATACAGCAGCGCGACAAAACTTTAAAGAAGGCCTTAGAGGTGTTGGGGGCAAAATAAATGCTGGCCTGCGGTGTCTTCTTTCATTCGTGCCGCCCAGGCCTTGGAAGCCTAGGACTTGCCAGGATAATTTTGTTGGTTGCTCCCTCCCAATTCTGACTCGTAAAATTTTTCCTAAAAATGCGCTCATAAAAAAAGCCTGCTCGAGTAGAGCAGGCTTCGTTTTTTGGGCTGGTCAGATTACTGAGCAACTTCTTCAGTAGTCATGGTAGTATCAGCAGGAACTTCTTCAGTTACTACTTCTTCTTCCATTACTTCTTCAGTTGTGGTTTCTTCAACAGCAGTTTCTTCTGTTGCGTTGTTGCAAGCAACTACAAACAAGGTAGCGCTTACCATCAGGAGGGCAAATAATTTTTTCATGAGATAGTGTTTTTTAACGATGCAAAGGTAATCAGGTTTTTGATACCCGCAAATTTTATTTTCAAACTGAAAAAATAATTTTAACAGCTCATTTTAAAAGCGTTACAAATCTAAAACCCTCCTAATTCGGGTTGGCTATTACCTCAGGTAGCTGTTCAGTTTCCATGCTTACTTCTCCCTGAAAAACAAATTAAACGGTACCCCTGTGAAATCGAATTTTTCGCGGATTTGATTCTCCAGATAGCGTTTGTAAGCCTCACGAATATACTGCGGCAAATTGCAGAAAAACACAAAAGTAGGCGGCACCTGCTTGAGTTGGGTAACGTATTTGATGCGGATGTATTTACCTTTCCAAGCTGGTGGCGGATAATTTTCGATGATTTCGAGCATTACTTCGTTGAGCTTGTTGGTTTTAATGTGTTGCTGACGGGCCAGGTTCACCTCCATGGCGGTTTCAACGGCCTTCAAAATGCGCTGCTTATCGATGGCCGAGATGAAAACGATAGGCACATCGGTAAAGGGAGCGATGCGTTCTTTGATGGCTGCCTCGAATTTTTTGGTGCTGTTTTGATCTTTTTCAATCAAGTCCCATTTGTTTACCAATATCACCAAACCTTTTTTGTTCTTTTCTGCCAAATGAAAGATGCTTAAATCTTGGGCTTGGATACCTTCTTGGGCGTCAATCATTAGCATCACCACATCACAATCTTCAATGGTACGCACGGTACGGAGTACAGAATAAAACTCAATGTCTTCGTGTACCTTGGCTTTGCGACGCAAACCAGCGGTATCGATGAGTGTAAAGTGGTGCCCGAAACCTTTATATTCCGTGTGGATGGTGTCGCGGGTGGTACCAGCGATGGGTGTTACAATCGTGCGCTCGTAGCCTAGCAAGGCGTTGAGGAGGGTTGACTTACCTACATTCGGGCGACCAACCAAGGTTACCTTAGGCAGTGCATCGTCACTTTGCGGCAGTTGTTCCGGTAAGGCTTTTACCAACACATCGAGCAGTTCGCCTGTTCCTGTACCGGTTTGGGAAGAGATGCTGTACACCTCGCCTAGACCAAAGCCATAGAATTCAGCGGAGGCTGACTCGCGATCGCCATAATCGACTTTGTTCGAAACCACGAGCACCGGTTTTTTGGTGCGGCGCAATACATCGGCCAAGGTAGCATCGAGGTCGGTGATGCCTGTGGTTACATCTACCATAAACAGCAATACGTCGGCTTCTTCCACCGCAATGTGTACTTGGCGTCGGATGGCTTCTTCGAAGATATCTTCAGAACCAGATACATAACCGCCCGTGTCGATGACGGTAAACTCTTCACCGATCCACTCGGCTTTACCATAGTGACGGTCGCGGGTTACACCCGACAAGTCGTCGACAATGGCCTTGCGACTCTCGGTGAGCCTGTTAAATAATGTCGATTTGCCCACATTCGGGCGGCCTACGATGGCAACAATCCGGCTCATGATCCTAATTTATATCCAAAATATTTGAGGAGACGATCGTCGTTCCTCCAGTTGTCTTTCACTTTTACGAAGAGGCCGAGGTACACTTTTTTGTCCCAAAACTTCTCCATATCTAAGCGGGCCGCGGTGCCCACTTTTTTCAATTCTTTGCCTTGATGACCTATAAGGATGCCTTTTTGCGTAGCACGTTCCACATAAATAGTGGCTTCAATGCGCAACAGTTTTCCTTCATCTTTAAAAGCATCCACCCCCACTTCGCTGGCATAAGGAATTTCTTGCTTGTAGTTGAGGTAGATTTTTTCGCGGATGATTTCGGCCGCTAAAAACCGTTCACTTTTATCGGTGAGTTCATCCGGGCCATAATACGCTTCGCCTTCTGGCAAAAGCGCTACAATCCGTTCCATCAACAAGGAGGTATTCAGACCATCTTCGGCAGAAATCGCGATAACTTCCGACTTGGGAGCCAGCACTTTCCAGCTTTCGATGAGCGCGGGTAGCGATTCATCGGTGAGCCGATCTACTTTATTAAGCACCACAATTAGCTTACTTTCGGCTTGCAGGATTTCGGTTCGGTAACTTTCAACGTCAGAAGGATCTGTAACATCGATCATATAGAGGATCACATCGGCATCTTCTATGGCCATTTCCACGAAGCGCATCATTGCTTTATGCAAACCATATTTGGCTTCGAGGTAGCCGGGGGTGTCGCTAAAAACGATTTGGTACTGGTCGGGCTCGGTTACGATGCCCAAAATGCGGTGGCGCGTGGTTTGCGCCTTGGGCGTAACGATAGATAGTTTTTCGCCTACCAAGCGGTTCATCAAAGTGGACTTGCCGGCATTTGGCTTACCGAGTATGTTTACGAATCCGGCTTTGTGTGACATGCTTGAAAAAAATTACAGGCTGCAAAGAACGGAACTAATGCATTGCCATCCAATTAATAAGCTTATGTTGGCGCAACTTAACTCGCTTGGACGAAAGGGGCGCGCACGCTTTTGGATACTTTTGAAGCGGAAATAGCCTGCACAGGCCTCGGCAAAGCCCTTTTTACAGCTATTTGCCCTGTTTCGCTTTTTCCAGAATATTTATTTGGGGTTTCTCACTTTTTATCTATCTTTGCAGTCCGATAACGATGCGGGGTAGAGCAGTTGGTAGCTCGTTGGGCTCATAACCCAAAGGTCACTGGTTCGAGTCCAGTCCCCGCTACAAGAAAAGCCTGAACGAAAGTTCAGGCTTTTTTATTTTGACACGCTGTCGAGCGCGCTTGAGCAGCGAAGCAAGGATACGCGCAGTGGGCTGGTGGTGCTCTTTTTTAGCTCCCCTATTCTTGGACGGGTGAGCGAAGCGGTTACCCTTTACGCTGCCGTGCTTCCTCCTTCCTTATCGTTTCCCTTCCCCACGGCCTCTACTATCTCTCCGCTCTCTGTGCTCGTACTTGCGGTGTTGGTGCGGTTTGCGGTATCGCTGCCGGTAGCGGGGTTTTACCCAAGGCCTATACCAACCGTACTGGTGACCACGGTTAGATTGAAATTCACGATCGTGCCCTCTCCGGGCGACTACCATACAAGAAGTACTGCCGAAAAGCAGGAAAAGACAAAGGAACCAGATCGATAAAAGTCTCCAGCGCGTCCTGAAAAATGATTTCATTCGAAATTTATAGTTTGTTTAAATGTCTTCCAATGCAATTCGTACGCGGTGTTTCCGCAGCTGCTTGAAATAACTAGGGGTTAGCCCTGTTATGTCTTTGAATTGACGCGACAAATGTCCCACACTGCTGTAGCGCAACATGCGGGCAATTTCCGACAAATTGAGCTCGTCGTATAAAAGGTACTCCTTGGCCATTTCTATTTTTTGAGCAATCATGTATTGCCCAATGGTAATGCCCATAAAATGCGAGAAATTATTCGACAAATAATTGTATTCGTATTGGAGAGACCGACTAAGTGAATCAGAAAAATTAAGATTGTCATCCCCATTTTTACTGCGGATACTCTTGATGACAGCCATTTTAATTTTTTCAATGAGAATGGCCTTTTTATCTTCAATTACCTCTAAGCCTGAAAGCATCAAACTTTTACTGATTGACAAGTGTTCGCTAGCACTTAGGGGTCTGAAAAACTTGACCACGCCCATTTCTATTGTGTCGTAGGCAAGCGCTCGCTTATCCAACTCTGCTTTCACGCAGAGCTTGCACCTCAAACTAACCATGTGTTTAATGTATAGCTCCATTTTTCACTTCCTTTTATTTAGTTAATGCCGGTTTGAGGCGGCCAGGTTAAAATTCGCTGCGTTCTCAACGCTGGTCGAACATAGAGCAGCGGTTTATGCTACGTTAACCGCAGCCTATTCGTTTGAAGTGTTTCGTTGCCTGCCAGGCCAAAATTTTTGCAGTAATCCCTTCACCAATTTAAAGCCTGCCACGCGCAAAGTTGATTTAAAGAGCAACTGTTGCAGGGGTTGAAACTGTAGCAAAGCGGTAAGGGAATGGGTTAAAATACTTTTCCATTGCAAGCTATCCAGGGCGGCTCTAAACAGCCCTTCAATCTCTAGACTTTGTATTTCCAATTCAGCTTCCTGCTCTCGGATAAGTTGTCGCAATTCGTTTTCTGGAGACATGAGACTAGGTTTCGTTCAAACTATGTTTTATGAAGATATTACGCATGCTGCGTTTGAAAGGAGCTTTGAAGAAGAGTAAAAACACTATTAAAACCCCCAAATAACACATAGCCAAGATCAAAAAGCCCCAATAGGCAGCTCCAAACAAGGTTCCGAGCCAAAGGGCTGCTGCAAGGTTGAGGAGTGAAAACACCAAGGCAAGCATTAAAAAAATTAAAATGCTCGTAGTGAAGGTCGAAAAGAGCTCCGACAACTTCAAAACGAGCTTTAAACGTTGTAAACCTATCAAGGTTCTGAACTGCTTAATGGCAGTTGTACTGAGTTTTTCTAGTATGTCAACAACGTTTTCCATGTGTAATTAAACCTTGGCCTTGTTTGACATAAACTCTGCAGCCTTTTCTTTTTGGGCTTCAAAGCCAGCTTTAGCTTCTTCGAACATGTTTTCAAACTTGTCTTTGATTGACTCACCCAAATCTTCAGAAGCGTGTGAGATATTTTTGCGGGTTTTACTGCCTTTGTGCGGTGCGAACAAAATGCCGAGCGCGCTTCCGATGGCTGCGCCTACAAGTAGCGCGCCGATCACTTTTCCGTTGTTGTTTGAATTTTCCATTGTTTTTATTTTAAATGTGTACTAATGAACTCTTCTGCCTTGAATGATGCGAAGCAGGATCGCGATGACGGCCAGGACTAGCAATACGTGGATGATTGACCCGGCATTATAGCCTAGATAACCAATGGCCCACAGGATTATCATTACCACAGCAATCACATAAATTAAATTTCCCATGTTAGTGTTGTTAAACGGCTTATAATTTAAAGCCTAAGGTGAGTTGTAACCACTGATTTTTGTACCGGGGTGTTGAGGAGGTACCATCCCCGTGGTTGTCCATAAAATCCCAGCCGACACGACCTGAAAGGACCACGTGATCGGCGTTAAAATCGACACCTACTACAAATCCAAGCGTATTTTTACGGATGTTATCGTTGTCAAATTCCTGTTCCAAAACCGTGTTGTTACCACCAAAAGAATAATTGTTCTTTTCGCTTAGCAAATAGGCGTACTGGGGACCAAGCACGATTGTAAACATTTCCGCAGGCTTAATTTGTAAAAGCAAGGGTATGTCGAGGTAGGTTGTAGTTCTTGAAAAACTGTAAGGAATCGTTACCAAGGTACCTGAGCCTTGAAAGCCTTTTTGTGAAAGCAAAATCTCTGGTTGAATGCCTAAAAAAGTACTGATTGGAATGCTAAGAAATACCCCACCAGCAAAACCTGTTTTGGCATCTGCTTGAAAATCTTGTCCTTGCTCGTCCCATACATTAGAGCGATTAATACCCGCTTTAACGCCAAAACTTGGCCGGTTGCGCAGGTCTGGGTTGGTTCGGTCTCGGTTTGGCTGAAAGTATTGCGCGTTGGCTTCTGTAGCCGAAAACCCCCAAAAACTTGCCATTCCGAGAAGCATAACCATGGCCTTAATGCCTGGGGCGCCTCCTTCAAAAAATTTAACTCGTAATTTCATATCCTTTAGTCTAACAGTAGATTAATTTCTACTTAAACAAAGATAATACCCCCTACTGAGCCTTCTATTACACAATTTTGAATAAAAGTTACATTAATCTAACCAAAAAGCCCGCTGCCATTACGACAGCGGGCTACCTAAAAAACCTAACCTTATTGAATAGAAACTAATTTACCTGATTGGATCAGCTCGCCCATCGACACCACGCGATAGTGGTAGATGCCGGCCGGCAAAGTCATTTGTTCACGCATGGCTTGTTCGTTGGTGAGGTTAGACAGAAGCACAAGCACACCCAAGCTGTTGTAAAGCTGTATGTCAGCTTCTAACAGATTGCTGCTGGTTTGAATCATAGCATTCAATTCAGTAGTAAATGGATTAGGATAGAAAACCACGGGGGTTTGTTTCGCCAGCCATTCTTCTACGCTTAAAGGCTCTGTAATCAGGAGGGCAGCGTTGATTGAGCGTAAGTCTGGAGCGCAAGGACCGGTAATCACCACGTTGTAGTTCGTGCCATTGTCAGCTACCGTAGCCGGGCTAAACTGCAGTGTACTGGTGTGGCTACCGCTGATATTGCCACCATCGTTTACGTTGGTGGTTCCTCTGCGCCACTGGTAACCCACACCTTGTCCGTTATCTACTACCGTAAAGCTAGCACTGCCACCAATGGCGGTGATAGTGTCGGATGGCTGTGTAACGATTAAATGCCGCAAACCGATGGACAAGCCAACCAGGTTAGAATTCACGGCTGGCAAGCAACTGCCTGTTACTACCAAGCGGTAATTGGTAGCGATGTCGGCAACGGTTGCGGGGTTAATAATCAAGGTATTCGTAGTGCTTCCTGAGATATTTCCACCGTTCACAAGCGCTGAGCTGCCTTTGAACCACTGGTAGACGAGGATTTAAGGTCTACTGAGCATATCAACATACACAGCTTCACATGTCAAAGGTCTGATAATCCCTGTGCTCGCATGTTATAGATAATAATATATTGTTTACACACAAAAATTAAAATGACGGGCATATGGCTTGTATATTTCGTCAGCGGCTGCTGGAGACCGGGGTAGCGGCTTTTTATTGGTGTACCAGACAGTTGGCAATAATCTGCCAGCAATATTGTACTTTTGCACTTTCAGAAGGGTTTCGTAGTACAATGGATAGTATATGGGTTTCCGGAGCCTAGGATGCAGGTTCGATTCCTGCCGAGACCACAAAACGACGAATACAAAGCCTCAAGGAGTGTTAAAAGCCCCTCGGGGCTTTGCTTTTTAAGACCTTATAAGGAAGCTTTATGACAGCCAGTCTCACAAAAAAAATTGAGGAGGCGATTTATGTTTAGCGCATCCATCAAAACAGACATTAGAGCCTGGTACCAAAAGAGGGATGGCCATGTCCTTTCCTTTCACAAAAATGCGCTAGGCTGCGAATCAAACCATAAATATTCCAGCTTACTACCTACATTTAACTTTCCATGAAGTCGTTTGCATGATTACTTCCTTGGTAACGTTGTTACCGCTCACTCTTTTGCTCAATTCTCCGGGAGATTTGCCCAGCTCGAACCACGCTTGTTCGGGCATGGTGATTTCGGCGCACCCACTGGCTTCTGAGGTCGGTTTAGAGGTATTAAAAGCTGGCGGCAATGCTTTTGACGCCGGTATTAGCGTAGAGTTTGCCTTGGCTGTAGTGTTCCCAATTGCTGGCAATTTAGGTGGAGGAGGCTTTGCGTTGTTGCATACCGCCGCTGGCGAAGTGAAAAGTTTGGATTACCGCGAGCAAGCCCCCGCAGCCATCGGCGTGCGGCTTTATGTAGATAGTGCTGGCCAACCGCTCGCAAAAAATAGTATTGAGGGGCCCTTGGCAGCAGGTATACCTGGCACCGTGGCTGGTATGTACCAGTTGCACCAAATGCACGGCAAATTATCCTGGGCTCGTTTGGTGCAGCCCGCAATCAACTTGGCGCGACATGGCTGGGTGCTTACCGTGAAGGAAGCCGAGCAATGGCAGAAATATCAAGTCGATTTGCTGCGTTTAAATGCAAATAATTGCTATTTATGTTCTGAAAAAAGCTTTCAACCAGGGGATACCCTGTATAATGAAGCACTTGCACTCACCCTCGAGCGCATCCGTGACGAGGGTGCAGACGGCTTCTACAAAGGACAAACGGCAGAGCAGTTAGCTGCTTTTATGGAGGCAAATGGCGGTATCATCACCGTCAACGATCTCGCCAATTACCGCGCAATTTGGCGAAAACCGCTTCAAGGGCGTTATAAGGACTACGACGTTTATAGCATGGGGCCACCCTCAAGCGGAGGCGTTTTACTATTGCAAATGCTGGGAATGCTCGAAAACAAACCGTTGAACAGCTGGGGGCCCACAAGTAGCCAATACATACATCATACTGTGGAGGCAGCGCGGCGTGCTTATGCCGATCGGGCTGTATATTTAGGTGATCCAGACTTTGTAGAGGTACCACTGGCTGCACTACTCGATAGCAGCTATTTACAAATGCGTGCCCACAGCATCCAACCAAATACGGCTAGTCTTTCGAGCCAAATCGCAGCGGGGCTATCCCCTGCCCTCGAACCCGACGAAACCACCCACTACATTGTAGCCGACGCCGAAGGAAACATCATCAGCGCTACTACTTCCCTCAACGGTGCGTTCGGCAGCAAAAGTATCGTTCTTGAATTGGGCTTCTTACTCAACAACACCATCGATGACTTTAGTTTGGCGCCTGGTTTACCCAATAGTTACGGACTTTTAGGCAGCGCAGCAAATGCCATTGCGCCCGGAAAACGAATGCTCAGTTCCATGACGCCTACCCTCGTTTTGCAAAAAGGAAAACCCGTACTGGCCATTGGCACCCCAGGCGGTTCCACCATCCCCACTACCGTGCTTCAAGTATTTCTCAACCAAATAGCATTTAATTTACCCGCACAACGGGCGGTCGATTTTCCCCGCTTCCACCACCAGTGGCTGCCCGATAACATTCGCTTTGAAAGCGGGCGGCTTGACAAAAAAAATCGCAGACAGTTGCAGCAATGGGGACATGTTTTAAAAGAGGGTGCTCCTTATGGCCGCGCCGAAACCATCCGGATCCACCCCGACGGCACATTTGAAGGCGGGGCCGACCAGCGTGGAGATGACACCATACGCAGCTGGTAGCGGCCAGGAGCTGTCGAAATCATGGGGTTTGTAAATTCTACTCGTAAGCGTGCGCTACCTTCAACGCGCGCAACGCTACTCCAGCCAAATGCAACCTTCTAACTCGGTAATCAGCCCGGCACCATATTGCATGGCAGGGGTGCGAAAACCAGCTGTTACATTTCCCGCTAAGACCTTCCCAGCAATTAAAGTAGCTGTTTGTGCGGTAAGCAGATAGGTTTCATTTACCCGCAATCGTTGTTCCAATACGTCCCCAGCTTTGTTCGTTACCCTACCATACACCAGTGCGTAACCGTCCTGGTTTTGCTTAGAACTTGGGCCCGTTACCTTTTTATCTACCTGCTTTTGCAATAAATTACGCACCCACTGCATGCGCAAAAGCGGATTGATGAGCGGCAATAGTTTGAGCCAAGGAAAAAGCTTCGGACTGCCTCCGGTATAGGTAGTAATGTTGAGAATGCCAGTGCTCAGCCACGCCGTGCATAAATCTCCCCAAGGAATAGAAATTACAAAGCGTTTTTTTAGCCCAAAATCTACCCATTTACCGTGTTTGGCCATGGGTACATCCAGCAATTTACCGCCCCTACGTTCGTGTCCCCCTGTACCCAGCCGTTCAATGGTGGAAGTAAGGGTACCATGCGAAATACCCCCTCCGATGGTTACAAAGGCCAATTCGAGGGCATCGGCATCGGGCATTTGGGCTTTGAGGCGGTTCGCTACACAGTCGGTGGGCACCACATCGAAACCTACGCCAGGCATCACCATGATCCCAGCTTTTTCGGCAGCGGCATGTCTACCGTGGAGCATTTCTATCACTGCTAATTCACCAGTGATGTCTAAATAATGGGTACCTGCAGCCTCGCAAGCTGCAATCATTTGCTCGGCGGTGCGTGAAAATGGTCCCGCACAATGAATTACCAGCTTGACTTCGGAAAGCGCGGCCGTTAAACCTGCTGCATCCTGCAAGTCTACTTGCCTAAAAGGCAGTTTCAAGGTAGCTGCCAAAGCCTCCAAAGGTGCCACCGAACGGCCCGCTAACAGCACCTGGTAACCCGCGGCTTTAGCATGTTCGCTCACTAATTTACCAGTATAACCGTAAGCGCCGTAAACCAGAATGTCGTAGGTACGCATCTTAAAAGCTCATTACCAATGCCAAAGCGTCCTCTACGCGGCCTGCTTCTATCCAGCGGTGGGCCAATTGGTGTAAGTGAAACTCGAGCGACTCGGCATGCAACGAAAATCGGCGGTAGGCTTCTTGCACATCCGGATCATGCATGGTACTTTCGCGTTGCTCGGCGGATGGCAGCTTTTCGACATTACCTAGCTGACCGAGGTCGTTGCCGCTGAGCTCGCGACTCCTGCGTACCGCTTCGGGAAGCGCATCTACACCAATGCCTTTTGTAGTAATCGGCTTAGCAACGGTAAACAAGCCCGCATTGCTGCGGCTGTACCAATCGCCACCTAAACGCGACACTTGGTCTATTTTATAAGGATCAATGCGGCCATTTTCGTCCAGGATGGCCTCCTTTACATGTATTTTAATAACTTCACAAATCACCAAATTGCCAGCACCGCCTTCGGTACCGAGCGCTTTTATCTCCAGCACCTTACACTCAAGCTGCACCGGCGATTCAGCCACGCGTGGTGGCTTCACCAAGTGAGAAGCTTCCATAGTGAAACCAGCCTTTACAAATTCGTTCACTCCCTTTTCGTACTCAGTGCTGGCCAACGAGGTTTGCTGCACCATGTCGTAACTCACTATGTTGATGGTGCACTCGGGCACCTCCAGCACATTTTCAAGGGAATGCTTAGTGGTATTGTCCCGTACCCTGCGCGCTGGCGAAAAAATAATCACCGGGGGATTGCTGCTGAAAATATTGAAGAAGCTAAAGGGACTCAAATTCACCTTGCCTGCAGCATCTACGGTGGCGGCGAAGGCAACGGGGCGAGGTGCGATGGCCCCCTGCAACAAAGCCTGTAAAGCGGATCCGGCGAGGTCTGCTGGCAAAATACTTTTGTACATCTTATTTCTTTTTGAGCGCTATGAGCGAAAAATTCGACTCCTCACGCACGATGGTATTTACCAAAGTACCTAATCCAGTGATTTCCATCTTTACTTCGTCGCCAGCTTGTAACCATTGTGGCTTGAAGTTGGTTGGATCAAGGCGCTTTCCTGTACCATTGAGCTCCAAAAAGCAGCCGGTACCTACGGTTCCAGAGCCAATTACATCACCAGGAAGCATGTCTACCCCGTACGAGCAACGCTCTATGATCTCTGCAAAAGTCCAGTCCATATCCATAACATTTCCCTCCGAAACCAATTTGCCGTTTACCCAGCACTTCATACCGAGGTCGTAAGCCGCACCCGTGTGACCCGGTTTCGCAGCTACTTTATAAGGTGCCAATTCGTCGGGCGTTACCAACCATGGACCAATAACAGTGCTAAAATCCTTGCCTTTTGCCGGCCCAAGGTTTAGCAGCATCTCCTCCATTTGCAGTGTGCGAGCGCTCATATCGTTCATTATCATAAAGCCAGCAATGTAGGCATCCGCCTCCGCGGCCGGAATGTTGCGTCCGTGCTTGCCAATGACTATGGCCGCTTCTAGCTCAAAGTCCAGGTTTAAAAAATGATCGGGCATGCACTCAATTTCTCCAGGACCTTGAATGGCATTGTGGTTGGTGAAGTAAAAAATGGGGTATTCATCAAATTGCGGTATCATCTCTACGCCACGGTTGAGGCGCGCCGAAGCCACATGTTGACGAAAGGCATAGCCATCGCGGCAAGAAGTAGGGAAAGGAACGGGGGCCAACAAAAATCCGTCCGGCACTTCTTGCGGCTCAACGGTCACCCGGCCAGCTTTTAACTCGGTTTCCACCGAATGCGCCGCCTGCATGGCTTCTTCTCCAGCAAATAAAAACTCGCCCATGGTGTGGGGAATGTTGCTGTCGATTTCGTGGAGGTCATAAATTTGGCCATCGTGGTACAGTCCCAGTCGGGCGTCTGTATTGTAAAGATAGGATACGAGTTTCATGCAAGAAATTTAAACGAAGTTAGGCTTTTTGAGGCAAAACAGGAATTTAGTGCTTCATCCCTGCGTGGTGTAGCGACTCAGTCGCGTGATAAAAAACAGCAGCATTACCACATCTACTAATACAGCCGTAACCATTACAAAAAGCAGTAAAGCAGGTGCTGTGTTACTGCTGTAGAGGTACAGCAACACGGTCAGTACTAGCTGCATCCAGCTATTTAGCAGGCGCAATAATAAGCGCACCTGCCGCTGTGTTTTTTCGAAATAAGCAGGCTGAATGGTGAAAGGCAGGCTGATGGGCCAGCAGGACTTCTGTATCCAAAAAACAAGGTACATCACCAGCAAGCCAATTCCTGGAAGCACCATTAGCGGCCATTTCCCGAATAACGTGGCGCCTTCAACCAAAAAATGATTGCTAAAACCGCGGTAACTGAGCAAAAGTGAGGCACCAAAACAAAGCAGCGCTACAAAATCTAATAATCGTTCTGATGCGCTTTGGATCATGGGGGTAAAACGAGGTCCTTCCATATTTAAAACTTACTTCGTTCAAATTCCGCAGCGATACAAGCGAGTACGGTTTGCAGGGCGCTTTCAAGTTCGTTTAGGGTGATGGTGAGGGGCGGAGCCAAGCGGAGGCTGCGGTCGTTAAACAAAAACCAATCGGTTATCACGCCCTGTTCTAAGCAACGGTCAATCACGGCTTTATTGAAGGCAAAAGTACCTAAATCAACGGCCAGCATGAGTCCTTTGCCCGTTACCCGCAAAATGGCAGGATGTTGCAACAGCTGCAGCATCAGCGCATTTTTGGCGGGCACTTGTGCTAGCAATTGCGCTTCTTGCAGTACATCAATTACTGCACAGGCGGCAGCGGCACAAACCGGATTGCCGCCAAAGGTAGTGATGTGACCTAGTATGGGGTCGCTTTTGAAGGCACCCATTATTGTTGCAGATGCAACAAAAGCACCAATAGGCAAGCCGCCACCTAGTCCTTTAGCTAGGGTAACCACATCTGGTACAATGCCGTAATGTTCAAAGCCGAACATTTTGCCTGTCCGGCCCATGCCTGTCTGTATTTCGTCTAAAATCAACAGCGCGCCTACTTCGCTGCAGCGGGCACTTAAAGCCTGCATCCAGGGGGTACAGGGCGTTTGATAGCCGGCTTCGCCTTGTACGCTTTCCACGATCACTGCGGCTGTGCGCGTGCTGATGCGTGTTAATTCTGCAGTTACGTTATAAGCCAATATTTGCACATCAGGCAACAGGGGCCTGAAGGCATTTTTGAAATGTTCATTGCCCATTACACTCAATGCGCCATGCGTACTGCCGTGGTAGGTATCTTTAAAAGTAATCAGCTCGGTGCGGCCCGTATAGCGCTTGGCAAGTTTAAGAGCGCCTTCCACGGCCTCGGTGCCGCTGTTGGTGAGGTACACATTGTCGAGTCCCGCTGGCATCAGTTCAGCAATGCGCTTGGCCAATTGCACTTGTGGCGATTGTATGTATTCGCCATACACCATCAAGTGCATGTATTTATCTACCTGTGCATGTATGGCCGCTACTACTTTGGGGTGCCGGTGACCCACATTGCTCACACCAATTCCCGAAATGAGGTCAGCGTAACGCTTGCCATTCACATCGTACATATAAATACCCTCAGCACGCTCAATCTCTAAACCAAGCGGAAAATCGCTGGTTTGGGCGAGGTGTTTCAAAAATAACTGTCGTTGGCTGGGCATGCGGCAAAGATAGCGCTAAACACAATAATCGCAGAGGTGCTGGAGCTTTTCAAGATGTTTTTGCACCTCCCACTGAACGACCAAGTATTAAACCCAATGCTGCGGCTGGTAAAAACCAAGCGCTTTTGCCTCCGGTGTTCCAATAGCTGGCTGGTGATTGTACTCCCAAACCGCTTCGGGAGGCAGCGACATCAAAATGCTCTCTACCCTGCCATTGGTTTTGAGGCCAAAGGTGGTGCCGCGGTCATACACCAAATTGAACTCCGCATACCGGCCACGCCTGATTTTCTGCCAGGTTTTTTCGGCTTCGGTCCAGCTTTTATCGCGGTTTTGCTCCACCATATAGCTGTAAATCTCGTTAAACGCATCCCCTACAGCCTGCATGAAAGCAAACAGCGTGGCGCGGTCGGCTGCCACACCTGGCCGCAAGTGGTCATAAAAAATACCGCCCACTCCTCGCATTTCGTTCCTGTGGGCGATGGTGAAATAGTCGTCGCACCAAGTCTTAAACTGAGGATGCCAACCAGCGTTAAACCGATCACAAACCGTTTTAAGCTGTTGATGAAACCAACGTACCTGCGCTTCGTCTGGATAAGCTGGCGTAAGATCAATGCCACCACCAAACCAACAATCGCCGGCATCGGTTTCGAAGTAGCGCACATTCATATGGATGAGGGGCACATGCGGACTGTGGGGATGGATGACGAGCGAAACACCCGCGGCATCAAAACGGCTGGCATCAGGGCTCTCCTTTTTTAAAAATTCGGGCACCGGACCGTGTACATGCGAAAAATTCACGCCTCCCTTTTCTACCAAACCACCATTTCGCAGCAAACGCGAACGCCCACCACCTCCTTCTTCCCTTTCCCAAGCATCTTCTACAAAAGCGTGGCCATCTAAGCGCGCTATGTTAGCTGTTATGCGGTCTTGCAAGCCTTTAAGCCACAGTACAATTTCCTTTAAATCGGGTTCACTCATAAACATGCTCGGGTAATTAAGTCGCTCAACTGATCCAAATACTGCTGGTCAACGCTGTCAAAGTCGTTCAACAGATCGCTATCTACATCTAACACCAGTCGCACTTCTCCATCCTTACCAAAAACTGGCACAACAATCTCGCTGCGTGCAGCACTGCTGCAAGCGATATGGCCCGGAAAAGCAGCTACATCAGTCACTAGCTGGATGCGTTTTTCGGCCCAAGCCGTGCCACAAACACCTTTGCCACGCGCGATGCGGGTACAAGCAACAGGCCCCTGAAAGGGCCCGAGCACCAATTGTTCGGCCTTCACTTCGTAAAAACCCACCCAAAAAAAGCCGAAGGCTTCCTTTAAAGCAGCGGCTACGTTGGCGAGATTGGCGGTAAGGTCGGGCTCGCCCTGTATCAAAGCCGATATTTGGGGCAAAAGCTCAGCATAACGGCCAGCCTTGTCGGTTTTACTTAAAAAAAGAGTTTCTGCCATGTATGTTTAATGCACGCGGTCACCGCGTAGTTCTAAAGTGGGTAACATTTCGGCTTCAAAGTCGAGGTACTCCTGCCAGCGCTTGCGCACCACTTCTTTGGGTAAAAAATGCTCGGCTAAGTCCATAAACAAGCGGTAATGCCCCGCCTCACTCACCATAAATTCATGGTAAAATTGTCTTAAATCCGGCTCAACGCACTCAATAGACAATAATCTAAAGCGCTCGCAGGAGCGGGCTTCAATCAGCGCGCAAGTCAAAAGCTTTTCGAGCAGCACCAAATCTTCTGTGAGTCCTTTCCGCTGAAAGGCGAGTAGCTTGTTTACATATTCGTCTTTTCGCTTCTTATCCAACGTCACGCCTCGCGCTTTCATTTCTTTGAGCACCCTGCGAAAATGCCCCCATTCTTCTGCCACAATGGGCGCAAGCTTCTCTACCAACAACTCCCGATCAGCGTATTGTACGATCATGGAGATGCAAGTTGTGGCGGCTTTTTGCTCGCAAAAGGCATGATCTATTAGGATGTCACCAATACTTTTTTCGGCGATGTTTACCCAGCGGGGGTCGGTTGGTAATTTTAATCCGAGCATAACCACAAATATACACAAGCATAAGGCAAGGCTGAAAACAAAAAAACCGGCCTGAGCCGGTTCTAAAATCATTACAATGCTATGCTAACTGTGCATCAAGCTTGCCTTTGAGGACATGCTTAGGCACTGCGCCTACTTGTTTGTCAACAATTTCACCATTTTTGAATAGCAATAAGGTTGGGATATTGCGGATACCGAATTTAGTTGCGATCCCCGGGTTAGTGTCCACGTCTACTTTGCCTATAACGGCTTTTCCTTCGTATTCACCTGATAATTCTTCAACAATGGGACCAACCATGCGGCAGGGGCCACACCATTCTGCCCAAAAATCTACTAAAACGGGTTTGTCGCTCTTGAGCACCAGCTCTTCGAAATTGCTGTCTGTTAATTCTAATGCCATTTTTTTTCGTGTTTTATGAATACATAAGTTTTCTACTGCTAAGATAGTTCAATTTTCAATTTGCTGAAAGGCTATTTCGACTGCCATAACTGCTCCAGCAAGCCTTCAACTAAAAGTCCATGCGCGAAAAGGCAAATCATAGCTCGGCTTTGCTCGCCACGGGCTTTTGCATGAGTCCTTGAGCAAAGCACCCGAATGATACTATTGCTGCCCGTCGCTGATTAAAAAATGGTCCCGGGACAAAGTCTATTTTTCACACCTCAATCCACCATGTTGCGCATTAAACAAAGACACATCAGCTAAAAAAGAGGAATGAAACTGTTGGCTATGAATGGTTAACCGCAAGTCCTTGTGCTTTTTGGCGAATAGCGGCAAGGCGCATTCACCCACATAATTATGTATGAGCAACAGCGACTTTTACGCCGATCACGCCAATTGCAACACAAATACGCGAGCATCAAATACTTGTCCATCATAAAAAACGCCTTGTTGATGGGCAGCATGGCCAGCTTCTGGCGCCTTAAACTGCTGTTCAAAATGCTGACCGGCCTCTTACTGTTTCTTTGCTGCTAGCTGAAGGCGTTGAAAAACAGCGGCATGACTGCATAAATATTTCCGCAATTCTACACAAGCCTCCGTGATTTGAATATTTACTTGCACGGCAATGTCACTTTTTAAGACAGCTGCCAACATGGATACCCCTTGCTCCGTGAACACATGTGGTTGATATCCACGTCCGCCATGGCATCCCAAACTACTCTCAAACCTAAAATGCGATGGAAATAGCTCTAGGTTTCGCTTAACAGCTTGGTTTAACACTTTGGTTTCAACCCCATATAACTGTGCTAGATCACCGCAGAGCATCCCTTACTGACCGTTAAATGTAAAAATGCAATTTTAAATTTCTTGTGACCTCAACAAAGATTGCCTAACCGAAGCATACTGCCTTTTACCAGCATCGCACCAAAATACAACAGTGCTTTAACAAGTAAAAATCAAGACGAATAAATGCGCAGAAAGGAAAATAAATCGCTTCAAACACAAAACTACTCACTTAACTCAGCGACCAAAGGCATTTTCTCGAGCGCTTCAAGCAAAGCGTTTTCAGGATTCACACGCACATTGCGGGAGCGCAAATCAACCTGTAACTTTTCCTGCTCATCAAATAGCTTGATGAACAATCTCACGCTGCCTTGGTGCGCTTTAAAGACTGTTTGGAGGTCTTCCATCAATTTCGGTGTTACGTCCTGCATGCGCATGCGCAAAATCAGTTGTTTGAACCGTTTTTCTCGCAAATCGGCCAGCAATTCCAAGCTATTTACCCGCAAAAAATTGACCACTTTACCTTCTTTGTTGGTGAAAGTTTCGTATTTGGTTTTGATCAAAAGCGACTTCCCTACTTCCATTAAATGCTTGTGCTTGAGGGCAAATTCGCCCTTTAAACGCAATTTTCGCACCGTATCGTAATCCTCCACGGTGAAGGTGATGTTTTCGTTGTTAGTCCGCGGGTCTTGGAAGTATTGTACATCGGTAATTAAACCGGCAACAGTTAATTCGCGTCCAATTTCGTCTTCAATATTGCGCAAACCTGCATTGCAAAACTTCTGTATGTCGTATTTAAAAGCATCTAAGGGGTGGGCGGTAATAAAAATACCCACCACTTCCTTTTCTTTTTGAAGCTTTTCGAGCAAAGGCCATGGCTCGCAAGCTGTAATTTCTGGCTCGGGAATGTCGGTTACCCCCGCATCTCCAAAAAGAGAAGTCTGCGCTTGCAGTTTTAGGGTTTGATATTGATTTCCAAAGCGAACGGCCTTCTCTAACAACGTACTACTATCTTCGTTGTTGAAAAATAAACGACGGTTACCCTCTATGCCAGCTAACAAATCAAAGGCGCCCGCCTGGGCCAATCCCTCGAGCGCTTTTTTGTTGGCTTGCCGCAAATCTACACGCTTGCAAAGGTCGAAAATGGTTTTAAACGGGCCATTGGCTTGGCGTTCGTTTACAATGGCTTCCACTGCACCTTCGCCAACTCCCTTGATGCCACCTAACCCAAAACGAATTTGGTTTTTATCGTTAACGATGAAGCGGTAAGAGGATTCATTGATGTCTGGCCCCAACACATCCGAACCAATCCGCCGGCACTCCTCCATGAAGAAGGTCACCTTCGTTATGTCGTTGAGGTTGTTGCTTAACACAGCTGCCATGTACTCTGCCGTGTAATTGGCCTTTAAATAAGCAGTTTGAAAGGCCACCACCGCATAACAAGTAGAGTGCGATTTGTTGAAAGCATATGCCGCAAAGTCTTCCCAGTCGCTCCACACCTTTTCAGCAATTTTGGTGTCATGCCCGTTGGATGCACAACCCTCCAAAAAGAGTGGCTTCATCTTGTCTAACTTTTCGCGCAACTTTTTGCCCATGGCCTTCCGCAACTCATCCGCCTGACCTTTGGTGAAGCCTGCTAATTTCTGGCTGAGCAACATCACCTGCTCTTGGTAAACCGTAATGCCATAAGTATCTTTCAAATACTCTTCCATGGCCGGTAAATCGTAGGCAATATCCTCACGACCATGCTTGCGGTCGATAAAATTTGGAATGTACTTTAATGGCCCGGGCCTGTACAAGGCGTTCATGGCAATTAGATCGTCAAACTTATCAGGTTTGAGCTCCTTCAAGTACTTCTGCATGCCCACACTTTCATACTGAAAAATACCTACCGTTTCGCCCCGCTGGAAAAGCTCATACGTTTTGGGGTCATCTAACGGAATGGTATCAGGATCGATGGAGATGCCATGCTTTTGTCGAATTATTTCGATGGCGTCGTTGATGATGGTAAGCGTACTTAAACCTAAAAAGTCCATTTTCAGCAAGCCCGCAGACTCCGCCACATCGTTATCGTACTGGGTAACCAATTTGATTTCGGCATCTTGCGCCAACTTCACAGGCACAAAATTGGTAATATCCTCAGGCGTGATAATTACACCACAAGCATGTGTGCCCGTGGTTCGAATGGCCCCCTCGAGCATGCCCGCCTGTCGTAAAACACGCCCCGTCAGGTTGTCACCTTGCACCAAAGCCAAAAACGCCTTCGCACGACTGTATTCTTCAGGCGCCAAGTCCTTTTTATTTTCCTCGAGCAGCTGTGGTTGTGTCACCAAAGTCCGCATAGGTCCCTTCGAGAAAGCTTTGATCTGTATAATTTCTTCTGGAAAGGTTTTGGCGAGCACATCGGCTTCTTGCAACGATAACTCTAGGGCTCGCGCCGAATTTCGTATGGCAGATTTTGCAGCCAACGTACCGTAAGTGATGATTTGGGCGACTTGCTTTTCACCATATTTCTCGATAACGTAACGCATTACCTTGCCGCGACCACGATCATCGAAATCAATGTCGATATCGGGCATGCTAACCCGGTCAGGGTTCAAAAAACGTTCGAAGAGCAGGTCGTAATAAATAGGATCTACATTGGTAATGCCTGTGCAATATGCTACCACCGAACCTGCCGCAGAACCGCGCCCAGGCCCTACCGAAACCCCCATTTCACGGGCTTTGGTGGTAAAATCTTGAACAATGAGGAAGTAACCCGGGTAGCCCGTCTTGCGAATGGTCTCCAACTCAAAGTCGATGCGCTCCTTGATTTCAGGGGTGATTTCGGGATAACGTTTGTTTGCCCCCTCATAGGTCAAGTGACGCAAATAAGCATCTTCCCCCTCAAAACCATTAGGAATATCAAATTTGGGAAGCAAAACATCACGCTTAAGCTCGTAGGACTCGATTTGATTGGCTATCTCCAGGGTTTGATTCACCGCCTCGGGCAAATCAGCAAACAGCACCGCCATTTCTGTAGGCGTACGCAGGTAATATTGGTCGTTTGCAAAGCCAAAACGATAATCCCGGCCCTTGCCAATCGGCGTACTTTTTACGGCTTGGTCAATAATGCACAAAAGGGTGTCGTGGGTGTCGGCATCCGACTGCTTGTTGTAATACGAATTATTACTGGCGAAATATTTGACGCCATATTTGCGCGCCCAACTGAGCAAAATTTCGTTCACATGGACTTCTTCCTCTAAGCCATGGCGCTGCAACTCCACATAAAAATGCGCACCAAAATGGTCTTTCCACCATACAAACGCTTCCTCGGCTTGGCTTTCGCCTACATTCAGAAGGAGCGAAGGTATTTCGCCCGTTAACCCACCCGTGGTGGCTATCAAATCATCTTTGTAGGTCAGCAGTAACGCTTTATCAATACGCGGAACGTAATAATAACCGTCCAAAAATGCCTGTGAGGCCAGTTTTACGATATTTTGATAGCCCTTTTTATTTTTAGCCAACAATACCTGCCCGTATCCATTGTCTTTGTTGGATTTATCCTTCAAATTGCGACACAAATTGAACTCCACACCAATAATTGGCTTAATGCCTGCCTTGTGCGCCGCCGTTACAAAGGCAAAGGCCCCATATAAATTGCCGTGGTCGGTCATGGCAATGGCCGGCGCCCCCACGGCTTTGGCGTGACTCACCAACTCATCCACGCGCGAAGTGCCTGGCAATAAGGAGAACTGCGTATGCGCATGTAAGTGCACAAAACCCTTCGCACTGCCTGCCGATGTGTTAACCACCGCCGCGGCTTGATCAACCACAAGCGCTTCTTCAGTCGGCTTTTCGGACAATACGGGCTTGTAAGGCTGAATATTTAAACCAAGCAAGGCAATTGGCTTAGGGTTGGTCTTTTGGAAGGCTTGCAATCCCGCAGCGTCTAATCCCGCACTCGCAGCAGGAAGGACTTCCAATCGGATCAATTCTAAAAAACAGCGCGCGGTGGCTTCTACGTCTGCAGAGGCATTGTGGGCTTCGGCAAACGACGCATTGAATAACTTTTGGTGCAGCTCCGTCAGAGTGGGCCATTTGAACTTGCCTCCTTTACCCCCCGGCAAAGCACAAAATTCAGTAGCGGCATCCTTGGTATCAAGGGCTGGCACGGTCGCTAATGGACTATCCTTCGCTATCCTCACCAATTCACAGCCTACCACATTGAGGTCGAAGCTGATGTTGTGCCCTGCAACAAACTGGCACTTGACCAACGCTTCGTTGAAACGCGCTAGCACAAACTCAAGCGGCATACCTGCTGTTAGCGCCCGCTCAGTGGTAATTTTATGCACCTTTACCGCATTAAAGGGAATGGTGTATCCATCTGGCTGCACAATAAAGTTCTGCACCTCTATCAGCTGCCCCGCTGCATCGTGCAACTGCCACGCCAATTGCACCATCCGGGGCCAATTATCGGTATCGGTTATCGGTGCATTGTAATCGCGCGGAAGGCCAGTGGTTTCGGTGTCAAAAATTAAATACATGGGCAAAAGCTGAATTCCAAATTTACAACCAAAGACCGGCTTCCCGGTCCGCTATTTATCAACAGCAAAAGCGAAAAATCAGTCTAGTTGATCCAAAATATGCTTATTTGACTGCAATCGGGAGCACCACTTTGCTGCTCCGATGCTTACCCGCCTTTTTTACCATAAAGTGCTCACGGGCGCAGAAATTGTGCTGTGTTGCTATCGTAAAGGAATTAAAAAGTGGCTTGCCCATTAAAAAGACTTTCGCCGAGTAATAAATAGCTGCCGCTAGGCCACGACAAAAATGAAGGCTTTTGCTACTATTCGCTTCGCAAATAAAACGGAGGGACTGCGATTAGTACGCGGGAAAAAGGGTTTGCTGGGAAGCGGAGAACAGCTTTAAAAATAAAAGTCCCGACCAAAGTCAGGACTTAAAATCAATAAGTGGCGACTTAAGCAACGCCCATTATATGTGATAACGCTTGGCTACTAAAACAACAGCGATAAACCAATACCACCGCCGCCAATGCCATTTAAAGAACCATCGATGGCCAACCGCTCGTTAACGAAATACATCACCCCAGGAAACAGGTTGATGCCGACACCACCGCCACCTAAAATATCGAAATTTACACCGGCATGCCCGTAGAGATAGGTCTTGTCGAGAATACTCCAATATTTGCGACCAGAAATACCCAAATAGGTTTGAAAGCCAGTAATATTGTCAGCCAAAATTAAACTGCCACCCAAGGCAATGTCATCTGTGAGGAAATAAGCACCACTAGGATTCAACACCCAAGCGTTACCTTCCGTTTGAAAATTGGCAGTACCGCCAATCATGTACTTACCTTTGGCAATTTGTGCCTCAGAAATGCTTACTGTGGCAAAAATTACCACGAGGAGGAGGAGCATTTTTTTCATATTAGATTTACATGAGTTAGTGGTTTAAATATCCAAAAAAGAATTCGAACCGTTGTAAAACAATAGAAAAAATACCCTAAAAATGGTATGAACATATGTATTGTTGGGTAGAACCATGCCGCAAATGAATGCGCGGCTAGCGCCCTTCAGCTACCACCTATAAAAAAGCCCGACCAAATACGCCCAGTGGCAACTTCACCCCCGAACGTGCTTGCAAGTACAACTCTCCACTCTCACGCTGCGCTGTGTTGTAATGCTGCGCTAAAAAATTATCTATAATCAACGACGACAATCCCAAGGAATAGGCATTCAGCACCAAAAAATGTCCTTGCGGATCAAGCAATCGAAACACATCCTCCATCATCGGCCCGAGCTGCTCCTCGAGTTTCCAGCGCTCACCATTAGGACCCAAACCGTAAGCTGGCGGGTCAAGCATGATGCCTTGGTAGGTCCGCCCCCGCTTTACTTCACGCTGCACGAACTTTCGGGCATCTTCCACCAGCCAGCGGATATCACTTAAGCCACTCAATTCCATATTAGAGCGCGACCAACTCACCACCTGCTTCACAGAATCGAGGTGTATCACGTCGGCACCTGCTTGTTTGGCAGCCAGGGAAGCCCCTCCCGTATAAGCAAACAGGTTCAGCACCCGCGCGCCTTGCCCAATTTTTTTTACTGAATTGGCGATGTACTCCCAATTATCGGCCTGCTCTGGGAAAATACCCACATGCTTAAAACCAGTCAACGCCAAGCGAAACTTGAGTTTTAATTGCTCACTGTTGTATTTGAGGTACCAATGCTCAGGTAAGCCTTTGCGCAAAGCTACCCACGAACCGGCATTACTGCCCTGTTGGTCGAAGCGACCATGCGCCATTTTCTGCCATTCCTCAGCCGACCAAACCGGCTGCCACAAAGCTTGCGGCTCGGGACGAATCAATACAACTTCACCAAAGCGCTCAAGCTTTTCAAAATTGCCGCAATCCAGCAGTTCGTAGTCCTGCCAATGCTGTGGATGGTGTGCTGCTATATGCAAAATTATGCTCCTTCGGTTTTGGCTTCTGCCTTCTTTTCTGGCCGCATTTGCGGAAAAAACAAGACTTCTTGGATACTGTTGCTGTTCGTCATGATCATGCTGAGGCGGTCGATGCCGATGCCAATACCAGCGGTGGGTGGCATGCCGTATTCCAAAGCACGTAGAAAATCTTCGTCCAAAACCATGGCCTCTTCGTCGCCGCGCTTGCCGAGCTCTAATTGCTCTTCAAAACGGGCACGTTGGTCAATGGGATCGTTCAACTCTGAGAAACTATTTGCGATTTCTTTGCCGTTGCAAATCACTTCGAAGCGCTCTACCAAACCCGGTTTGCTGCGGTGCTTTTTGGCCAAAGGCGACATCTCTACCGGATAATCAGTAATGAACGTAGGCTGGATGAGTTTGCCTTCCACACATTCGCCGAAAATTTCGTCGATGAGCTTGGCGCGACCCATGGTTTTGTCGATGGCAACCCCCAATTTTTTGGCGGTAGCGCTCATCGTTGCCTCATCCATCTCACTGATGTTGATGCCTGTATATTCCTGAATGGCTTCGTACATGGTAAAGCGCTTCCAAGGCCGCGCAAAATTAATGCGGTTTTCACCCACCTGCACCTCCGTACTGCCGTGTAAATCGAGGGCGATTTTTTCGATCAGTTCTTCGGTCATGTCCATCATCCACAAATAGTCTTTATAAGCCACATAGAGCTCCACTTGGGTAAATTCTGGGTTGTGAAAACGACTCATGCCTTCGTTGCGGAAATCTTTGCTAAACTCATACACCCCATCAAATCCACCTACAATTAGGCGTTTGAGGTACAACTCGTTGGCAATGCGCAAATACAAGGGCATGTCGAGCGTGTTGTGGTGCGTTTTGAAAGGACGTGCTGCTGCACCCCCGTATATAGGCTGCAAAATGGGTGTTTCGACCTCCAAAAAGCCGTCTTTGTTAAAAAACTGCCGCATGGTGTTTACCAGTTGCGAACGTTTGACAAAAATGTCTTTCACCTGGGGATTGACCACCAAATCGACGTACCGCATGCGGTAGCGCTGCTCAGGATCTGTGAAGCCATCGTGGATGTTGCCAGCTTCATCACGCTTTACCACTGGCAAAGGCCGCAAACTTTTGCTCAGGAAAGTAAATTCCTGCACATGCACGCTGATTTCACCTACTTGTGTGCGGAACACAAAACCTTTAATGCCGATAAAATCACCAATATCGCTGAGCTTTTTGAATACTTCGTTGTACAGCCTTTTATCCTCACCAGGACATAATTCATCGCGGTTTAAATACAGCTGAATGCGCCCCTTGGCATCTTGCAGCTCGGCAAACGACGCTTTACCCATGATGCGGCGGCTCATCAAACGCCCCGCCAAACGTACCTCCTGCCAGTCGGCAGCGGTTTCCTCGGTAAAAGCGGCTTTGATATCGCTGCTGTGGTGGGTTACATCAAAAGAGGGACTCGGATAAGGATCCACGCCGAGCTCGTTGAGTGCTTGTAACGACTGGCGGCGGATGATTTCCTGTTCAGATAATATCGACATCTACTAATTTTTCGGAGCGCAAAAATACAATCAAATTCTGAGAATCAGGGGTTATCAAACGAAAAAGGACCGCCGCAGCGATCCTCTTCTGTAGTTTTTAGAAACAATATTTACTTCACAAACTCTGCCAACTTGGCCTCTAATGCCGCACCACGCAGGTTTTTACCTACAATCATGCCTTCTCCATCAATTAAAAAACTCATAGGGATGCCGTAGACGCCATATTCCTGAATAATTGGGGTTTTCCAACCTTGTAAATCACCCACGTGATAATCCCAGCTTAAGCCATCCTTAGCAATACCTTGCAACCACCGGTCCTTGTTTGTATCCAACGATACACTGTACACCGTAAAGCCTTTAGCGTTGCGGAATTTGGTGTTTTTAAAGCTGTTGTAAGCCTTTACCACATTCGGGTTTTCCATGCGGCAAGGACCGCACCAACTGGCCCAAAAGTCAATCAAAACCATTTGGCCTTTAAGGGAACTCAGCTTGATGATTTTGCCATCTGGTGATTCCAGGGCGATTTCAGGCGCCATCATTCCGATTTTAGGACTCGCATTACCTTGTTGGGCCTGAGCGGGTTGCTGACGATCGATGACGAGCGCAGCAGTCATCACAAAAAGAACTACTGTTGAAAAAATTACTTTACGCATGGACTAGATTTAAAAACTTTAACGCCGAAATATGAGGTACCGTATTACGACTGCTAAATATACGAAAAGCACTTTAATTTGGTTCAACGCTTTTGCACAGGCAACGGCAAATATTAAGTACCACCCGCAGGCAACACTTCTACAAAATACATACCTGCCGCCACATCGCTAAGGGAAATACGTGTGGTTTTGCTTCCCGCAGAGATGCTTTCCCTGTAAAAAATCCTCCCCATAACGTCAAATAATAGAAAAGAAACCTCTTGGCTCAGCGGCGAAGCAAAACCGAGCTGCAGACAGCCGACCGCCAGATCGGGATACGCCATTAAACCACTGATAAATTCAAATTCTGGCCAAGACCAC
>Ga0209702_10001413_pt1 | contig 46040 bp, 50 predicted proteins | sample FRY01_FD_187210 | JGI IMG/M metagenome (GOLD analysis project Ga0209702, IMG submission 187210) | Freshwater microbial communities from Lake Fryxell liftoff mats and glacier meltwater in Antarctica - FRY-01 (SPAdes) (version 2) | ecosystem: Environmental > Aquatic > Freshwater > Ice > Glacier... | reverse complement strand
CCCTAGTCGGTAATGATTTAGATAGTTTTGATTCACAATTAGATGGAATAAATCTTAACTCTTTTCTTTCTACGGCGAATGAAGACATACCAGCCTGGGGTTATGTCTCATATGGTATCCCCGCAGCGGGGCTATCATTTTTGGGTGACTCAATTAAATTAGCTAAAGCTTCTTCCCTGTCGAGCCTTCGTGGATCTAGAGTAAGTGACTACATATATTATCATAATTTAATAGACAGTCAAATTATAACATTAAGAAAATATAATGTTTTAAAAATAGATAATATATTTTACTCACAAGAACCTACTTTGTTATTCAATATATTTGACGAATTTGGCGCAAGGGTAGGACTAAAAAGACTTTACCTAGAAGAGAACTCTAATTTTAAGAAAAGGATTTTAGATACATATATAAATATTCCCTCAGTAACAATAGAAGGCCTAAAAAGAACTCTTAGAAGAGAATTAGATATATGGAGGGCCTATGGAGCTACGCCCGATTCTAATTACCAGGGAGCTACACCAGAAATTTTGGAGATAGTAGACATCGAGTCATCTACTCCATATTTTTCAGATATAGGTAATCCAGAAAAAAGTTTTTATGACTTTGTTAAAAATATAAATGAAACATATCCATCAAATGCCGGGTATGTAAAATGGGAAGAGGGTATTTGGGATTATGCAGGATTAGCTAATGAAGGTGTTGACTATATACCTTTTGTATATGACAATGCTACTCCTTTGGGAGATTTTTATCAGCCTGGCGTTGGTGACTTTGAAGATTTAAAAATAGAAATACAGAGAAAAGATTCAGCTACTGTTTCTTTTGATGGTTATTTCAAAGCAAGTGGTTTTAAAACGGAAAGTATAGAAGACGTATATTCGTCCATTAATATAGGTTACTCTTATAGGGCCCAATATAATCGTGTTAATCCAGACCCGTATGTAAGTAATCCAGATTCAGCTACTCCGTTTAATGGTGGAGTGGCAATCACATATGAAATAGCTATGGAGCCCCATAATCAATATGCAACTCCAGCGCTCTACTATGTAAACTTGTCTTATAAAGATAGTCCAGAATCTTTTTATGTTTACAATTATTACCCTCCTGGCCATAGCACTAGCCCTGAGTTTAATTATATCCAGATTGTAGACTCCGATGGTTTTACTAGACAAGATTTGATTTTTAGAGAAAAAACATGGGGCTATCAATATACTAATTCTTTAGCAACTCCCAATTCATCTTCTATAGATATCAGCAAGGCTGAATCGATTAAGATCGTCAGTAAAGTTCGCTGGGATCAAAGCCTGCAGATCTATGTCCAGGTCCCAACCGGTGAATATAGAGTGGCCTTTAATGATGCTACACCAGCATACTCATACCAGCCAAGTATTGAATCATATATTAGTAAAACAACACCAGACATTAATTATATAAATTCAAATTTTAAAATTGGTTCTACCGTTTATGGCAATAAAGATACCGTTAATTATTCTAATATAGTAGAAGATATCTTTATTCTAAACAAAGATAATAATCCAGATACTACTAGTGATGAAATTGTCTATGTTTCTGATTTAACAAAGAATTTATTATTATCCACAGACGCCACCTCGCCAAGATATCTGATTATTGATAATAAAAAAGTTAATCCTCATCCAGTCTTTTCGGAGAGTGAAATATTTAGAGAACCTGGACAGCCTATAGAAACTGCTCAATTTTCTCCCTATGAATATGGTGGGGAATCATATTATCCGATGTTAGACACAAGATATTTTGTTCCAGCTTCACCAAATATATTAATAAATATATATTCAGAAAATGATCCTACACCTTTAAGTTCCGCCTATTTTGAATCAGCTACTTTTAATTACGATTCGCTACCATATACTTTGGAGATAAGTAATAATTTTTCTTCAACGCCAAATTATCCATTTAAGAATCCTATATGGGCAAAAATAGGTGACGATGAATTAAGAACAACTCCAATGATAAAAGGGTATATAGACTATCTAGATAATGTTTATAAGCGTTCAGAAAATTTGATCGAGTTTAATAGTCCTTTTGGGTTAAATCAAAGAGATACTTTTTTAGATACATATTCTATTAGCAGAGAAGATTTTGGCTTATCTACACCCTTAAATAATAGCTATTTGATTACAGAGATAGAACCAGTTTCTTTAAATAAAAAGATTACGCTAGAAGCCTCTAACCAGGAAGTTTTAAGGGCAGATAGTAGTTTGTTATTATTTAATAATAATTCCGCTAAAGCAATTAGAGAAATATATGATTCCATAAGTAATTCATATTATTTTTCCCCCATAGACATACATGCAAAAAGAAATATAGAGTCTAAAAACATAAACATAGACGATCCCAATTCGATAACAGTTAATACAGGTTGGTTGAATCTAAGGAATAATGATTATTATGTTTATGCAAAACCAATTATAGAAAGTTATAGTGGTAATTATTTTGAATTAGATTTAATAGATTCTCCAAGGCACGGTGCACCAGTAATCGTTAGTATCAAAGATGGAGATTTTGTTTACAAACTAGAAGAAATGGCTTTTCCAGATATAGCAACTCCAAGTGTTCCTTCATTCTATAACGAAGAAATACTTATTGGATCTAATAATCGAGCACTGTACGTTTCTTATTTAGATATTAAAGATATAACAATAAAAGATAATTTTACAGGGAAAACATTAACAGTTTCACCCCTTAATCCGCAATATTATGTTTGGGCAATCTCTAGTGGAGATGCAACTCCAGGAACATTAGGACTAATTCCGCTGTATGGTGAGGGAGAGTTTTTACTATCACAATCCGCCGATTATATAATTAGCGGGACAGATCAATATACGCATTCAGGAAATAAAATTGAGATATATACGAATGCTGCTACTGGAGATAGCATCATTATACCAGGAAGAGAATACACCGTATCATATATTTTGGCTAAAGCATTTTATGTAGATAGAAATGTGTACTCATCAGAAAATTTAGACTATTCTTCAAAAATTTATTTTTCAGCAACCCCTAGTGCGACAGCATCTTATCAGATCATCTATGAATCAGCGATCATGGAGGGGGCAACCCCAGTGGGGATAGATCTTGGTTCTTCTGAAATTCCACTAGAAGAAGGTTATATATATGTGACTGAAGAAGAATATGATTTTAGCACCGCCGTTGTTGAGATATCTCCTCAGTATATATCCAGGAATATAGATGATTTAATCTATCTTTCAATAACGTCTTATGATGTTGCCGGCAACCTTAAGCCATATCAAAGCTTCCGTATATCAAGCGACATTCTTGCCATGGAAGACGAGTATATAACAACTAACAAATTTGGTTATGTAAAAACAAGACTTAGATTTACTGGGATACCTACAGTTGAGATGTACGCTTCGATTGTGGTATCTGGGATTTCGTATCCTCAGGAGTTTTCACATATAAATAGTGAGGCTGGCGAATTTTTATTTGGGACTAATATAGAGTTTGCAGAAAATTATGCACCAGATTATTCACTAAAAGCCATTGCTTCAAAAATCTCGATAGAAGCAGATGGGATAAGCGAAAATTATATTAACGGGTACATCAATAGGCATAACATTCCGATAGGATCTACCCCTGTAATATACTGGAAAAAGGGAAGAAGTTATAAGGAGATATTCACCGATGTAGGTTATGCCATAGAGGCAAGTACCCCAGGTAGGAATATTAATTCCGGCTATGTTCATGCTAGTCCAGATGGAAGATTCTCAGTTGGGCCATTCTATTCCCAGGTAAGAAATGATCCTGGGTATTGGCTTGTCGCATTAGATACTGAATTGGCAGCTACTCCATCTTCTACTCCGAATTCTACCTATGGTGATATCGCCTACTGGTATGAAAGATTCGATAATGTCCAGTATTTAGATGAAGAAACGGTATTACCTTCGTACTATAAGAATATCGGTATAGATTTAGACATCATTGCTACGCCAACTTTTACCTATAATCTAATAGATCAAGAATATGTTACTCAGTCTTCCGGTAAGTTAAACTGGGTTCCACCAAATTGGGTTCCTATTAATTATTATGACCAGTATCAGATGGGCTTTTTCGGATCTACCCCAAATCTAATTGCTACGCCAAATTCAAGAATTGGCTATGAGGGAATGTAATGGAAGTATTTAACAATAAAACCCTTTTAGGTTCAGAAGACGCCGTTAAGGTAGGTAGTGTCATTCCGTTTAATGGCGTAGGGTTAGCACATTTTCTAAGTAAAAGGATAAATCCTAAAGACAATTTAAATATTATAGATATTTCTGAAACAATTATAGAAAATAAAATAAATAACCAGGCAGGTTCTAGTTTATTTTTTGCCAATGAATTGGGTATTCTTCAGGATATTAATGGGAATACTAGTTTTGGCACATCAGATATAGTTTTAAGCGATATACCATTATCTATGGATTATACCACGGAAAGAATATACCCAGAAAAAATAAATGAAATAGATTTTTTGCAATATTATTATATAAGTAGATTTTTTATAGTAGCACCAATTGGTTATTCAATGAATGATATGGAAGACTATCGTGATATATCTTATTTTCGTAATATAAATATAAAAGTTTTTGATTCCCAAAATCAAGATTATGTAGACAAAAATACTTTAAGAAAAAAATATAAAATATTGTTAGACCCATATGTAACAGAATTTAATCTAAATAGTCAAGAAATTCCATATAGGATAATGATTGGGCTAGACGGATCAGAACCGATTAACCTAAGCCTTATCTACGATAAGGCGGTTTGTGATTCTCAGGGTCATGTTGTATCTCAAAATCTTAATTATCAAGAACATATAAATGCTGTCCCCTACTATAACGAAAGGGCAGAAGAGGCTTCAGTAATATCTAGGAGTGACAAAAAAGTATTTTCTGTTAAAAAATTAAATCAAAAATATTCTGAAATATATAATCATAACCTAGGATATAAAGATTACCAGGTTTTAGTCCCGCGTAAAGGCCTGATAGATAACAGAACTTACGAAGTATTTAACTGGCGACTAATTGCCAAGGTCAATCAACCGGTTAATCTCGAAATCGTTGACAATTCAAAGAACGCAGAAGACTCTGGTCAAATAAAACAGAGAGTTGTTAACGTAGGAGTTCTATATGATTCTACGGATACTCAGGCTTATGGAAATATTAAACCGTATGTATTCTATAGATTAGAAAAATCTCCGTTTAATCGTTCAAAATATATTTTTCAAAACCCCAATACCGAAAATACTACGTACTTAACCGATAATAAACCAGCTAAATCAAAAGCAGTTTATTGGCTTGTGGATATACAAAGTGTAAGTAATCTAGATAATTTTGATATTTTATCATTTGCACCAACGAATGTACTTTCAGAAAAAGCTACGAATATATTAAGGGCTTTTGTAACGTTGAAGAATGGAACATTATTGGTGGACGGATCTGCCTATCCCGGTGGGAAACCTTTTATTTTTGATGATATTAAAATATTTAATGGCATTGAGACCCAAGTCTTAAAGGAAAATTATGAATATTTAGAAACTTCTGTTTTGGATGAGAACAAAAACGGTGGCTGGAATATAGATGCAACTATTTTCAACAATCCATCTTATGGGATTATGGGATTAAAAAAACCGACATATAGACATCTCGAAAACGTAGATGCTACAAAAGTATTTTTAAACATATTCGCATTTACATCATCTAAAAGTGCGCTGGGTGCAACATATACCTTCCCTTCAACGGGAGATAACCTTACGCAGGGTAATATAATTATTACCACATTCTCCTTCCTGGAATACTGCAACTCTGTATTCCATCTGTCTGAAGGATCCAACGTACTAGACGCGAATGCTGCAGCGGTAGCGTACGATCAGCAAGACTATTCGCAAATGCCGGGCTATGTAGAGGGGCCATTTAAGTTCCTTTATAATTCAATCAGTTATGCACTATACAGTTCCTCACAAGCGTCAAGGCAGGTTGATACGAGATCTTCCCTTTATACCTTTATGGGTCCATGGGAATCTTCGTGGGTTATGGATCAAACAGCGCTTATGGAGGACGAAATAAAAAAATACTTCATGAATATCTCATCAACGTCTGCCCAAACTCAATATGCTAGAGATCTAATTCCTAATTATAATTCTATAAAAAAATATTATCTTAAAAAAATAGCTGAATCACTTCCAGCCTCAGTTTCATCCCATCTAATTAGTGAATCTGTGATATCTAATAATACAGATTATTATATAGAAGTAACAAATCCAGATGTGATTACATGTTCTCCCAGCTCCCTGAATATTTTATCTGAAATAAAAGTAGTAGATAATTCTTTGGAAAATATTCCCTCATCATACTACCTGTATAAAATTTTAGATAAAGATCATAAAACGTTTGCATTTACAGAAAAAATATCAAATAAATTATATATTCCAGAAGGATACGGACCATACGCTCTGAGGGAAATGGGTGAAATAAAAATCGGTGGAAACAAAAAAATAAATTCATCGATAAGCCCCAGCGCACAATTTAAATCATATCCGTTTAGATTAGGGGTAAAATATTCCAGAATATCTAGCACCGAAAAAGGTATAGGATTTAATGTCGCAACAAAAACTAAATTAAATATAAAATACAAAGGCAAGGGAGAGATACAAGCTGTCAAGGTATATGGTGCCGTGGAGAAGAACTTTAAAGGTTTAGATAATCTTATAACTCGTCCAGAGCCTATATCGGACATAGTGAATACCCCTGGTGTTTTGGAGTCAGACCGCCCATGTGTGAATATCCAATCTGGTAGGGAGAATAAAGTTTCTGGGAAAAAGGGGATTTTAAATACATTAACTAATGTAAGCTTTAGAAGCTTTGAATATACATGGGATATTGATGTGGCACAAACGGGTTTCCCTACGTCTACCTGGACAACAAATTCAAAGCACCCTTATGTCTATTATATAAAGGCGGTTATGCAAGCGGCTGGCTTGTATAATATAAAGAGCAAGGGGGAAGATAATGCTATTTATACAGTGAAGCTTAAGGCGGCTGTTAAAACATTCCAAACTAGGCTCGCTGCAGGTCAAGCGGGCCCAATAATTGCTCCAAAAGTTAACGTATTTTATATTGATGGGAATGTTGACAGTGAAACTAAAGCTTTAATGGCATATGTAATAAAATTTTGGAAAGATCATGAACCACAAAACTACGATACAGCACTGAGGATAGCCAAAGATAAGAAGGTAGGACATTTTGTCGAAGCAGTATTTAAACAACCACTTTCCTCTTCTATTAATTCTGGGACACCTTACAGAAGAATTTCTTTTACTGGGAATGTTTCGAACTCTCCTTCCACCATAGAGGATTTTATATTTTTTGCAATACCCGAACCAGAAAGATATGAAACAGTAAGTAAGATAAGGATTACCTTCGATACGACACCCTGGAACAAAGTCAAATTAGTTTCTTGTGGCTACAATAGTACGGACCCCATCGCTGCCTTAGGTGATGGACAGATTGCTCCTACAGCTGTGCATACTAAGTATAAAATAACAAAACCAATTAACAAACCTCTTGGAACAAATAGTGTTGTTGAAATAGATTTAGCCGGAGTTAAGGTTTCCGATTGCAAATATCTATACATAAGAATACAAACCAATGGTAAACAATTAGGTGGAAAGTATGGTAGTTTAGCTGAGGGCATGGGGATAGTATCTATAACGGCAGATCTAAAAACTGCAGCAACGTCAGAAACTGTTGTTACGCAGCCAGATGATATAACTGTTGGTACAAAATTTGATTTTACGCGAGAATATTTGGCCTTCCCAAATATTGTCAAACCTGAGTCAGACGACCTTGCAGAGTTTTGGCTTTATGATGAAAACGACGAAATAAATCCAGATATTTCATGGAGTGGATCAAATTTGGTTAGCTCTAAGCTAAACTATTTGATTTATACAACATTAACAGATAAATATTATGGCTGGAATGGTTCGATTTGGGTAGAGAACGCATTTAATTATAAGGCACCAGATCCATTGAATCCAGGCCAGGAAACGGTAACTACGGTTATTGATTCGGAAAATATTATATCTAAAAAAATAGTTTATAAAGATAAAATTTCTACAGTAGATGTAAATATAAATGCAACAGCATATTTGGATGAGCAATTTAATAATGTTTCAGGTGTTTCTCCAACAAATATAGAATATACTCTAAGTTATTTAAGTGGAAAAAATATTCTATTAAACGATATCTCATATGTTTATTTGTCAAAAACATATACAAAAACATTTGATAGTCGAATCCCTATTAATAATACATTTTTAAATGAGATTATAAATGGCCTTATTGTGCAAGATACTAGTGCCATAGGCACCCTTCTAAGCAAGGGTATTACTGTAGATTTTGCTATCCCAACAAATGTTTCTATTGACAGTGGTTCGTCAGTATCAATTACATCATGTAAATCAGTAGTTAGTAATTTAGATGAACCTTTTAGCAGTATTTCGATAACATACTTGGATAGTCTTCCTACACGGAATTTTAGGAACAGTAGCACAGTCAAGTAGTTTTGGGCTATCTACAGCTGCGACCTATTATGGTTCTTCTATAACTTATCTGCCAGTTGAAAATATATTAAGTGAATATTCTCTTATAACTACATCTGGAGAAGTTGTAGAAAAAACAGACTCGGTTACAGTTAATGATGGCGTGGTTTTATTATGCGATAGTGTGGGTAGACCTATCGGGATTCCTAGCCCAGGTAATATAAGGAGCGATCTTCTCACTATAGTCGGCTATGACTTTGATATAAGTTATGGTTATGTTTCAGTAGAAAATAAATTTATAAAAGATGATGGTTTTATATATGGATTTTATGATAAAAAGTTAAATAAATTTTTAGGTAAGTTGGTACTGTATGGAGATCTTTTAGATAGGGGAATTAACAATATATACTTAGCAGTAATGGCATTTGATGCCGACGGAGATGTGAACAGTAAGATCGATTATATCGGGGGGCAAAGTACCAATACATTTACTCCTATAAATTTTTCACCTAAAATGATTTGTCCAGTATATTCCGTAAAGATGTCTTCATTATCATCTATAAAAGTCGCAGAAATGACAGATGTGCTTGGCTTCAATGAGCCGTGGCCGTTAAAAATTACAAGAGGATCATTCATTAGAAATATAGTTTTATCTAATCAGTATATCTATACAGACTGGAAGGCTAGATACCTTAATCAATTACTCTTGTGCACATATAATACATCGGATATATTTTTTGCAAATAAATTTTCTAGAATTTTTGGAGAAAAATGTAAAGATATTAAAAATGAAATTCCTATAATAATTTCCTCCAATAGAATTAAAGTCCGACATACGCCATTTCTAACATTTTCCGTTGAAGCGGCTGTATCGGATAACACCATGTTGCCAGTTATACTCCCAGCATTTTCGGTATATATAAGGTCAGATCAATCATCTACTTGGGCAAAAATTCCTGACTCTGAAATAAAAGACTTTAATTCAGAAAGTGGAGAAATTGAATTTGTAGATCAAATCATTTCATCTGATCCAGGTTTAATAAAAATTGATTATACAATAACTGATTCTTCTGTATGGATATATCAATCTGAGGGGATAGAAATTCCCCTAAATCCATTTATAAATTCAGACTCAATGGACAGAGATAAACCCTTATACATTTATTTAATGCCGACAAAGATAGAAAAATTAGACAGAAATACATACGAGCTTTTCTCCGATGGATTTATGCCAAAGATAACCAAAAGAATCCCAGTTCTTGAGTATGCTAATTCATATCCAGTTCATTTTACCTATAATCCAAATTTATTTAATAAACTTTCCTACAACTACGACCCGATAGCATTGCCAATAGCTATTATATATTACTCATCAGACAATAGGGGGCAAAGAACAAGTCTTCACGATATAAGAATAAGGGGTGGCGGAATCACGTCCGAATTATCTTCTACCACAAACCTAGATACTATTAACGGGGTAAAGAGTTATTGGGACATGTATTCTCTAGCACCAAGAGCTTATCCAAAGGGTGGTTATATAATTATTAGATTACCTGACGCAGTTAAGGATAATTTCCAAGATATACGTGAAATATATGATATAGTTAGCGATAATATAACTGCGGGTGTTTCATATGAGATCCAAAATTTAGCCGGGGTAACTTGGAGAACAAAAACTGATGAATAGATTCCTCCCAACAATGATTAATAGTCTTTCTAGTGGTTCACGATTAACAGTTGCGTCTTTAATCGGACAAATGAAAACTAGTAAACAGAGTGCTGATAGCGCACTTACTAAATTAAATACTTTTAGAATAGATACAAATTTTTCCCCAGTAACTATGGCAGCTATATCTAGTTTAAATAAATTAGCTTTAATAGATATGCACAGAGACGCCGATCTTAGAATCGGTCGCCACTATGGATCTGTTAATTTAATAAGTTTATTAATTCATTCTATGGTTGATATTTTTTCTGCCGAAATAGAAAAAATAGAAAAAGATATAAAAGTATTAGAAGATTATATAGATAGCTATGAATATATATCTGGGAAAGACGATTTATTCAATTCTAGTTATGTAGAAAAGTTTGACAACTTCGCCAGTGACTATAGGGCTGATGGGGATATTTTTCCGTTGACAGATAGGGATGATATAAATTTTAACGAAGATGGGAATGGATTTATAGATTCAAAATCCGGAATGTTTAAAATTGGTAAAAATCTTTTAAGAAAAAATATATTTGATCTTATAGATTCATATTCTATTTCTACCAATTACGACAACTATATCAAAACCAATACGGGTCTTGAATCAGCCTTAAACGATATTCTCACCGACGCTTGGACGATTACAGCAAAAACACCATATATTCTAACCTCAAAACTATCTGCTTATAGTAAATATATATCGTATTCTACTAAAAATATTGTGCGGAGCCCAAACAATAGTGGAAATAAAATTCTTATATCCAGAAAATATGGACGGAATTATAATTTCCCCCAATACATCCAGCGGGCTACAATTATTGCAGGTAGTTGTTTTTCCCAATAAAGATATAAATAAATATTCAATTAATAATTATCTAGAGGAATTTGATTCTAATTTACCAGATATACAAATTGATCCTATAATAATAGATTCAAATGGTTTTGATAGGAGTGATGAATTTGGTGTTCTAAATGAACCTAGATTAATTAATTCTAGGACTGAAATTATGTTTCCTAAAACAGCTGTTGGTAAAATAATCCTTATATTTAACCAATCAACCTATTATAAGAGCGAAAATATTATAGATGGTTTCGAATCAAATGCAAGAGGCATATATAATACAGCTAAATTAATTAAAAGCTTAAAAAGATTACAGGAAGATTCTCTTCAAACACTAGTTTATAATATGTTTCTTAATAAAAATGATTATAAAAAGTCATCAAAAAATAGTTATAAAAAAATAGATAGCTATCATTCATATAAGTATCCCTCAAATAAAGATCGTTATTCTTCCTTAAATTATAGGGATAATTATTTATATGAAAATTTTTCAATGGATAGAACTGGCGCAATACCAACTAGTAAGATATCAGCTTTATTCACAAATGTATTTAGCAGCGTCGTGAAAGATGACGGAAGCCTAATAAATAAATCTGTTTTTATTAGTTCCCCCACTAATGTAAGCTCTATCTATAGTTTTCAGAAACCTATGTATATGCTTAATGAAAATATGGGTAATTTATCTTTTTCTGGACAGCCAAATAGTGAGGTGAAATTTCCCTGGAAAAATCAGCTATTGGAAGATATGCTGGGCTCGGATAATTCATCTGGCTATATATATGATTTTTCCCTTAACGGTATTGATTTTTACGAAACAGAAGAATCAGAAAATTTAAAAGCATGTTTTGTAAGTAAAAAAATAAGTTTTTCTGGCTATCCATTAGCGGCAAAAGCTAAACTTATTAAGAATAAAAATGAATCTAATATTTTACGTTCAAACTTAGATCTAAAATACCCAGTTTCCTATGAGCTTTCTATCTGCAATAAGGATATAATCCGTTTCGAGGATGACTGGATACCAATATGCGAGACTGGTGTTGGTGAAATAACCTCGGAGGTTTTATTCTTTGATCAACAAAGCTTTACTTCTCAAACAAGATTTCCTTTTAAATTTGGTAGTTTAAAAATATTTAAGAATGGTTTTTTGATAAAAGATAATGAATATATAATTAGTTTGGAGGGAAAATCTTCAACAATTACTTTAAAAAAACTTGAACTTCAATCAATATATGTATGTTCTTATAGTATAGATTTATCCCTTCATGATGTTGACAGTGTGGATTTTTTTAGGCTAGGTATTTTGAATGAAGCTTTAGTGCCCGTTAGTAATGGGAATTCTTCTGGTGAAATTTTTGCTCGTACAGACTCAACTAACAAAATACAATTAGGTAATATTCCGCATGTTCTTTCTGGGGTCGTTAATGGCTTGGTAACATCCACCTATAGTTCTTTGGTGGGTACTATATTCTCTGGCAGCAATGCCGGGTATAGTCCAGTTAAAATAGAGATGGAAGACGGCTCCTACGCCTTAAATCTGACTAACTATACGGGTAGTAAGGATTTTCCTCAATTTCCAGAATTTAAACAATCTTATTACTTTATACATAATGGAAAAAATATTATATTTGATAAACCAGTTACAGGTAAAATAAAAGTTTATTACAACTATCTAGTAGACAGCCTTAGATTTAGGCTAATTATTAGAAAAAATGTTTTAGAGGTAACATATCCAGGAGAAGCAGATCTTGTTTTGATCAAGGTAAAGACACAAAGCTATGATCCCTATTATGATAAACTTACAAAAGTAATATCAAACAATTAAGAAAAAAATATGCAGCTTTCGCCAATCACATTAGTATATGATCAAATAGCTAACGCTATTTCCGCATTTTTAAAAAAATATACAGATGGAAAATATATAACAAAAAAAGATATGTTAGAGGATTTTAATAAATATCTAGTAGACATATATAATACAGCAAACTCTCCTCAAACAAAGTTGGAACTATATGAGCTAGGAGAACCTTTATCTTCATTAAAGATGAATAAGTTTATTAATTTATTTAGGGATGACATTAATACATGCGCAAAACAATTAGACTTTTTAAACGCAAGGACTATTAGTCTATTTAATTTATTCACAGAAGAAATTGAAGGTGAAAAAAAATACTCTGAAAGAATACTCTCAAAGATAAAGATACTACAAATGTATAGTTCAAGTATATCTAACGACATGGTATATATGGGGGACTCTTTTGAAAATGGCGATTATTTAGATTGGACAAAGATGAAAGTTAATCTTAATCCAATGATAAATGGGGGGTTTGCCTCCTTAAGAATAAAAGACATTCCGAATATATGGAAACCAAACAAAGTTACAATAAATAAATCAAATGGTTTTATTGGGAATAATCACACCGCCATAAAGAAGAAGGCGGCTATATCTTCCGTCGACTCCGCTAGCAATTATGAGTATTCATTCTTGAATTCCCCTAGCGCATCAAGATTATTGGATATAGTAGATGGTAACCCAGCTTCCTACTTTATTTATGAAGCTATATCTATTAACAGATTAGATCAGGTCCACCGAAGCAATGGCGAATTTTCCTACATAGTAGACGATACAACGTTAGTAGATTCTCCCAAAGGCTCTCTCGTTAATTGGGCATCTCATGATATGACGAAGCCGCTAGTGTTAGATTTGATAATTGAGTCAAATTTATCTGATACTGCGAATACAGTAATGGTAAGGCCATATTTTGAATCTTCAAAAATAGTAAAGATAACCAATATCTATATTACAGATTCTGGTGGAAAAACAGAGGATATTCTTACAGGGGAACACTATATCGGTCTGTCTATGGAGAATCTAACTAAAGAATCTTTTGAAAACTATTCTTTAAATTATGCAGTTTTTTCATTTTCAGAAAGAAAAGTCAAACAATGTAGGATAGTTATGAAACAGGAATATTTTCAGAATGAAGAAATACTCCACACTTACTGGAAGACTAATTACGAGGCTGCTAATATTGATGCAAGTCCTTTTTATGGATCGGTAAGATTTAATCCAGAGAAACTAAACATCGATTCTAATAACGGAATAACCTACGATAGATCACAGATATCGCCCATGCTGTCCAACCCAAATATTTTTAAAAAAAATAATGTATTTTCCAAAAACATTAATGTAGCTATACACAGTAAAAGCGGGGGGACTAACCCTCAGTTATTAAATACGTTTTTTAATATACCGATCAAGACTGTCAATGAAGTGTTGTTGGCTGATAGGATGTCTATTGGTATCCGCGATATATCTTTATCGCGTCAAGAATATGAATCTTCAGCTGAGATAATATCAAAGCCTTATAACTTTGATCTTCCTATAGAATCATTAATGTTAGATATAGACTCAAATAGTAGGGAGATTGCTGAATCAGGTGGGCATATAGAGTCTTTTATATCCCTAGACATGGGTAATCAATGGATCCAAATTTCCCCTGTTCAATCCGGTTATTCATATGGTAAAAGTAGCAAATCCGCTATACCTGAGGTGCTAGCTTTTAATCAAAATATATCAAATGGCTTTAAATTGCCTGGTGTTCAATATCTCAATCATCCAACAACAAATATAAATTCAATTGAATATAAAATACCTAGTCAAGTAAAAAGTATTTTAGTAAAAATTAATATGGTAAAAGGAGTGGGTCAGTTATCTCCACAGATATATTCATATAAGTTAGCAGCAAAGGTTAAGCCAGCGTGAACATTTCAACAATTCAAAAGAGAAGATTTTTAGAAAACCTATATAAATTATATTATTCAAGTGGCTCAAAACCTACTGATCAGGAAATCAAAAAAGCTTTTAATGATTTTTTTGCTATCAATAAACCAGGATTTCCACTTTCGAGCAATTCGAGATCTTTATCCCAACAGACAATAGTTAATGTTGATACGTTAAATGAAATAATGGCAAATAGTTTATTTAATCTAGACATTTTATATGATGCTATAATAGAGAATAGCGATGAACTTTTCCAGATAACTACAACTTTAAATAAAAAAATTAATAATTTAAAAACTAAAAGAAAAAAGCTTGAAAGTAAAATAGATAGTTTATTATTTTCCAACAATAATACAGATGGATATTTTTATTCTTATATAGAGAATTTTTCCTCTATTGAGAATATAGACATATCACTATCTACGGCTTATGTAGACGCCCAATTCGGTTCCGCGACACTCAGTCAGGAAACTTCAGATAGATATAGTATTTTCGCAATAGATAATATTAATAATTCTAGTGTAGAATTATCCATTTATGAGAATGGATCATTGGTTAACAGTGTAGTAAGTGCAGAAAATTTTAACAATGTTTTTGATGGATTAACAGATACATATTGGAGCCACGAGCACAGAACTATTGCCCCCGTCCCAGTAGCATTAAAGATAACAATACCAGTAAGTAGCACTGTAATTTTGTCTAAAATATCTGGTTATATATTAACTTCTTCTCCCGTATCTGTAACTCTGAATTTAACATCTGTTGACGGTTTACCTGAACAAACTATTCTAAAAAATTCCCTGTCAGACTACAGTGCTTTTAATTTCCTAATTGAGTCTAAGGGCTATAAATCTATAGATATATTAATGATAAAAAATGAACCAGATTATGTTGACCTAAAATCTAAAACACCATATGTATATAGAATGGGTTTAAGAGATTTGATATTTAGTTCGACAACAAGATCAAAAACTGGAATAATTGTTTCTTCTCCAATATCCCTACCAACTCAGGTAAATAAGTCTTTTGTCATAGACGCAGTTTCCATAGATGTAGAGGAAAAATTTACTAATGAAGGCTCCGTTCGATATTTTGTCGGGCAAGATATACCCAACGCTAGTAGTATTTCTGATTTTAACTGGTTTCCAATATCACCTAATAACTCACAGAATTCTGAATTTAATTCAGTCATTAATTTTAATGGTTCAAACAAAGTTACCAATTACATCTCGAATACACCCAATGCTAAGGAAGTCGAAATGATTCCCCTGAATTCTACTTCTAATAATATAAATGATTTAAATCCTAATATAAATATTTATCAAGATAAATCAGTTTATAGAATAGCAGCTCTAGATCTTGACATCGAATATATAAACCCGCTCTTACTCGGTAATGTAGATTCTTTCAAGCACTATTATGTACTGGATGTTATTAAGGGAAGGTATACTGATCTTCCATACTGGTTTGGTAGGATTAGGGATGGAAAAACTGATGACACTCTTCTTAGGGCAGATCTCACCCAGGTTCATACGGGCTTAAATGTTGGAATTAATACGCCTAATTCTGGATTTTTAACTACAAAACTTATATGCGCAAATGCAAGTTCATTCATAAACACCATAAGTAAGTCTACTCCGAGCCTTGATTTGGCAGTATATATAAACGGGATTATGGTTAGTGAGCTGCCATCAGGGAAATTAAATCATACTTCAAGATGGGATCTAATTGAGGGTATAAATGATATTCTAATAACTTATGACAAGACCTTAGATGGGTCATTCTCCATAACTCTTACCGACGGTGATAATTTATCTACTTATGGGACTATGTTTACTGATTACTTCTTTTATTTAGATAAATTTGATTTTTCAAATAAAAATATGAAAGATAATCTTTATTTTACAATAGATAAGATTTTTGGAAGAAAGGAATTATTAGCCTCGTCGCCATTACAGGGTCGTTCTAAGCTCGATTATATTACAAAAAGTAATGTAGCCCCCGCCGCGATAAGATTTAGGGCAGACCTTATAAGGTATAATAATCCCTTTTCTACTCCAGCTATCGATCAAGTAAGAGTTAAATTTAAGCACAAAGACCTATAGGAAGGGATCTACACAGGTACTATACCCGTAGATGAACACAATGCAAAAAACATTCTCCATAAGAGCACAGAGGTTGGTTCAGCCATTCTTTGGTAGATTCAGACAAAGATACAGGGGGCACCGCGTTAGCCTTGATGAAAATAGGGAAGCAAATTTCTTTTTACTAGACATAAATGTAATTAATGCTCAACTGGAAGCAATTAAAACCACTCAGTCAGATTTGGCGAATAATTTTATAGGTAATTTTAATAATCTTTCCGAATTAGAAAGACTAGACCATGGTCAAAACTACGATCTAAGCAGTATTGATGTTTTCTATCAAGATGTATATGGGTTAAGTGAAGTAGCATTGCAGCCGCTTGTGTTAGCAAAGGCAGGCAAAATATCGTCTATCCTGGAGAGATTAGAGAAAAAAGTAAAAATATTAGAAAGTACGGTAGGTAATTAATATGGCAGACTTGATGAACACCGCAAGGCAGGACGCTAAATATGGTGGGCCTGTAATTAGCACTGATTATAATCTAAGAATAGAACAAAATTATCAAGATTTATTATATTTATATAATAAAGCAAACACGCTTGACGAAGAAAGCCGTATTGCCCTTGAAAGAGTTCTCAAGGACCAGGCGATGCTTTCTAATGCGGTAGTAGATCTTTCTAATAGAATTAGTGCACTTGAATCGGACCAGGCGAAATTGTCTATATATTCGTTTTCTCAAATAGATTATGCACGATTTAATGGAACATCTTTTTCTATTGGGCCAACAGAACTATTAAGCTTAGATCCGACCTACAACAGTATTACTCTTCCTCGAATCGCTTCGGCATCAAGTTCTAAAATTAAGTTTTACAATCCTGTCGATGGGCAGATTGTTTCGGATTTATTTAAAGTTAGAATAGATAATAGTTTTGGAGGAGTTGATTCCCCTGGAGCTATTGTAAGTTCTACTCCAGTTTATCAAGCTATATTAGATAATCCGAATAAAGTCTGGAGTAGAACAATTATTTCAAACAGTAATGCTAGCGGCCCCGCAGAGCTCATGCTTTACTGTAAGCTATCTTCAGAATTTACTGGATCATTAAGAACTAATTGTGTTAGACTGAACCCATATCCAATGCATTCTGTTAATGTATATTCGGTAGAATATACCAATAGCCCGAACCCTTCCTTGACCAACAATGATGTGTGGACGCCATTAAATTTCGACTCACTTTACGACAATGAACATGAAGCTATAGGCTATGTTCCACCTGGAGGCTATTCTACGCTTGGCTTTGATGAGATTAGAAATGCTGGTCCGCTGTCATTTTATTTTGCGGAAATAGAAATGACAGCAGTAAGAGTCCGTTTACGTCAAAGTAATTATTTCAAAGAAATGGATAAATATTCATATACATATGGTCTTTCGGACTTTGATATTAGATATGATAAATTTGCCAGTACTGGTAAAATTATAGTAAATTACAAAGCTCCAACAGGAAGACTTTTTGCGGGAATAAATAGTGTTGATCCCATTATCTACAATGTAAGCAGATCTAATATGTCTAAGGCATTCTCCTATAGGGTTATCTACCAGAACGGGGATAGCTACTCTACAAGTAATCCTGGTGCGTCTAGTGAGGTCTGGATAGAGGTAACCCTGAATGCTTTGGAGGATAAAACAGCTCCAGTACTATCAGATTTGGTATTAGACTACGATTATGTGTAGTTTATAGGCCATTTATATTTTATTTGAATAATAAAAGTTAGAAAAAGCATATCTATTTTTACTATATAAGTATCAAGTTTCTATAAGGAGATAATAAATGGCTACATTTTATACTGGCCCAAGACCGGTTCTTAAGGGCAGAAGCACTGAGGACATGGTCAATCCTTATACCTCAATGAGCGGTAAGGTCAAATCATCTGGGGTATATTCATATTATCCGCTCTATAGCACTAGCAGTGTCCTTGATGGCGGCCCCGACAATGACCATACCGCTGGGACAGGAGATTATCCAGGTAACAGATTCCTTTCACAGTTATTTAATGGGACAACTCTTTATAGTGGCACAACGCCATTAGCTGGAACTTTTCTGGATGGTGTTGGTTTAAGATTCGCACCAAAACAATATAAGGGTTTATCTGGTGCGCAAGTATTCGCTAGTGGTTTTGGGCACGATAAAAGATCCCTATACTATGGCAACTATAGTAATTATATTTTTGATGGTGTTGAATCCGCAGAAGCTTTTGCAGATACAGGTCACGCAATTAGGGCAATTGGAGCAGCTGGTACTGCCAATTCATTTGGTGCCTTTGGGCCGAATGAGCAAAAGGGTGTGACTAGCTCTAAAGTATTTACTGATGGCTATGGAGTCGATAATGTAGTTAGCGATTATGGTAGATATAAGGTCCAGGAATATAAGGGAGTTACTTCCGCTAAGGCATTATAATATTTCTGTAGAACGCGTGCAACTATAATCGCACATGATATACTCATAGAACGGAAACCGACGCTCAGAAATGAGACGAAGATGTCCCGCCCGAAAGGGCGGGATTGTCTTTTCCCAGACTAGTTATATGAGTTTACATGGTTTTATGAAGGATTATAAATGTCTTTAGATATTTTAAAAAAAGTAATAGACGAAGATACTATCCCCTTAGAGGTCGCAGAGAAGTATCTCACTATATTTTTGGGTCCAACTGATTGGAAAAAAAATATAAATAAATTATGGGATATATCTGGATCAAAAACTAAAAATCTTGACGCAAAAAAAGCATATATGCGAAGAGCGATCAGCTGCGCAGTGTTGTTGCCCTATACAGAAAAGAGCGCAGTACCATCTCCACCAGAAAATCTTTTGTTTTGGTGTACAGCCTGGGTTCAATTTAATGAGAGAGAATGGTTTGATCTTTTTAAGAAAATTATAAAAGAAGATATTGACATAACAAACAATAGAAATCAGGCTATACTATTAGGGGTAATAGATCCTATAGATATTTCACCGCTTAGTAGGCAAGCTTTTAATTGGCTTTATGGTAAGGCAAAAGATGCTGGAGAACTAGATGGTCCTAATGTTGAGGGGTTAAAAGTAAAGTTCGCGAATATAGTAAAATCATATGGTGGAGCTATAGTTTGTAATATGTTTGTAAATCATAAAAAGAATGTAAATAATGTTTTTAATTGGAGAAGTGGTTATTTTTTTGAAAGAGAGATACACAAGGTCTATCCCGTGCAGGACATTCTAAAAATAAAAAGTACAGAAATCGAAAAGACAAATTCAAAATATATTAGAAAAGTACACAATTAGGAGATAGTTAGTGTCGCAAATATTCTTAGAAGAATCAGAAAATGGCAATCCAAATTTAGCTTCTACCATAGATAAAGTTCCATCAATGTTTACCTTTAGACTAACAGACGATTTCGTTGAAGGGTATAAAAGTAAGAAAGCTCCGTTTGGATATAGGGATGCTGCAGGTAATTCGGTAGGGGAGATAACATTTCTCCGTACATACTCTCGCCTTAAAAAAGATGGTACTAAGGAAACGTGGGTTGAAGTTTGCGAAAGAGTGATCAATGGGATGTACTCCCTACAGAAAGATCACTGTAAAAAAAGTCGCCTACCATGGAACGATGCTAAGGCGCAAGCAAGTGCTAAAGAGGCATTTGATAGGTTATTTAATTTAAAGTGGTCTCCGCCAGGTCGTGGTTTATGGATCATGGGGACAAATATTGTCAATGTACAAAAAAATTCAGCCGCACTTCAAAATTGTGCATTTATTTCTACAAATGAGATGAACAAGTTTAACCCAGCTAAACCATTTGCCTTTTTAATGGAAGCATCAATGTTGGGAGTAGGCGTTGGGTTTGATGATAAAGGTGCGGATAAAGATTTCACTATTTATGAACCCAAGGGAGCCACCAACATAACCATACCAGATACACGTGAGGGTTGGGTGGACTCATTGACAATGGTATTAAATTCATATCTAAAAGAGAACCAGCCATCTTATGAATTTGACTATTCTCAGATCAGACCTAGTGGGACACCTATCAAAACATTTGGTGGGATAGCAGCAGGTCACGAACCACTTGAAAAACTGCATTTATACATCAGAAAAATATTTAAGGATAGAGCTGGAGAGAAGCTTACACGTATTGATATAGCCGATATTGGTAATCTTATTGGGGTCTGTGTAGTGTCTGGTAATGTTCGTCGCTCCGCAGAGCTTTTAATCGGTCGCCTAGATGATGATAATTTCTTGAACCTAAAAAACAAAAATGTTTTTCCAGAAAGAAATTCTTATGAAAAATTAGCCCCAGGTTGGGGATGGATGTCCAATAATTCAGTTGAGACGGTTGTGGGATCAGATCTATCTAAAATTATTGACGGTATTACCCTGAATGGTGAGCCAGGTGTTATCTGGATGGATCTTGCTCGTAAATATGGACGCTTAGCAGATCCGCCCAATAATAAAGATTGGAGAGTTTCTGGATTTAACCCCTGTGCTGAACAAAGCCTTGAAAGTTTCGAATGCTGCACACTTGTGGAAACATATCTTAACCGTCACGATTCACTAGAAGACTATAAACGTACGCTTAAATTTGCGTACCTGTACGCTAAGACGGTTACTCTTCTTCCTACTCATTGGGAGGAAACCAATGCAATTATGCAAAGAAATAGACGCATTGGAGCCTCTATGTCCGGCGTTGCTAATTTTGCAGATCGTCTTGGCATCCCCGCATTGCGTGAGTGGATGGATCAGGGCTATAAAACTATCCAACGTTATGATAATATTTATTCAGAGTGGCTAGGCATTCGTGAGTCGATTAAAATGACTACGATTAAACCATCTGGAACTGTTTCTATTCTTGCTGGCGAATCACCTGGGGTTCATTGGACTCCGGGGGGGAAATATTTTAATCGTACAATTAGATTTTCTAATTCCGAACCAATGCTAGAGCTTTTCAAAATGGCGAATTATAGAATAGAAAAAGATATAACTGATGTAAAAAATACGTCTGTTGTTTATTTTCCAATTAAATCAGAAGCAGCTCGCGCAGAAAAAGACGTAACAATTTTTGAAAAAATGTCACTTGCCGCTATAGCACAGCGCTATTGGTCGGATAATTCAGTCTCTGTAACTGTATCTTTTGATACAAAAACTGAGGCTAAGCACGTAGGCACTGTTCTCCACATGTATGATGGGCAATTGAAAACTGTTTCATTTCTGCCCAGCGGGAACAATACCTACCCACAAATGCCATACACCCAAATAACTGAGGAGGAATATATTGAAGCGACTAAGAGCCTATTCTCTATAGACTTTTCTGGAGTTTATGCGGGGATGGCGCTAGATGCCATCGGAGAGGCCTACTGCACGACGGACTCATGTGAAATTAAATTGATAAAGGATAATACGAAAGTCTAATTCGGTGATATAATATATATATGGAAATTCAAGATAAAATACAGGTATTAGACAAAGGCTATGTTAGATTAGTAGATACTATGGGCAGCGACCTGTCTATTGTGAATGCAGCCAGAGTTTCTTTTGCTAAAGAATCATTTGAACTTTCCAGAAAAGACGCTCAGCTAATTGATTTTTTAATTAGAGAAAATCATATGTCGCCTTTTAGGCATGCGTGTGCAACCTTTGAAATTAAAGCACCACTGCTTGTTGCGAGACAGCACTGGAAATATGTTGTGGGGTCAGACCACACTATGGATTCATGGAACGAGTCATCTAGAAGATATGTGGAAACTAACCAGGAATTTTATGTCCCAACAGCTGATGGCTGGAGAGTAGCCGCAGAAGAAAAGAAGCAAGGGTCTGGCGGTCCGATTGGTCCATGGATTGGTTCTTTATTAACTCAGGAATTATTGAGATATATTGAACAGGGTGAATCACTATATAGTATGGCACTAGATAATGGCGTAGCTGCAGAGCAGGCTAGATTATTTTTGCCAGCGTATGGGATGTATGTTACATATAGATGGACATGCAGTCTTCAGTCGATAGTTTTATTTTTGAATCAAAGAATGAAAGAAGATGCACAGTACGAAATAAGAGACTATGCTAAGGCGGTGTTTTCTTTAATAGAGCCGAAGTTTCCAATATCATTATCAAGCCTAGTGGACAGAACAAATGTTTAAAGATATATTAATTTCATTATTATTTGCGTTTGCAATTAATTGGGCTGTAAGCATGCAGCTTCTTGCCCAGATCACAAAACAAAAAAGAGTAAAAGTTATTTCTATAACTCTTGCGCTTTTTCTTTGTTCTGTTAGTGCCCTTTTGATTAGGAGTTTTTAGTGCCTGCATCCAAGTTAAACTATATTGTAGTATATAAAAATCATAGTCAAGTATATGGTTCATCTACAAGTAAAATAGCAATAGATTCTCCTCCACCAGAGGGTTTAACTGAGGCTGATAAAAATATATTCTTTGTAACATTCGAACCAGACTCAGATAACATTTGCTTATATAAATATAAGGAAGATAAAATTGGTGGATTTGATTTAGATGATAAATCTAACCAACCTAAAAAGGTAAGTAAAAAAGAAAAAAAGTAATATGGCTAAAAAAATAAATCAAAAGAAAAAAATTAATATAAAACTTTCCGCTGGAGAGACCTATGCTATAGGTAATATGGAAGCGTTCCTTCATATAATTAAAATCTACAACGGGATTAACACACATGCTCAGAGTGAGGAAGATAAAAAGATCGGTTTAGATATATTAAACCTAGCAAAAAAAGCTTTAGAACTAGTTTACAATGGAGGGGCAAATGACTCAGAAGATGAGTGGCAAGAGTAATATTCTATTTTTTGGTTTTGTATTGGGAGCACTTATCTATATTTTGAGAAAAAATAACAATTCTTTTTTAGTAAAAGATATTTCATTGGATCAATATAAGAATAGACTAAGTGAATTTTATATTAATGGGGAATTAGACGATAAGATGAAAGAAATGTGTTCTTATGTAAGTTCCGGGGTAACCGTCAATGATGCATTTGACATGTTAACTGTGGGGCTATTGTAGGGTCTGATGTTTTATGATTGATCTTTGTGTGGTTAGTTACAATACTAGACGACTTCTTGAGCGACTATTAGATTCTTTACATGAGAATTCAGCAGGGCAGGAAAAATCTTGGACACTTTATATCGCAGATAATGACTCTCCCGATGATACTATTTCATGGTTAATAGAAAATAATAATAGGTATAATATAAAGAATATTTATCTTAATGATAATATAGGCTATTCTTCAGCTTGCAATCAAATGGCTAGTAAAGGTACCGGCGAAATTATAGGACTACTTAATTCGGATGTATGGTTTTCTAATGAAGATATAGAAAATATACAAAAAATATTTAACGAAAATCCAGATATACACATTCTTGGCCCAAAACAAAGAGATGAAAAAGGCAAGATAACCCATGGTGGTATTACCGGTACTCCAACCAAACCAATTATGAGGGGGTGGATGCAGCAGGATCCAGAAGATTTATTATTTAAAGATAGAATAAGCTGCGTTGGCATATCTGGAGCCGCCTATTTTATAAGAAGAGATGTATGGAATGTATTAACAAATCATCCCCAATACAGGGAGATGTACCCCAATGCCATAGGCGCGTTTTTACCCACTCCCCATTATTATGAGGAAACATGGTGTTCATATTTTGCCCGTCATTTAGGTTACAATGTAGTGTATGATGGCTCTGTATCAATCGGGCATAGTTGGCATGCGTCACACCCTAAGCCTAACGAGGGCTACAGCCATGCTGACGCACAGTTCCAATTAAGTCAATCAATATTTCGCAAAGCATGCGATTACATAGGAATAGAAAGAGATTAAAATGACAGTTAATTTTAACCCATATCAATACAAAGCAGAAGTTAAAAAAATAGTTGATGGAGATACATTTGATATCTTAATTGATCTTGGTTTTGATACCTATAGATACGGTCGCGTTAGACTATATGGTGTGAATACTCCAGAAAGTCGTACCACAAATCTAGCAGAAAAAAAACAAGGATTAGCCGCAAAAGAATTTACCAGTCAATGGTTAAAGACCGCTGGCAATAAAGTAAATATAGAAACTATTTTAGATAAAAATGAAAAATATGGTAGAATACTCGCTAGAATATATAATAGCGCAGGTGCTTGTCTAAATGCAGACATTGTAACGGCTGGTCTTGCTCGTGAATATTTTGGCGTAGGCAGTAAGACCTGGGCTGAGTTTGGGAAAGACTTATAAGTAAAGGAGATCGTTAATGCAATGGTTCAGCAGTGATCATCATTTTGGCCACGCAAATATTCTAGAATATTGTGGCCGTCCCTACGACAATGTTCAAGATATGAACGAAGATTTAGTAGATCGTTGGAATTCGCGCATAAAGCCAAACGATTCTGTTTATGTTATAGGAGACTTATGTCTTGGAAAATTATCAAGAAGCCTGGAATATGTCAAGTATCTCAATGGAGTTATCACATTAATCATAGGTAATCACGACAAGCCCTTCAGGACTTTAGGGGATAAACGTGAGCGCTGCATACAATTTTATTTGGACGCTGGGATTCAATCAGTAATAGATGGTCCTATCAATATATTTATCGATAAATATAATGTAACATTATGTCACTTCCCCTATAAGGGAGATTCACAAGAAGGTGACCGATTTAGTGAATACCGACCAAAGGGTAATAATATTCTTCTTCATGGCCATACCCATGGCAAATGGAGAACAAATAAACGCATGATTGATATTGGGGTAGATTCTTGGGGTGGTTTTCCAGTAAGTAAAGATGAAATTATTAAATTAATTAAAGAAGATAATTGGGATTTGCCACCATTAATATGGAGAGAAAAAAAATATTATGTCTAATATACCAGAAGAGTTTAGTTTAGTAACAGATATCCAATTTAAAGGAATATCTTGGGGCTATCTTATGGATGATACTAATGGATTAGATGCTCTAGAAAAAGAATTCGGTGATTGTAGTTTGTCTGGTATAGCAGATTATGATGACGATAGTATAGAGAGCATTCTTACCATAGGGTTTTTTGATGAAAAAGATGCTGATCTATTATGCTTACGATTAACTGAAATATTTGGACCATCTATTCAAATTCTATCTGTCCGTCAATATTTTTCAAATGGCGATAAAGACATCCCCTATGGAAAGGAAGATAATGAATGAAAAATCTATTAACTAGAAGAATTAAACTAAAATTAGTTTATGCAAATACTAATAAAAAGTTTTGTACCTGTAAATTAACTAAGGAAGAATTTAATATTATTTGCGAAGCTGCAAACGTAGGTGGTGAAACATTAGAAGAATTTCTCCAAAGTGTTATTGACGAGCTAGTACAATTCTCTAGAGAAGAGCTGGCAACTGGTAATCTTTATAAAAAAAAGCCTCTAAAAAAAAGAAAAGCACCAGAAATTCCTATTGAATCTGGTTGGAGAATCCCGGGAACTAATATTGATATTACAAGCATTGCTCTTGGAATAGCTGCAGTAATGGTAGCGATATTTGCAATGGTGTTTATACTAGCAGTGTCATGATCGGTAATAATATTATTGCCACTATATAGATTTTATGTGGTATACTGAACAGATCTAATAAAGCCACTTTTACAACGCCGTATCGCTTAGGCGATTGGAGTGGCGCGGCCATCTTATCAGGAGATGGTTGTCGGTTAAAGGCAGTAATGTCTTTCTTAAGGGTGATTAGGCCCGTAGTGGAGCGACTCTAGGGCGGACGCGCCCTAGAGCCACTATCATTTTTAATGGACTAATCGACAAAGGTTTTTAATGAGAACAAAAGTATTTTTATCTGGAGCGATAGAAGAGGTGGGGATATACGCTCATGGATGGAGAGATAGGGCGGTATGCTTATTGGATCAACACGGTTTCCATGCAGTTAACCCGATGGATTTCTGCCTAGAGGAGACTGGTTGTGAGCCGAAAGAAATAGTTAGTAAAAATATGTTTCTACAAAAACAGTGTGATATTATTTTAGTGGAGTATATGATCCCCAATAGGGCATATATTGGCACTGACTATGAAATGACATTAGCTCATATGGGTAACCAGCCAGTTATAACATTCGCCCACGATAGCTATAAGCAAAGAGTTTATCTAAATTTTTTATCCACTAAGGTTGCAGCAAGCCTAGAAGATGCGGTAGAATATATCGCGTACACATATCCATCAAAAAAATAAAAAGGAATAATACAAATGGAAAATAAATATAAGTATTTTACTGTAACTACAACTTCGATTGTTAAGGCAGCGAATATGTCCGAGGCGGCTAAGATTGCTGCTAGTAACCGTCGTACGGCTACTGGTATTGCAGGAGAGCTCCTATTCAAGGATGTTGATGTAGAGCGCATTACCGCCATAAAGGCACGTGAGCAAATCGAAAGTTAAACTATTATATTGTTTGGGTAGCGGGTAAAACCGCTACCCTTTTTAGTTAGGAAAAAATAGTGGGACAAAAAATCATTGCACAAATGGTTGGGAGAAACGAAGCTAGTAGATTTCTCCCAGAAGTTTTAGAAAGATTAAAGAATCAAGTAGATAAAATTGTTTTTACAGACGATTGCTCTACTGACAATACCGCAGATATTGCGAGAGATTACGCACATGTTTATAGAACCGAGGAACCAACCTTTTCTATCCATGAAGGCAGACTTAGGGAATATGCTTGGGCTAATCTAAAAGAACATGCTAATGAAGGTGACTGGATTATCGCGATAGATTGCGACGAAATGCTGTATGGATCTTCAGACATTAGCAATGTTGATATAAGAGATATCCTTAACAAATCTGAAAAAGATGTAGTTAATGTCCGTTTCTATCATATGTGGAACGAAAAACAGTATAGAGTAGACAAGCTGTGGGCTCCAAATAATAGTAATAGAATATTTAGATATATGTCTGGTGGTAAGTTTAGAGATAGAGTTTTGGCATGCGGCGCAGAACCAACATATGTATCAGAGTGGATGTCTCAGGGTAATTTTTGGGTTAATTCATCACTAATAATGCAACATTTAGGTTATGTACGAGATGAAGATAAAGCTTCTAAATATGAAAGATATTCGAATTTAGATGGTGGAAAATACCATAATGGAAATCATATTAATTCAATAATAGATAAAGATCCAGTATTAATTAACTGGGGAAACTTAGGGATTTAAAAAATGAAAAATCAAATTCAAGCGTCGATAGAACTAACACAATTAATGACGGCAAAAGAAAAGTTTGCCTTTATTAATATATCTAAATCAGCCATAGTTGCTTTAAACAAAAAGAATGATAACAATATTCCTCCACGTTTTAGTAAAGAAATTATTCGTTCTATTAATTTAAATAATAGAAGAATTATAAAGAATGTTTCCGATACACTTGTTGAGGAAATAGAGGGGGATAAACACGGTAGTATAGGTCTAACAAAAGACGCAAGATTATTTAGCCCAAACTTATTCGAGTATTATTCTGAAAATAATAAATTAGTATATGATTCAATTTTCGAATTTTATATAAAAAATACACCTAGTGTTATCGTATCTTTTCATGATAAAAAAACAATTTATAACTTTATGGGATTTAAAATGAATGTAATAAATGTTTCTTTTAATAATTATTATTCTAGATTAGATGAAGTATTTGGAAAGATAGCTGCACTTGAAGGCAAGATTCAGTATTGTCTTTTTGATTGTTCTTCTCTAGGGTTAGCATTATCAAATTCTATTTGGAATAAATTAGATATGTCTATCATAGACCTTGGTAAAACGATAAGTCATTCAAACACTTATAGTACGGTTAAATAAAGTGCATGGCGCACATCGCGACAAGGATGAGGATGATCAGGAATTCTTGAGAGATCTTTTGTTGGAAACATCTTTATCTATTAATTTAATAGCAAAGGAATTAGGCTGGACAGTAGCTCAGGTAAACAAAAAAATTAATAGTCTTGGTCTTAACTGGCTTAAAACTAGTAGAAAAAAAATGTCTAGAGGACAGACAGCACTTACACTCGCACTGCAAAAGCTTCTACCGGGACAAAAAATAGTTAACGAATATCATATAGGAGATAAACTAAAGTTAGATGTGTACTGTGAAAATTACGCGTTAGCGGCTGAGTATCACGGTAGGCAGCATTTTTATTATACTAGTAGATTTTTTGAATCAAGATATGATTTTGATGAAGCGGTTAAAAGGGATGTAAAAAAAGAAAAATGGTGTAAGGAAAATGGAATAGCTCTAATTATTTTCCGCTATAATGATAGTCTAAGTGAGCAGTCAGTATTTGATAGGTTGATGGAGGGTATCCGAAGTAGCCCTTTTAAGGAGAAGCAGAAGCCAAAAACTATAGCTTCCAATGAAGTATATAGGAGTATAAAGAAAAAGAACTCAGAATATAAAAAGAAAATATATCGATCTATAAAAGAAAAACGTGATGATGACAGAACTAAGTAATGTGCCGAAAGATAGTACTCCTTTAGAATATCAGATATTCGCACTATCCCTTAGGAAGAAGGGGGCTATTGAATATTTTAAATTAAATCTACCAGAAGATATTGTTGGTAGTATCCATGGGGAAAAGGGTATTAACGAATTTTATTTAGCGCTACTGTCGTTCTACGATGCGACACATCTCGACATAGTTGATCCAATAGCATTTAAATCCTGGCTAGAAACAGATACTAATATTTACGACGCACTGGGCGGCAATCCAGGTGTAAGTATTATGGTAGACATATTAATGGGAATAGAGCTTTCTACCGAACAATCTATCACTGAACTTATAAGACATAAGGGGAATAAAAGAAAGCAAATAAATTATCTTCAAGAATTACAATTAATTTTAACTCAAAAAGGGCAGAAAACTGAAGACGATACTGCAAGAATACAAATTCTTACATCAGAAATAAGAGATCTAGAAAATCAAATACGATATAACCCACTAGACAAGATAACTACAGCAGAAGATATTGCTACTAGAGCTGACGCCTTGTTGGAGATCCCGAGCTTTCTCCCTACACAATTCAAAGCCCTTAATAGAGCCATGGGGTACTGTGTGGATGAACAGACAGAGGCATTAACGGAACGTGGTTGGCTTAAATATGGTGATATTAAAGACGTTGATAAAATTTTAGTGTTTGATCCTAATACAGAAACAACAAAATGGGAACTACCAAAATCATACTATGAAAACTATGATTATGATGGACCAATGATTCAATTGGGTGGTGGATTAAATTCTAGATTTGACGCGCTAGTAACACCTCATCATAAGTGGATTGTTAGGTATCGTCGTTCAAAAAAACTAAAACCAGTTCAAACTTGGCTACTTCCGAATGAGGGTTCTATCCCCAGATTTGCCAGTTATGAGTCACCACTAGAAATATTTGAAGACGCTCTTGTAGAATTAGCAGCCTGGTATTTTACTGAGGGTTCTTTACAAAAAAATTTAACAACCATAACCATTGATCAGTCTTTAAAGATAAATCCAGAAAATGTTCAGGCCATTAGGGATATACTTGTATCTTTAGGGGCCAAATGGAGAAAAGACTTTAAGGAACTTACGACTTACGATAAAAGAAGAGAAGGAATTTGGGTCACTGAATATACAAGCAAAACTGATTGTATTGTGTTCGTATTAACTGGCTACGGTATCGATGAATTGCAAAGAATTATTTCTGGTCCAGATAAGGTTCCAACATCAGAATTTCTTAATAATCTGTCCATGAGACAGGCGCAGCTGTTTGTCGAAACAGCAATGAGAGGAGATGGGACTCCCACTAAAAGATTGTTTTATCAACATAACGAGTTAAGAATGAATGCTTATATGCATGCAGCAGTTTTAGCTGGTTATGGGCCTAATCTGTCGTCCGATGGGACTGCATGCAGCTTAGCATTGCGACATATAGATCTTAAGCGAATCTCGAGAGAGCAGGTAGAATATTCGGGTTTGATATGGTGTCCACAAACAGAGGCTGGTTATTGGATTGCTCGACGTAATGGAAAGGTTTACATTACCGGTAATACTGATAAAGGCGGGTTTTTTAAGGGCGCGGTACATGCCGTAATAGCAGCCTCAGGAAAAGGTAAGAGCACTTTTGTTAAGTGTTTAGCTAATCATTGGCTAGATAACGGCTATAGAGTGCTTTACATAAATTTTGAAGAAGCGACAGGTCATTGGGAGAGAGTCTTAATGACACAAATTATAGAGAAAAACGTATACGCCGAGGCATCAAAGTGGACAGAAGAAGAAAAACAGGGTTACCTTAATATTTTTAGGGCTAGACTTAAAACATGGGGGGATCGATTGATGATCAGACATGATCCAGATACCCCTTACTTTGAAGACCTAGAGTTTTGGCTAAGAGATATCATAGGTCATAATGTTAATCTTCCTGACATAGTTATTATAGATACTATCCAATCAATGTTTACTAGGGGCGGTAGTAAGGGCAAACCTCGTTGGGGTGAGTTTGAGGAGATGATGGTTAGACTTGAGAAATTAGCTAGAGACATGAATTGTGCACTTATTATTACCGCGCAAGAAAATGCGAATAGAATGAAAGAAAAACGTGAAGTTGTTCAACAATCTGATACTGGTGGCTCACTAACAATCCAGCAAAAATGCGCAGTAACAATCTTTATTACAGAGAAACGCTTGGCGACTGATGACGAGACTGAGGACGAGACTATAATGCAGTTACAGATCCCAAAAAATAGAATAACTGGTTCTACATTTTTATATGATCCTCCATTAGTCAAATATGTAGACTATAAGAAAACATACGAAGATTATGATCCAGTAACAGATGATTCTTATATTTCTTCGTCATCTTTATTAGATGACCTTCTAAACGGAAAGGATTTTTATTAATGATAAAGCTAACAGTAGAGGCTGTTAAAGATTTCCAAATGTGCGAAAGACTATACGATTATAGACATAGGCAAAATATCCCTGAACGAGTTTATGCTAGAGATATACATACGGAAAAATTCGAATCGACTATAAAAAGTATAATATATTTTTTCTTTTTCAAGAAACAAGGTGGGGTAGTCCCATCATATACCTCATTGTTAAATAGATGGGAAAAATTGTGGTTTCCTAAAGATATTAATGCTTATGATATAGTTACGGAACAGCATGAAACCGCCTATGGAAATTTAGCCAGCCTTACTTCAAAGGCAGCGGGCATTCTTTTATTATTGCATGAGACATACGCAGATTCCCCCTTTATACCTATTGCTATAAGTGAGCAGTATAATTTGCCAAAAAGTAAATTAAATATTGAAGATACTTTTGATATTATCCTATATAAAGATAAGCAGTATTATATAACCAAGTTCTTATTCAGTTACAAGTTTAGTAGTAGGGATTTATACCGAACTGATTTTTGTACTCTATACGAGGCTTATAGAAATAGGCATCCGGAAAGAATGGATAGGGCGAAGTTTGGTTTTATAGATCCATTGAGTCAAAATGTAAACTTTACTGAGTTTCAAATAAGAGATGAGGATATAAATTACTTTAATTACTGGTGTGATAAGATCTCTAATACGGAAATTTTAGTCCCCAAAAGAGGATTAATACCCTACTGTAAAAAATGTCCATTTGATGAGCCTTGTTCTAATTGGAATGAGTGGAAAAAGGAAAGTATTATAAAATGAAAAAAAGTATGCTAGATGATATCCTAATACAGGAAAAAGATGCCCCATCAATGGGTAAGGAAAATGAAATTCTTTTACCATTACTTGATGAAATTAATCTTATTATTGATGAGCCAATAAAGTCTTTTGTTAGATCTATTTTAGTAAGGGGTGATTCATTTTGGAAAATTCCTTCTAGTTTTTCTGGGAAATATCATCCTGGTGATGAACACGAGGTTGGTGGCAATGTGCTCCATACAAAAAGAGTAGTTAGAATAGCCATCTGTATGAGCGAATCCTATTCTTTAACCCAGGAAGAGAAGGATATTGTCATAGCTGCATGTCTTCTCCATGATCTTTGCAAGGGCGTAGCAGATCCTAAGTCTAATGAATACAAGTATGATCCCATGCACCCATATACTGTGGGTAAATTTGTCGAGCATTGTCAAGAAAAAGATAAGAAGTTTGCAAGCGAATCAGAGTCATCTACGTTATTTCTAGCGGAGGAAGTAGTCCAATCTATTTTGAGACTAATTCGTTGTCATCTTGGACCGTGGTCTCCTATCCCAGAAACTTATCCGATAACCTACCTCGATTATATCGTTCACTTATCTGACAACGTAGCTTCAAAACTACATTCATTTATAGATGATAGTGAATTAATAAATCCAAAATGGAGAAAAAGTGGAACTGGAACAAAGAATTAAAAGAAGATACTTTCTTATAAAAAATATAGAAAAAATAATACAAGAGTCTATATACTATAGAAATAACAATAAATTTATTGATAGATCTACTAAGCAGATTATTGGTAATGTAAAAAATTTAGAAAATAAGAAAAAAATATTATGAAAATACCACAAGATAAAGATAAATATACATACTCTTGGAACCTTGTAGAAACGGCAAGGTATGTGCCATCCTTGTCTAGAATAATTAGGGATAAGGATGGGGATGATCCTAAATTTATATCGATTTTTGATATAGATAAATATAGGGCTCTTCATAATAACTTAGGTATATATACTTCGATATGGCATTTCAATGATAGAGATTTAACTAAGGCAATCAGATTAGGTTCACTTTACTTCGATCTTGACAACCAGGACCCCGAAATATCCTATCTCGAATGCACGAAGCTCCATGATTATTTAATCCAATATATACCTACAACTTCTTTACTAATATACTTCACCGGTAAAAAGGGTTTCCATATTGAATGTGAAGCCATTGCTCTTGGGATTAATCCTTCCAACGCTCTACCAAATATATTCAGATATATCGCGACAAAGATAAAAGAAGATCTTGATATAACATCTATTGACTTTAGTGTTTACGATCCTAGAAGAATGTGGAGATTACCAGGGAGTAAGCATCAGGAGACTGGTTTATTTAAAAACCTAATACCTGAAGAGATCTTTTCCGAGGGCTTAGAATCCATAAAAAATTTCTGTAAAGTTCAAAGTGATAACGAAGTGCCAGAACAAGAGTTTAGTCTAAAAGCTAATGAATGGTTTAGACAGTTTACTTATGATATGGAAACTGATAAAACAAAGTCTTCTGATTTCCTTAGCTATTTTGATAAGCATGGTTCATCCGCCTTCAAGCAAATAAATTTAACTGAAAAAGAATTTACGCCAGAGATTTTATTAAAGAACTGCAGTGCGATTGGCAGACTGTATGAGCAGGCGAAGACAACAAAAATGCTAGAGCATGAATCTAGATTATTTCTATGCTCAATACTGACCTATAGCGAAGATGCTATAAAATTTCTATATAGTATACTAGCGCTTTGCAGTGATTTTAATTATGAAAGATCTACCAGCCACATAAATGATTGGATTAAACGACGTCAGCTCGGTATAGGTGGGAGACCCTATACCTGCGAAAGAGCTAACTCAGTAGGCGCAGGATGCGGCGACTGTCACTTGGAGAAAAAGAAAAAATGGATTACAGTTGGTAATAGATATATAGAAAGTACAGAAGAGTTATCCCCATCGCCAATAAGATTCGCATATAAACAGAAAGGAGTAAAACCAAATGCCAGATAGAATTCAAAATCCAGATGATGTTATAGGTGTATGCTCCGAGTGTAAATCGGATCAACCGATGAAATATATGGAGAACAGTCCATTTGCCCAAGCAGGTTCGCCAGTACCATGCAAATATTGTGGTGGCATAGTAATAATAGTGTATAGAGAAACTAGGAATAGTTCCTTGAATAATTCCGATAATACCAGAGGGATATAATTAATATATAATTTATGAAAAATTGGACTAACTTACACAACCACACCGTTTTTTCCATGCTTGATGGGCATGGCAAGGTAGAGGAATATCTTGCTAGAGCAAAGGCGCTTGGTATGGTTGGCCTGGCAACAACAGACCATGGCAATATCCATTCGTGGTTAGATTTTTATGACGCAGGTATGGCTGTTGGGGTAAAACCAATTCTTGGTTCTGAAATGTACCAGTCTAGAAAATCAAGATTTGATAGAGATGAGGAAGAAAGATCTGGCCCATCAAAAAATGAATGGGAACAAAGAGGACCTTATCATATAACAATATTAGCTAAAAATAATATAGGTTATCATAATATAATAAAATTATCCTCTAGAGCTTTTATTGAGGGATATTATGTAAAGCCTAGGGTGGACCATCAGTTGATCTCAGAGCACTCTGAGGGCATTATAGTCTTGTCTGGGTGTCTTAACGGAGAAGTCTCACAAGCACTGCTTAGAAACGACTACGCTACGGCATTAAGGCATGCGGCGGAGATGCAGTCTATAGTTGGTAGGGAAAACTATTTTATAGAAATAATGAATCATGATCTTGAGGAACAGAAAAAAATTATACCTGATTTAATAAAGATTGCCACTACCATTGGCGCAAAATTAATCCCAACGGGCGACTGCCACTATGTGCATCAGCATGACGCTAAATCTCACGACATAATGCTGTGTCAACCTCCTGGAACTTTAGTTTTAGTTGCAAACACTCCTTCAAAAAAGGGTTTACCTAGAGGGACTAGTGTTATTACTGAAATTCATTCATGTCCAATTGAAAATATTAAAGTTGGAGATAAGGTTGTTTCTTGGAATAGTGGAACAAGAAGAGGAGTAGTAAAAAGATCTGGAGATATTGTTACAGCAGTAGGTCAAAGATTTTACCGTGATGATTTAATCCAGATAGAACTGCCTGATGGAGTCAAGTCATCGTATACAAAAGATCATATTTGTATTGCTAGGATAACTTCTGATTATTTTAAAGGCAAACATGCTGTATATTTGATGAAGAAGGGTAATAGATACAGAATTGGATGTACGAAATTTATAAGAACAAAAAATAATTTACTCGGTATTAGACAAAGATCTAAAGAAAATAACGCAGATGCTTCTTGGATACTTGCATGTTTTGACACAGAAAAAGCAGCTAGGGCGCACGAAGAAATATGTAGTCTTATTTTTCAAATTCCAACTTGGACATTTTATGAAGCGTTAGATAGACCTAATTTTATTATTAGCAATTGGGAATTTATTGAAGATAATACAGTTAATGCAGTTGCATGCTTGGAGCATCATTCAAAAGACATTAAGTACCCATTATGGACTAGGGAAACGAAAATTTCACAAAGAACTTTTATTGAAATTAGAGCCTTGAATCTTCTTGACGGTATGCTTGTTTGTCAGTTTTCTAAAATAAATAATAAAAATGGTACCTTTACAACGAATCATGGATCTTCAAGTTGGCAACAGATTAAGGTAACCAAAGTACCATTTAAGGGTACTGTATATTCTATAGAGGTAGATAATGTAAATACATATATAGCTGATGATATAGTTACCCATAACTGCGTTGCAACTAATGCAAATATTAACACTCCAAATAGGTTTTCTTTTACTGGCGATAAATTTTACCTTCAATCATATGATGAAATGGCTTCCATCTTCTCCGATGATTGGCTTAAAAACACGATGCATATTAATGACATGATAGATGTTAACTTAAGTTTTGGAGAAATACATTTCCCGCATTTCCCTATACCAACAAAAGAAACATCGACAGAATATTTTGAAAGATTGGCCTGGGAGGGGTTAGTCTCTAGATATGGGTCGCCACTCCCACAGCATATTATCGATAGAGCAAACCATGAAATAAGAGTAGTTGAAGAGATGGGTTTCTCTGAATACTTTCTAGTTGTATCGGACTTAGTTAGATGGGCTAAAGATAATGGTATTAGAGTTGGCTGGGGAAGAGGCTCTGCCGCAGGGAGCGTCTTATCCTATGCTTTTGACATCACAAATCTAGATCCGATTAGATTCGGGTTAATGTTCGAAAGATTTTTAGTTGAAGGTAGAAAATCAATGCCAGATATTGATCTAGACTTTGATGATAGGTATCGAGACCAGGTGATAGAATATGCAAGAAGTAAATACGGAGATGATAAAGTTGCTCATATTTGCACTTTTAATAGAACTGGTGCGCGTCAATCTTTGCGCGACTCCGCTAGAGCATTAGGATACGAATTTGCATCTGGCGATAGGATAGCGAGACTCGTTCCGCCGCCAGTGCTAGGCCTATCAAGAAATCTAAAAGAATGCATGGATGTAACAGAGTTTAAAGCTGAGTATAATCTAAACTCAGATTCTAAATTAATTGTTGATACAGCTATTGGTCTTGAGGGATTAGTCCGACAAACTGGGATACACGCTGCCGGCGTGGTTATATCTAAGGGGCCATTAACTGATTATCTTCCAGTGATGAAGAAGGGATTAGATGCGCCTTTGGTGACACAGTGGGACATGGGTAGGGTGGAACAATGTGGGCTACTAAAGATAGATTTCTTAGGCTTAAGAAACTTAGGGGTAATTGATTCATGTTTAAAGCTAATAAAGAAAACTAGGAAAGAAGATATTGATATAGAATTAATCTCATTAGAAGACCAAAAAACATTTGATGAATTATGTAAGGGAAATTCAGTTGGTGTATTCCAATTGGAGTCTAGCTCCATGAGACAGATGATGGTGGGATTACAACCAAAAAGTATAGAAGAAATTATGGCACTAATCTCCCTCCATAGACCTGGTCCGATGGGTTCTGGCATGGATAGAGAATATATAGATAGGAAGCACGGACGAAGCATAGTGCGCTACGAACACCCAAAACTTAAGAGTGTCCTAGAAGCATCCCTGGGTATTATGCTGTATCAGGAAGATGTACTGGCGGTATCTAGGGAGTTAGCTGGTTTTTCTTCTGCGGAAGCTGATGACTTGAGAAAAGTAATTGGGAAAAAACAAATGGAAAAGATAGCTTTGATGAGATCTATCTTTGTCCAAGGCTGTATCAAGACATCTGGAATTGGCGAACAATTAGCTAACAAAATATTTTCAGATATTGAATATTTTGCTGGGTATGGTTTTAATAGAGCCCACGCAGCAAGCTATGCTATGATCTCCTATACTACGGCTTATCTTAAGGCAAATTATACGCTAGAATATATGGCCGCTTTAATGAGCTCTGTCGTTGGGAATAAAGACAAACAATCACTTTATTTATCTGACTGTAGGAAGCTTGGAATAAACGTACTGCCGCCATCAATTAATTATTCTGGTACCGATTTTGAGGTAGTGGGGGAAGATTCAATTATTTTTGGGCTGTCTGCCATAGATGGGATTGGTGTATCTATAGCAGATATTATTGTAAATTCTAGAGATATTTCAAACCCATATAATTCTCTACATGATTTTTATAGAAGATGTGATCCATCTACTTTAAAAAAATCTACGCTCGAGAATCTAGCTCTTGCAGGTGCACTTGATGAGCTTGTCGAAGAACAGACAATGGATTTGAGTAGGAGAATAGAATTGGAAGTGTTGGAAAAGGAAAAGGAGAAACTAGGAGTTTATGTTACTAGCCACCCAATTTTAGGCATTTGGGATATATTAAAGAATCAAATAACACATGAAATATTAGATCTATCTGAGATCCCAACTGGATCAAGTGTAAAGATTGGCGGAATCATTACGTCTAATAAAAAAATGATAACTAAAAAAGGTCAAAAAATGTATCGAATTGAGATAGAAGATATAAGTTCTAGTATTGAGGTTATTGTCTTCCCCAAGAATGCAAAAGACATTGAAGATTCATACTTTAATTCTGGAGATATATTTGTTATCAATGGATTTTTAAACAGAGAAAATGATGAAGAAAACTCTATTACTAAATTATTCTATAATTCTTCTGAAAGAATTGATCCCAAAATATTTTCGGGTGGGAAACCAATTATATTAAATATCAAAAATAATATTTCTCAAATTACATTTGAAAAAATATATGAGATAATTTCGATACATAAGGGTAATAGCCCGATGTTTTTGGAAATGGTTGATAAGAACCATAAATTTGTATATAAATTTGATATACTATCATCTAGCAAAGCTTTACCTTTAATTGAAAAGATATTAGAATTGGAGATTAATAATGATTAAGAACCCATCAGAAAGATGGTGCTGGTCTTACTGTGGATCTTGCAGCCGATGTGGTGACAAGGGGCGCTACGCTCAGTGTAACGGGTGTAGTGGACGCTTTGACCCTAAGGGGGTCATAGCTGTAAACAATGATGATTTCTGCGACTGCAAGAATGGTAATCTTAGATGGACACCAAAGAGCGGTGGTAAAAGTTTTATAGTTAAATTTAAATCCAATCCTTTTAAGGGCAAAGTCACATATCAAAAAAAATCCGAGGATGAACGTGACTGGGATTCTTATGTGAGAGATATGCGAGAAAAAATGGATGATCCAACATGGAATCCTATATCGATAACGGAAGATTAATATGATTAACTTAGAAAATGGTAGATTAATATTAAACCAGATTACTCTAATAGAGTATGTAGCAAGAGAGTCACAAGAAGAAAGTTTTTTTTTACAATCTGGGATAGCTGGTTTCAATGCGACGATGCAGGAGTTGCGCGACATGCACAGCCTACTGAGTTATTATTTTGACATGGAAACAATAGACAATATTATTGTTTCGATAGATTAGAGGGAATATGTCTTGGCCATATATAGAGGGTGATTTTATGGAGATAGGTAATTCTGGTTGGGTTTCAGTAGGGGAGGGTAGGTTTATCAATATAAATACTGGCCACTCTATAGACAAAAACGGCAATGAATATGATGAAGACGGAATAATGGTGGCTGAACATAGACCGGAAGAGGATTAAATGCCAATAAGAATAAGAAAGATAGGTGAATTAAATGATTTAGAAAAGATGGCATTAACAGACTTTTCATATTCCAGGCTAGACACCTATGCTCAATGCCCTACTAAATATTTCTTTTCATACATAAATAAAGAGCCACGCCTGTTCGGGGAGGCGGCTACTTTGCGGGAACATAGTGCACGCTGTTTTGGAAAATGTAGTAGATAATACTAAGAGCATTAACTATGAAGAAATGCAAAAAGAGTATCAGGATAACAGATTAAAACTTGATCCAGATAATCAAATATCAAATGAGCTTATCTCTGTTGGGAAAGTTATCTTAGATGAATTCTATGATGAGAATTTAGACTCTACATTTGATGTCTATGAGAAGGAATACGCATTTGACTTTATTATAGGGAACTATTCTATTAGAGGCTTTATAGATAGAATAGATATCGTAGGTGACAGAGTAAATATCATCGACTACAAAACCGGTAAATGGGAAGTGCCGCTGAAGGGTATTGGGGATAATTTACAGCTGGGTATCTACGCACTCGCCGCATCGATATTAATGCCGGAGAAGGAGATCTACGCAGAGCTACACTATCTGAGATCTGGGAAGAGAAAAGGTCATCTTTACACCGCAGAAGATTTAGAAAATGTAAAGATTAAATTAATCAGATTAATTAATAATGTAATTAATGATAATTCTTTTCCAGCTACATCTAATGTTAGGGCTTGCTCTTATTGTGATCACGCTAAGTCTGGAGTGTGTGGAACGGGCGTGTTCAGGAATAAAAAAGCCGCAAGGGCATAAAAAAACCCCCCACCAGCACGAATGCTAGCGGGGGGGGTTTTTAATTAACTATTAGAAGTCTAGGCTAAGGTCCAAATCAAGGTCTGAACTATCAAATTCGGTAACGATCTTAATAGCTGAAAGCTCTTCGAGCTTCTCGCTAACCGAATTATGCATGCTGTCTAATAGGCTTCTTGTGGTTACTGTTGATGTTGTCATGGTATATATACTACCTCTTCTGTTGCAATTTTGCAACCTAATTGTTTTTTTGTTATTTTTAAAGTATAATATACATAGCGAGTATAACGCAATAGAGGTTACATTATGAGTACTATGATTGTCAAGTCAAAAGAATTTTTTATTTCTAGATCAAAGTTAAAAAAACATCCAGACTTTAAAAGGATAAGTATTAAAAAAATTGATGAAGAAATTATTCAAGATGAAACTAAAAGACCCCCAAGAAGTGGTAACGCCTACAAGCATACTAAGACCGGATATAGAAAAGATATAGATTTAAATGTTAGATCAAATTGGGAAGCAAATTTTGTTAGGATTTTAAACGTATACAAAATCAAATTTGATTTTGAACCTACGGTATTTTGTTTTCCAATTAAAAGAGGAGTGAAAGGATACACCCCAGACTTCTACCTAAAACTAACAGATGAATGGGTAGAAATGAAAGGTTATTTAGATGCTAAAAGTAAAACAAAAATAAAAAGATTTAAAAGATATTATCCAAAAGAATTTTCAAAGTTCACCTGTATTATAAGCAAGTATGCAAAAGATGCTGGTGAATTTTTAAGTGAACTAGAAGTTCCAAATATAATTTATTACGAAGATATCAGAATAGAATATTCAAAAAACATAGTGTACTGGGAAGGTAAATAAATGGCTGCCTATAAGGAGCAATATTATAGTTTAGAAGAAAGCGAAATGCAAGAGCTTATTACAAAAGCAAAGAGCAATAGCCCCCGGCGCTAAGCAGGAACTATTGAAAGTCTTTAATAACTTTTTGAGTAAATACATTGCGCTTATATACCATGGTAGATATAATCTAAATGATTATGATATAAGAAGATTCATTAGTTTATTTGTAAAGAATCCTTACGTAAGAATTTCTCTTATGAAAAATAAATTGAGCAAAAAAGACTATAAAGAAGTATCTGACGTAATGGGTGGTATAGTATATATGGCTAAGAGGTATGGCATAGAAGAGGATATCAAACAGACGATTGATTTAACATTTCTTCAATGTATAACGAGATATGAAAGAAAAGAGTCCGCTAAGGGGCCTATACCCTTTAGTCGGATTTCTATATAGTTATTTTTTTTATCTGCTTAAAAAAAATGTAGATGTATTTTTAATAGATCAATTAGGAAGGAAAACTTTTCCGTTAATAAACGATGAAGCTAATACTGATCCATATGATGAAAAATATGAGGTTGGTTTTAAGGCTGGTGTTAAAGAGTTCTCACTTGAACAAATCCTTTGCGCCGAAGACTTAGACGAAGCCTGGGTCGTTGGAGAAAACAACTATCCTCCTTTTGATCAATTAACTATCCAGGAAAGACAGTTGATAAAATGGAGATATGTAGATGGGAAAAGATCTAGTGAGATATCATTGAAGATTAATGAGCACCCAAATACAGTAAGGGAACATTTATCGAAAATCAAAATAAAATTAGCAGAGATCATAGAGCAATCAGACATGCCGGAACTAATTAGAGAATTAAAATTAGAAAAAAGGATAAATAAATGAATAATCAAAATCTAGAAAAGCTGCAGCAATTGCTTACAGACTTTTTGGGCCCACAAATACAAGAGGTAATAACTTCTTACGCAGAAACTAAGGCGACTGGGAAATACTTTATAGAGATTCCAGATGAAGATACCATTGATTTAGGGTTGGACGTACTAGCATCATTGGTCGCAAAGAGCTCCAATGTTTATGGTAGAGCAGCTAGATTCGCTGGCATGGCGAGAGCTAACTATAAAATAATGGAAGGTAAATATAAGAGAAAGTATAAATCCTCTAGGGTTGGAAAAAATGAGGCAGAGCGTGAAGCAGCAGCTATGGAAGCCGCAGAGGATGAATATTTGGCGCTAATTACCTGTGAAGCTATATTAAGTTTAGCAGAATCTATGGAGAGCGCTGCAAGAATATCTTCAGAGTCTACAAGAAAACTAATAGATAAAGTGCAGTCTATGCAGATAGCTTCTTCGCGAGAAGAAAAGGGTCGTTATTTGGATAGCGATTTCACTACATACTAAAGGAGATATTTATGTACATAGGTTACTATAAAGCTGTGAATAAAGCTAAAGAATTTTATTCTGAAAAAAGAAAGAAATTAGATTTTCCAACTCAAGTAGAATATATGGGCGAGAAATATCTTTTAGTTACCACACATATGGCTACAAGCTTAGGTCAGGAAGATAATATAAAAAAAAGAGCCGTTCAACTCGATATACCCTATGCCGTTAAAGTTGATTAATGATTGAGGTTTTTTGCGACGGAGCCTCTAGGGGCCAGGGACAAAAGAAAACCGGAGAAGCCGCATGCTCCGCAGTAGTATATAAGAACAGAAAAAAAATAGCCCAATTCTCTAGGGGCCTTGGTCCCAGGGGTAATAATGAGGCTGAATACGAAGCTGTTATAGCTGGTCTTCTTATCTGTGCAATGGCAGATTTATTAGATCCAATTATATATACAGATTCTGCCGTGGTAGCGAATCAGGTTAACGGCAATTGGGTCTGTAAAATAAAGTCTCTTATCCCACTACTCATGACGATAGAGGATATAAAATCAGAATATAATTTTCGAATTGTTCAAGTTCCCAGGGCATTTGTTTGGGAACCCGATGCATTAGCAAATACATTTTTAGATGAGTTGGAGATAAGACGCCACACCATGCTATAATGGTGGCATGATAAGTTTCAAAGAAGGACAGCCAATTATTATTGGTCTGGCAGGGAAAGCAGGGAGTGGCAAAACCTCTGTAGCAGAAAAAATAATTCCCAAAGGATCGATAGAGACAGCCCACCATGGTATTAAGTGGGATCATATTTTCTATGCTCTTCCCTTATATGAATTAGCTTCAATCAAAAAAAATATTATTGGTTATAATGAAGCGTCTCGAAAAATGCACGCTATTCACGAAGTGCTCTACGAGGTTTATGGTGGTTCTGCTATCGGCAATATGCCCCACTATGAAACTTTCGCCGGGAAGGTCAAACAGATATATGATATGGCAATAGAGTCAGAGGGGATTAAGCCAAGAAAGTTCTTACAGTTAGCTGGTGACATCTGCAGAGAGCATGACTCTGAGTGTTTCTCAAGTTGGGCAATTATAAAATCAAATAAAATGTATAGACAGTATATCCGCAGCCTGGAGGATCAAGATAATAATGTTCCTTTTTGCGTGATTATATCAGATGTAAGATATTTGAATGAAGCTAACAGTATCCTAAAGCAGCCTAATGGATTTGTTATAGTATTCGATGCCGATAATAAAACTTTAGAAGAACGACTCCTAAAAAGAGATGGTAAATTAATGGATCAAAAAGAATCTTTACATAGTTCAGAGCAGGGAATGGATTTAATTAAACAAATAGCTTCTATTGTTATAGACACAAATAATTTAACACTAGAAGAACAAGTAGAGGCTACATTGAGTAGTCTTGGAGTAGGAAGTGGAATAAATGCCTAAAATAAGTAAATCAGCACAGGAACACTCTTCGAGTGGTTCTCCAGTAGACAATGTTGTGAGCATAGTCGCTGGAGATATCTCGTTAACTACAGCACCTATTCTAATCTGTGGTGTAAATAGAAAAATTAATATAGGTAATTTTGAAAACATAGACGTCTATGCCGCAGTAGCAATCCCACTCCCAAACGCATCGTTTGAGGATAGGGAGGGGCTTAGGTTGATGATAGAGGACGCTGCAGCCTATGGCTTTTCGGCAGTTTCTAAAGAGACTGGCGATAGATATTCTTTAATTAAAGAATCACAACAAGGTAAATAATTCAAAGCTCCTTGTCAGCTGGTATTATCCGTAGTATAATATTACTATTAGTTATCTAAACACATAAAAGGATGAGGTTAAAATGAGTAAGTATATTAATAAAATTAAGAGTATATTTTCCCCTAAAGCACAGGAGCTTATTGTTTTAGCGGCAAAGGCCGCAGCCGACGATGCAGTAGTAGTCGTTAAGAAGGCAGTCGTTAAGAAGGCGGTCGCTAAGAAGCCAGTCGCTAAGAAGGCGCCCGTTAAGAAAGCTAAGTAATCTTAATGTCTTTAGCTAAATTCAGAAAAGTTAGCAAAGGATCCATTCCCGTTAAGCCAATTAGCCCAAATGAGGATAAAGATGAAAAAAAGAAATGAGTTTAGTATCTCGAGATGGTATTGGGATACTTGGTTCAGATTCTATGAATGGTTAGATTCCTTTGATAAAAAAACAGATGACAAGTAATGGTCTTCAAGGGTAAAATCTATGTTAGTGGTCCACGTATGGGTACCAATAATACTATGAATGGGATAGAACTAAAGAAGCAACCAAAGACAAAGACTAGTACTAAAAATAAAAGGAATAACAATGGCAAAAAATAATTCTGGCAAGAAGGGTAAGCCTAAAACTGTTTTTATGAAGGCCACTCCCATGATGGCTGGTCATATGATGACAGGGGACCCCAAGGTTGATGCCGCTAAGCATCGTGCGATGAAAGCCAAGAAGAAGAAATAAAAAACAAAATAAACAAACCAAAAGGAGTAATAATTATGGCAGTGTATAAGAAACCAGCAGCAAAAAAGCCAGCAGCAGGGGGCAAAAAGCCTCTACCACCGTTTATTCAAGCAGCTATTGACAAAAAAAATAAGAAAAAGAAGTAGATAGTTTTAAGTTTTTAACTTACTATAATCTTAGTCCCAACTTCTAAGAAGGATACTTTAAATATGCCAAAACTTGCTTGGGACTATATTGTTCCAGTAAAATTACCAGCAGATCTTAATGGAGTAACTCCCGGTAAGTTGTCAGAAAGCCTGCTTAAGCCCGCACTCGGAGGAGGAAAACTTCACTGGCTTGCCTGCGCCGCATGGAATGCAATGGTTCTAAAAGCCAAAGCCGACGGAATTGTCCTCAAACCAACGTCATCTGGAGACACATATAGAAGTTACGACCTACAAAAGGCCGGATTTCTAAAACGCTACCAGTTGGCATTAATTGCAAGAACCAGCACTAAATCATTTGAGGGAAAGACGTGGTATCTAAAGAAGGGCATGGCGATGCTTGCTACGCCGGGGAAGAGCCAGCACAATCTTGGCTTAGCAGTTGATGTCCATTCTGCGTCAGAGGC
>Ga0209702_10001411_pt1 | contig 46135 bp, 35 predicted proteins | sample FRY01_FD_187210 | JGI IMG/M metagenome (GOLD analysis project Ga0209702, IMG submission 187210) | Freshwater microbial communities from Lake Fryxell liftoff mats and glacier meltwater in Antarctica - FRY-01 (SPAdes) (version 2) | ecosystem: Environmental > Aquatic > Freshwater > Ice > Glacier... | reverse complement strand
ATCGTCCAGTGCAGCGGCAACTTTTGCCGTGCGGCACGCCAACTCTCCCTCGCTCGCGCTACGGGCTTTTTAAAAACCCGAGCAACACGCGGCATCTGAAAAGCCCTGAGCGCCAGCGACGGGAATACGGGAAATACCATCGTCCAGTGCAGCGGCAACTTTTGCCGTGCGGCACGCCAACTCTCCCTCGCTCGCGCTACGGGCTTTTTAAAAACCCGAGCAACACGCGGCATCTGAAAAGCCCTGAGCGCCAGCGACGGGAATATGGGAAATACCATCGTCCGGTGCAGCGGCAACTTTTGCCTTGCGGCACGCCAACTCTCCCTCGCTCGCGCTACGGGCTTTTTAGGAAGGAAGCAATGGGGGGGGGTCACCCCTGCGGCCTTGTTTGACCCACGGATTCTGCGGAGGAGCTTGTTTTTAAAAGCCCGCGAAGCTGTCGGCTGACTCGCTGGATTTCCCGGGCAATGCGTTCCAAAATGGTTTTTCGAGGCTGACAATATTCAGCCCGAAGGCTCTCGAGTTCTGCTTGGCTGGCTGCTACGCGATCGGCAAGAGTTGCGGCATGACTAGCCACACCACTCGCTTCCTGTCTTGCCTGTATCGCTTCCTGCCTCATGTCAATCACCTGCTGAACGGCGATCGCCAGTTCCGCTTGGCTGGCCGCTACGCGATCGGCAAGAGTCGCTTCATGCCTTGCCTGCATCACTTCCTGCCTCATGTCAATGACCTGTTGATCGGCGATCGCCAACTGACGCTTGAGAGTCGTGGAGAGCGACCACTGAAGCGTTGCCGCTTGCGAGAGCATGAAGCGGTCGGCGTCTAGGGAGTTGCATAGCGATAGCGCCGACTGCGAGCCCGCCAGATCACGCATTTCGAGGTAAAGTTCGTACGCCTCAGGACAGGCAGCCTTGACAATGGCCGGCTGGTAGGGGCCTCTCTCTTCAACCAAGAGGGCTTGGTCATAACACGGGGGCGGATCGTCGATCTGGAGGCCGAACTTCGTCCGCACCGAAGCAAATACTTCATGAGGCGATTCCACTATTTGCGTCAACTCACGGAGCAGGCATTTGTCGGGGTACCTCTTAACAAACTCTAGAATGCGGCGATTGTAATTCAACCACACACCAATCGCGAGTTCTGGATGGGTGACAAATATTTTGTTGCCACGTCGAAAAAGCGAATCGACTACTTCCCACGGCCTGCGAAAGACAAACAGGTATTTGCCGTTTGGAAGCAGCGACTCCCAGAAATCAAGAAAGAGAACCGTGCGAGGCTCTTTCCAACCCCAAGGCCGCTGCCGAGCAGTCCGGTTGACAATCATCTGTCGGGCCTCATCCTGAAGCGACGGCGGCACGCTGGGATTGCCTTCGGCGACCAACCCCTCGCTCGCGAGTCCGTTGGCTGCAAGCACCCGCTCGTGAAATAGCAGAAACTCAACATCTTCAAAATGCCCCTTAGGGTTACTTGGGTCTGGGCAGGTAGAGTCGCACCCCAGAATCCGATCCCCTACATGCAGTCCTGCAGCGCTCAGAAGCGATGCCGTGAGCGACGTGCCTGAGCGGTGCATTCCACCAATGACGAGCACCGGCGTAGACTTCTGAGAATGCATCTGCGGCATTGACATTTCGTGCGCTTCGTTAACGTTCTATGAGCTTATTAACAACTTTTCTTGTCCAGCGACATGACTGTCACTAGCCTTCTAAAACAATGGTTGATCGCCTGCGAAAGTCAGTCCTGATTACGATATTTACAGGCACTTTTTGGATCGAAGGAACGACATAAATCCGTTCACCGCTTAACGCCCGCCCACACGCCAATACGAATCTCATCGATTCCAGGGTGGAGTTGAGAAACAGTACGAAACATTCTTTTTACCTCCGTTTTTTGAAAGATACGATCGTCTTTCCTCACCAATCAGCACTATCGCAACCGGCTCAAAATGAGGACTGTCTGACCAGCGAGATCATCGATCTCGTCGAGGCATTTTAAACCAACTTCCATCGCTATGTCGATAAAATATTGTTTGTCAACGTCGATCCGCGACTCACCCCCTTGGTAATGTACGCCCCCGGCTACTGCGATATGGATACTGACAATCGCCGTGCCTGAACTGCACAACACACGGGCGATCTCAGCGAGGTAGCGCCGAGCATCCGGTTCGAGTAGATGTGTAAATAATGACGCTGCGAACGCAACATCAATCGATGCGTCTTTGCACGGAAAGGTAAAGTCTTTGGCTTGAATGGCCCCCTGGGGATTGTATTCTTTTGAGTAAATATCAAAGTGGTGAAACTCACAGGCGCGCTCTTGAAAAGCGGGCTGGATATACTTCTGGCACCACCGCACATTTGCGACAATGACATCAAAACCGATGTAGTGCCTGATAAAATGATTGTTGACCAATATCCGGGCGGTTCGACCACACCCAGAGCCAATATCAAGGAGGCGGCAATTGGGCTTTGTGTAGCGACTCACGACCTGCGCCCAAGCATCGGCAACCACTAAGAAGTTTTCTACGTTTTGACCTCCGATACTCCACATTAAACTGTCGGGCGGAAGCGGAATCGCATACTTCCAGACGCCATACCGAATGTTGGTTCCCTCGGCATCCTGATCGCCTATCTTACTGATGGCTGTTTGCACTATCTGGCCCTCCTCTTGTGTAGCGACTTTTGTATCGACTTGTGTATCGACTGCCTGACTGACAGGCCTCACGACTCTATGATTCAGATGCTCTGGATCGCCTTGCTTCGTCGAACCTTTTTTCCGGGCGATAAAAATGTTCTCGTGATTTGCTTCGTACTCGCCAAAAAACTCAATCTCGAACGGCAGTTGCATTTTATCGCGAGCATGTATCAACATTTCCAATGTTTCTTGGCTCGTCCAGCAATGAAAGTGGATGCTGTATGACTGCTGTATTAATTCTTCGATCCGGCGGTCGATGACCTCCGCTGGCGTATTCGGTCCGAAACGACCGAAGTGCGGCTCCACCTCAGTCACCCATTCGCGATAGTGCTGTCGCCTGCTGCCTTCGGCGCCCTTGGCGTGGTCTTGGATCAGGTGCTCCAAAGACGTTATTTGGCGGTCGCGGTCGAATGTTCGGCGCTTGTCCGGAACGGCCATGTAGATCATACCGCCCGGCCTGATAACGCGCAGCAGATTTTCGAGTGTTGCCAGCGGGTCTTCGCAGTGTTCGAGGAAATGATTGGCGATCACAAAGTCCTGCGAATCGGTTGGAATTGTTGATAGTTTTTCGCCGTTGTCAATGATGTCGACTTCGACGAGATTAAACTTCTTGAGTTCGGGATAATGTTCGTAGAGTCCTGCTTTATTGAGCCGGTCAACATAGAGTGCCTTGGCGTGTGCTGGAATCTTAAGAGGGTTGTGCAGGGCGCCAATTTCGATTCCATGTCCCGACAGATAGGCCGCTGCGATCAGCTCACGGGGCACGGCAACCGTCTGGCCGTCGGCCACGCTCTGGAGTTGCAGGATCGGAACGCGAGCCGACCAAGGTGGTTCATGCAAAACGTGCATGATCGCATCCTGTCTCAATCCAACATGTCTTGATAAAGCATGACGGTTGCGAAAAGTCTCGCGTGCATTTGCCCCTTCCCTACGACGCAGTTCCTCGCTGTCGATCAGTTGCGAGAGGCTTTCGACCCACGCTTCCACTGTGTTGGGGACGAATCGCACGCCGTCGTCGTCGCCGAATGCACGGCGATATTCCGCCTGCTCAGAGGCCACGACGGGCAAGCCGATCGCCGCATAATCCATCAGTTTAATTGCGGATTTACAGCGATTAAACGGTGTGTCTAATAACGGCGCAACACCAATATCCCAGCTTTGACGGCCAAACCATTCGACAAAGCCAGGATACGCTTGGGTGACAGACCCGGCCGTTGGAGTCACCCTCTGAAACACCGCTGACTGGAATTTGTCGTGGGAGACTCCCACGATCTCGAAGCTGAGTTGTTTTCCGTATCGTTTTTGCAGACACTCGGCAATCGGTCGCAGAAAGGCTAACTCTTCATCATGGGTCGCTGTGCCCATATAGAGACAGCGGACTGTGTCGCCGCTGCGTTTTGGCTTAGAATCAGCTCCTTTCCAGAGTCGATCGTCAAGGCTGTTTGGCAAAACAATCGCGTCGGGACGGAGGGCGAGATACCTTTTTTTGAGTTCCGGAGTAGAAAGCCATACGCCATCAGCAGCCATCAGCAATCGAAACACCACCGCAGAAAGGCTCGTGAGCCTAGCTGCTTCGGGATGATCCGACGGGATCGTTATTAAATCGTCGTCGAGGTCGTAGATCAAACGGATCCCGCTTTGGCGGCAATGATTGATCAGTCGATCGGCCTCTTCGATGGTCGCTACGGCATGGCGTTGGCAGACAAGGCAGACGGCCGTTCGCTGCAATGCTCCAGCCAGATCGATCACAGTCATCATGAAATCGGCAGATTGGCTGGCGATTAGATCGAGAGGCTGAAGAAGTCGGATATAGCCACAGGGGGAGATACTTCCGTTGGCATACCGATCAGGCATGACAAGGACCGTGCTTTGCTGCATCCTTCGCACGGAACTGGATACAATGGAACTCAACCGCTGCCCAAGGACTGGTTCGAGATAGAGATTTGGATAAAAGGGCTGGGGTGACACTGGGCGTTGGCCGCTGATTGATGCCGTGCCAGCGATCAGTGCCTGACGAACCGTCTCAAACACATCCTTCCATCCTTGGCCGTCTTTTTGTGGCTCAGTGATCCAGGTCAGCGGCCGAGAAACCAGACGCTCTGCAAATGCACCCAGCGACGAAGCCACAATCGGAATTTCCGCGTCGATTGCCGCAGTGAGCGTATAGCTGTATGTTTCGGGCCACTTCGCGGGAAACCATGCCACATGAAGATTGGCCTCTTTTAAAAGCCTCGCTAGATCGGCTTCTGAATAGAGGCCTGTTTCGTGAAACTTGTCCCGCAGTTGCGATGGCAACGGAGGCTCACAAAAACCAATGACCTTAAACTCGTATTCGGCTAAATGGCAGGCTTGCAAAGCCGATGCGAGCGCATCAAGGCCTTTGTGCTTGGCCACTACGCCAATCAGGCCAATTCTCAGGCGTTCTCCCGGCATGAGCAATGGGAGAGGCACCTTCCAAGTGGATTGTACCACCGGTTCATGAAGCACAGTTACAATCTCTGCGTGAGGAAAGTATTTCGCCATTCTCTGCCCTGTATCCTCACTCGGACAGATCACTCGCTGGGCCTCATTGAGCAGCCAGGAATGCCTTGTGCGCCATTCTGTGATGTCGGTAGCACCAAACTGGGGTCGCGCCACGATGCATGCATTGCAGCCAGCCGCATCGGGCTCGCCGCAATACGCCGAATCGGGGCTGGGGAGAAGATTGATCTGCGGGCAGATTGAAAAATAATCATGAATGGTGAGATCAAACGGTACTGCCATTGCGTCAACGATCCAACGCAGATTCCCTTCGAACCCTAGCCAGTGGTGAATATGGATGCGGTCGATGCCAAACGACTTGAGCAGCAGAGCGAGGGATTCGCTCTGATCGACAGCAAAAACAACGACTGGGTGACCCGCCAGCCCCACGACCGAGACTTTCACTCCACTTGTAACTGGTTCGATTCGAAGAAAATTTGCCTGCGATCCTACGCTCTTGATCAAATCCTCGATGTGCCGTTCGGTTCCGCCTCCAAGCGCATGGGACACCACGAGAATCGTTGGCTCGATCGACTGCTTGAAGAGCATCGCCGTTGCCGCAAACCGAAATGGGCCTGCTTCATCAGCCTCGACATGGTGAGCCACAGCCTGGGGGTAATTCGAGTAGAGACGGCAGAGAGTCGCCCACGCAGAGATTCGCTCGGGTGAATCTTTACCGAAGCTCGTCTCCCCGGCATGAAAGACAAAGGTGTCACAGGCCAGCAGATGCTTCCAGCCGCCCGCCTGAGCCCGCAGGCAGAAATCGTTTTCTTCTCCATAACCTCTGCCAAAAGACTTTTCATCAAATGAGCCGATCTCCTCGAGACATTTCCGCCGTATGTACATACAGAAGCCAACGGCCGTAGGAATTTCAATCTGTCGCCCACGGTTTGCCAGGCGAAAAGCAGCGTCTATTTCTCCGACCGTCCGACCCACCGGCAAGTCGCTGCCTTGAATTGTCGGCCAACTGCAAATCGTGGCGTTATTTGAAAAGGGAGTGACCGTTCCAACATTGGCTGCGGAATAGGCGTAGCCCGCCAACCGCCCCAACCAGCCTCTGGGAACCTCTGTGTCGCTGTTGAGAAGGACAACATCGCGCGAACCTGCCGCCAGCATGCCCCGATTGACCGATGCCACAAATCCTGCGTTGGTTTTATTGCGCAGCAGGGTGATACGACCTTCTACCGCGAGCGTCTGGAGCCATTCGCTGAGGCGAGGTTCGGGCGAACAATCATCCACTACGTAAATCTCTGCCGCCAAGTCCTCAGTGTTGTCAAACAAGGACTTCAAGCATCGCTGCGTTTCTTCCAGACCCTTATACACGGGAATGATAACGGCAACGGAAATCGGGGGCACAGGCCAGCTTGCGTCCTGGGAGGGCAGATATCGAGACAACGCGATGCGGCGAATCGGCAGCCGCTGGGAGAACGCCGCAGCGAATGCCGGCTTCGCAGCAGCCGCTGGCTCGATTTCTCGCCGTTTCCGCAAGCTTGCTTGCAGTTTTGTGACAGTCTTTTCCAGCCGCGGAAAACGCAAAAATAAATCCGCAATGATTCGACCAATTTTCATCTAAAACCCTGCTTCCTTGCAAATTCCACAGCCGTTTGCTCTCTCAATGAGCCCGTCACATCAGCCCGTCAATATGGCCATTATCAGGCAACATCAAGCCCTAATCGAGCCCCTCTGTAGACGCCTTGTGCGATCCGATTCACCCACCGCTCATTGGAAATGTACCAACCAACGGTTGCTTCCAAGCCGGACGCAAATGTCTGAATCGGTCGCCAGCCTAACTCACTTTGTAACTTTCCAAAATCAATCGCATACCGTCGATCATGTCCCGGACGATCTTTGACAAAATGGATCAATTTTTTGCACGGCCCGTGCGGCAGATGAGGAGACAATTGATCGACGATTTCGCAAATCATTTGCACAACCTGTAAATTTGTCTGCTCGCAATCGCCCCCGATGTTGTAGACCTCGCCGCAGCGGCCGCCTTTGAGCACCGTACGGATTGCCCGGCAGTGATCCGATGCGTAAAGCCAGTCTCGAATCTGACCGCCGTCGCCATACACGGGCAGCGGTTTGCCTTCGAGACAATTCAGAATGATCAGCGGTATGAGCTTCTCTGGAAACTGATACGGGCCGTAATTATTGGAGCAATTGGTCGTAATCGCTGGCAGTCCGTAGGTCTGGTGATAGGCTCGCACAAAATGATCGCTGGCTGCTTTTGAAGCCGAATAAGGGGAGTTGGGGGCGTATGCGGTTGTTTCTGTAAACGCCCCTGTCGGTCCGAGCGACCCGTAGACTTCATCTGTCGAGACATGCAAAAATCGAAACCCCTGCTGCTCGGATTCGGGCAGTTTTTTCCAGTAGTGGCGCGTTGCCTCCAGAAGGTTGAATGTGCCAACAACGTTTGTTTCCACGAATGCCGCCGGACCGTCAATCGATCGATCCACATGACTCTCAGCAGCAAAATTGACGACAGCGCACGGGCGGTGTTCCTCGAGCAGCCTTCGGATGAGTTCACAATCGCCGATGTCGCCCTGGACAAAAACGTGCCTGGGATCGTGAGCGATATCGACAAGCGAATCAAGATTCCCCGCATAGGTCAGTTTGTCGAGATTGATCACCGGCGACGGTTCTTGGGCAATCCACTGGCGGACAAACTCGCCGCCAATGAAGCCCGCTCCGCCAGTGACCAAAATGGGTGCCATGGAATTCTTACCGATGTGGTTCTACAAGTGTCTGGGCCGGCCACAGTCTGCCAGAAAATCCCGCGAATCTAGAACCCCAGATTTCCAGCTTTTCTGCTGAGCGGTTCGTGATAACGGCCTTCCCTAGAGCCATCTGAGAAAAAGATTCTTCTTATGGCCACCGTGGTCACCGCAAATACTCGGTGATTCCCTGCTGCCAAGGGGGCAGGTTGATCCCCAGAGCAACTATCTTTGCGTTGTCAAGCACGCTGTACGAAGGCCGCATTACCGGTGAGCGATACTCTGCGGTGGTAATTGGCAGCACTTGCGTTGAGATACTGGCTTGGCGAAACAGTTCGCTGGCAAAGCCGTGCCAGGATGTGCTGCCGGCGTTTGTCAGATGAAAGATGCCTGTCTCTGCTGTTTCTAGCAGGGCAAGAATACCACTCGCTACATGCGGTACATAGCTGGGGGTGCACGATTGATCGGCGACAACCCGTATTTCATCTCGATCCCGAGAGAGCACTCGCATCGTGTCGGCAAAATTGCGACCCCGCAGAGGGCCCTCGGCCAAAGCCGAGTAGAGACCGCAGGTGCGGACAATCTGATACCGCTGGGCACAACAGGCGGCCTCCTCTCCGGCTCGTTTGCTTGCACCATACACGCTCAATGGGCCGGGCTGGTCACTTTCGCAGTATGGAGTGGCTCGCCCAACTTCTGCCCCAAACACATAGTCGCTGCTCACCTGCACAAGCATGCTGTCAAGCTGACAACAGGCCTCTGCCAGCAGTTGCACCGCTTCGGCGTTGGCCGCAAAGCAGGCCTTTGCTGATTGTTCAGCAGCATCCACAGCCGTCCACGCGGCACAGTTGATTACCGCGCGGGGCCGGATGCGGGCCAGCACCTCGTGCACCTGGTGCGACTGCGTGATGTCAAGAACTGCCCTAGGCAGCATCACTGCGTCGGCCCCCAGAAGTTGGCTGATCGTCCTCCCTAACTGGCCAGACGATCCGGTAACTGCGATCGGTCGCATGCTGATCTTCGCCATTGACCATCCCTTCGGTTGCTGGCATCACAATTTCGATCTCTGCGACTGCTTCACTGGCAATCTGCACGAGATACCGGCCGTAGTCATTTTTCATCCTCGCACCGGCGCGGGCGATTTCTTCGCGAGTGAGATACCCGAGGGAATAGCCGATCTCCTCCAAGCAGGCAATCTTGAGTCCTTGTCGCTCTTGAATCGTCTGCACAAAAGACGATGCCTGCAGCAGCGAATCAGGAGTGCCCGTGTCGAGCCACGCGAAGCCTCGTCCGAGCTTCTCAACGAAAAGATCGCCTCGCTCCAGATAGATACGGTTCAAATCCGTTATTTCCAACTCCCCCCTCGGGCTTGGCTGCAGATGGCGGGCGATCTCGACAACATCGTTGTCGTAAAAATAGAGGCCCGGTACGACATAGTGCGACTTGGGATGCAGCGGCTTTTCTTCCAGCGAAATCGCCCGGCCATTTCCGTCAAACTCTACCACGCCAAAACGCTCTGGATCTCGCACGGGATAGGCAAAGACCGTGGCCCCGGCATCTCGTTGGGCTGCTGTGCGGAGCACATCCTGAAAGCCTTGACCATAAAAAACATTATCCCCGAGCACCATCGCCACACGGTCGTTGCCAATAAACTTGCGGCCAATGGTGAAGGCCTGCGCCAAGCCATCCGGGCTGGGTTGCTCTTCGTAAGAGAGGGAAATGCCAAATGCCGAACCGTCACCCAACAACCGCTTGAAGCCAGGCAAATCGTGCGGCGTGGAAATGACAAGAATGTCGCGGATACCGGCGAGCATCAACGCTGAGAGCGGGTAGTAGACCATCGGCTTGTCGTAAATTGGCAGCAACTGCTTCGAGGTGGTGAGTGTCATCGGGTGCAGACGAGTGCCCGAACCGCCGGCCAAGACAATGCCTTTTACAGGTTCAGTCTGAGAAATGTCGGTCGACGAAGTCGACAGGAAAAGTGGCGGTGACATTGAGTTTTTCCCCTCTTTTTTTAGCGTACTGGTGCGGCAGTTGTTTCTGTAACATCCGGATCATCTAACTGGTAGGGCGAATCGCTGGCTTGCTCATGGCGAATCTCGTCAACAAGCTCTTGCTTGCCTTGGCCCGCATAGAGCCGGTTGGGGCCATTGAAGACCCAGCCTGGCACATCGCTGATATTTCTGTAGGCGTGCACAACACCGGGCGGTATCGACACCACACAAGGATTTGATTGGCCGCAGATCGTGCGGGTTTGCACACCTCTGGTGGGCGACTGCGGGCGGGCATCCCAGAGTATCAGTTCAAAGTTGCCCGGACCCATGAAGCCAAATAGATCGGTCTGATCGCGGTGCTCGTGCGGTCCTCGCGCCACGCCTGGTTCGGTCTGGCTGACATAGGCCATCACCGGATGGATCGACTCGGCCAGTTCGTCTTCGCGATAAATTTCCACGAGCCAGCCCCGCGCATCGGCGTGCCGTTTGAGGGGCTTGAAAAATACGTCGGCAATAGTTGGGGCGTTCACAGATTTCTCCACGACCCACTCAATACAATTTTCGGGTCCTCGGCCGCCAGTTCAGTATTTTGCTGTCGAAGTGGCGGTTTATCCACGCGATTTTCCCCCTTTTCTTCGGCCAGCAGTTTCGCTACTTTCCCCGTCTATGGCGTCACTCCCCACACCAATACCGCCGCTCCAGGCTGCGTCGCAGCGACCGCTCTTCTCGGTCATGCTGCCGACCTATCAGCCCGACGACAAACTGCTGGTGACCCTGCAATCGGTGCTCACTCAAGCACCCCCCCGGGAAGTGATGCAGATTGCGGTCGTGGATGATGCCTCGCCAAACAGCCGCGTTGAACAGCTTGTGCGGTCGATTGATCCGCATGGCAGAGTTGATCTGCTCCCGCAGAGCGATCGCTTCGGTCTGGGCGGCAACTGGAATCGTTCGATTGCACTTGCCCGCGGCCACCTCGTGCATCTGCTGCATCAGGACGACTATGTTTTGCCCGGATTCTACCGACAGATTGAGCGGGCCTTTGCGACTGCCCCCGGAATTGGCATGGCCTTCTGCCGCAGTCGCATTGTCGATGGTGACAATCGGCTGATCAAGATCACCTCTAGGCATCGCTGGCTGCCAGGAGTGCTGAGCAATTGGCTGCCGACAATTGCTCAGCGACAGCGGGTACAGACGCCCGCCGCAGTAGTCGCCCGCAGCACCTATGAAGCGATCGGCGGCTATCGAACCGAGCTCTGCCATGCACTCGACTGGGAGATGTGGGTGCGGATCGCAGTCAGCCATGGCGTCTGGTATGAACCGCAGCCTTTGGCGGCCTACCGCCGTCACGATCGCAATGAATCGGCGAGGCTGTTTAGCTGTGGCGCTATCTGGCCCGATCTGGTCAACACGATCCAGATCAACGCGCAGTCGCTTCCCGAAGTGATGCGCGACAAAATCGTCGATCAAAGCGCCTGCTGGTATGTCGCTTCGGCACTCCGCACGGTCCGGAATCAGATTTCTATTGGGGCACTCGACGGTGCCGAAACCACGCTCAAGCACATTCCCGCCATGCTCGGGCTGCTTCATGAGGATGCATGCATCGCCCCATTGCGACAACTGCGACACCGCCTTGCCGCAATCCACTCGCAGCTTGAATGCATCCGCAATCGGGCTGCCTGACACAACCAGCAGCATCGACCTAAAGCGATGCTCTTCGAGGCCCTTGTGTTCACCACTGCTGCTTCCTCCCGTACAATCATCCTGGCACACTACGATAGCGATGGCATCTTTGACCCCTATGTCGTCGCCGCTCTCCAGCAGTATCGACAAAATGCCGATCAACTGACGGTCGTTTCAGCCAGCGCCAAGGGCTTGCCGGCGTCGCTCAAAGGCATTGTCGATAGATTTATTCCGCGTCAGAATCGGGGCTACGATTTCTGCAGTTGGCGGGCCGGAATTGAGGCCCTCGGTGATCCATCTCGCTTTGCTGAAATTGTCTGCGTCAACGACAGCGTTTACGGCCCGCTGTTCGATCTGTCGCAGGCCTTCTCTGATCCCCGTCTGGCTACTGCCGACCTGTGGGGCATGGTGCTCTCGGAGCAGGGCAGCAAATGGCACGGCAAAAAAGCCTCTTGTCCGCATCTGCAATCGTGGTTTTTTGGGATGCGTCGGCCTCTTATTGAGTCGCAGGCGTTTGGGGAGTTTTGGGAGTCGGTTGTGCCTCTGGAGACGAAGGAGGCGATAGTCGATCGCTACGAAATTGGCATGTCGCAGCACTTTGAACGCGCCGGCTTTCGCCTCGCTGCACTCTACGACGCCCGAAAGCATCGGCCTGTGTCGTTTCGTGAGATGTGGCCACACTGCTCACTCTGGCATCCGACGCGAACCCGTCGCTACTTACGCAAAGCCCGACGCATGCCGCACAACCCCAGTGAACTGGTCTGGCAGCGACTGCTCGCGGCCGGCGTGCCATTTGTCAAGGCTGGGCTTTTTCGGGTCAATCACTACGGGCTCAATCTGGAGCACGTTCTGAACGAGATCGACCGCTTGAGTTCAGCCGACGGGCAGTTGATCCGCCACCATTTGGAAAGGTGCCTGGCCCACTAGCCCCCACAGATGCTACGGCTTATACGGCTTCATTTATGGGTCTCAAACTTCTCTTGTGCTGAGCTGATCTGGCGTGCTACTTCCTCTGTCGAAATACGGCAAAATATGACAACAAAGCAAGGCACGGCCAGCAACCATTGGTGAAATAGTGGGCCACAACCATACGTTTAAAGCTAAGGACTGATGGAAACAATATTTTCACAGCTCACTGAATCACTCGATCAGACGGGTTTGGTTTGTGCTCTGGGGCCCGTGGTTCAACCACTCGTGGCTCCAGAGCCAGAGCCACTCAACGCACCCATCGAAGCCCTTATACCGCCCGAATCGCTGGTTGAAGTGACGTCCGAATCGCTGGTTGAAGTGGCGCCCGAGCCCATGGCTGACAATGCCGTCGCCGGATTGTCTCCAGGAGAACTTTTCCCGAATGGCTTGGGGCGCAACCGCCCTCTGGTCATTCAAGACTTTCCAATAGCGGTATGTTGGTCGTACAAGAGCGCATGCACAACCACGCTCAGGTGGTTTCTTTTTCAGAATAATCTTTTAGCCAACGCAAATATCGTGCACCCTAACTGGCCGCATGCATTTTGGAATGCCCGACTGGACGCCTGCCCCGATTACATTGGTCTCTGGCACCAAACCCTGTCGGGCCAGCATAAAAAGCTGGTTGTGAAAGTCATTCGCGACCCCGCACTGCGAGCCGTCAGTACATTCTTTTATTTCCTCCACCTTCAGGACGAATACTTTGCTGACCAGTGGCAGCGATTTCTCGCCTGGAAGATTTCACTTGGGCTCGGCGATGAACCCACAGCCACATTTGTGCAGTATCTGCTCCATATTATCGCTGCCCGGGCAGCACACAGCCCACTCGACATGCACCTAGAGCCTCAGTGGGACCCGCTGCAGGACCCGGCAGTGAATGTCTACATCCCAGTCGAACAGTACTCTGCAAAAATCCGTGGTCTCGAGCAAGTTTTTAACCTGAAAGAATCTCCACTCGAACGTTTCTCTGCATCCGACCACCACCACAAGAAGAGCGAAAACAATTTATGGCCGAAAGAAGCCGCCGGCATGGCGATCGATAAAACACACTATCGCTATTTGGGACTTCCTACACCTGACTCTTTTCTCAACGAATCGACGCGCTCACTGATTCGGATTGCCTACGCGCCCGACTACAAGGCGTATTCGCAATTTTATGCCTAGAAATTGTCCGCTTTCTTTCTAGATTTCTTCCCAGAATCTGTGGGTCATAAGGCCGTGGTGACTGGTTCGTGGAGCGAGTTGAGTCACCGTCAGTGCCTGTGTGACATGAGGTGATCGGCTCGTCGGCTCATGCGGCAGCTTTGGACAGCCTGGAATCCCCCCAATTGCTTTCTTCCGAAGAAGCCCGTAGCGCTAGCGAGGGAGAGTTGGCGTGCCGCAAGGCAAAAGTTTCCGCTGCACTGGACGATGGTATTTCCCGTATTCCCCGGGTTTTAAAAAGCCCGTAGCGCTAGCGAGGGAGAGTTGGCGTGCCGCAAGGCAAAAGTTTCCGCTGCACTGGACGATGGTATTTCCCGTATTCCCGTCGCTGGCGCTCAGGGCTTTTTAAGATTGGTATGCCTGGGCAGGGTCTCTGCTTGCAGAGTTGGCAAGGCCGTGTTGGAAAGAAGCTCTACTCATGCAATAGTGTCGGCTCGGCCGGTTGACCCGTTCCCAACCCCTCCGAGCGATCACTCTTCCAACAAAGGCTGCCATGAAAATTCACGAGTATCAGGCCAAGGAACTGCTCCGCGTCGCCGGAGTCCCTGTGCTGGCCGGCACCGTCGCCCGCACGCCAGCAGAGGCGGCAGCCGCATTCACGGCGCTCGGCACGCCTGTCTGTGCTGTCAAAGCGCAAATCCATGCTGGCGGTCGCGGCAAGGGACAGGTTATTGGATCGAGTCAGCGAGGCGTGGAACTCGCCAAGAGCGCCGACGATGCGCAGCGGATAACCAAGGGCCTCCTCGGCCAGACGCTTGTCACCATCCAAACCGGCCCCGAGGGGCAGGTGGTGCGGCAGGTGTTTGTGGAAAGCGGCTGTGCGATCGACCGCGAGCTCTACTGCGCCGTCTTGGTCGACCGCCGTGTAGGATCGCCCGTGTTGATTGCCAGCACAGCCGGTGGCATGGATATCGAAGAGGTCGCAGACAAGACGCCAGAACTCATTCTCTCAGAGCCATTCGATCCCGATCGCGGACTGGCCGCCTACCAAACTCGCGTGCTTTCCGCGAAGCTCGGCCTGCCGCCCAAAAGCTGGCGGGCCGCCGAACATTTTTTCAAATCGCTGACCAACGCGTTTGTATCGCTCGACGCATCACTGCTCGAGATCAACCCGCTGGTGCTCGACAAAGATGGTGGGCTCGTTGCGCTCGATGCCAAGATGACATTCGACGACAACTCGCTGTTTCGTCACAAGGATCTGATCGCTCTTTGCGACCTAGCGGAGGAGGATCCAGCGGAAACGCGAGCCGCTGCTGCGGGGCTTTCCTATGTGAAGCTCAACGGCACGATCGGCTGCCTCGTAAACGGAGCCGGCCTCGCCATGAGCACGATGGATCTGGTGAAATATCATGGCGGCGAGCCGGCTAATTTTCTCGATGTGGGCGGCGGGGCCGATGTAAAACAGGTGACCGAAGCGTTTCGGATCATCCTCTCCGACAAGCATGTCAAAGCGATTCTTGTCAATATTTTTGGCGGCATCATGCGCTGCACAACGATCGCGACGGCGCTGGTCGAAGCCTCAAAGTCGATTGGGTTTAGCGTGCCTCTGGTCGTGCGACTCGAGGGCACGGAAGTCGAGGAGGGTAAAAAAATCCTGGCCCACAGCGGCACTGCCATCATCACGGCCGACGGTCTGACGGACGCTGCCCAGAAAGTGGTTGCTGCGGCTAATGCTGTCTGATGTGCACTCACTTTTTCGCCTTTGAGAATCTTTCCCTGTTCAGCCTTCACGCTGTGACGCATTCCCGTTCTGGATCAAAAGTTTTTTACACCCCACGCGAGTAGACATTCTCCATGAGCATTCTCATCAACCGCGACACGCGGGTCATCTGTCAGGGCATCACCGGAAAAGTCGGTGAGTTTCATACCCGTGGATGCTTGGACTATGGCACGCGAATGGTGGGCGGCGTGACGCCCGGCAAGGGAGGCGAAAAGGTTGCCGATCTACCGGTTTTTGACACTGTGGCCGAGGCTGTGACTGCCACCGGCGCCAATGCCACAATGATCTTTGTGCCGCCGCCCTTTGCCGCCGATGCGATTCTGGAAGCCGTCAATGCCGGGATCGCCGTTGTGATCGCGATCACAGAAGGCATCCCTGTGCTCGACATGGCCCGCGTGCTACCGGTTGTACACGCCTCGAGAAGCCGGTTGATCGGGCCCAACTGTCCCGGCGTAATCACTCCTGGCGAGTGCAAGATCGGCATCATGCCCGGCTACATCCACGCACCGGGCCATGTCGGCGTGATGAGCCGCTCTGGCACGCTCACCTACGAAGCCGTCTGGCAGTTGACGCAACTCGGCCACGGCCAAAGCACCTGCGTGGGTCTGGGCGGCGATCCACTGGTGGGATCGAGTTTTATCGATCTTTTGAAACTCTTTGAGGCCGATCCCGACACACACGCGATCTTAATGATGGGAGAAATTGGAGGCAGTGCCGAGGAAGAGGCAGCGGCCTTTATCAAGGAGCATGTTTCCAAGCCCGTGGCGGCATTCATCGCCGGCCGCACAGCCCCCCCCGGCAAGCGGATGGGACATGCCGGCGCCATCATTTCCGGAGGCAAGGGCACGGCCGAGGCAAAACTCGCCGCCCTTCGCGATGCTGGCATTGAAATCGCAGAAAGCCCCGCCGATATGGGGACAGCCATGGCGCGGGCCATCAGCAAACACCACTTGTAGCCTAAAACACCCTTTGGGGCCTTACTCGGGTCTGGCGAACTTTTTGGCTGTGGTGGCGTACTAAGACCTAGCCTTTTAGAGTTTGGCTGGCAATAATAGATGCGGGCAAGCGGCGGGTCGAGAAAACCCATAAAACGGAATGATTTCACGATGGCAACTTCTTCGCAGAGGCGGCGTCACGCAAAACGGGCCTCTGGCCGAGCACTCTCGGGCTGTGAGCAGCTCGAGCCGCGACAACTGCTGACGGTTAACATTATCACGGCGATTGCGGATCAGACACTCGCGACCAACGCTCCTGCGCAGTCGATCTCGTTGGCGGGCCTCTTTGACAATCCTGATGTCACAGGGACTGTTGTCAGGTTCGCCACCAATTCAGCCGCTCCCAACGATAAGGTTTTTGTTGAGCTCTTTGACCAAGCCGGACCTGGTCGCACTCGCACGACTCCGCTGACGACAGCCAACTTTTTGGCCTATGCCAATGCCGGACGGTTTCAAAATACGATTCTCCACCGCACGGTGCCAGGATTTATTGTTCAAGCTGGCGGTTTTACCCAGCCGACTGCACCCAGCGGTCAACCTGGCGGTTCGCCGGCCACGATTGCCACTTATGCCCCGGTCCAAAATGAACCGGGAAACTCCAATATCCGTGGCACGATTGCCATGGCCAAAGTTGGTGGTGATCCCAACAGCGCCACCGATCAGTGGTTTTTCAATCTGGCCGACAATAGGACCAATCTCGACAGCCAGAATGGCGGCTTTACAGCATTTGGCCAAGTCCTTGGCACGGGCATGAGCGTTGTTGATTCGCTCGCTGCGATACCCTTTTATCGTGCCAGTGATTTTTACAATAACGGTGCACTCACCGATTTGCCGCTGCGAAATATGCCCAATCTAATTCCCAATCCGTTGGTGATCCAGCCCAGCCAGTTTGTCGCTTTCCCCACGATCGTGCCGGTTGAGGAACTCATCTACACCGCGACTACAAGCAGCTTGAGCCTCGTTGCAACGGCAATCGACGCCGACGGAAATCTTCGACTTACGCCCGTCGTGAACGCAGTCGGGACAGCCACCATCACCGTGCGAGCGGCATCTGTTTTTAACGCCGCAGACTTTGTCGAAGACTCTTTTACCGTCACGCTGCGTTCGACAACGGTGCCGAGTGCTCCGTCGATCGCATCGACGGTGGCAGCCAACGGCCAAGTCACTGTCGGATGGATTGCTCCGACAAACACTGGCGGAGCGGCGATCACCAACTACTTGGTCAAGTATTCGACCAACAACGGCCTCACATTCACAAACTTCGTGCATCCGGTTTCAGCGGCTCTCTCGTGGGTCGTCACGGGCCTCACCAATGGCACTCCCTATCGCTTTAAAGTGGTTGCCGTAAACAGCAGCGGGATCAGCCCGCCATCGGCGCTCTCGGCAGCAGTCACGCCAGTAACGATTCCGAGTGCACCGTCGATCGCATCGACGGTGGCAGCCAACGGCCAAGTCACTGTCGGATGGATTGCTCCGACAAACACTGGCGGAGCGGCGATCACCAACTACTTGGTCAAGTATTCGACCAACAACGGCCTCACATTCACAAACTTCGTGCATCCGGTTTCAGCGGCTCTCTCGTGGGTCGTCACGGGCCTCACCAATGGCACTCCCTATCGCTTTAAAGTGGTTGCCGTAAACAGCAGCGTAATCAGCCCGCCATCGGCGCTCTCAGCAGCAGTCACGCCAGTAACGATTCCGAGTGCTCCGTCGATCGCATCGACGGTGGCAGGCAACGGCCAAGTCACTGTCAGGTGGATGGCTCCGACAAACACTGGCGGAGCGGCGATCACCAACTACTTGGTCAAGTTTTCGACCAACAACGGCCTCACATTCACAAACTTCGTGCATCCGGTTTCAGCGGCTCTCTCATGGGTCGTCACGGGCCTCACCAATGGCACTCCCTATCGCTTTAAAGTGGTTGCCGTAAACAGCAGCGGAATCAGCCCGCCATCGGCGCTCTCCGCAGCAGTCACGCCAGTAGCGATTCCGAGTGCACCGTCGATCGCATCGACGGTGGCAGGCAATGGCCAAGTCACTGTCGGATGGATTGCTCCGACAAACGCTGGCGGATCGCCGATCACCAACTACTTGGTCAAGTTTTCGACCAACAACGGCCTCACATTCACAAACTTCGTGCATCCGGTTTCAGCGGCTCTCTCGTGGGTCGTCACGGGCCTCACCAATGGCACTCCCTATCGCTTTAAAGTGGTTGCCGTCAATAGTAGCGGGATCAGCCCGCCATCGGCGCTCTCTACTCCCGCAGCACCGGTCCTTGCCTTTACTCAGCCTCAAGGCCTGTATGCCACCGGCCCCGCAACCACTGCCTCCGTCGCCGTAGCCACACTGCCGACAACCTACTTCAATGTCCTGACTGGCGAACTGCAATTCGACCCCGTAGGCCGAGACGTCACCAGTTTGATTCTGCACACATCTGCAAACTTTTTTAGCTACGGCCAAGGCCATGGTGTTGGTGCCACATCGTCCAATACAGTTCAGCGAACGTTTCCCTTAGGAGGGTACTCATTTGCTCCAACGACAACAGCAACCATGCTGGGGGCAGCAATATTTACCCTCACGGCCGGCTCCTCGGGGTCGTCTGCGAGCACAAACGGTTTTTGGAATAAGGCTTGGAGCTTTGGAACGGGTGCCAATGCCAGCGGACCCGCCGCGACTTACACCCCAGCCCAAGCGGCTGCCCTTTTTACGCCGACGACCAGCAGTTCTATTGATGTGGGTTTTGGCACCGATATTGATCAATTCTCGTATACGGTCAATGGTGTCATCGGTGTCCAGTTTGGTCGGGTTATCGCCTTTACGCCCTCTTGACCCGCTGAAAAGTCTGCGATGGATATAATTCCGGTCGTATGGATGTCAGCCTTTTTATCCCCTGATTTGTCGATCAGATGAGCCCGCAAGTTGGCCTGGCTGTGGCTCGCGTGCTCGAGCGACTCGGGCACACCTGCGAATTTCGTTCTGGCCAAACCTGTTGTGGTCAGCCCAGCTTTAACGCCGGCTACTGGGACGAGGCTGTGCGGTTGCAATCCGCGCGGTCTCGGTCTTGGCTGGAGCGGAAGCCGTCGTTGGGCCGAGCGGTTCCTGCGTGGCAATGATGCGGGTCTTTTATCCGCAGTTGCTCAAAGATACCCCTCATGAAACGGCGGCCCTCGATCTGACCTCGCGGACATTTGAGTTCAGTGAGTTTCTCGTCAAACAATTAGGCGTGACAGATGTTGGTGCGCGGTTTCCATACCGCGTCACCTACCACGACGGTTGCCACGGCTTGCGGGAACTGCGAGTCAAAGACGAGCCACGGCAATTACTCGAGGCCGTGCGAGATATCAAACTCATCGAGTGCGACGAACCGGAGAGCTGCTGCGGCTTTGGCGGTCTTTTCCGCGTGAAGTTTCCCATGTTTTCGACTGCCATGGCGGAGGTGAAGGGCGGTTCACTGGCCCGTACAGATTGCGACTACATCGTTTCGAGCGATCCCACCTGCCAACTCCAACTCGATGGCTGGCTCTCTCGCAACGGTAAAAAGCCTCGCACGATTCACCTCGCTGAAGTGCTGGCGGGAGTTGACGCATGATTATCAAAGAGCCAACAACATCGACGAACGCTCCACCAATGGTTCACAAGGCAAAGTCGCCGCACCTAGCCAAGAAAAAGTTTCTCCACGATGCGACCGAGCATGTTCGCGATACAGGCCACCGGACGTTTGTGCAGAAGGCCCTTGGCGGCTACTACAAAAACCGTAACACGCAGAAGTCGCGGTTTCGCGACTGGGAATCGGCCCGCGATGCAGAGGAGGCTCGCACCATCATTTTGCAACTCGTGCACAACGCCAAGGCAAAAGCGATCATCCAAAGCAAATGCATGACCAGCGAGGAAATCCACTTGAATGCCGCCCTTGAAAAAGATGGCTACGGCGTGGTGGAAAGTGACCTCGGAGAATTTATTCAGCAGTTGCGTGCGAGCCTCCCTATTATTTCGTCTTTCCCTGCATGCATGTCCGTCGCGAGGAGAGTTAGCGATCTGTTTGGGAACTTTCTCGGCACGGCGCCCACCAATAGTCCGGAAGAACTATTGATGATCGCCCGGCGGCACATGCGGCAACTCTATGTTGATGCTGATGTGGGGATCACCGGTGCTAATTTTTTGGTGGCCGAAACCGGGCAGATCTCGATCACCGAAAACGAGGGCAACGCACGGCTCACTGCCGCGCTGCCACGCGTCCACCTTTCAATTTCTGGAATTGAAAAAGTGATCGAGCACTTGGATGATCTGGCTGTTCTCCTGCCTATGCTGGCCACCGCCGGCGCGGGCCAGCAGATGACTTGCTACAACACGCTCTACGCCGGCCCGCGACGCGAGGGCGAATGCGATGGCCCAGAAGAGATGCACCTTGTTCTGCTCGACAACTCGCGAACAACGATTTTGGCCGATCCTAAGCAGCGTGACAGTTTGCACTGCATCCGCTGCGGTGCGTGCTTGAATGTCTCTCCCATCTTTAAGAATGTCGGCGGCTTTACGTACGGCACGACCTATCAGGGGCCAATCGGTTCGGTGATCACGCCCCATTTGCGCGGACTTGCCGACTGGAACCATCTCTCTGGGGCCAGTTCTCTTTGCGGAGCCTGCACCGACGCCTGCCCTGTGCGGATCGACATCCACCACCATCTCCTCCGCAACCGCCGCAACGCCGCACAAACAGCGCCGAGTCGTTTGGAAAAACTCGGCCACCGATTGTTTGTGATTGTGGCCTCGCGTCCCTGGCTGTTTGCCTTGGGCGGCTGGTTGTTTCGACGCACCCTTGAGATTTTAAAAGTGGTGCGGCCGCCGCTGTTACGTGACTGGCTGGCAACACGCGATTTACCGCCGGCCCCCCGACAGAGCTTTCGAGCCGAGTGGGCGAAGCTTCTGCAAACCAACAGGCTCGCGACACAATCATGGCTCGGGTCTGCGAAGCCCTACGATTGCCCGCCCCGATGCCACACATGAAGTCGCATGCCTTGGAACTTTCTGTCGGCCTTAATGCCGATGGCAAGAGTTCTGGGCTGACAATTTTGCCACTGGAGGCGGCCACCCCTTGGCTTCCCGATGGCGGCGACACGCCGGAGGAGCGATTGGCTTTGTTGATCGACAATCTGGAAAAATTGCGTGCGAGTGTCCATCAGGTGCCAAGCGTGACCGTTGCTGCCGAAATCATTTTCACGCTGGCCCGCGAACGAGACTGGAAGCGGGTTGCCTACCACGGCCACGCTCTCGTCGAGCAACTGCTCGCCGGCGTGCCATGTGCCACCTATCGCGTCGACGGCGGGGTTGGAACGGACGGTTTCGATAAAGCCGTCCTCGAATCGTGCGCCGCAGGCATCACGGCCTGCGAGGCCATCGTGTCGCAGACCGGCTCGATCCTTGTCTCGAGCAGCACTTGCGGCGGACAATCACTGTCGATCCTGCCGCACGTGCACATCGTGGTTGCCACACACGCTCAGGTCGTGGCCACGCTCGGCGATGCCTTGCATGAAGCGCAGGCCCGGCATGCTGGCCGGATGCCCAGCATGCTCTCTTTTATCACCGGTCCAAGTCGCACCTGGGACATCGAGCGAATTCTCGTCCTCGGTGCGCACGGCCCAAAGGAGTTGATTGTCATTCTGCTGCCAGACGCTGGGCTGTGAGCTCGCTCGCCACCGTCACGAGCGACACATACCAACTGTCCACACCATTTTTGCCATTTTCAAAGCATATTGCTGTTCTTTCTGGCCCTGCGGCCGTCACTATCCGCTGCCGCTGCGTAGAATAAGGTGACAAGACGGCTCGGTTACGAACCGTTTTTTTCTGGCTTCTTGCACGATTTGCTTTGACGGCTGCAAGGTTGGTTTAAGCGGGTGCTCTGTTCTCAAGCAAAGCCCTGCTGAACAGCTGCATTACAGGGGTTTGGATCGCATGTTTGCGATAGTGGCACGCACGAGTTTGACCAACCGCATGGCGACATGTGGCCGGTTTGCTGTGCGCGTGACCCACGCGCTTCTGTTTTTCGCCGCCACGGTCGTGTCGCCGGGCGTCTGCGACGCCTGCGTGAAGGGTTGCTACGCCGACGCGTGTTGCGCCGGTGGCAATTTCCGGATCGCAGACGTCGCTCCGTCCGCAGCGGTCCACTGCTGCAGCGCTTTGCATGGGGCTCACGCCTCGTCTGTTCTGGATGCTGCTGCGTAGCTGATTGCTGCGAAAAGAGTGAGTGCGGCGGCGACTGCTGCACGCTCTAGCTTCGAGTCGTTCTCTTTTTGAGAATGCAGCTTGTGTTTTTAGTCAGACTTCCCTGCGGGGTAGTCCAACCTCTCGAAGCAATCCTGATGCACATTCTGGGAATTGTATCTGGCGGAGCAGTCAACGGCGCTACGGTGCATGTGGTGCTCCTGTATCGAGGCTTAATCGCAAACGGCCACCGGGTCAGTTTGCTCTGTCGTCCAAACACATGGGCGGCCCGACGACTCGCCGCTGAAGGCGTTGCGATCATCGAGTCGGATCTATCGCTTCAGCCAATGGCAGAGGCCCGACGCATTGCTGGCTTGGCCCGTTTGCAGGAAGTTGATGCGATCCACTCCCACATGAGCCGATCGCATAATTTTTCGCTGCTGTTGCGCTGGCACAGCAGCATTGCGTGGGTTGCCACAGCGCATACCCACACCTGGCATTTTCATTGGCTGCTGGCCGATCGTGTCATCGCTGTCTCCAATTCAGTTCGGCGTTTCTTAATGAACTATGCACTGGTTCATCCCAAACGAATTGATACCGTTCATAATTCAATCGACTGGAATCGATTTGGAGAGGCCTTGTCGGGCCAGTGAGAAAGCCTGCGGGCATCGCTCGGAGCAAATCCATCAACTCGACTTTTTCATTGCCGATATGTCGCCCCGCAAGGGTCAGCGACAATTCGTGCAATCGCTGCCGCAGATCCTGACCGCTGCGCCGGATGTGCGCTTGGCCCTGATTGGATACGACGACATTCATCCAACCTATGTGGCAGCAACGAAGGCTGATGCGCAGCGACTCGGTGTGGAATCTCATATCTGCTGGACAGGTTTTCGTGAGGATATTCCCGCGCTGCTAGCGGCCCTCGATCTCCTTGTTCTCCCCTCTTTCTGCGAACCATTCGGCATGGTCCTCGTCGAAGCAATGGCCTGCGGTGTGCCGGTGGTTGCCACGGCAGCCGGTGGGGTCAGAGAAATTGTCACCGATGGCGTGACAGGAACGCTTGCCACATCGTGGCGTCCTCACGACTTAAGTCGGGCTGTGATCGCGGCCCTCGGTGATTCGGATAGATGCCGTCGCATGGCTGAGGAAGCGGGCATCATGGTCCGCGATCGCTTTCATACGGCCCGACAAATTGCCGCCACCGAAGCGATTCTGGCGAGTGCCGTGGGAGAAAACTTCTCCGCAGGCAGCTTTCCTGCCAAGCCAGGCCAGCGCCAAAAGCCCTAGCATGAGGCGATCGCTTCAGCGACATAATCAGCACAACTGCGTCAGATGAATCTTTTTCACGTCAAGTGAGTTTACCGATTGGAAAAGATCGATCTTCTGAGCAGAGTTTGCCGTCGGCGCAAACTCTGCAGGTCACGGAACGACACCGGACGTTATTCCGTCATTTTTTTTCTTTTTCCTTCTGGAGGTTTCTGTGAAGAAGCGATTGACTTTTGGCTTCCTGCCATGGGTTGCTGCTGCTGCCATTTGTACTGGCAGCGGGGCCGCTCGCAGCGAAGAGGCTCTAACGAGTGTTTCCACTGACGGATCGGTACTGGTCAGCTCTGCTGATGCAGTCGATGCCGCAGTGGCTGAGGAAGCAGTGGTTGCCCAGGCAGATGCCACCAGCGACCCCTGCATGCGGATGGTTCAGCGGTATCGCTGGGTCACCGAGATGCGAGATGTGAAAGTAACGGCGTTTTCCAAGGAGGAGCGGACTCGCGACTACACAGTCACCAAACGGGTTCCTCGGATCGAAGAGCGAACTCGTAATTACACTGTGATGGTGCCGGAAAGTCGTTCCAAGACGGTCGACTACACCGTCAAGACAATGGTGCCGGAAACAAAGACGCAGGACTATTCAGTGCGCGTTCCCTACACGGAAAGCATCGAGAAATCCTACACCGTCTGCGTGCCTGTTCAGGAAAACAAAAGCAGAAGCTGGATGGTGAAGGTGCCTTATACCGAGTGCGTCGAACAGCCGTATACGGTAATGGTTCCAGTCAAGGAAGAGCGGACGAGCACCTACAAGGTGAGCGTGCCCTACACCGAGGAGCGAACGGCCACCTACAAAGTGAATGTGCCCTACACAGAGCAGGTTGAGCAGTCCTACAAGGTTCGCGTGCCCTACACCGAGCAAATGACAGGCTCGCGTACGGTGTCCAAGCGGGTCGCTGTCAAAGGTACGACGAGCGTGACCATTCGCGGCGGCCACTGGGAGACGAAAGCCAAGGAAATTTCCGCCAATGGCAAATACGATGCGGACGGCAATCCTTGCTGTCCGAAGGTGGTCTGCTGCCGCTGCTGGGTGCCGACTTGTGAAACCAAAGAGGTCGAGACAACGACATGGAAATGCGAGACAAAGCAGGTGCCCTTCACCTACTGCGTCAAGAAGTGCCGCGTCGAAGATCGCACTCGCACAGTCTGCGTGAAGAAGTCGCGTTGCGAGGAACGAACCCGCTCCTACACGGTGAAGTTGTCTCGCTGCGAAGAGCGAACCCGCAACTACTGCGTGACGAAAATGGTTGCGGAATCCCGCACTCGCACAGTCAAGGTGCAGAAGTGCCGTGAGGAAAGTCGTTCGGCTACCTACTGCGTCACGAAGATGGTTCCCCAGACCCGCACCCGTACGGTCTGCTTGAACAAGTGCCGCACCGAGACTCGCACTCGCGAGTACACGGTGAACAAGTGCGTGTTGGAGCAGAAGTCGAAGCAGGTCTGCTACACGGTGATGGTGCCACAGAGCCGCACCTGCACCTACAAGGTGACTCTCTGCGACAAGGTCTGTGAGACAAAAACACAGACCTACTGTGTCTGCGTGCCCCACACGGTCACCAAGCAGGTTCCCGTGAAGGTTTGCCGCAAGGTTTGCGAGAAAGTTCAAGTCAACGACGGCTGCTGTGGCAGCAAAAGTTGTGCTGGCTAACTTCGAGTGAACTCTCGTAGAGCGTGTCAAATAAGTCGACAAAGCGGGTCGGACGGGTCAACCGTCCGACCCGCTCGCTTTTAAAACGGCGAGAGCCACGCTCTTGAGGTAAGCTCTAGGAGGGATTTTCTAGGATTTCCGATATTTCGTGGGTACTACGTGGCTGTCGCCGTTTTTTTCTCTCGACGCGTGTGGAGTTTGCTGGTCGTTTTGACGGCAGGCATCGGTGGCGCTTGTGAAGCTGCCGATCAGGTGGCGAGCACTGCTATCGTGCTCTCGCCGCAGGCCCGCAGCAACCTCGGCTTAACGGTCAAGAAGCTGACGCCCACGACTTACTGGAAGGTGATCGAATTGCCAGGGGTGGTCGTGGATCGACCGGGCGTCAGCGATCGCGGCGTGACCGCGCCGATTGCCGGGACAATTGTCGCAGTCCATGCCTTCCCCGGCACAACGGTCGCACCACTCGCACCGCTGTTTACGATCCGTCTGGTGAGCGACTCAGTTCACAAATCGCAACTCGAACTTTTCAAAGCCACTCGTGAAATTCAGATTGCCGAGCGACAGCGGAAACGACTGGAAGAACTCGCGCAATCAGGGGCTCTCGCTCAGGCACGCATCTTCGACATTGAAAATCAGCTCGACAGAATGCAGGCTACCGTCGAAGCCTACCGGCAGGATCTCATGGCACGAGGCTTATCGATCGAGAGCATCGATGCCGCCGCCGCTGGACAGTTTGTCACAGAAATCATCGTGCGATCGCCAGCCGAGGCCGTCTTAGCAGCAACGCCAGTCGCAACCGACGCGGCCTTGCCGACAGCCCATACAGACAAAAAAGCATTTACTTTTGAAGTGCATTCGCTCGATGTGGAACTTGGCCAGCATGTTGAGGCCGGCACAGTGCTGATGCATCTGGCCGATCACCGCTGCCTTGTCGTGGAAGGCCGTGGCTTCAAGGACGACCTGCCGCTGGTGCAAAATGCCGCCCGTCAGGCACTCGGAATAGAACTCGACGCCGACGAACCAGAAGGCGCCAACTGGCCTGCGTTCCATGAAAAACTTCCCATCGACCACATTTCCAACACAGTCGACCCAGTCACCCGCACATTTGCTTTTTTTATCAATCTTGAAAACCAGTGGCAGACATACCGTCAGGCCAGTGGTCTCAAGACCGACGACATCAATGCGACAACAAACAAAACGACCCCTAGCGATGCTGCAGAAGATCCCGGTAGCTCAGCAGACACTCGCGTGCTCTGGAGGTTTCGTCCCGGCAGTCGCGTGCGATTGCGAGTGGCTGCCCAACGATTGGACAATGTTTTTGTTGTACCGCGCGAGGCTGTTTTCTTTGAGGGGCCTCGGGCGTTTGTCTTTCGGCAAACAAGTGCATTTGTCTATCGCAATGCCGCTGCAATCTTTGAGCGAATCGAGGTGCGTGTGCTCCACGAAGACCGGCTCAATCTCGTGTTAGCTCACGACGAGTCACTGACTCTAGGAGGCCCTGTAGCTCAATCCGGAGCGGCATCACTGGAACGCATTCGTAAATCAGATCATAGTCAGGGCGTCTCTGCCGGCACCCATGTCCATGCCGATGGCACTCTACATGAAGCACATAAATAAACAGCCGCACTTGCGCACCCTACGGTTTTGCAAAGAGCGACGACTCCGCGTGCATTCCGCTGGCTCTTGTGGGGATCGTTCATGATCGACAGCGTCATCCTTTTTTCCCTGAAAAACCGTGGCTTTGTTGTTGTCACCGCACTGATGGTGCTGTTCTATGGATCTTACCTCGCGACCACGCTGCCAATCGATCTCTTTCCCGATCTCGACAGACCGCGCGTGGTCGTGATTACAGAATGCCCAGGACTGGCAACTCAGGAAGCCGAGACGCTCGTCACGCAGCCGCTCGAAATTGCACTCCTTGGAGCAGGTGGTGTGCTCGATGTGCGTAGCCAAACAACGGCTGGTCTGTCGGTTGCCTATGTCGATTTTTCCTGGTCGACCGATATTCGAGACGCCCGACAAACCGTGCAGGAACGACTTGCCACTCTCTCTGGCACGCTGCCGGAAAACATTCGTCCGCAGATGACGCCTACCTCATCGATCATGGGACAAATCGTGATCGCTGGCATCTATCGTCAAACGGCCATCCAACCAGATGAAGATCTTTCCCCAGAGATCGACCTTGCTCACACGTTCTCGGCTAGCCAGGCAGCAGGCCACAACAAGAATCGAATGCTACGCGAACAGATGGATCTACGCTCGATTGCAGACTGGGTCATTCGACCCCGCCTGCGGAAAATTCCCGGGGTTGCCGAGGTTTTCGTGCAGGGGGGTGAACGCAAGCAGTATCAGATTCTGGTCGACCCAACGGCCTTGCTTGAATACGATGTGTCGCTTGAGCAGGTGGAACGGGCGCTGACCCAAAGCAATATCAACACCAGCGGTGGCTTTGCCATTCAGGGGGAAAGCGAGCGGCCCATTCGCATCCTCGGCAGACTTGGGCCCGACGCGCCACGGGTCATCGATGAATTACGACGAGTGCCTGTCAAGGCGAGCGAGGTGCGACCAGTGCTCTTGGAGCAATTGGCCACCGTTGTCGAAGGGCCACAAGCCAAGCGCGGCGACGGCGCCATCAACGGCGTGCCTGGCGTTGTCTTCACAATCGCCAAGCAACCGCACTTCGACACGCGAGCTTTGACTGCCCAGATTGAACAGGCACTGGATGAGGTGCAGGCCTCGCTGCCGGCAGGAATCGTGATCAGCCCTCGCCTGTTTTGCCTGCGCAGTTTTATCGACCGCAGTATCCACAATGTCATAGAGTCGCTGGCCATCGGCGCCGGACTGGTCATCGTCGTCCTTTTTTTGTTTCTCTTGAATCTGCGCACCACATGTATCACACTTTTGGCCATTCCCTTTTCGCTGGTCATCACCGTGATTGTTTTTCGGTTTTACGGCCTCCTCTCCGGCACTGCCCTGTCCATCAATGTGATGACGCTTGGCGGCATTGCTGTGGCCATGGGGGAGTTGGTCGACGATGCAATCGTCGACGTCGAAAATATTTTTCGCCGGTTGGCTGAAAATAATCAGGCCACAGCACCACGCCCCGCGCTTGAGGTGATCTACGACGCGAGTCGCGAGATCAGAAGTGCTATCGTTTTCGGAACGGCTGTTGTTGTGCTCGTGTTTCTGCCGCTGTTTGCCCTGTCGGGCCTCGAGGGCCGGCTCTTTGCGCCGCTGGGCATTGCCTACATTGTTTCGATTCTTGCCTCGCTTTTTATCTCGCTCACGCTCACGCCTGTGCTAGCGTCGTTTCTACTGCCGCAGTCGGGCGCCACTCATCGCGTTGGTGATGCCCCGCTGCTGGGCTTACTCAAGTGGTTTATGTCGCCACTGATCCGCCTAAGCATGGCAGTCCCAGGCTGGCTTTTGCTTCTCAGTTGGGGACTCGTGGGGTGGGCCGGGTGGGAGGTGTTGCATCTGGGCAGAAATTTTTTACCGCAGTTTGACGAGGGAAGCGTTCAAATCAATGTCTCACTTCCCCCTGGATCGTCGCTGGATGCTTCCAATACAATCGCTCGAGCGATTGACGCGAGACTCTTGTCGATGCAGCAATCCGAATCGCGGCCAGCAGGGGAAGTGATCTCATTTGTGAGACGCACAGGGCGGGCAGAACTCGACGAAAATGCCATGCCCGTCAGTTCCAGCGAATACATCCTCGCCATCAACCCCGCTAGCACCCGCAGTCGCGATGAAGTGCTGGCTGAATTATTGACCACACTGCAACAGGAAGTTCCGGGTGTCGACATCGAGGTTGAGCAGCCGCTGGCCCACATGATCAGCCACATGGTCAGCGGTGTGTACGCTCAGATTGCGATCAAAGTGTATGGTGACGATCTCGATTTGTTGCTGTCGATCGCCGACCGCATCAAGGCAACGCTCTTGAGTGTGCCCGGGCTGACTCCGCCTGTGATTGAACCTATTCGGCAGGCAGAAGAACTGCACATTCGGCTCAAACCCGACGAACTGGCCCGCTACGGCTTGACGCGGCAGGCCGTGGCCGATGTGATGCAGACGGCCTTGCAGGGACGCGTGGTATCCCAGGTGCTCGAAGGAGAGCGGCGGTTTGATCTGCTTGTGCGACTGGAAGATCGGGCCCGCAATGATTTTTCAAATCTTGGGCGGCTGCGGATCGACTTGCCGGGAAAGCGTCCGGAGTTTGCCGGCCAAGTCGAGCTGGGAAAACTGGCTGAGATCGGCACAGGCGTGGGACCGAGTTCTGTGAATCGGGAAAACTCACGGCGACGGATTGTAATCCGTTGCAACACACAGGGCCGGGATTTGGCCGGCGCCGTCGCCGATATTCGCCGCGCTGTGACTGCAATCGGCCCGCTGCCAGCAGGCTACTTCCTTGAATACGGCGGCCAGTTTGAAAGTCAACAGCGAGCCACAACACTCATCGCTGCACTGGCCGCTGTGAGCGTAGTGGGAATGTATCTGGTGCTCTTAACGCTTTTCCCATCGCACGCCATCGTGCTGCAGATCCTCAATGCGTTGCCGACCGCATTCGTCGGCGGCGTGGCGGCGCTTGTGCTGACGGGTCAAACGCTGACCGTCGCTAGTTTGGTCGGATTTATCTCTCTTGGCGGGATTGCGGTTCGTAACGGCATCTTGCTCGTCACTCACTATATGCATCTGATGCGACAGGAGGGCGTGCCGTTTTCTCGTGAGATGGTCTTGCGAGGCAGCCTGGAGCGTCTGGCACCTGTGCTCATGACAGCCCTCACGGCCGGCATTGCTCTGGTGCCCCTGGTTGTCGACGGCCACAAGCCAGGGCGAGAGATTCTCTATCCGGTTGCAACGGTGATTCTAGGCGGGCTTATCACATCGACCTTCTGCGAATTCCTGCTCCATCCAGGCCTCTTCTGGAGGTACAGCAGCCGTGCCATCGCAACGAGCATGAGCAGCGGCCAGAGCATCGATCCCGGAGCCAGAGATTGAATCCTCTCTTCTATCGACTGCGGCATTTCTTTAGTCTGTTGTTCAAGACGCATACGACAATCGAGAGGCAGCACTCTGATGATTCTTTTGGCGACCATTTTTTCAGCACTGAGCCAACCAGCGATGATCCTAGCGCTACTGCTTGTAGTCGCAATCGTGCCGCAGGTTCTTCTGACGGCTTGGTTTATCCAGATGATGCGGTTGTGGGTGCAGCAGCATCAATCTCAATCGGCTCGTGTTCATGCTCAGACCCTCACGATCGAGACGGTACCGGCGGAAGTGGTGCTCTGTCTGCGGGGCTGTGATTCGACGCTCCAGCAGGTGTTTGCAACGCTTGCCAGACAGACTCAAGGCAACTGGCGGTTGCGGATTATCGTCGATTCGCAGACCGACCCTGCCTGGAATGCCGCCCACGCTGCCGTCGCTGCGATTTCAATCCCGCAGACATCTTCCCCTGCACCATCGTGGCGGGATGTGCTCATTGAACCACTTGCTCTACGGCCCACAACTGGCTCGCTCAAATGCGCTTCCCTGCGTCAGGCCTTACAGACCCTCGCTCCCCAGACAGAAATCATTGCTCTCATCGATGCCGACTGCGTGGTCCACGACGACTGGCTAGAGACACTCGTCAAAGAATGCCTGCAACCAGGCGTGGGTGCTGTATCGGGCAACCGCTGGTACGACCCAGGGCACGACTCCGTTGCTGGCACGGTGCGAGCCATCTGGAATGCTGCCGCAATCGTGCAGATGACCGCGTTTGGCATTCCTTGGGGCGGATCATTGGCGGTGCGCCGCGAAGCGATCGAGGCTTGCGGCTGGGTCGATCTGATTCAAACCACGCTCTGCGAAGACACCGCTCTGGCCGCACCACTGGCAAAGTCTGGTTGGAAATACCACTTTATTCCCTCGCTGATTGCCGTCGACACCACCGATGACATCACACTCATCCCGCTCACCCGCTGGATCGCCCGGCAACTGCTCACCGCACGGCTTCATCACCCGCTTTGGCCTTTGGTGGCTATCCATGGAATAAGCACGTCTCTGTCGCTTCTCTCGGCTGTCGTTTTCTGTTTGATCGCAGCGATTTTTTCTGGTTGGTCGGCATTTGGATTGGTCGCCGGATCGCTGGGCGCCTATCAAGTGGTAAGCCTTTTGTTGGTATGGGCGATTGAACGATCAACCGCCCAAGCCGTTGCCTTAGCTGGCAAACAGATTCGAGCACCCACGGTTTGGCGGTGGCTCAGATGGGCTCTTGCACTCCCTTTCACGCAGGCTGTCTACGCGACGGCAATCATTTCAGCGATGACAACTCGCTCCGTTGAGTGGCGAGGGGTCACCTACCGGATCAGACAATCAGCCTCCTCTTTTATCGTTGGAATCGACCCCTAGGGGTCCTGCAGTTGGCGCAACTCAGTCGTTTTTTTAAGCTAGTAGCGATTGTCTCTTCTTCCTTCCATATGCACGCTCTATGACCACCTACAACTTGACCCATCTGCGACAACTTGAAGCTGAGAGCATCCATATTATCCGTGAGGTTGCGGCTGAGTTTGAAAAACCGGTGATGCTCTATTCGATTGGTAAAGACTCTGCCTGCATGTTACGTCTGGCCGAAAAGGCATTTTTCCCTGCCAAGCCTCCCTTTCCGCTCCTGCATATCGATACGACATGGAAGTTTCGCGAGATGTATGACTTGCGCGATAACTATGTTGCCAAGCAACTGGGCCTACAGTTGCTTGTGCATGTCAATCAGGACGGACTGTCCCGCGGCATCGGGCCGATCACACACGGCAGCAAGGTGCACACCGATGTCATGAAAACACAGAGTCTGAAGCAGGCGCTCAATCTCTACAAGTTTGACGCGGCCTTTGGTGGAGCCCGCCGGGACGAGGAAAAATCCCGGGCTAAAGAACGCGTCTTTTCATTCCGCGATGAATTCCACCGCTGGGACCCAAAAAATCAGCGCCCGGAACTCTGGAACCTCTACAACACAAAAGTGAGGAAGGGGGAGAGTATCCGCGTGTTTCCAATTTCTAACTGGACAGAACTGGATGTCTGGCAATACATCCACTTAGAAAAGATTCCGATTGTGCCTCTCTATTTTGCCAAGCAGCGTCCGATTGTCTGGCGCGACGGCGCGATGATCATGGTGGATGACGATCGACTCCCGCTTCATCTGGGCGAAAAGCCCGAAATGCGCAGCGTGCGGTTTCGCACGCTTGGCTGCTACCCGCTTTCGGGCGCTGTTGATTCCAATGCCACAACGCTGCCAGAAATTATTCAGGAGATGCTGTTGGCGACGCTCTCAGAACGACAAGGGCGGCTGATCGATTCCGATGAAGCGGGCAGCATGGAAAAGAAAAAGAAAGAGGGATACTTTTAGGCCCAACAGGCAAACAGAAAAAATGCGACAGGACTACACAAACGGGCTTTTGGCATGAGTCAATTCGCAGTGGTCTTGTGATCCGCAACACTCTGCTTGGCACGAATCCTACTCAACAAATAATTATGAGCCATCAATCACCTCTCATCGCCAGCGACATCGACGCCTACCTTGCCCAGCACGAGCGCAAGGAAATTCTCCGCTTCATCACCTGCGGCAGCGTTGATGATGGTAAAAGCACGCTCATCGGTCGGCTTTTTTATGAGTCGAAGACGATGTACGAGGATCAACTTGCCGCACTCCGCCAAGACACAATCCGCTACGGCACGACCGGAGGCGAACTCGATCTCGCCCTTTTCACAGATGGTCTCGAAGACGAGCGGCAACAGGGCATTACGATCGATGTGGCCTACCGTTATTTCTCCACTGACAAGCGCAAGTTCATCATCGCTGACACTCCCGGCCACGAGCAGTACACCCGTAACATGGCAACGGGTGCTTCGACGGCCGATCTGGCAATTATTTTAGTGGACGCCCGACACGGCGTGATGACGCAAACCAAGCGGCACTCGTTCATCGTCTCACTGCTGGGCATCAAGCACATTATTGTGGCTATCAACAAGATGGATCTTGTTGACTACAGCCAGGAGGTTTTCGAGCGTATTCAAAACGACTATGCCGCTTTTGCCTCGCGTCTTGATCTTCCCGATGTCCACTTCATGCCCATGTCGGCGCTGAAGGGTGATAATGTTGTCGTAGCGAGTCCTGTGATGCCGTGGTATCAGGGCCTGCCACTTTTACCGCTGCTCGACTCCGTCTACATCGGCTCCGATCGCAATCTTGAAGACTTTCGGTTTCCTGTCCAGTTGGTGCTGCGACCCAATCTGGATTTCCGTGGCTTTGTCGGCATGATCGCCTCAGGGATCATACGCACTGGTGACGAAGTGATGTCGCTGCCCTCACGAAAAAAGAGCCGCGTAAAGTCGATCGTGACATTTGATGGCGAATTGGTCGAGGCCTTTGTGCCACAGTCAGTCGTGCTCACGCTTGAAGATGAGATCGACTCCAGTCGCGGTGACATGCTTGTACGTCCAGGAAACCAACCAAAAGTCGGCCACAAGTTTGAGGCGACGGTAGTCTGGATGAGCGACGATCCGCTTGTGCCTGGTCAACAGTATCTCTTCAAACAAACGAGCAAATTGATCAGCGGCACAGTCAGCACGTTGCGGTATCGAGTCGATGTCAACTCGCTCCACAGGGAAGACTCGCCAACCCTCGCACTCAACGAAATCGGGCGCTGTGCGATCACGCTTTCGGGGCCGATTGCCTTCGATGCTTACCGCCGCAATCGCTCAACTGGTGCCTTTATTATGATCGATCGCCTCACCAACAGCACCGTTGGGGCAGGTATGATCCTTGACCGCGAGGCAGATAACGGCGAGCAGGACCTGTGGGGCGACACGGCAACCGACAGCCATCTGCATGGCGAACAGAGCACCGTAACAGCGGCCCAACGAGAGGCGAGATTTGGGCAAAGGCCCGCCATGCTCTTGCTGACGGGCCTCACCGGTGCGGGCAAGACGACGATTGCCTTAGCTCTGGAGCGTAAACTTTTTGACATGGGCCGAGCGGTGGTTGTTCTCGATGGCCAAAATATGCGTCAGGGCATCAGCAAAGACTTGGGCTTTAGCCATCGGGAACGCAGCGAGAATCTCCGTCGTAGTGTCGAGGTGGCAAGACTTTTCAACGACGCAGGTGTGCTTTGCATTGGGGCGTTTGTGGCCCCCGATGAAGAGGTGCGACAAAAGGCAGCCGAGCGAGTGGGACCGGAACGCTTTCTGGTCGCTTATCTTTCGGCGCCGATTGATGTCTGCCGCTCGCGGGCAGTCGAGGACCATTACGCTCTGGCCGACAGCGGTGAGTTCCCAAACTTTCCGGGAGTGTCGGCAACCTATGATCCGCCCAGTGCTCCTGATCTGATCCTACCCACACATCAGTGGTCTGTCGGTCGCTGCGTGGATGCACTGGTGAACTTGCTTGAGCAGCGCGGCTTTATTGAACCCTGAAAACGGTGCTCATGGATTGATCGGCTATGCACTCAATCATTGGCATCCTGACTGTTTCAGATCGGGCCAGTCGCGGCGACTATGTTGATGAGGGAGGGCCAGCGATCCGCGACTATCTGACTGAGGTGCTCGCATCGCCATGGCTGTCGCAAGAGATGATTGTGCCTGACGACACCGCCGCGATTGCCGCAGCTCTCCAGGCACTCGCTGCTTTGGGATGCTGTCTGATCGTGACAACCGGTGGCACCGGCCCTGCTCCTCGCGATGTCACACCCGAGGCCACCGAACAGGTTTGCCAGAAAATACTGCCTGGATTCGGCGAGTTGATGCGATCGGTGTCGCTTCAATATGTGCCGACTGCGATCCTCTCGCGGCAGACAGCAGGAATCTGTGGGAGCACGCTGATCGTCAACCTGCCGGGACGGCCCAAAAGCATTTGCGAATGTCTCAACGCTGTTTTTCCAGCAATCCCCTACTGCATTGATCTGATTCACACGGGTCAGCAAAACCCGCCGCGACTAGAAACAAAACCCGAGCGACTCGTGGCATTTAGGCCAAAGGAAAAACCCACCCAAAGCGACTCCTAATCGCAGAGTCAAAAACCAACAGCAACCCTCCAACCATGCGTGAGGAGCCGGTGATCGCCAGAAGCTCGACGTGCGTAGGCATATCCTTGCCTCGCAAAGGAGACTTCTGCCAGAACCAGCGGCAACCCTCCAACCATGCGTGAGGAGCCGGTGATCGCCAGAAGCTCGACGTGCGTAGGCATATCCTTGCCTCGCAAAGGAGACTTCTGCCGGAACCGGCGGCAACCCTCCAACCATTGGCCTTAGATTATTTCAGCCCGCGTGCGATTTCCGGAGCGAAGTACGTGAGAATTGCGTCGGCACCGGCCCGCTTTATGACCAGCAGGCTTTCCAGCGATGCTTTTTGGCCGTCAATCCAGCCGTTGGCCGCCGCTGCTTGGATCATCGAATATTCGCCGCTCACCTGATAAGCCATAGTCGGCACACCAAACGTCTGCTTGATGCGGTAGAGAATATCAAGCGACACAATCGCCGGCTTGACCATCACCATGTCCGCTCCCTCTGCTAAATCAAGCGACACTTCACGGATCGCCTCGTCCGAGTTGGCGGAATCCATCTGATAGGTCTTCTTATCGGCTGTACCCAAGGACGTGGCACTCCCGAGTGCCATGCGAAACGGCCCGTAGAATGACGATGCGTATTTGGCGGCGTAGGAAAGTATGCAGACATTTTGATGCAAAGCGGTGTCGAGCGCGCGACGGATGGCAGCGACGCGGCCATCCATCATGTCTGAGGGAGCCACCACATGGCAGCCAGCAGCAGCAAGAACGACGGCTTGCCGAGCCAGCACTGCGACTGTTTCATCATTGAGAATCTGGCCATTGACCAGCAAGCCGTCGTGACCGTGGCTCGTATAAGGATCCAGGGCCACATCGCAGATGATGCCAACGCTATTCCCGCAGGACTCCCGGATCGCACGAATCGTACGGCAGACAAGATTCTGCGGATCGAGGGCATGCCGTGCATCGTCCGACTTGTGCGTGGCCTCGACCACAGGAAAAAGGGCCACTGCCGGAATGCCCAACTGCCGTGCCTCTTCGACAGCCCTGAGAACGCCTTCGATCGACAGTCGCTCGACACCCGGCATCGCAGCGATGGGGGCGTTTGCCTGATGATCGTGGACAAACAGCGGCCAGATCAGATCGGCCGGCGAAAGCACCGTTTCGGCCACAATCGACCGCAGCCACGCATGTTGCCGCATGCGGCGCAATCGCGTGCTGGGAAAGGCAGCGGGAAATATTCCGTGATCCGCTTGGTCATTCTGAATGATTCGCTCAGCCATAATAGCCCTGAAGCCACGCCTCTTGGGAAACAAATGACAATTCTCTAGCGACTGTCGACCAGCACGGCCGATTCGATTGCAATCGTCATCTCTGCAGGATCGCCGACAAGCGTCGCCACAGCGCACGCCTCGTCTGTTTCCCAGACCGTAACCCGGCGAGCCACCACGCCTAGGTCGGCCAGCACGCTTGGAGCAACAACCTCCAAGAGATAGCGGGCCATATTTTCTGCCGTCGGATTGTATGGCATCACAAAATACTTGGTCGGCTGCACCATACGAATGGCGGCCAACGCATTGGCATCCTCGGCAAAGACGAGAAAACTGTGGTCCCAGTTGTCGTCGAGCCAGCCCAGCATCCGCTTTTTAATCATCGAGAAGTCGACAATCCGGCCGATGCTGTCGACTTCCGTGCCCCCAGACTCGCCGATGACTTCAACATCGACACGGTAGTTATGGCCGTGAAAAAAAGCGCATTTGCTCTCGTGCTGGTAAAGGCGATGGCCCGCACAAAACTTGAGTTGACGCACCAGCGAGAGTTGCGTGAAGCAGGGTGATAATTCTTGCATGGGTAGCTCAGTCGTTTTTTGGCCAAGACTTCGAAGGGGCTCAATGAGTGGCGGTGTCAGACTGAAACCGACTGACGAAGTTGATCACTCCCACTTTCGGCGCAGTCAGTTTCGATGCGGATCGGTTGAATATCAAACTTTGGATTCTGGCCTAGAAAATGACAGGGATTATTGTGAAAGACCTCGACGGCCTCCTGCACTGAATGGCCACGGCGACGGTATTCCAGCACGCACTCCTGCAGCGTGAAAGGATCGCTCGGCCCCCAGTCGGCCGATGAATTGACAAGGATCCGCTCGCGGCCGTATTTTTCCAGCAGATCGACGGCTCGCTTGGGCGAACACTTGGTGATCGGATAGAGCGTCATGCCTACCCAGTAGCCAGCGTCGAGGCAGGGCTTGATCGTCTGTTCCTCAACGTGATCGATCCAGATTCGACTGCGATTGACATTCATGCCAGCCAGCACTTCCAGCACACGCTTTGTGCCGTGTGCCTTATCGGCCAAATGCGGCGTGTGGATCAGCACGAGTTGGTTGTGCTTCATTGCAAGATCGACATGGGCCTCAAGGGCATCGCATTCGTTTTTCGTCGATTTGTGCAGGCCGGTTTCTCCAACGCCAAGCACCGTCGGCTTTTGAAAAAAGGCCGGCATCTGTCCAAGCACCTCGCGGGTCAAAGAAACGTTTTCGGCTTCCTTGGGATTGACTGCAATCCAGCAGAAGTGCCGGATGCCGTACTGGGCCGCTCGCGTCGGCTCAAATTCACTGATCTGCCGAAAGTAGTCGATGAATGTTTCGGGGTAGAGCCTGTCGAAGCCCGCCCAAAAAGCCGGCTCGGCAACAGCCACAACTCCGCTCATCGCCATCTTTTCATAGTCTTGCGCGGTGCGGGCAATCGCGTGGTAGTGGGGCTGGATGATCTGCATTGTTTTTTCCTATTGTCTTGTTGAATCCCTTGAGCCGCGGTTTCAATCCGTCAGGGCATCTGATTTTATAGCCGTCATTGGCCGTCATTGCGTGGCAAAGAGTTCGAGAAGTGCCATCGTTCGTTCCTGCTGCGGTTTTGGCTCGACGAGCATGGCCATGGCCCGTCGAATCAGGGCCAGTTTTTTATCCTCGGCCCGCGCCGCTTGACCGCTTCCATTGCCATTTGAACTGTCGGCTTGGTCTCGATTGACTGCCGCATCGTAGCGGTCGAGGTAGGCAGCGATCTCCAAGAGCATGTACCGCGATTCGAGAAAATAAGTCTCGACGACCTGCGGTGGAGTGAGCATGAAAGGCCTCCCAATGTAGGAATAAGGACGGGCAGAATGACAATCATACCATCCTCTTTTTATTTCTGCGGGGACTGGTTCCTGAGCCTGTTTAGAGGCATAATCTAAAACTGTCTCTTCGACGAACCGATGACCCAGTGACCCGCATGCAAGCTTTCCAATTGGGGCAAGGCGACTGTCATGAGCAGGTTTCGACTCTTTGCTCTGCTTTTTCTAACAGCGGTTTATTTTCCTGCTCATGCCATTGGCGATGCTCTCGATGAGCCAGCTTTCGATCGCCAGATTGCACCGCTCCTTGCTCAGCGCTGCTTGAATTGCCATGCCGGGGATGAAACCAAGGGAAAGCTCGATTTGTCGAGCCGCGAAAAGGCAATGGCTGGCGGCGAATCAGGGCCAGTCATTGTCCCTGGCAATGCCAACGAAAGCCTGCTCTGGCAGCATGTTGAGTCTGATGCCATGCCTCCAAAGAAGCCGCTTGCTGCGGAGGAAAAAACGCGGCTGAGGGCTTGGATCGCTGGCGGTGCCCACTGGGGCACAGAGACCATCGACCCCTTTCGATATACGACCGATTCACGCGCTGGCCTCGACTGGTGGTCGCTAACGCCAATCCAGAATCCAAAGCCCCCCGCTGCAGACGATCCGCTGTGGAACAAGAATTCGATCGATGCGTTTGTCTTTGCGCGGCTGAAGGATGCGGGGCTCTCTCCTTCACCAGAAGCGGACAAGCAAACTCTTATTCGTCGCTTGTGCTTCGACCTGCTCGGTCTGCCCCCGACGCTCGAACAGATCAATGCATACCTCAACGATCGTTCGAATAGTGCGTATGACGATTTAGTGGACCGATTGCTCGAGTCGCCGCATTACGGAGAACGCTGGGCGAGGCACTGGCTGGACATTGTCCGATTCGGCGAAAGCAACGGCTTTGAATACGACGAGCCTCGAAATAATTTTTGGCCCTACCGCAACTGGGTCATCGAGTCTCTGAATCAAGACATGCCCTACGACGAATTTGTCCGCCAACAACTCGCCGGAGACATCCTCTACCCTACAGACGGTCTGGCGATTACGGCGACGGGCTTTCTTGTGGCCGGTCCCCACAACACAACGCTGCCAGACAATGCCAAGATGAAAATGTCGATGGCCCAAGATGAGCTGGAAGATCTTGTGGGCCTCGTCGGGCAAACATTCCTCGGATTGACCGTCAACTGCAGTCGCTGCCACGACCATAAATTTGACCCTATTTCGCAGAAGGATTACTACCAACTTGCAGCAGCACTCGCCGGCGTAACGCACGGAGAACGCACCGTCCAAGTGCCGCTGAATCAAGAACGCACCCGGATAATTGATGCGAGTCTCAAAGCAATTTTAAAAGAACTTGATGCCATTCAAGAGCCTGTTCGCAATAAGATCGTGGCTGCCCGAAAAAGTAGCAATGCCCCACTTTTGGCGCCTCCACAAGCTCGTGCAGTCTGGGAATTTAATACCGATCTTTCGGAGACACTCCTCGGTTTGACGGCCACTTCCAAAGGTGGGACACGATTTGAGGATGGCGCGCTGGTTGTTGATGGCAAGTCGGCGTATGTCGAAACGACACCCTTAACTTTTGATATTGGCGAAAAGACACTCGAGGTTTTGGTCCAACTAGACACTCTGGATCAGGCTGGGGGTGCTGCAATCAGCATCCAAACACTCGATGGAACTGCATTTGACGCGATCGTCTTTGGAGAGCAACAGCCAAAACAATGGATGGCTGGAAGCAATGGTTTTTTGCGAACCACGCCGTTTGGTGCGGCTGAAGAAACAGAGGCTGCCAATCGGCCTGTTCGCTTTGCGATTGTCTACCAGCGGGATGGAACCATCAGCGGTTATCGCGATGGAAAGCCCTACGGAACCTCCTATCGGCAGGGCGATCTCCAGTCGTACGCTGCCGGTCAGTCACAGCTTATTTTTGGGCTGCGTCACGCTCCCGCTGGAGGCAATCGAATGCTCTCCGGACGCATTCATCGAGCATTGCTCTACGACCGGGCTCTGACGCCGCAAGAGGTGGCTGCTGCAGCGGGCGTTGTCGAATTAAACCATGTAACAGAAGACGAGTTGCTCGAGGCTATGCCTGCTCTGCAGCGCGACAATCACAGGCACATGACTGCACACATCAATCGTCTGAATCAAGAACGACAGGCGATAGCCAGCCAGCAGCCTCAGGTTCTTTACACATGCGTGAGTACCAATCCAGGCGTCACGCATATCTTGCGGCGCGGGGATGTGGGAAATCCTGCAGAAGCGGTTTCTCCCGGCGGTGTCTCTGCGGTTGTCAGTGATGCTTTTCCAGAGGCCCTTGCCCCCAATGCACCCGATGCGCAGCGACGCACAAAACTTGCTGCGTGGGTCACCGACCCGCACAATCCTTTATTGAGCCGCGTGATGGTCAATCGATTGTGGCTCTACCACTTTGGTCAGGGATTCGTGGTGACTCCCAGCGATTTTGGTTTCAACGGCGGGAAGCCAAGCCATCCTGAGTTGCTCGATTATCTCGCAAACGCTTTTCAAAGCCTCGGCTACCGCTTGAAGCCTATGCATCGAATGATGGTCAAGACCGCCACCTACCGTCAGGTTTCCACTGTCCGTGAGAAAGCCTTGGCAATTGATGCCGAAAATAGATTGCTGTGGCGCAAGTCACCTAGCCGAATCGAAGCCGAGGCGATCCGGGACGCCGTGCTGGTTGTTACCGGTCAACTCAATCCCACGATTGGCGGTCAAGGGTATCGCGATGTCGAGCACTTTCCGTTTAAAGGAAGCAATTTTTACAAACTGATTGCGGAGCGTGGGGCCGAAGGCCATCGCCGGACGATCTATCGGTTTACCCCTCGTGGTGGCCGCAATCCGTTCCTCGACACGTTTGATTGTCCAGACCCTTCCGCGACGACTCCTAAGCGAGCCACAACGATCACGCCGCTGCAATCTCTTGCGCTCTTGAATAACGACATTGTCTTTACGATGGCAGATCATTTTGCAACAAGTGTCAAGCAAACGGCAGGCGAATCAATCGACAAACAGATCGAACAGGTTTACCTGCGAGCTTTCGGCCGAGAAGCCACTTTCGACGACGTGCAGCTCGGCCAGCACTTTCTGCTCAAACACGACTTGGCAGCTTTTTGTCGAGTGATCCTCAATAGCAGTGAGTTTATCTATGTTCACTAAAACACTCACCCACATCAGGCGTCGCATCTGCTCGATGCATGCTGCTCAATCTTGCTCTTTGTGTGGAGCACCATGATGGATCCTCTTTTTACGCGCCGCCGGATGCTGGATTGGTCAACCGCATCGCTGACAGGAACGATCCTGACATCGCTCCTCATGCGCGACAACGCCGCGAGCGCCGCGTCTGTTGCGGCGGATGCCAAGGGTTCTCCCCATTTTGCTGGCAAGGCCAAACGAGTGATTCATCTGTGCCTGTGCGGAGGGGTCAGTCATATCGATTCCTTTGATTACAAGCCAGAGCTTGCAAAGTTTCATGGCAAATCTCTTCTGGCAGAAGAACGGCCGGCAACATTCTTCAATCAGATTGGCTTGATACGTAAAAATGACTGGGAGTTCAAGCAACGCGGGCAAAGCGGGCTCTGGGTATCAGATCTCTTTCCGCACCTTGCTGAAGTTGCCGACGAGTTAACGGTGATCCGTTCGATGGTGGCTGAATCGGCCAATCACACACCGGCAACATTCGAGGAGAACACGGGATTTCGGCTGAATGGCTTTCCCGTCATGGGCGCCTGGGTGTCTTACGGGTTGGGGAGTGAAACCGACGACCTGCCGTCTTATGTTGTGCTGCCCGACGCCCGCGGTCTGCCAGCAGGGGGCACGATAAATTGGTCCAATGGTTTTCTGCCGGCAGAGCATCAAGGCGTTGCCTTTCAAAGCCAGGGGCCGGCCATCCACGACCTGTTTCCTGCCCGCGAATTGCCTGCGGGCCAGGACAGCACGAGTCGCGAATTACTGGCTGAAATCAATCGTCGTCACTGTCTCGGCAGAGGCTCCGAAGACGCGCTGGTGGCCCGCATGCGGAGCTACGAGCTGGCGGCAAAAATGCAGCTCGCTGTGCCACTTGTCACCGATCTAAACCAAGAATCGATCTCCACTCGACAGATGTATGGACTGGACAACGAAGCAACTGCTGACTTCGCCAGCCGGTGCCTACTGGCTCGTCGCTTGTTGGAGCAAGGCGTGCGTTTCGTACAGCTTTTTTCTGGGGGCTCGTTTGGCTCGCCCCGCATTAATTGGGACGGACATGAAGATGTCAAAGAAAACCATACGCGTGAGGCGGGACGGATGGATCAGCCCGTTGCCGCACTGTTGAAGGATCTGCGACAGCGTGGCATGCTCGACGATACGCTTGTGCTTTGCACTTCAGAGTTTGGACGAACTCCGTTCACGCAATCTGGAGCTGATCAGATTGGCACGGGCCGCGATCACAACATGTATGGATTTTCGATCTGGATGGCGGGCGCTGGATTGAAGCACGGTGTCGCCTACGGATCCACCGATGAGATTGGCTGGAAGGCTCAAGAAAAGCCGGTCCACTGGTACGACTACCACGCCACGGTGATGCATCTGCTGGGCATCGATCACCAGCGATTGACCTATTATCACAATGGCATTCAGCGGCGACTCACCAATGTCCACGGTGAAGTCCTACAGGATATTCTGGCCTGATCTACAACTGCGTGGGGTTTGGAGCATCACCGTAAACTGCTTTCGGATCGAATGTTTTTTTCTCTTCGGTGAAGATGAGCGCAGGGCCAGTCGTTCGCTCGGCACCGACAGGCACGCGGCGATAAAAGCAGGACCGGTAGCCAACGTGGCAACTGGCCCCACCAGAAATTTCAACTCGCAGCCAGATGCAGTCTTGATCGTCATCGATCCGCATCTCGACGACTTTTTGCACCAAGCCGCTCGTGGCCCCCTTATGCCAGAGCGTTTGGCGGCTGCGGCTGTAATAGTAAGCCTCGCCCGTTTCGATCGTCTTGGCCAGCGCCTCTCTGTTCATCACCGCCACCATCAGCACTTCGCCTGAGTGAAAGTCGGTTGTGACGCAGGGAATCAATCCGCTGGCATCAAACTTGGGGGCGAGATCGTTTCCCTCCTCCACCTGTTCAACGGTGACACGGGTTCCAAACAAAAGATCAGGGTTTGATGAAAGAGGTGCCGCCACGAGACCAGTGCTCCACAAAAAGGAAAATGAACCGCAATCCGACTCCTCTTATAGGATACACTCCTGACGAGATCGGATGCCCTGGAGTGATCCGACTCTCCATTCTCTTTCGATCGTACACCCTTCCAAACATTATTGGTGGAGCCTGCAAGATGCGCGGTCCGACTTCTGCTTTTGTGCTGCTTAGAAATGCTTTCTTGTTCACATTCTATGCGGCCATCTCAGGCCTGACGCCAACATCCGTTGGCCTGGCCCGCGAATGGCCGACCTTTCGTGGTCCTGAACGGACGGCCGTAGCCCCCGACACCGATCTCCTTGAAGCATGGCCTGCCGATGGTCCGCCGCTGGTCTGGGAAACGGTCGGCGCTGGCCGCGGCTACGCCAGCCTTGCCATCGTGGGCGACAGAATCTATACGCTCGGCGACAGTCTTTCGACCGCTTCAGATAAAGACGAGTATCTCACCTGCTTTGAACGGCTGACTGGCAAGCAGGTTTGGAAAACGAAGACTGGTGCTGCGTGGAACGACGGACAGGAGTCGTGGCAGAGTTCGCGAAGCACTCCGACGGTCGATGGCACGACGGTCTATGTGCTTTCGCCGTTTGGCCAACTGGTAGCCTGCGCCACCAAGGACGGACGAGAGATTTTCCGCATCGATCTCAAGGCTGAATTTGCTGGCAAAAAAGGGGACGGTTGGGGATACAGTGAATCGGTGCTGATCGACGGCAATAAACTTGTCTGTACGCCGGGCGGCGACAAGGCAACGATGGTTGCGCTCGATAAGAAAACTGGCAAGCCGCTCTGGGCGTGCCCCATGCAGGGCGACCGCGGCGCCGGCCACTCCTCAATCGTGATCGCCGAACTCAAAGGCCGAAAAATATATGTGCAAACAACGGCCAGCGGAGCGTTTGCCGTCGATGCTAAAACCGGTCATTTTCTCTGGGCATACCCTATCGATCAGACAACGGCTGTCATTCCCACGCCGATTGTGCGGGGCGATCTTGTCTTCTTTTCTGCGGGCTACAAACGGGGCGGTGCCCTCCTCAGACAAGTCTCTGGTCCCGCCGGTGCGATCAATGTCGAAGAAGTCTATGGCCTGAAAAAAGACCTTGCCAATAAACACGGCGGCATTGTCTTGGTGGGCGACCATCTCTACGGCGATTCTGACGATCAGGGGATTCCCTTCTGTGCCGAATTGCTGACTGGCAATGTGGTCTGGAAAACCCGGGGCAGCGGCAAAGGCTCGGCCTCAGTTATGGCTGCTGACGGCCATGTTTATGTGCGATTTGCCGACGGCACGCTGGCCCTCATCAAGGCCGATCCGACGACCTATGCAGAGATCAGCGCGTTTAAAATCCCGCAGAGCGAAGGCCGTCCCAGTTGGTCGCATGCCGTGATTCTTGACGGAAAACTCTATCTTCGCGAGCAGGACAAAATCTTCTGCTACGACATCCAGCAGAAGTAGGGCGCAGTCGCCATACAATGGGCTCGACACTCGATGTGGCTTGCATCACGCCTGTAAAACCGATTACCAGACTTCCAGCAGCATGCCGATTCGATTGCCAAAGATAATTCCTCCGATCACGGCGGCTGACATGGCAGCTATCAGCACCGTCCCGCTGGCCATATCGAGAGCATCGCGAATGTCCGGGTGCTGGCCCCGATGCACGGCTCGAGCCAAGGATTCAATTGCTGTGTTAAAAATCTCGGCCGCCAGAACGCTGCCGATCGCCCCCACCAGCAAACACCACTCAACGAGCGTTAGCCGAAGCGCCGTAGCAAAACCGATCACAACCACCGCCACAGCCAGATGGACTCTACAACTCGACTGGGTTTGCACCGCTCGGACAACGCCCCGAAATGCGTCGGCAACTTTTTGTCGCCATGTGCGGCGATTGAAAACAACGGAGGCATCTTTTTTCATCGCCGCTCAGCCGATCTTGGCGGTAGGATCGCCCTTTACCAGTCGCTGGGACAGAGGTGCTAAACCCTTACATTCGCTCGACAGAGTTTAATTCGGTCGGCGACAGCATTCAATCTTTCTTGAAAGGCTCGAACGATTCCTGCCACACAACATTCCGGGCGAGATCCCCTGATCCACTTCGACCCATTGATGATCGCATGTCTGATAGCAA
>Ga0209702_10001410_pt1 | contig 46190 bp, 40 predicted proteins | sample FRY01_FD_187210 | JGI IMG/M metagenome (GOLD analysis project Ga0209702, IMG submission 187210) | Freshwater microbial communities from Lake Fryxell liftoff mats and glacier meltwater in Antarctica - FRY-01 (SPAdes) (version 2) | ecosystem: Environmental > Aquatic > Freshwater > Ice > Glacier... | reverse complement strand
ACGTGTTCGGGGAGGTGGTGATAGATGGCCTGCCAAAGAACAGAGATGACGGCCGGGTCCAAAGCGCGTACCATGATGAGTGCCTTCCACTGGTCGTTTGGTGTGAGTGCACTCGCCATCAAACGCGAGACACAGCAACGACTGGTGGATGGTCACCCCGACCTATCCGCGCGGCCCCTAAGATTAAATCTTGAACTCGTCAAGGTTTTGCCAGTTTACCCGCGGGGGATCATCTTATGTTTTCGTCAACTGTTCGGCGCCTGTTTGGCGCATCGGCCGTGTTGTGTTTGGTTGCTTCGGCAGCAGTGGTTGGGTCGGTTGTGACACCCGCCCAGATACTTGCTTTGCCGGGACCGTCTGAATCGACGGTCGTCACCATCGAGTCGGTTCGAATAGTCGATACCCGCTTCGCCATTGGCCTAGATGACCAAGTCACTGCTGGTGCGATGCCCAAGCTGACAGTCACCGGGATCATTGACACCTACATCGACGCGACGTCGAACATCGTTCCCAAGCAGGTCGTACCGGCTGGCGCGACGGGTGTGTTGTTGAACTTCACTGCAGCATTCCCGGCTGCGCCGGGGTTCTTGTCGGTCCGCACAGGCACAGCAACAGGTGTCCCCGCAACAGCCGGACTGAACTTTGCGTCTGGCGCGGTGATCGCGAACCAAATGACGGTCCCACTACCAACGACTGGTGTCAACGCCGGTCAAATCAGTTTCTATTACGGCACCCCCACCCCAGGTGCTAAAATGCATGTCATTGTTGATGTTGTCGGCTACACAACAAGTTCCGGCCTCATTGAGCTGACCAGCCGCGTTATTGCACTCGAATCGCTTGTTGCACTCGAATCGTCAAATGCAACCGGTGCACCCGGTGCAACCGGTGCAACCGGTGTGGACGGTGTGGACGGTGTGGACGGTGCACCCGGTGCGGCCGGTGTGGACGGTGTGGACGCAGGGGGTATCGACTGCACGAACCTGGTTCCTTATGCCAACTTGTCCGGGTGTGACCTGACCGACGCCAACCTGAACTACGCCGACCTGACCGGCGCCAACCTGACCGGCGCCAACCTGACCGGCGCCTACCTGTACGACGCCTACCTGGAATTCGCCAACCTGAAGGGCGCCAACCTGACCAACGCCGACCTGGAATTCGCCAAACTGTACGGCGCCTACCTGTTCGGAGCCCACCTGACCGACGCCGACCTGACCGACGCCGGCCTGACCGACGCCAACCTGACCGGCGCCTACCTGTACGGCGCCACCCTGATCGGCGCCCACCTGACCGGCGCCAACCTGACCGACGCCAACCTGACCGGCGCCAACCTGACCCGCGCCATTTTCCGCATGACAACCTGCCCGGACGGCCTCATGTCAACCGTGAATGCCCCCGAGAGTTGCCCATTCTGACGAGTTGTAGAAGGACGCTGTAGCTCTGGCGCTCGACGATGGTCACAGGATCGTCGAGCGCCGAAGCAGCCGGTGTCAGCTCTGCCACGTTCGGCAACTGGGTCCGGCTGGCAAATGTTGAGCGCAGCGGACGCGCTGGTCTGACCCGCACTGGGTTGTCGTCAGCGATGCTCGAGGTCCGTGTCGAATCCGACAGCACCTCTGGCCCACCGCGGACGACAACCCAGGTTCAGCGTTCGTTGATCGCAACCAGCCGTTCGAAACGCGGACGGACCACATCGACAATGATCGTTGACCGCTCGTCGGCCGGGGCCTTGACCGCTTCGCCCCAGAGCGCACGGCCCACCATGAAGCCGGAGCAACCGGCGTTCGATGCCACCGTGAACTGGTCAGCAAAGTCGTCGAAGGTCCCTCCCCCGGACAGCATTGCCCACGGAATGTCGCCGGCGATGTCGGTGACCTGGCCACACGCCTGAGGCGACCCCGGGTACGGCAGTTTGAGGAGGTCGGGGCGAAGCGCCGCGAATCGGCGTGCCGTTTCGACGACGACGCGGGGCCGATCCTCCGGCGAGTCCAGGTCATAGAACAGCGGTTCCATTGCCAGCGGCAACCCAACACGCCGACAATCGGCGAGAATGCTTGCAGCCACCGCTTCCTGCGCTCGGGCGAGTGGCCGGTCCGGATGGTACGACTGCAGAAGCTTTGCAGACGCCGCACCCGACGCAGCGGCCTGATCGACTGACCAGCCGTCGAGAATCGTCGTCACCCCGGCGCCCGGATCATCAAGGTAGCCCTGCGACTCGAGTGCTGCCAGAAAGCCGACGCCGTTCGGCAGCGCCCCCGCGTCGAGGACCTGCGGAATCGAGTACTCGGGCTCGAGCATCACACCAGTGGCGAGGTCGGCAATCGTGCTGACCAGTTCGATCTTCAGCGCAGTGATCTCTTGTGCGGTCAACGAATCCGGATCTTCGGGTCGGAGAAACTGGCGGAGTGAGTCACGATGATCGATCGCAAGAATCGAAAACTTCCCATCAGCATTCGACAAGTCGGACAACGCCACGGTCAGCCCTGTATTGCTGAGCCAGCAGAGTCAGGGGGGCGAACGACGGGGAGCTCCCATGCCTCATGGTCCCAGTCGTCTTGGATCCACGTGTGTGCTTCGTCGAAGCACGGCGGTGTCGTGCGCTCGTCGTCGTACAGCTCTCCAGCAAGGTAGTTGAGGAACATCATGTGCGAACTTGGGCAGGCGACCGACGAGTGGTAGCCCTTGGTGACGAGTACGGCCTCACCGTTACGGGCAGTGAACAGCTCGTCGAAATTCTCTTCATCGGTCCAGTTGCGCTGCATCACGAAGCCGTTGTCGGGCTGGGTGCGGAAGTAGTACACCTCTTCGAGGTATGGCGAGCCGTCGCGACCGTCGTGGCGGTGTGGCGCCCAACCAGACCATGTCCCACGCGGGACATACACCTCATACAAGATGAGCCGCTCGGCCTTGATCGGCGGGGCGAGTACGTGGTTGACGTGGCGGTACGCGGCGCCACCGCCGCGCAGCTCCTGCTTCATCTCGCTCGGCTCAATCAGCCGTGTCGGATACTTACCGACTGCTTCGGCCGACCCGATCGAGAACTCGAACCCGCCAACGGCTGCGACGACTTCAATTGCGTCGCCGGGGGTGACATAGACAATGTGCGGCATCTCTTCGAACACCGAGGTCCGACTGATCTCGAACGTCTGGCCACCGGCGCGCACGGTTCCAGCACCGCGCAGCGGAACGATCGCCGTCTCTTGACCATCACGCTGATCGGTGTGGGTGTCCCCTGCATCGAGCTCAACGACGGCAAAACTGAGAAAGTCCCAGCCCGAATTTTCCGGCGTGATATCAATCCGCACGGAGCCTTCAGGGTTGCGCGACCGGTGATGACTCATGTCAGTCTCACGCATTGGGCCAACTGGACGGGCGTGGCGAAGAGGCTGGCCCGAGTGGGACCGCTGTTCAGAAACGAATGCAGCAGCGGATTCGGAATCTGGTTCGGTCATGACTGGTTCTCCTGCGCGTCGATCTCATCAATGGCCACTGGCCGGTTTTCCCGCATCGAACGCAGCGCTGCTTTGCCAATCACCAGGGGTGCTCGGCCATCAGCACCCGAAGCCGGGCTCTCGGCACCGACACCAGCGGTGACGTACGCCAGAAAGGCAGCCCACTGGTCGAGATAGCTGCGTGAGTACCGCTCGAGAAAGAAGTTCTGCAACGGCGGCTGACGGAACCCCTGATCGGTGGCGACAACCGCATTGAAATCGTGATGGTTATTCGACGCAGCCATACCCTTGCTCCCGAACGCTTCGACCCGCTGGTCGTAGCCGTACGCCGCGCGACGGCTGTTGTCGATCGTCGTCAACACTCCGTTGGCGTGGGTCAGCAAGACGACAGCCGTATCGACATCGCCAGCCTCGCCGATCGCGGGGTCGACCCGCACGGCACCCTTCGCATAGACCTCAACCACGTCACTTCCGGTGACATAGCGGGCCATGTCAAAGTCGTGAATCGTCATGTCGTTGAAGATGCCGCCAGACACCTTGATGTACTCAATCGGTGGCGGGCCCGGGTCACGGCTGATGATGTTGACGAGGTGAACATCGCCAACCGCTCCGTCCTTGACCGCATCAGCCACAGCCTTGTGGCTCGGGTCGTAGCGCCGGTTGAAACCGATCTGCAGTGCCACCCGCGCAGCGGCAACCGCGGCCAGGCCCCGGTCGACTTCGACGATGTCGAGCGAGATCGGCTTCTCGCAGAAGATGGCCTTTCCCGCCTCAGCAGCTGCAACCATTGCGTTCACGTGAGTATCGGTGCTCGTGCAGATCGCCACGGCATCAACGTCGTCAGAGGTCACCGCATCAGCGAGCGACGTCGCGACGCGAGCACCGATGTCGGCGCCAACCGCCTGTGCCGCTGCCTCCACCACGTCGAAGACGACGCTGACCGATGCGCCAGGTACCTGACGAGCGAGCATCTCCGCGTGCATCTTGCCGATTCGCCCGCAACCGAGCACCGCAAATCTTGTCGTCATGTCATGTCTCTCTTCGTCAGTCGGTCATTGTTCGGGAGGTTGGATGATGATGTGGCCGTTGGCGGTGTCGGCCGCGTAGACAGCGATGGGTTCCTTGACCGGCTTGCGGCACGGCGCACCGGTCGACAGGTCGAATCGGCCGTTGTGCTTTGGGCATTCGATCTGTGGGCCGTCGACCCCATCGACGACCACTCCGCCAGCGAGGTGCACTTGGCCATGAGTACAGATGCCGTCGACGACACACACCGTGCCATCGGCGGTGCGCGCAACGGCGAACGTCCGGTCACGTACGTCGACACGAGTGACCGAGCCAACTGCAATCTGTGCAACAGGGCCAAGGTCGAACGACCCATCAGGGCGGACCGCGCCAATGGAACCAACCTCTGCAGGAGCAGTTGGCACGTCGGGGATGAGGCGGGTCTCGAGTTCGTGATTCGGGTCGTCGCGCTGCCGCTTCAGTTCCCCGATGATCTCGCGGTAGGCGTGCAAGCAATTCGGGCTCGGCTCGGGCAGTACATGCTTGATCTCAGCGTGCAACGCAGGCAATCGGTAGTACGGCACCGCCGGGAAGATGTGGTGCTCGACGTGGTAGTTCATGTTGAGATACAGGAACCGGAACACCGGGTTCATGTACACCGTTCGGCTGTTGGCCCGATGGTCGAGTACGTCTTCTTGCAAGCCCAGATGCTGTGTCGTCCCGAAGAAGAGCACGAGCCACGCCCCGTAGATCGTGGGCGCTCCGACCAGCAAAATCGGCAGCCAACTTTGGGTCGCAATCGCCAGCCCGACAACAACGGCATGGACCGCCACACTCAGGCGTGCTTCCCAGACGACCTTGCCGTGTTCGTTCGCTGGAACGAAGTCGACGGCGACCGGATCGATCTTCCCGAAGGCGTGCTGGATGATGCGCCAGAACATGCCCGGCTGGTTGCGGAGGCCGCTGTAGTTCTGCGCAAGGCGGAACAGCGAAGGTGGCCGCGCCAGCTGAATCTCCGGATCACGGCCGACGATGATCGTGTCGCTGTGGTGGCGGAAATGGGACCATCGCCAGAGCGTCGGCCCGCGCCACAGCATCAACGATGCGAACTGGTACATCGCATCGTTGACCCGCTCGTTCGAACACGCTGTTCCATGCCCGAACTCATGCCACCGGGCGTCGGCAGCGCCGTACAACGCGCCGTACACAACGAACAGTGGGATCGACCAGAAACTCGGGAATGCCACCGCGCCAGCAACACCGACGACGCCCAGCAAGGCGAGCCACAACACCGCATCGCCAATCGCCCGGCGGTTGGTCCGCTCGGTGAGCTCGCGCATCCGATCAGGATCGACGTGCGGGCGAAACCACTCAGCATCGACGAGCCCCACCTCGGCCGCGCGCTGTGCCTCCGGGCCGACGACCGAATAGTCGCGTGCGGTGCGATCAAGTGTGTCAGTCATAATTGAGTGTTATCGGTACAGGCTGCCAGACGCCAACTCAGGCCCTGCGCTGCGCGGCCTTCCCGGCAACAACCTCGTTGTGCGCATCGACAACTTCAGTGCGATACGACGTCTCGGGAACCCCGACTTCCCAGTACGTGCCGCCCTCGGTCCACTCGTACGGGTGGGTCTGCAGAGCGATCACGTACGTACGATCCGATGCGCGGGCCCTGGTCATTGCGGCTTCGAGTTCGGTGACGGTGTGCACGGTCTCGCTGTTGCAACCCTGCGCCTTGGCCAGCATCTCGAAATCGACGCGGACCTGGGTGTTCGGCCCCTTGCAGTCGTCGAGCAGGTTGTTGAACGGCACGCCGCCCTGGTTGATCTGCAGCCGGTTGATCACCGCGTAGCCGCCGTTGTCGCAGATGATGACGATCATCTTGTGGCCGCTGATCACCGAGCTGTAGAGGTCGGAGTTCATCATCATCGTCGAGCCGTCGCCGACAAACACGATGACTTCACGGTCAGGCATCGCCATCTTGGCGCCCCAGCCACCGGCGATCTCGTAACCCATGCAGCTGAAGCCGTATTCGCAGTCGAAGCTGTTGATCTCGTCTGCACGCCACCCGTTGTTGACCTCACCGGGGAATCCACCAGCAGCCGCCAGCACGTAGTCGCCCGGCGCCTTGTTGCGGTCGACAGCACCCACGACCTGGGCATACGTAACGGGCTCGCCCTGAGCGACTCCCGCATCGTTGGGGGCCGCGATCTTGTCGATGTAGGAGTGGTAGCCCGCACGTTCGACCGTTGCCCGTTCGCTCCAGCTGTCGTCGGCTCGCCAATCACCGAGGGCTTGCCCTAATTCAACGAGGCCTTCGCGAGCATCGGCGACGAGCGGCATTGAGCGTCGCTTACGCGCATCGAATCGGGCCGCGTTGAGCCCAATCAGTGTGACGTCGGGGTTCTGGAACAGCGTCCACGACCCCGTGGTGAAGTCTTCCATTCGGCTGCCAACGGCAAGGACGACGTCGGCATCAGCGGCCAAATTGTTGGCCGATTCGCATCCGGTCACACCAATCGGTCCGGCGTTGAGTTCGTGGGTTGCGACGAGGCTCGCCTTTCCCGCCACCGTCTCGACAACGGGAATGTTGTGGCGCTCGGCGAATGCCAACAGCTCGGCCTCGGCGAACGAGTAGTGCACGCCACCACCAGCGAGGATCAGCGGCTGCTTCGCCGATCGCAATGCTTGGACTGCTGCAGCGAGTTGGCCGCGGTCGGGTCGGGCTCTGACGATTGCATGATGCTTTCGCGCAAGAAACTCGTCGGGTACGTCGAAGGCCATTGCCTGCACGTCTTGCGGCAGACCGAAGAAAGCCGGGCCGCAGTCGGCAGCATCGAGCATCGTGTCGATGCCCTGGGGCAGCGACGTGAGAATCTGATCGGGCATGGTGATCCGGTCCCAGTAGCGAGCAACCGGTCGGAACGCATCGTTCACCGTCGTTGACGGCACCCCATAGTGCTCGACCTGCTGCAGCACCGGGTCAGGCGTCCGCGAGGCAAAAGAGTCGCCAGCGATCAGCAGCAGCGGGAGGCGATTCGAGTGCGCCACGCCAGCAGCGGTCACCATGTTGGTCGCGCCGGGGCCGATCGACGACGTAGCCGCCATGATCTGCCGACGGCGCATCGCCTTGTTGAACGCCGTTGCCGCGAGGGCCATGCCCTGTTCGTTCTGCCCGCGCCACGTGGGCAATTCGTCCTTGTGTTCTTCGAGCGCATGGCCGAGGCACGTGACGTTGCCGTGCCCAAAGATGCCGTAAATACCCGGGAAGAGCTGCGCAGTGCTGCCGTCGCCAAGTTCGGTGGTCTGGGCAATGAGGTGCCCGACAATCGCCTGTGCGACCGTCAATCGTTGTGTCCCCATGAGGGTCTCTCTTTCTCAGACAGTTGCGAAAGGGGCCTGACCCCATGCGTAACTCTGTGCATTCAGCTGGTTGCGCTAAATGGTTGCGATGTTGGTGACGTCTTCCCACTTTTCGCTCTTCCAAGAGCGCAGCAGGGCGTCTTGGACGCTGACGTAATCGATGGCTTCACGGAAGCCCGGGTTGTGTTGGCGGCCGGCTGCGACCGACGACAGGAACTCGAAGTCCTCGATGACCTTGAGATCTTCGTAGCCAATCGAGTTGGCATCACCGGGCACGAAGTGGCCGTGGTACGGGTACCGATCACCGGCGTAGACAGTGGTGTAGCCGCGGGCCTTGTCGCCGACGAGGTTGAGCTGGAGCTCGTTCATCGTCTCGAGGTTCCACTTGAGGGAACCCTTGGTGCCGTAGATTTCAAAGGCGCACTGGCTCTCCGGGCCAACGATGGTTCGGCTTGCCTCAAACGTGCCCCTCGCGCCGCTCTCGAACTGGACCATCGCGCCGAAGTAGTCCTCGTTCTCGACCGGCCCGGTCGGATCGCCGGGCTGGCCAGCGTCGTAGTGGGTGCCGCCAGCCTTTGGCAGCGGCCGGTCGGGAATATAGGTGTGGCCGGTGCCGACAACCTTCTTGATCGGGCCAACGAGCATGTGCGCAAGGTCAATCGAGTGGCTCAAGATGTCAGAGCTGACGCCGTGGCCTGCACCGTCGAGCTGGAACCGCCACGACAGGAGGCCCATCGGGTCCGAGCCGTACATCGTGAAAAACCGGCCGTTGTAGTTGGTGATCTCGCCGAGCGCTCCATCAGCGATCAGGTTCTTGGCGTACTGCACCAGCGGTGCCCAGCGATAGTTGTAGCCGACCCCGGTGATGACGCCAGCCTTGCGGCTTGCCGCTTCGATCCGGACGGTTTGCTCGGGCGTGCCACCGACGGGCTTCTCACAGAACACGTGCTTGCCAGCCTCGGCAGCTGCGATGGCGATCGGCTCGTGGAGCATGTTCGGCGCACAAATACACACCACATCAACGTCGGGGTGGTTGACCGCAGCCTGCCAATCGGTCGTGCCCTCACGGAACCCGAACGACTCGACAGCCTCATCGACTCGATCTTGCATGTTGTCGCTGATGATGATCAATTCGGGGTCATACGTGCGCTCTTGGAAAAGCGTGGGAATCCGGAGGTACGAGCGCGTGTGCGCCTGTCCCATCCAGCCAAAGCCGATGACGGCGATTCCAATTTTCTGACGCGTCATTGCGTTTCTTCTTCCGGGATGATGTGGGGGTGAACGATTTCGGCGGCGATGGCAACCGCAGCCGCCACGTCACCGTCTGGGGGATAGAGCAGTGAGCGACCAACGACGAGGCCGCGTACGTTGGGCACAGCCATGGCTCGCCGCCACTCGTCGAAGGCAGATTCCGGGTCAGGCCCGGGTGTACCGCCAAGAATCAATCCAGGCAGCGACGTGGCAGCCATGACTCGTTCGACCTGTGCAGTTGCGGGGAGTTTCAGCCAGGTATACGCCGAGCTGGCCCCAAGGGCGCTGGCGATACCGACGCACTTGACGAGGGCGTCCTCGTCGGTGTCGAGATACTTGTCACCAGCCGGCGACGTCGTGTACGGCAGCGGTTCGAGCATCGCGATCTTCTCGGCGGCAGCCAGTTCGGTAATCCATCGGGCACATGCCTCGATCGTGGGGCGCGACCGTTCATCAGCCAGGTCGATGCGGAGCAGCATCTTGGCGCCGTCGAGACCTTGGTCGACGATCGACCGGACGGTGTGCCCGGTCAACTGATCGTCGAGTTCCCACGCCGAGCCCATGAGCCCGCCGCGGTTGATCGAACCAATCGCGACCTTGTCGTCGAGTGCGCCGAGTAGGGCCAAATCGTCGAGGATGTCAGGGGTCGCCATCACGCCATCGACGCCTGGGTCAGCGAGCGCCGTCATCGTGCGTTCGAGAAGGTCACGGCGGTCAGCCATCACAAAGGGCTGGCCGGACACGCCGACCATGCCGCGCGCCGGGTGATCGATAGCGATGATGAACGTTGCGCCGTCGTTGGCGAGCAGCGGACGCGACGTGCGTGCAGCAAGCGCTGCACCGATCGCTGTCGGGTCGGTAGCGCGAATATCGAGCAGTTCCAGCCACGCTTCGTCGGGCAGAAACGTCATGAATCAACTCGCTTCGGGACATTGCCGGTCGCGAGGAGGTAATCGATCTCGTCAGCGGTCGGCATCTCGTCGGAACACATCAGGCGGCCGGCAACGATCGCGCCTGCAGCATTTGCCCGGCACACGATCTCGGCAGGGTCCCAGCCAGCAAGCAACCCGTGGGCAAGCGAGCCCCCGAACGCATCGCCTGCGCCGAGACCGCACACCACTGGGACCCGAATCGGCTCGACGACGGTGCGCGAGTTGGCCGTGGCCACCATCACGCCTTCGCCGCCCTGCTTAACAATCGCGATTTCAACGCCGCGTTCGAGCATCCGGTCGGCCGCCTCGTCAGGTATTCGGGTACCGACTGCGATCTCGCATTCGTCTTTGTTGCCAACCGCGACCGTGCAGTGGTCGATCGATGGGGAGATGAACTCGGCGGCCTGCTCGGGTGATTCCCAGAACATCGGTCGGTAGTCGAGGTCGATCACCGTGTGCTGTTTGCGGCCACGTGCCTCGAGTGCGGCCATGGCCGCCGAGCGAGATGGCTCTTCGGCAAAGCGTGAACCGGCTAACCAGAACAACGGCGCGGAGCGAATTGCGTCCATCGGCATGTCGGCAACCGAGATGGCCATGTCGGGGCCACGCGGTTCACGGTAGAAGTAGATCGATGGTTCTTCAGGCGGCATCAGCTCGCAGAACACCACCGGTGTCAGCAGTTCGGGGTCGGTTGAGATGAACTCGTCGTGGACACCGAACTCACGCAGGCCCTGGCGGATGTAGGCCCCGAACGCGTCATTGCCGACACGATTGATGACCGCAGCCTTGCGGCCCAACCGGGCCGCAGCAACCGCGACGTTGGTCGGGCTCCCACCGATCGACTTCCGGAAAGTAGAGACGTCGGCGAGCGGCACGTTGTGCTGTTCGGGGTACATATCAACGGAGGAACGGCCAAACGTGAGTATCTCAAGATCGTCGAGATTGAAGGGCGCGCCGAGCGTCAACTTGTCGCACCGGAATTATGGAGTTCGTGCTCCAGCGCCTCGAGTTCGGCGCCACCCGACATTTTCTGGGTCAGTTCGTCGACCGTGATCTCCGACTTGTGGAACGAGCCCAGGGAACGACCTCGGTTGAGGATCAGAAAGCGGTTACCCACCGGGTAAGCGTGTCGCGGGTTATGCGTGATGAAGATCACAGCGAGCCCTTGGTCGCGGGCTTCGACGATTCGCTTCAGTACGACTCCGGACTGCCTCACACCCAGCGCTGACGTCGGTTCGTCGAGGATCAGTAGTTTGGCACCGAAGTAGCCGGCGCGGGCAATGGCCACCGACTGGCGTTCGCCACCCGACAGCGTGCCAACGGTTTGCTCGGTGTCGCGGATGTCGATGCCCATCTTGGCCATCTCCTCCTTCGCGATCCGCTTCGCCTTCTTCGTGTCGATCCACTTGAGCGGACCGATACCGGTGGTGGGTTCTGAGCCAAGGAAAAAGTTGCGCCACACCGACATCATCGGGACCATCGCGAGGTCCTGATACACCGTCGCGATGCCAGCGTCGAGGGCGTCTCTCGGCGAGTCGAACATCACCTCCTCGCCATTGAGCCGGATCGTGCCCTCGGACTGCTGATGCACCCCGGCGAGAATTTTGATCAGGGTCGACTTGCCTGCGCCGTTGTCGCCAAGCACGCAGGTGACCTCACCGGCGGCAACCTGGGTACTCACCCCGGTGAGTGCAGTGATGCTGCCGTAGAACTTCGAGATGTTGTCAAGTTCAAGGAGTGGCGTCTCAGACATGGTTGGTCTCCAGTTCAGATACAAGCGTTGGTGAGATCCGGGCTTCGGCGCCGCTCATCGACGGATCCCTTCGGCCTTGTTCCGAAGGAACTTGTTCGATACCACGGCCAGCAGCAAGATGACGCCGACGATCAAGAACCGCCAGTCGGTGTTCCAGCGAGCGCTCGAGATTCCGATGGCCGGAATCGACAGGATGCACGCGCCGATCGCTCCGCCGAAGGCAGTGCCGTACCCGCCAGTCAGCAGGGTTCCCCCGACGACCGCGGCGATGATGAAGATGAATTCCTGGCCGTCGCCGCTATTGGCCTGGATCGAGTTGATGCGGAAGGCGACGAGCAACCCAACGAACCACGCGGCGACCGACACCAGCATGAACAGCTGGGTCTTGGTCCGGCCGGCCGGGACACCCACTTGGCGAGCCGCCTCCTTGTTGCCGCCGACAGCGAAGGTCCAACTGCCGAACCGAGTGCGGGCCAGCACCCACATCATGGCGATCGTGAACAGGATGAACCACAGCAGTCGCACAGAGGTCTTGGCCGGCGGCACACCTGCGGCCAACTCTTCAGCGGTGATGAAGAGCATGCGGAATGCGACACCAACGAACAGCAACACCGAACCGAGCGCCAACAGCCGCGTCCCGAGACGGTCAGCGCGTGCCGATCCGGTTCGACGCTCTTCAAAGCGGAACGTGAGTACGGCCCAGATGAGGACCGTGACCGCCGCTGCGAGCACCACTCCGAAAAGCGAGCCTCGGAACTTGGTGTCGGACGAGTCGACGAAAACAGTGAGGGCGACGATGCCGATCGCCAGGGCAAACACCGCCGTCACCGCGAACTTTGTGGCAGCGTTCACCGACAGCGCCGCTTGTGAGGCCATCGCGATCAAGCCGATGCCGATGCCAGCAAGGAGGAGGTACAAAATGACGCGCACACCCTGGGTGGTGAAGGGAAAGAGGATCTGGTTTGTTGACGACGAGTCGATCGCGATGGCCACGATGAAGCTGAGGACCATCGCAGCCATGCCCAGACCCAGGCGTCGCCGCATCTGGGAATCGAGCGACAGCGCTCCGTGATCGACAGATGGCTCGTAACGCCAGGTGGCCCAACCGAAGAGACCGACGAAGCCGCCGATGGCCATCACCGCCACGAGGGCTGCGTTGGCAGCGGTGCCGTCGGTTGCGTGCAGCCCGAGCAGACCGCCCACCCCGAGGCCGACGCCAACGAAAAACATGACCAGGCCGGCCGGCTGCATGTCCTCGCGGCGCTTGAACCACAACTCGCTGAATGCGAGCGCCAAGATGGCGAAGCCGGCAGCGAAGCACCCGATGTACAGGGCGTCGCGGACTTCGAGCTCGTGGCCGTTGCGCTCCCACTCGGCCGCGAAGATCAGTCGGAAGAAGTCGAAATCGGCCGCTTCGTCGGTGCGGCCGATCTGAATCTGGCCGACGAAGCGCTTGGCGAGACCGAGCTTGAGGCCGATCAGGGCGAAGAAGGTACCGAGCGTGATGATGAAACTCGGCTGGCCGGTCCGCTCCACGACCAAGCCGTTCACGTAACCGATGCCGAGCGCGATCAGCAATGAGATCGGAATGGCGATGACGAGCGGGAAGCCTCGTCCACCGAGTTCGCCGGTCTCTTTGACCAGGTAGATGATCAGCATGCCCATGGCGCCGGTCATGGCCCCCGACGACAGGTCGAACTCGCCGCCGATCATCAGCATCGACACGGCAACCGCCATGATCCCGACGGTGGACGCAGTGTCGAGCCAACCGAAGGTCTGACCGACCGTGCCGAAGGTCTCGGAAACGGCCCAGAAAAATGTCCAGATTCCGACGATTCCGATAATCGCGCCGACCTCAGGACGGATGAAGAGTCGCTGAAAGATCGAGCGGTACAGGAGTCGCTCGTCGGCCGCCGGGGCCAATGAGTCGGAGGCGTCGATCGCCGATGTTGTGACAACGGCACTCGGCGCGTCGGTCGGAGTGTCTTGTTCGCTCACGGGTCCCCCAAAAGGCAGTGATGTCGATCGCAGAGATCTAAGAAATAGCGAAGCACCGGTGCGGGGTGAGGGCCCCATAGCCCTCACCCCGCAACAGGGTGTTCATTCAGGTATTCAGGTATTCAGGTATTCAGGTATTGCTGATGGATCAGCGGGTGCCCACTTCGCTGAGCGCCAGGATCTGTGCGGCGTTGTCCGGAGTCACGAAGCCGGGGCCCGTGAGGATGGGGAGGCCGCCACCGAGGGTGTTCTGGTTGGTGACATTGAGGAACAGGAGCAGGACAGGCATGTAACCCTGGAGGTACTGCTGCTGGTCGACGGTGAAGGCGATGTTGCCGGCCTCGATCTCGCCGATCAGTTCCGGCGTGAGGTCGAATCCACCAATGGTCAGGTCCCGACCGAGGTCCTGCGCGGCGCGCAGGCCCGAGAGGGTGATGACCGGACCAACGCCCATGAAGCCGTCGATGTCGGGGTCGGCAGCCAGAGCAGCGTTGATCGTGTTCTGCTGCTCGGTCGTGTCGGCGTCGAGACCCATGAATTCGATGACGACTTCGCCTGAGAAGGTCTCGGCGAGGCCTTCACAGCGCTCGGTCAGGGCAACGTTGCCCTGCTCCTGTTGACCACAGAGGATCTTGGTCGCGCCAGCGTCGTTGAACCGCTGGCCTGCGCCGTTGCCAGCGATGACTTCGCTCTGACCGACGTGCGTGAGCGCGCCGATTGCCTGGTAGTCATTCGAGCCCGAGTTGAGCGTGATGACCGGGACGCCGGCTGCGACGGCTGCCTGGAGCGGGCCAACGAGTGCGTCGGGGTCGGGCAGCGATGCGGCGATGCCGTCGGAGCCTTCTGCGATCGCAGCTTCGATGTCTTGGACCATGACCTGTGCGTCGTTGACGCCTGGCTTCCAGACGAGTGTGACACCGAGGTCGGCGGCAGCGGCGTCTGCGCCACGCTTCAGTACGGACCAGAACGGGCCGTCGTCGGAGTGGGTGATCATGTGGAACGTGAGGTCGCCGGCCTGGGTCTGATCGACCTCTTCAGGAGCGTTGGTTTCAGCGGGTGCCGCCGAATCGCTGGATGCAGCGGTGTCGGTGGAACCCTCGCTGCTGCTGTCGGAGCCGCCGCAAGATGCGGCAACGAGTGCGAGTGCGGGCAGGAGTGCCAGCAGCTTCTTTGATGTCTTCATGTTCTCCCCTTGTTAGGTGTGGATTTCCTCGTCAGTCGAGGCGGATGCCTCGACCCCCGTGAGGAACCCGATGCTCGCAAGAACATCGAGAATGGGGCCGGCACCGACCTCGGGTTCATCCGAGGTGATGGCAGCATCTTGTTCGAGTACGTACCATTGGTCGTACCCGCGAGCTTCGAGTTCGGTGACGATTGCACCGATGGGAACGTCGCCGCGTCCCAGGTTGCAGAACATCCCGGCCTGCACGCCCTCCATGATCGACTGCTCGTGGCGCAAGACTGGCAGAGCCTTGTCCATCACGACGTCTTTCAAGTGAACGTGCTGAATGCGATCAAATGCGCAGTCGAGAAACTCCAGTGGATCCATGCCGCCAATCTGCATGTGGCCCATGTCGAAGGTCCAGCCGACGTCGGAGTATTCGAGCACGTTGAGGATGTCCTCGCGCGTTTCCACGATGGTGCGCAGATGCGGATGCATTGCCTGCGTCATGCCGTACTCCCCCACGATGTCGTCGATAACCGACAACATCTTGGCACCATGCTGCCAATCTGACGAATCGAGTTCGCGGCGCGGGCCCCAATTCCAGTCGGTGACAGGCGAAGAGACGAAGATTGTTCCGCCTGCAGCGGACATCAATTTGGCCGCACGATGCGTTGCGTCGATGGTTGCCTGCTCTTCACTCTGCTCGTGAATGACCACAGGAACGAAGCCGCCGATCATCGTCAGGTCGTACTGCTGACAGAGATCTTTCAGTTCAGCCGGATCGGTGGGCAAATAGCCATCGGAACCGAGTTCGGTCGCCGACAGCCCAAGCTGCTGCATCTCGCCGAGCACCCGATCAGGTGACAGTTCGATTCCCCAACCGGGGACTTCGCAGACACCCCAGGAAATGGGGGCACCTGCGAGGCGCTGCATGATCGACATCGGTGTGGTCCCTTTGAGGAAACGGCCAAGACCAGTTTGAGCGGATGCTGGAAACGTGTGACTTGACGAAAGTGGATTAGAGCGCTCTAATGTGAGAGCGCCCTAACTATGACTGGGGGCACAACGCCTTGTCAAGCGGAGAGCACACAAGACTCCGACCTTCGGGCGACCAAAACGACCGAGTCAGACGCGTTAACGAGCGCGAACGCGCACAGACAAGAAAGGTGGACCGTGGCACAACCGACGATGCAACAGGTGGCAGAGCTGGCGGGCGTGTCGACTGCACTGGTCTCGCTCGTCATGCGCGACGCCCCCAACGTCAGCGACTACCGGCGCCAACTCGTCCTCGCCGCTGCCGCCGAACTTGGCTACCGCCCCAATGTGTTGGCACGAAATCTCGCGTCTCGCCGAACCCAGACCATCGGCGTCGTGCTCAACGACCTCCACAACCCGTTCTTCGCAGAAATCGTTGACGGCCTTCAGGCCGCAGCCGACGACAACGACTACCGGCTCCTGATCGGCAACGGCAGCCATTCCCAACTCGGCGAGGAGCGGTCGGTGGAGACCTTCTTGCAGTTCCGCACCGACGGCCTCGTGATCGCCGGTTCGATGCAGAGCGACGATTTGCTCGAGCACACGTCTCGAACGGCGCCAATCGTGGTCGTCGGCCGGACATCATCGAGCGAGGTCTTCGACACGGCGAACACCGACGACCACGTCGGTGCTCGGCTCGTCGTCGATCACCTCGTCGCCCTCGGCCACGAACGCATTGCCCACATCGACGGCGGACGCGGTGCCGGCGTCATCGAACGCCGGGCCGGCTACCGCGCAGCAATGCATGCACATGGCCTCGGCCAACACATCCACGTCGTCGGCGGCGATTTCAGCGAGGCCGGTGGGCGCAAGGCCGCACATGTGCTCATGCAACACGATCGACGCCCCACGGCGATCTTCGCAGGCAACGACCTCAGCGCTGTCGGCGCCCTCGACGTCGTCGAAGATCTTGGGTTTGATGTTCCCGGCGACGTGTCGATCGTCGGCTACGACAACACATCGCTCGCAGCAATGCACCACGTATCGCTCACCACCATCAACCAGCCGACCGAAGAACTGGGTCGAGCAGCCATCGACCTGTTGCTGGAACGCCTCGACGGCAACCGGACCGAAGCAACTCACCACGTCGCTGACCCTGAACTGATCTGCCGGTCGACGAGCGGCCCTCCACCGGCCAGCTGACGGCCGACTCCACGCACCGAGAAGAGACCACCATGACCACATCGCACTCTCCTGTCCGCGTTGGCATCCTCGGCACCAGCTGGTGGGCCGACTCGATGTACCTGCCGGCACTCACAGCACATCCTGACGTCGAGATCGTCGGGCTCTGCGGCCGAACTCCAGCCAAGGCCGAGGCGCTGGCTGCCGAGTGGAACGTGCCGTGGTGGACCGTCGACAGCGACGAGTTTCTCGACCCCGAACGTCTCGATGCAGTGATCATCGCAACGTCGAACGACAGCCACGAACCGCTCACGCTGCTCGCCATCGAACGTGGCTTGCACGTTCTGTGTGAGAAGCCGATCGCCACGTCCGTCGCGGCTGCGCACGCAATGGCCGACGCCGCGGCCCTATCTGGCGCCACCACCCTGGTCCCGTTCACGTATCGCTACATGCCGAACTTCCAGTACGTGAAACGTCTGATCGACACCGGTTTCGTCGGCCAACCGTTCCACCTCAACATGCGCTACTTCACCGGCTTCGCCCGAGACGCCGAGTACAGCTGGCGCTTCGACACCGAACTCGCAGGGTCGGGTGTGCTCGGCGACCTGGGCTCTCACTGGTTACATGTTGCGCGTTGGCTGCTCGGCGAAGTGACCGAGATCGGCTGCATCAGTTCCACCTTCGTCAATCGAGAACTCCGGCCTGACGGCACTGATTACGACCGCAGCGAAGACTCAGCGCAGATGACCGTCCGGTTCGAGAACGGCGCGTACGGCACGCTCCAGGTCAGCGCTGTGTGCTGGGAAGGCACCGACTTCGGGCAGACGCATCACCTCGATCTCCACGGCACCAACGGCACCCTCTATTCGCTCAACGACTGGTCGACGGTGCAGGAAGTACGCGGCCTTGCAGCCGGCTCCACCGGACCAACGCGAGTGATGCCGATCCCCGACGACATCTGGGGCGAGGCGCGCCGGGATCGCGTGCACGACACCTACCGCGATGTGTTCCGGGTCAACCGTGCGATGATCGGTGAGTGGGCCGATGCCGTGCGCGATGGCGTTCCAATCAGCAGCGAGCTCGCTCCGGACCTCGCCGAAGGCGCCCGAGTCCAGCACCTGCTCGAGTTGGCGGCCAAAAGCGCAGCAACCGACGGGCGCCTACTCGACGCCAGATGAGCACCAGACCTCTCCGCACGCGTGCACCAGCGCTCAACCGAGCTGCCGCGGCATCTGTCGCGACAGCTGTCTTGGTCGCGTTGGTCGCGCTGACGGGCTGCGCTCCCGACGGCGCAGATGGGCCTGACACCAGCTCCGCAACAAGCTCAGGGACCGGTCCCGTCGCGTCAGCCATAGCCGAGCCGGCCGTCCTGGTGGAAAGTGGCGTCGGAGTGATCGCCGAAGGCTGCAGCATGGTCGCCAGCCTCGGGAGCGGGGTCGTCGTCGAGCGTTCCGGCCAAGTGGCAACCGCCGCCCACACGGTCCGCGGCGCATCGATACTCACTGTTGTCGATGCCGGAGGTCAGGAACACCTCGCGTCCGTGACCAGCTTCGACAAGGACAGCGACCTCGCACTGCTCGACGTCCCGACGCTCACCGCGCCGCCCCTCGGCATCGGCACCGCTCGGGTTGGACCCGCCACCTTGATCACCTGGCGCCGCTCCGACGGTGTCACGCAACAGCTCGTCGGTGTCACACGACTGCTGAAGATCAACATCGAAGACATCTACGCGGACGAGGTCGTGCAACGCACCGGTCTGGAAGTCGACGGGGATGTCATCGTCGGCCAATCGGGCGGACCGGTCGTCGACGCCAGCGGCGAAGTGATCGGCATCATCTACGCGACCTCTAAAGACCGAGATGCCGTCGGCTTCGCGACCGACCACACGGAGCTGCGCGAACTGATCGAGGCTCGATCAGCCGGCGGTGTTGCCAACGGCCAGTGCCCCTGAACGCGTCCCCGCAAAGAAGACGAACACCGTGGCCGCCGCTGCGACAATGGTGACCATCACCAGTGCGGTCGAGGTCGTGAGCGCCGAACCGATCGACGTCACGATGAGCGGCATGGTCATCCCGGGATAGCCGAGCAGATAGACCGTCGAGGTCAACGAGCCACGCTGTTCGTTTGTCGCCATTCCCCCGGCAAGTGCCAGGCACGACATCGTGATCACGCCAGAAGCCACACCGAGCAGCGGTGCTGCGACCAGCACCAACGGCCAGCGGTTCGAGAGAAATGCGATGGTGCCGACCACATACCCGAGGGTGCCACACGCCATTCCGATGGGCAACGCCACGCGACCACCGAGGCGTCCGACGATCGGCTTCGCACCGAGGCCACCCCACGCGGTAATGGCTCCTGCTGCCGCGGCGATCGCCACCTCGCCACCCTCGACTGAATCGCTGATCAGCACCGGGAACAAAGCGAACCCCATCGAGGGAAACGCGAACATCCAGATCACTGCCGGAAGGATCACCAGCAGGAACGCACGGCGCGCAGCAACCGGGACACCGAACGATGGCCTCATGCGATGGCCTGGTTTCGCTCGATGTGTTTCACCGACCGGCCAAACAACGAGGATCGCACCGACGACTGCGACCACGTGCAACACAAATGGAAGGATCAGCGGCGCAGGAAACAACCAGTAGAAGAGTGCCGAGACTGGCCCCCCTCCACCGAAGCCGGCGAACGACACCAAGGTTGTGGTGAGCGCAGCTCGATGCTCGTTGCCTGGGCCGAACAACTCGAGCAACCACGCTGCTCCGACACCGAGCACTGCGCCGCTGGCCGCCCCCAGCAAGAGCCGGCTGACGAGCAGCGCGATGAACTCGTCACGCCCGAAGATCATGCCGACCGAGGCGATCCCCGACAGCGCCATCATCGGCAGCACGATCGGGCGGCGACCGAAACGATCCGAGAGCGCCCCACCGAGCACGAGGCTGGCGAGAATGCCCACGACGTACACGACGAAGATCGCCATCGTTTGCGACGCCGACAAGTCGAGGCGGTCCTTATACAGCACGAGGAACGGCGTCGACACGTTCGTGCCGTACGCGACGACGAACATGCCAATCGCGATTCGAACAACCTGTCGACTGATTGGGAGCCGTTCCTGCATCGGCGGTGACGCTACGTCGCGTGCAAGACAGATCTCCTAACGTGCGACTCCGTGAGCACGACATCAACACCGACACCGAAGAGCCGACCATCAGACATCGACCTCGGCACCTACGCCGAATACGACCGACTGCTGTTCGACCTGCCAAGTGGATCGGGCGGAGGTGTGCTGCGCATCACGCTGAACGACCCCGACAAGTTCAACGCAACCGACGCCGCCGTGCACCTCCAGCTGTCGCGAATCTTTCGCACGATCCACGACGACGAGTCCGTTCGGGCTGTTGTGATCACCGGCGCAGGCCGGGCCTTTTCCGCGGGAGGCGACCTCGACTGGATCAGCGAACAGGTCGGTGACTACGCCCAGACGATGCGCGTGATGAAAGAGGCCGGCGACATCGTCCGGACGATGATCGAATGCGATACGCCAATCGTTTCGGCAATCAACGGTGTTGCCGTCGGGGCCGGGCTGGCCGTGGCCTTGATGGCCGACGTCAGCATCATGAACGAGTCGGCCAAGCTGACCGACGGGCACATTCGGCTCGGTGTGGGCGCCGGCGACCACGCCGTGGCGATCTGGCCGCTGCTGTGCGGCATGGCGAAGGCAAAGTACTACCTGCTCACTGCCGACTTCGTCGACGGCAAGGAAGCCGAACGAATCGGCCTCGTCTCCAAGGCAGTACCCGCTGACGACGTGATGACGACGGCACTCGAGGTCGCTGACAAGCTTGCTGCGGGCCCGGTTGACGCAACACGACTGACGAAGCGTGCGCTCAACCACTGGATCCGCCAGGCCCTTCCAAACTTCGAGGCGTCACTCGCGTACGAGATGCTCAACTTCCTCGGCCCTGACGCTGCCGAGGGCCTCGCAGCGCTCAAGGAAAAGCGCGCGCCGAACTTCCATCGAGCCGACGAGACTGCCGATTGATGGATCTCACTGACGAATTCGGTACGCAGTTCGCCAAGCAGCTCGCGAGCGAACTCGAACTTGCGCTGAGCGTCGCCGACGCGGCCGACGCGTTCACGCTGCCGCGCTTCATCGATCGCGACTTCACGGTCGATTGGAAGACCAACGCAACCGAAGTGACCGAGATCGATCGTGAGGCCGAGACGCTGATCATCGACGCCCTCATCAGCGCACGACCAGGTCATGGTGCATTCGGTGAGGAGCACGGTGCCGCCGGCAACCAGAGCTCCCCGTGGCGCTGGGTGATCGATCCGATCGATGGGACCTCCGGTTTCGTGCGCGGCATTCCGGTGTGGGCCTCGCTCATCGCACTGACCTATGAGAACGAGGCCGTACTCGGCGTTGTGTCTGCCCCGGCGCTCGGCTTCCGCTGGTGGGGCGGCGTCGGCCTGGGCGCACACGTGCGATCGCATACCGGCACGACGCGATCAATGGCGGTCTCTGCCGTCACCGCACTCGACGAAGCCCAGATCAGCATCACCCACAACTCCGGTTGGGATCGACTGGGCAAAACCGATCAACTGGTTGCACTCCAGCAGCAAGCCCGCCGCAGCCGCGGCATGGGCGACTTCTGGCAACACATGCTTGTTGCCGAGGGCGCAATGGACGTAGCGGTCGACGCCGTCGGTGTCGCCGCCTACGACCTGGCCGCGATCAAGCCGATCGTCGAAGCCGCAGGGGGCACCTTCACTGACCGTCTCGGCGAAGCAACCTATGCGCACGACACGGCCGTCAGCTCGAACGGCCACCTGCACGACGCGGTGATCGCCCTCCTCGCGTAGGCGTAACCTCGGCTCGATGGACGTACATGTCGACTCGGAAACAGCACCGCTTCGATCGGTGATCGTCGGCTATCCGGACAATTTCCTGGACGTCGAGCCGGAGATCATCAACGAGACGCAACGCAAGTTCTACGACGGTCCCGACGCTCCCACGAAGGAAGCGGTCACCGAGCAGCTCAACGGGTTCATCTCCGTGATCGAGGCCCACGGAGTCACCGTGCATCAGCCTCGGCCGCTCCCCTACATCCCCGACCAGATGATGACGCGCGACATCGGCGTCGTGATTGGTGACACCTTCGTTGTGACCACGATGGCGGCGAAGAGCAGGCGACACGAGTGGCGCGGCTACGCCCATCTGTTCGAGCACTTCTCCCCGCACACGAAGGTTTTGTTCGGCCCGGAAGACCTCGTTATCGAAGGCGGCGACGTCATTGTCGATAAGGGCAAAGTGTTCGTCGGCATCGGCCAGCGAACCACACTTGCCGGGGCTGCCTGGCTCATGCAGTTGGTGCCCGAGTACGAGATCGTGCCGATCAACCTGCGTGGCCTGACCGACGGCGAAGACGTTCTCCACCTCGACTGCTCGTTCCTCCCCGTCGGCGAGAACAGCGCGCTCATCTATCCCGGTGGGATGCGTGAAGTCCCAGCGACCGTCCGTGAAACGTACGACCTCATCGAGGTCACCCGCGAAGAGCAGCAGCGGCTCGGCACCAACGTGCTGTCGCTTGACCCGCAGACGGTCGTCTCGCAGCCGACATCGCAGCGCATCAACGACGAGATGCGGGCGCGCGGGATCACCGTTATCGAACTGCCCTACAGCGAACCGCCCAAAACGGGTGGCAGTTTCCGCTGCTGTACATTGCCTCTGCACCGTTCATTTTAATCTGAAGGCAGAGTTGAAGCTGTACGCCAGTCAGCGACCAGTCAGCAACCAGTCACCAGCCGGTCAGCAACCGACGCTGCTGCAGCGACCACGCCCACAAAGTCGACCACATTGGTCGGGTATCGTGTCGAGATGAGCGATCAGCCACCTCTCTCTCAGGCCACCCTCGCCATCTCGGCTGGGCGCGCCAACAGCGGCAACTCGCTGGCCCCGGCGCTGTGGGCATCGAGTACGTGGGAATCAGACGGCCTCGACGACGCTCACCATCGAGCCACCTCGGTTCGCCACGGCGATTTCTACAGCCGTTACGCCAACCCAACCGTCCAGCAGTTCGAGCACGCCATCGCCGAACTTGAAGGCGCGGAAGCAGCGTTGGCGTTCGGGTCCGGTATGGGTGCGATCGCCGCCACGGTGTTGGCGCTCTGTTCGACCGGCAGCCACATCGTGGCGCAGCGCCAGCTCTACGCCGGCACCCTTGCGTTCCTGCAGGGTCCGTGCCAGCGCTTTGGCATCGACGTCACGTTCGTCGACGTTGCGACGCCAGGAGCATTCAACGACGCTGTCATCCCGGGCAAGACGATGCTGGTCATCGCCGAATCGCCGTCGAACCCGCGCCTCGAACTGGCCGACCTCGACGAACTCGGTTCGATCCGCGGACCCTTGACGCTCGTCGACTCAACGTTCTCCACCCCGCTTGGCCAGCAGCCGCTCGCGTACGGCGTCGACCTCAGCCTGCACTCGGCAACGAAAGGGATCGCCGGGCACAACGACGCAACCCTGGGTGTGATCGCTGGCGAGCGGGAACTGCTTGACGAGATCTGGGCCTATGCCGTGCTGCATGGCTCGACACCCTCGCCGTTCGATGCCCTCAACGCCCTGCGCGGCGTTCGTACGCTGGCAGTTCGCACTCGCCAGCAGAACGAATCGGCACGTTCGCTGGCCGTGATGCTTGCCGATCATCCGGCCTGTATTGCTGTGCATTACCCCGGGTTGTCCGAGCACCCGCAGCACGCACTCGCGAGCCGGCAGCTTCTGCAGTACGGCACAGTGCTGTCGTTCGAGGTCCCAGACCGGACCGCTGCAGCATCGTTCCTCGACGCCGTGGCAGTCGCCCGCTGCGCGACCTCACTGGGTGGCCCAGAAACGCTCGTCTGCCATCCCGCGACCTCGACACATGCAAGCCTCACCCCCGACGAGCAAGCCGCCACCGGCATCAGTAACGGATTGGTCCGCGTGTCAGTGGGGCTCGAAGAGACCACCGATCTACTGAATGACTTCGCGCAGGCACTCGCAGCCACCTCGGGCTGAGCCCCGGCCCTGTCACGCTCCGGTCAGACCAAAGTGTGACAACGTCAGCGGGCGATGAGGCGGCCGTGACGGTGCATGGTGCGCGAGATCGACTGCTCACGCACCCAGCGGTACAGCTCGATGAAGCCATCGCACACCGGAGCTGATTGGTCGATGGCAACGTTGGCCTGGTGGCAGAGGCGCCGGGCGTCGTCACTCAAGTCGGTCAGCAACCTCATGCGATCGACTCCACCGAGGCGAGCGACAAACTCGTCGTCTGACTCATCGACCGTCGACGATTCGTCGAGGACAGCGCCGGTCGTCGCAGCCGCGAGTCGCAGCAAATCAATGGCTGCGGGGTCGGTGCCGTCGTGGCGGACCATCACGCGCTCAACCGGGAAGTAGCGCAGCACATTCGACTCAGAGGTCAGGCCACTCGGGTCGTGTTCGACAGCGAATTGACTCGCCCACGCGTTCGCATACGACGCGGCAGCGTCAACGTTCGACATGCCGGCCGCAATACGCGCGAACTGCTGGACATAGCCGGGACCACCCGCTTTCGGACCGCCGCCGACCGACGACTGCTTCCATCCACCGAATGGTTGGCGTTGCACGATTGCACCGGTGATCATGCGGTTGACATAGGCGTTGCCGATTTCGACGCGATCGAGCCATGTGGCAATCTCGCTCGGGTCGAGCGAATGAATTCCACCGGTCAGCCCGAAGTCGCTGGCGTTCTGGATCTCGATCGCATGGCCGAGGTCGTCAGCACGAATCACACCCAGTACCGGGCCGAAGCACTCGGTCCGATGGAACCACGATCCGGGTTGGACTCCCATGCGCACCGCAGGGGCCCAGAGGTGACGGTCGGCGTCGAGGCATGCGGGTTCGACCAGCCACGATTCGCCGGCGTCGAGGGTTGTCAACGCACGGCGCAGTGCCGGGTTCGGTGCACCGATGATCGGACCGACCATCGACGAGAGGTCAAATGGCTCAGCGACCCGCAGGCTCTGGACTGCGTCGCGGAGGCGGATGCAGAATGTCGGATCGTCGTAGACCGATGCCTCGACGATTGCGAGGCTCGCCGCCGAACACTTCTGCCCTGCATGGCCGAACGATGAATTCACCAGGTCGGCGATTGCCTCATCGATGTCGGCCGCTGCGGTGATGACCAGGGCGTTCTTGCCGCTCGTCTCGGCGAGCACACGCACCTCGGGGCGCCAGTCGAGAAACATGGCTGCGGTTTCGTGTGACCCGGTCAGTGTGATCGTGTCGATGTCGGGATGGGTGACAAGGCTGCTCCCCACGGGGCCGTCGTCGCAGATGACGAGCTGTAAGCGGTCGGCCGGAACGCCGGCGGCCCAGAACTGCTCGGTGATCCGTGCGCCGACGTGAACTGCTTCGGGAGCGGGCTTGAGGATCACAGCGTTGCCTGCTGCCAGGGCTGATGCGACGCCACCGGTCGGGATGGCATACGGGAAGTTCCACGGAGCAACGACTGCCACGACGCCTCGGGGCGAAACATCGAAGCCGTCAGCGATCAGCCGTTCGAGCCCGGCGACACCGACCGTGCCGTAGTAGTCGCAGAAGTCGATCGCTTCCGCGACCTCGGGGTCAGCCTGGTGGATTGTTTTGCCAGTCTCGGCGGCCATGATCGCCATGGTGTCGACCCATCCGTGGCGCATCACGTCGGCCGTTGCCTGCAGCCACGTTCGGCGCTCCTCGATCGTCGCGTGTTCTGCTGCTGCCGCTACGGCACGCTGCACGACAACCATCATCTCGTCGGTCGTGCCGATTCTGGGTGGCGCGACCAGGGCGACCGACGACATCGCCGCTTCGATCTCGACACGCAAACCTGCATCGGTGAAGTCGCTCTCGGGCTCGTTGCTGAATCGGTCGGCGGGCCGTGGCGCCGCCCGACGACGATGATCGGTCGACACGTCGTGGCGGCGGGCAACCGACGTGCGAAACATGGCAGCCTGACGGTTGAACTCGGCAGAGTCGACCGTGAGCGTGAAGAGCGACCGCAGGAAGTTGTCGGCCTGTGTGTTCTCGTCGAGGCGGCGGCCGAGGTAGGCGAGGCTCGCGTCGAAGTCGGCTTCGGCAACGACCGGTGAATACATCAGCAACTTGCCAAGGCCAGCCTCGGCCGCGGCGGCCTGCACTGCTCGCGCCTGTGCGGGAGCCATGCCTTCGAGCATCTCAAATACCACGCGATCGGTCGCGCCGGCCTTGTCGATCTGGATCATCGCCCAAGCGATGTCGAACAGGTTGTGGCTGGCCACTCCGATGCGGATTGCGTCGGCCCACTCGGGGCGAAGTAGCGAGTCGAGTAGCCGCTTGTAGCTGGCGTCGACATCGGCCTTGTTGCCGTACGGGGCGGCGATCCAGCCGTGGAGTTCGGCCTCGGCTGACTCCATGGCGAGGTTCGCTCCCTTGACGAGGCGCACCTTGACCGTGCCGCCACCCTCGGTGCGACGCTGCACAGCCCAGGCGCCGACGCGCTCGGCTGCATCATGGCTGTCGGGCAGGTATGCCTGCAGCACGATGCCTGCATCGACGGTGACGAACTCGGGTTCACTCAAGACCGCGATGAACGCTTCGATCGTGAGATCGAGGTCGCGGAACTCCTCCATGTCGAGGTTGACAAAGGTGGTCGGCGTCGCGGCACCGGCCGCTCGGTAGAGCGTGCGGAGGCGCTCGATCACGCGGCGGACGCTGTCGTCGAACGCGAGGACGTCGAGGTTGGCAACGATTGCCGACACCTTGACCGAGACATAGTCGACGTCGGCGCGTTCGACCTTTGCGAGCACCGTGGCGAGACGTTCATCAGCCTCGGTGTCGGAGAGAATCGCTTCACCGAGCGGGTTCACGTTTAGCCAGACGCCCTCGTCTGCACGACGAGCCAGGTGCCGACTAAAAGTCGGCTCATCGGTGCGCAACACAATCCCCGACGTCTCAGAGCGAATCCGCCGGACGACGAGTGGCATAACGATGCTCGAAAGGCGTGGCGCCACGAGTGCACCAGCCCGCAGCATCAGGCCGTCGATCGGGCCCATCTCGCGCGTCGGGTATTCCCGCACGAGTTCGGCGAAACGCTTGGCTGCCACTGCGGGGTCGTCGAGGCGCAGCACCTCGTCGGTGAGCGACAGGATGAGCTCGCGACCGTTGTGATCGGCGAGCAGCCGACCGAGGCGTTCACGCCGCCGCCGCTCTTGCTTCGACTCGTCAGCGAGGCTGACCGCAAGCAGGCTCCGGGCGAGGTCGACCGCATCATTTGTCTGCTGATTGTCCGTTGCCATCACCGTGTCCGGAACGGGTACCGGGACTGATTCCGGAACAGTGCGAGACGACAGATCGGTCATATCTCCAGCAAATACTGATGCGGGCCGCCGGTCTTGGTCGAATTCGACGGGCAGACAGTCGAATTCGTACCTGTCGGGCATCTGACACCGACCCTGCGATGATGACGGTGTGCCCGACCGTTCTCTCGACCGTTCTCTCACGGCCGTCACCGACGTGCTGGCGACCACGCCGAACGTCATGTTCTGCATCAAAGACACCAATGGCATCTACGTCTCGGCGAACCAGGCATTCGCCGACCGGGCGGGTGTACGAGCGCCTGGCGATGTGCACGGCAAGCGAGCCGCTGATCTGTTTCCGCCTGAGCTGGTCGAGCAGTATGAAGCGCAAGACGACGAGGTCATGCGTACCGGCCACATCCTGTCAAACGAACTCGAGGCGATCACTCGGCCCGACGGGACCTACGGCTGGTTCCTGACGTCGAAGTCACGGTGGACCGACGACGCTGGCCAGCCAGCCGGCATCGTCATCGTGTCGGTGGATCAACGCACACCGGTCGATGGTGCCGCACCGCATCGGCAACTCGCGAGCGCCGTGGAAATCGCTCGCGTTCGCTTCGCTGAACAGGTCACGGTGAGCGAGATGGCGGCCGCCGCTGGCGTGAGCGTGACACAGCTCGAACGACTGTCGAAGCGGGTGCTCGGTCTGACGCCGAAGCAACTGATCTTGCGCTTCCGATTGGAAGAGGCGCTGCGCTTACTCGACACGTCGACCGATTCGATTGCAACGATTGCATCATCCTGCGGCTACTACGACCAGAGTGCCTTCACCCGCCACTTCAAACGCGCGGTCGGTATGGCACCCGCCACCTTTCGAACCATGTCACACCGAGGTCTGTCACACCGAGCAGACCAAAGTGTGACAAGACGGTCGCGCTTCGACGATCAGTGATGGCCGTGTTCTTCGTGCTCGAGGTCGTCGCAATGGTGACACTCGAGTTGCAAGGTCACGTGGCTCACACGATGTTCGTCGACGAGCAGCGCACCAAGTCGGTCGGTCATGGCTTGTGCATCGTGCACCAACAGCCGTCCATCGACGACAACGTGCGCCGTCACGCTCACCACGCCCGGGCCGACCGGCCGAAGATGGACGTGGTGAACACCGTCGACATCCGGTTCAGCGACAAGCACCTCGACGACATCAGCCACCGCCAAACCAGCCGGCACGCGGTCGAGGAGGACGCGTGTTGCCAACACGATGAGTCGCCACGTGCTCCAGAGCACAGCAGCGGAGAGCAGGAACGACGCTGCTGGGTCAATCCAAGCCGGGCCGCCGACTGCCAACAGCCCGCCGGCGACGACAACGACCACCGAGCCAGCGAGATCGGTCAGCAAGTGGAGGCGAGCAGCGCGCAGTGAGATGTCATCGGCACCGTGATTGTGACCGACGAGCAGCACGCTGCCACCGTTGACGATGATCGCGATCACGCCGATCGCGATCACGCCCGAGCCCGATACTTCAGCCGGTTCAAAGAGGCGACGGGTCGATTCGATGACGATCCAGACGACCGAGCCGACGAGTAAGAGTGCCGACACGAAGCCGCCCAACGCGTCGGACTTTCCCATGCCATAGGTCCACTGGGCATCGGCAGGCCGACGAGCGACCCGCAGTGCAATGAGCGCTGTGACGAGACCGAGTGCGTCAACTGCCTGGTGCGCTGCATCGGCGAGCACGACGACCGACCCGATGGACAGCCCGACAACTACCTGGACGACGGCAAAGACGACGTTGGCCCCCGAAGCCAAACCAAGCCGCTTCGCCGATCCATGACCGTGCGAATGACCGTGCGAATGATTGCGTGAAGCTGCCGTCACTGTCGCTTCATCACCTTGTCCATTCTCACTCATTGAGAATAGAATAGCAGGAGATTCGATCTGCACCATCTGCCAGACTTCACTCTTGACTACCGCACAACATGATCGCCTCACCGTCGAACTCCGTCCTCACCAAAATCGGTACGAGTTGCTGCTCGACGAATCGGTCGTCGGGTTCGCCACTTACTGGCTGAACGACAACGTGGTGACACTCCCCCATGTCGAGACCAACCGGGAGCATCGGGGCAAAGACTTCGCAGCCCAGCTGATGAGCGGCATACTCGCCGACGTCCGCGAGCGGCACCAGACAGTGCGTCCGCTGTGCGCCTACGCCGCGGCCTACATGCGGCGCCATCCCGAGACCGGCGACCTGCTCGCCAACTGAAGGGGAACACCATGTGCAGAAATATCACGACGCTGCGCGGTTTGGAGCCAGGCGCCACCGACGAAGAGATCGAGGCAGGCGCTCGTCAGTACGTTCGCAAGATCAGCGGCGTGCAAAAGACCTCAGCGGCGACCGAGGAGCCGGTCGAACGAGCGGTCGCCGAGATCTACGCGATCACCAAACGCGTCCTCAGCGAACTCCCGCCCCGCAAGCAACCCCCAAAAACCGAACCCCCGCTCCGCCGCTTGGCGCGAAAGTAGACGGTCGGTCAGTTCTCAACGCAAGCAACCGCGACGGCCCTCTTGCTGCCGACTCCCAGGTGTCGGAGGGGGACTTGAACAGCTCATGGGCTCGTCCGATGGTTTGTGACCATTCCACGAATCTCTGCACTTCCTTTTTCGGCCACTTGCTGACCCTGACACTCTTCAGCGATGGGCATGCTTCAAGCGACACCAGACGAACTGCGCAAGCACCTCAAGGCTTCAAAACTTGCAGTGCCAGAAACGTGCTGTTCGCACCGCTTCTGGCGCGTCGATCGCAGGAACTTCCGATCGATTATCTCGCTGGTACTCAAGATGCATCTGTCGCCCCTGCACGATCGTTCGATTCAGCTGGGTCAACAACGAACTGCGTCATGATCGAACGTTCAGCAGCGCTTGTAGCGCCGTATGACCGAGTTCTCTGAGGCCTTCAGACTCGCCGAGGCCCACCAAAAGCTTCCGTTCGCTCTTGCTCAGATCAGCCGTTGCCCGGTCAATGGGGCCAAGCATCCGGGTAAGGGAGCGAAGTCCCGCAGATGCTTCGCCCGGCTTGCCGCTGACTGCGAGGTGATTTTGGCGACCGCAGACGCCTTCCCGATCAACGCGCCGATCAAGTCGGGCCGACGGACCTCGGCTGACCTGCCTTCGATCTCCACGGTGACGATTCCGCTGCGCCGAAATGCCTGGGTGGTTCCAGGGGCTTCGATCGTTCGCCCCGAGCCCAACTTGAGTTGTAAGCGCTTGCCCAGGTTGTCCGGAGCGAGCACGTCGATCACCGCTGAACCACGACGATAACGATGGGCTGTCCCTTCGGGTCCTGGCGAATCCTGGTCGAAGCTGGCAGAGATCAAGGCCGAGTGAATCCTACTGAGACCCGCTGGCTCAGCCCGCAGGTCAACGACCACGTCTATGTCGTCCGTTGGCCGGGTGTCAGTGGACTGCCGCTGGAGCTCGTGCAGGAACACCATCTGCCCGCCGACAAGCAACCAGTTGTCCCCGAACGCCGGCGAGAGTTCGAGAAGCGCCGACCACGACTCGGCTTGTCCGCCGATCAATGGTGGCAGCACGATCACCGGGTGTTCAGACATGGGCTGCGATCAGGTTCTCGGCGGCAACCCAGTGTCGCGGATCGCCAGACTCCATCAGATCAAGCGCAACAGCAGCCCGAGGTGCGTACGCACGACCGGTCCCCGACCTGGGTTGAGCGATAGCACTGGCCCAGACGTCGACCGGGATTGAGCGAATTGCCACTCCACCAAGCTGATCGGGCACCGCAGCAACGAGGGCTCCTAGCTGCTCATAGATCTCAGCGGAGACGTACAAGTCGGCTTCGCCAGCGACCGGCTGCAGCAGTTCGCCGAACTCGACCGCAGCAGCGACCCCACTCACCAGCACACCTCCGCGACCACACAGGTAGTCGAGATCGGTGGCACTCATCTCATGGCGGCGGACCTCTCCTCTGTTCCGGTATCGGCTCACGTTCGACAAATCGACATCGCCGAGTGCGATCTGTTCCCAAACACGCCGAGCGCTCAGCGGGCGACCGCGACGGTTCGAGACCTGACGACGCGCATCAATCGAATCGCGTGGAACTGCCCACGCATTCCCGAAACGCACACCCGGCAAGTCGCCAGCAACGACCAACTGGCGAACACGCTCAGACGACACACCAAGAAGTGCTGACGCATCCGCAAGCGACAGTAGATCAGAACCCATACGAGCAATATATAGGATTATTCCAAGATTTACAAGCCACCACCACCGACCTACCACCACCTCAACACAGTGCACACAAAACCAAAGACCACCCATCCAGAGCGATCAACGTCATCGACGAAAAATGTGAGACACAACCGCAGGTCCCGGTGGACCTCCATGGGAGGAACGATCTGCGAATCTCCCAAGCCCTGAATCTCTCTGGGAGATTCAGAAATGTTGCTACCAGCCACCTCCCGCCACCCACATCACCGCCGAGGTCTACAGCCACGTCACCCAACCCATCGCCAAAGACGCCGCCGGCCTCGTCGGCGAGCTGATTCTTGAGGAAGGCGGAGCGTGTCGACTCAGTTGATCCAGATCGATAGGTCGGCCCGATCGTCCGAGACCCCCGTCCAGTTCGCGTGAGCGACCGTCATTGAGATCCTGAAAAGCCGTTGACCAGGGCCGGAGCCTTTATGAACGTTGTGTCGGAGGGAGGACTTGAACCTCCAACGCCAGTCGGTTCAGCTCGCTGAGGCGGGATCGATTCGTTCGAGGCCAAGGAAGCACGAACCCGAGTTGGCCCCCGCCAACGAGCGGTGAGGGCTGACGCCGGGATCGGGCGAATCGGATCGCCTCAGGTGTAGAAGGGGTTTGAGCCGGTGGCGTGATCGGTGAGGTCTTTAACCCGCTCGATCGCCGGCAACGCATCGACGAGCATCGTTTGCACGCCATCAAGCATCGTCATCTTGCTCATCGAGCAACCATGACAGCCGCCGCCCATCGTGAGAAATGCGGTGCCTTCGCTGTCGTGGCCGACGTAGGTGACGAAGCCACCGTGTGCGGCGAGCGCCGGGTTTACTTCGCCCGACACGAGCGCTTCGATTTCGGCCGACAGCTCGTCGTCGCTGGTGAGGCCTTCGATGCTCGGTGCTTCGGGCTTGTTCGGGTTGCGAATAACGAGGCCCTGCGTGACGGTGTAGTCGAGCGTGGCGCCGGTCATCACTTCGACATCGGGGCCGGGGATGATGATCTTGAGGCCCTCGTGCGTGCGCACTTCGTCTTCGAATGCTGCCTTCAGGAACTCTTCGAACGACAGGTCGTACCGGAAGTCTTCACCGGGCGCCGAGGCCAGGCCGAGGCGTAGACCGAGCTGTTCGCCGTCAGCTTCTTCGTCACGCAACTCAGTGAGATGCTCGAGCGCCTCGGGCGTCACCGTGACGATCGGCTCGCTAGCGTTGGCGCTACCAGAATCTGCCGCAAGTGCTTCGAGTGAGCTCATGATGAAAAGGCTACCGTCAGGCTTGTGAGCACAAGCAGACTCGGGACCAACGACATGAGCGCCTACTTGGCCGCACTCCGCACGGACACCGACCTACTGTCGGCTGCCATCCGCACCGGCGACGCCGCTGCCCCAGTCGCAGCATGCCCCGGATGGGACCTCACCAAGCTGCTCGAACACACCGGTTGGGTCCAGCGTTGGGCCACCCACGCTGTCCTCAATGGCGAAGCCCCGGGAAAAGAAATCGACTTCGGGCCGAGTCCCGACGACAACATGTCGGTCTGGATCGTCGACGGAGCGGCCGCGCTGATCGACGCGCTCAGCAACGCCGAGCCCGACGCTCCTACGTGGCACCCGTTCCCGTTCGAACAGCAGGTGTGGGTCTGGGCCCGTCGACAGGCACTCGAAACCGCCATGCACCGGTGGGATGCCCAGACTGCGATCGGTGTCCAAGCAATGCTCGACCCCGAACTATCGAGGGAAGGAATCCAGGAGTACTTCGAGTTGGGCCTCCCGCGCGCGCTCAGCCGTGCGGATGTCGAGCCTCCAACCGTCAGCCTCCACGTCCACTGCACCGACGTCGACGGCGAATGGCTGGTGTGGAGCGAGAACGGCGAGTACCGGATGCTGCCCGTCCACGACAAGGGCGACGCTGCGATTCGTGGAGCTGCGGCCGACATCTGGCTGTTGCTGATGGGCCGCCTCGACCGTTCCGAACTCGACATCGTCGGCGATGCATCCGCAGCCGACGCCTGGCTCGACCTCCCCAACTGGTGAGCAACAACGACGCCAGCGCGTCCGCAAGCACGTCCCCCATTTCGCCTGGGAACCCACCCGCAAACCCCACCCGACTGAAATCGATCGGTTTCATCGCGGTTGGCCTCGCCGTGATCAGCTTCTCGATCAGCTCGGCCGCTATCAAGTGGTCCGAGTCGACCGGGTCGGTGGTGGCATTCTGGCGAATGATTGGCGCTGTCGTCGGCTGGTGGATCATCGTTCTCATCGCCCGGAAACGCACCAGCCGCCCGCTGCCATCGCGCGAGACATGGAAACTGGTCCTTCCGCCCGGCCTGTTCTTCGGGCTGAATATCGCGATCTTCTTCACGGCGATCACTCGGACGAGCATTGCTCATGCCGAGTTCATCACCACACTCACCCCCCTGGTACTCCTCCCCGCCGGCGCAGCGTTCTTCGGCGAGCGACCGAACTGGAGCGCACTCAAATTCGGGCTGATCTCGATCGTCGGCATTGTGCTGGTCCTCACATTCGGGCCCACGGGAGGTGAGGCGACACTCGGCGGCGACCTGCTTATGGTGCTCGTCATCGGCACCTGGACGGGCTACATGCTGACCTCGAAGCGGGCCCGCTCACGTGGCGTTGACGTGCTCGATTTCATGGCCTGCATGATGCCGCTGGGCCTCATCACTGCTGGGCCGATCGCTGCGTCGATCGCCGGCACCGGCCTGTTCTCGCTGTCGGCTCGCGGCTGGTTTGTCGTGGCGCTCCTCACACTTGTGACCGGCATGTTCGCCCATGGCTGCATCATTTTCGCGCAGCGCCACCTTCCGGTTGCGACGATCAGCATCATCCAGACAGGCCAGCCGGCACTCTCGGTGTTCTGGGGTTTCGTGGTCCTCGGCGAGTCGGTTCGCTCACCGCAGATCGCCGGCATGGTCTTGGTCGTGGTCGGCCTGTCATTGTTCGCGTGGGCGAGTCAACGACCGACCGCAACGACTCCAAGCAGCGGCGTCACTCCGGCTGACATCGCTCAGCCCGGCTCGACGAGCTGACCGAGCGCCCGTCGCCGACCGACCGCCAACGGACGAGACCAGGACCGGATCGGGCTAAACGGTCGACACGTGCCAGGATGCACCCATGCGGATCTTGGTCACGAACGACGACGGAATTCACGCCCCCGGGCTCCACGCTCTGGCGAATGCAATGTGTGACCTTGAGGGCGGGCACGAGATCGTCGTCGCTGCACCGGACTCGGAGTACTCCGGTGCCGGCGCCGCACTCGGCGCTCTTCACGAGATCACCCCGGTCATCCGGCCGGTCGACATTCCTGTGTCGGCGGCGGCCGCGTGGTCGGTCACCGGCGCACCTGCGCTCTGCGTGATGTTTGCTCGGCTCGGCGCATTCGGCGGCCCGTTCGACCTGGTCATTTCCGGTATCAACCCGGGCGCCAACGTCGGGCGCGCGGTGTACCACTCAGGCACGGTCGGCGCTGCACTCACGGCTCGTAACGGCAAGATTTCCGGTGTCGCATTCAGCCAGGCGGTCACGGGCTACGGCGTTGAAGGCCAGGTGTGGAACCAGTTGGTCGATCAGCTCGACTGGCAAGCCTCAGCCGAGGTTGCTCGAACCTACGTGCAGGGCATGGTCGACAACATGCCGACCGAGCCCGTGGTCGTCAACATCAACGTCCCTGATCGGCCTGTCTCGGAGATGCTCGGCTGGCGCCACACCGACGTCGGCAACCTCCCACCACGGACGGTCAACGAGGCCACCCTTGAGCCCGTCGAAGGCGACGAAGGGGCATTTCGCGTCATGATGGACTGGGGACAAAAGATCAACGTACTGCCCGAAGACACCGACGGCGGCGCAGTCGAGGCCGGCTATGTGTCGGTGAGTAATCTGACCCGGCTGGTCCACGAAGATCGCGCCGACATGTCGGCCGCCGAGGCCGCGCTCGACAGCCTCCTCCCCCGCGCCTGACCAAGATCTCCCCCGCCAGCCCCCTTTCTCCCGAAATGGAGACCATCTCTCCGCACTTGTGATGAGAAATGGTCTCCATTTCGGGAGAAAGGGGGTCAGCCACAGTCACATTGGATCGCAGTTCGACCAGAAGTACCGTCGTCGAACCATGAGTTCACCGATTGATGTCGTCACCGGTTTCCTGCGTTCGTTCACACGAAACGATCCGGACTACACCGCCAGCTTCGTCGCCGAAGGTTTCCGGAACGTCCACGACAGCGAACTCGGTTCCGGCTGTTTCGGACGAGAGGAATACCGGCGGCGGCTGCCGCACTTTCTTGCCGCGTTCGCCGACCGCACGTACTCGATCGACGACATCGTCGAACAGGAGCGTCCGTCGGTAACCGATGTGGTCGTGAGGTATCGCTTCACGGCCACGTACGAGGGGACGGCCTTCGAAATCCCCGGCGTCATGTGGTTCAGCGTTCGCGACGATGTGATCACCAAGCGAGTCGACACCTGGGACTCGCTCACCTTTCTCCGCCAAACCAACCAAACCGATCTCTGAGGCCGTCCAGCTCAGCCCTCAGTTTTCCAAGAGGGGATGAGATACGGGTTGCCGCCTGACTTGTCAGCGTTCAAAGAGTTGGGTGGTGGGGTGGAACTGACTCCAGGCGAACCAGAACGCTTCGTGCGCAGGGATTTCATCGCCCGTTGCATCGTCCAGAGCCCGCAGGCCATCGCCTGACTCGACGAGGCTGACGCCGCCCAGCGACACCGTGCCGCCGGTGGCCAAAATCGAGCTGGCCTGCGTCGATGGGAACGCCAGCGGCGTGCCGTCGGCCTGCAGTACGCCAACGACGAGTTCCTGGACATCGAGTCGTCTGTCGGCATCACCGATCGGGAAAATCGGGCCAGCTTCGTCGCGCCCGGCGAGCGGGTCGAGGTCGTAGCTCCGCCCGATACCACCGTCTTCGGCAACGATCTGCGTGTTCGGATGTCCGGCCTTCCATTTGCCCCAGGTCGAACGGACGACGGTGACCTCCTCGAGTTGAATGCCCTGGACTTGCAGCACCCCGGAGACTGCTCGGCCCGTGAACGTGTCAAACACTGACCGAGTCACGAGGTCGTACATCACCTTGTTCGACCGGCTGAGCAATCCCGAGGTTCGCAAAACCGGCTGCTCATCGGCACCCGAGTTGTCGGTGTAGTACGCCTGCGCCGACCCGCAGAGCGTGCAATAGGGGAGCCCGAAGCGCCGTTTGCCGAGCGTGAAGTTGAACATCTCGTGGATCTCGGCGATGTTCTTCGGAAACGCCAGCGCTGCATCACCCTCAACCAGGCCAAACACGATCCGGTCGTCCGGGTACCAATCGCCTCCAGCTGCATCGGTCGTGGCGAAGTCGTCGAGCGACGGGATGCAGCCGCCGGAGCAGCTCTCAGAGTCGCCGAGTTCACGGTCGTCGATGAACACGCCACCCCAGCTCAAGACACGCCAGTCAATATCTGCGTCTACATCGCTGAAGAACGGCTCCCAGGCGGGTTCGAGCTGCGTGAAGATGGCCCCCTTGTCGCGCTGGTAGCTGGGATAGGCCGGCGTGTCCCAAGCAATCAGGTGATTCGTGAGGCTGAGCCAAGGACTGATTTCGCTCTCAGGATCATTCGAGATGTCGACGCCGGTGAGCTGCTCAAATGCGTCAACGATGATCACACCATCGTCGCCGCGAAAGAAACGCAAGAGATCCGACAGATACCAGGCGTGGCGAGCATCGCCGGTCTCGCCGAGCCCGCGAACACCTGCGACATCCATTTCGCCAGCAATGATCAGCTGACGAATGGCAGCGATGTTGTCGAGCGCCTCCGGTGCGCTCTGTTTGTCCGCGGGTGGAGCGGTTGGCGCAGGCGGGAAACGGAAACGCATGCGCGGCGTCGCCGGGTCGACGACTGACCCACCATCGACCGCCGACTCGACCGCCGACTCAGCCGCCGGTGAGATAGTCGAGCCCGAGTTGGTGGGATCGTTACCACCTGACGAACAGGCAGCAACGAGCACGGCCCCGGTAACCGCTGCTGCAGTGACAGTCACAAGTCGGGTGCGGAGAGAGCGCTGACGCATAGCGAAAGGTTAGGAACCAAGCCATAGCCGAGAGCGAACAGCCAACGCAACAACCGCGAAACTCAGATCCGGATGCTGCGGCCGTGCCCCGGACTTGGCAGCATGGAGCCATGGCCGAGAACGATCAGAACGACACAGCCGCACTCCCCTCCGACGCGGAGCTGCGCGATCGGCTCACGCCCGAGCAGTATCAGGTCACCCAGCACGCCGGAACCGAGCGTCCGTTCACTGGCGCGTACCACGCCACCACCGACGACGGCACGTATCACTGCATCGTGTGTGACGCCGAGCTGTTCTCGTCCGAGACAAAGTACGACGCAGGCTGCGGATGGCCGAGCTTCTATCAGGCACTCGACGGCAACAAGATCGAAAACCGCACCGACACTTCCCACGGCATGGCCAGAACCGAGACCGTCTGCGCCAAGTGCGGCGCGCACCTCGGCCACGTCTTCCCCGACGGCCCGGCACCGACCGGCGACCGATTCTGCATGAACTCGGCGTCACTCAACCTCAAGCCCGCCGGATGAGCGACAAGCCTGCCGCGCCGCGACACGTTGTAGTTTCGCTGTCGTGATCACTGACTGGGGCGACGGAGAACGACAATTAACCGACACGGTCAGCGTGCTGGTCGGCGAAAACAATGGGGCCTACCCGTCAGGGAACTCGTTGCTCGTCCGTGGAGCTGGCGAAACCGTGTTGATCGATCCGTCGACCACCGTCGTTGCCAAAGGTGGCGCACCTGTCGCGATCGATGCCGTCATCAACTCACACAGCCACGAAGACCACATGTGCGGCAACGGGTTCTTCGCCGACTCGCGACTCCACATCCACGAAGCCGACCTGATCGGCGCCCAGAGCATCGACGGACTCATGGAGGTCTACGGGTTGACCGGCGAGGCGCGCGACACGTTCTCGGCGCTCGTCCTCGACGAGTTCCACTACACGCCCCGGCCCGACGCTCAGGGCTTCACCGACGGCCACGTGTTCGACCTCGGTGGCGGCACACGGGTCGAGGCGGTGCACCTGCCCGGCCACACACGAGGCCACAGCGGCTTCCGGATGGATGGCGTGTTCTTCCTGTCAGACATCGACCTCACCGGCTTTGGCCCGTACTACGGCGACGTGTGGAGCGACCTCGAAGACTTCGAGGCCAGCCTCGCCAAGGTGCGCGATGAGGAAGCCGACTTTTACGTCACGTTCCATCACAAGGGAGTGATCGAAGGGCGCGAGACGTTTGTCGAGATGGTCGACGCCTTCACCGCAGTGATCGATCGCCGCCACGACGCAATGCTCAACTTCCTCGCCGAACCACAGACGATCGACGCCATGCGGGCGCACCGATTTATCTATCGCCCACACGTCGAGCACTCGTTTGCCGACTCGGTGGAAACGCGTAGCGCCCAAATGCACATCGCCCGGATGCTCAAACGGGGCGAAGCCACCGAAGTCGAGCCCGGCCGCTACCAGAGAAGCTGACGCCGATTTCACACCGGGACCGGAGTGCTTGTCACACCCGGTTGTCACACTTTGGTCTGACCTGGGCGTGACACACCTGGGCGTGACATGGGCATGACAGGCACAGCAGCTTCGCTTGGTTGCCGGCGGTCTGATCGGAATGCGGCACGGCGTGTGTGCGAACGTTGGCGATGCCTGAGTTCACGACCCTGCGCGCCGAAGTAGCCGACCGGATCGGCCGACTGACACTCACCCAACCCAAGCAACTCAACCCACTCGGCGTCGTACCGCTCGCTGAGATCGCCCAGGCTGCCGCCTGGTTCGACACGACCGATGCGGTCGTCGTCATCGTCACGGGTGAGGGCCGCGCCTTCTCATCGGGCTTCGACCTCCGGGAGTTTGCGGGCCAGGGCGAAAACGGCGTCTCGGCTCGTGAGCAGGCCGACCTCGGACGGCTGATGGCCGAGGCAATGGAGCGAATGTCTGCCTTGTCGATCGCCGCGATCAAGGGGCCATGCGTCGGCGGTGGCGTTGTTTTAGCCGGTGTGTGTGATCTCCGAATTGCTGCTGACGACACGGTCTTTTCGATTCCCGAGGTCGACCTCGGCATTCCGCTCGCCTGGGGCGGTATACCGCGCCTCGTCCGCGAGATCGGCCCAGCAATCACACGCGAGCTGGTCCTCACCTGCCGGCCCTTCGACGCCGAAGAAGCTCGTTCAATCGGATTCCTCAACCGGGTCGTTCCGCGCGCCGACCTCGAGTCAGCTGTCGACGAACTCGCCACCTCAATCGCAAGCAAGGCACCGTCAGTCGTGCGCGCCACCAAGCGTCAGGTCAACGTGGTACTCGAGAACATGGCAGCGACTGGTGGTGCATGGAGCGATGCCGACCTGCTCGGGGCCGCAATGGCGGACCCCGAAGCGAAGGATGCGGCGCGCCGCTACTTGGCCAACAGGTCGCGACAGACCTGATCCCACAGACGGGTCGTCAGCGCCAACGACTCGACATCAATACGCTCGTTGTGACCGTGGAACCGGGAGCCAAACTCGCTGGAGTCAAGTGACGGGCTGAGCAGCCCGGCACCGTAGGCAACTGCACCCATCTCGCGGTAGATCCGCGAATCGGTGAACCCCACGATCATCTGCGGCGTCAGCGTGGCAGTCGGGAACGGCACATTGACCGCACGGTGCAGCGCATCCCACAGCGGCGTGTCGATCCGACTGATCGATGATTCGTCGTTCATCATCGACTCGACCTCGACATGGTCAGCGAGGTCGCCGAGTGCATCGCGCAGGTGCGCCGCGACCTCGTCGGGTCCGTCGCCCGGCAGCGTGCGCACATCGACTTCGATGACCACGGTGTCGGGCACAACGTTCGTCTTCATCAACCCGCCGTCGAGCAGATTTGGTGAAAACGTCGTGTGCGTGCAGGCATGGAGGTACGCCGCGAGTTTGGGGACCGGCAGGTCGTCGAGGAAGCCGTCAATTTTTGATTCGTCAAGCAGTGCATCAGCCCACTCCGGCGTGAGACCGAGCGTGTCGACTCGGGTCCGCCACAGTTCGGTGAATCGGGGCTTCGATCGGTAGTCGGCAAGTCGTTGGACCACTCCGGCCGCTTTGACCAGCGCGTTATCACCGCGGAACGGTGTCGAGCCATGGCCCGGTGTGCCACGCACGGTGAGTCGGCGCCAGGCAACACCTTTTTCGGCGACGTTCACGCTGATGAAGGGCGACTCGGCTGGGCCAGAGTGGATGCCACCGTTCTCGGTCAGCACGTAGTCGGCACGCATGGAGTCGGCGTGGTTGTCAGCCATCCAACGGGCGCCATATGTGCTCCCGGCTTCCTCGTCGGCGACGCCAAAATAGATGAGGTCGCCGGTCGGCTTAAAGCGGCCGGCGGCAGCGTCGTCGGCCAGATGGCGGAACGCGACGGCCATCGACGCGGTGAGGTTGAGCATGTCGACAGCACCGCGGCCCCACACCTCATCCACGCCCTCTGGTGATGTGATCAACTCACCACCGAACGGGTCGTTGTCCCAGCCGTCACGATTGACCGGCACAACGTCCGTGTGGCCCATCAGGCAGAGGCTGGGAGCGTTCGGGTCGGAGCCTTCGATGCGGCCGATGATCGACATCCGATCAGCAGTCGGCCCGAACCGCTCGACGACCACGCCGGGCCCTTCGATCACGCCCTGAAGGACATCGGCGTTGCGAGTCTCGTGACCCGATTCAGCAGTCCCGTCGTTGACACACTCGTTACGAATCAGCGTCTGCAACAGCGCAACGGTGTTGGCGGTCAGCGGGTCGAGTTCACGATCGTCCATGCCGCAATTCTCGCAGAGGACGACCTGGTGCCTGGCACCGTGTCGTCCTACCCGCCGAGGCGTTGCAGTGCGGTAGAAATCCGTTTCACACTCACCTGGCCACGGGCGCCAACCGCTTGCGCGAACACGCTGACGCGCAACTCTTCGAGCTCCCATGCCAGCGCGGCGATCGCAGGTGTCATCTCGCTCGCCGGGATTCGATCCAACAGCGCCGAGTATCGGGCCTCGATCGGGACGACTTCATCCATCCGACGGCGATCTCGCTCGACCGTGCCGGCGAGCCCGTCGAGTCGTGCCGAGATGGCCCGTACGTACCGAGCGATCTCTGGGAGTTGGTTGATTCCTGTGTTGAACACGAAGCCAGGCCGGACCAGCCGACCGAGGTGTTGGTTGGCGTCTTCGACCGATCGTTGCAACGTTCCAGCTCGGAGGGCTGCCAGTTTCGCGTGCACGGCACCGGTCGCAGCGACCGCGGCGGTGGCCTGTACGAGCGCATCGCGTGCGAGCGCCGGCGACGCCTTCTTGACGTGCTGCCGCAATGACTCGAAGTCGGCTTCGGCCCACGGTAGTTGGCCGCCCGTCCGGAGGTGTTCGTCGAGGAGGTGATCGACAGCAGCAGCGATGCAGTCGTCGGCCAGCGCAGCGATCGACATGTCGGCCGTCGCCAGGGCCAGACGCCCCGCGTTTGTCAGCAGTCGTTCGACCACGTTGCGGCTCGGCGCTGCCGTCAACAGCAGCAGTCGACGGACGCCGCCGCGCATCGCGCGCTGCTGCACCGAAGCGCTGGTGACAACGCGCAGCGCCACGCTGTTGCCGGTGTCCAGCAAGGTCGGGTAAGCCAATACGTCGAACGCAAGGTCAGACGACGCGACAACGCGTTCGAGATCGCCAAAGTCCCAGCTCGTGATGTTGCGACGTTCCTCGATCGGCGCTGCGGCCGCGATCGACTGACGTGACGCGCCGACTTGGCGGGCTTTGATCGCTGCGAGGTCGACGCCGACATCGACGACATCGGTCGAACCGTCGACCTCAGTACTGATCACGAAGTTCATCTTCAGGTAGTCATCGAGTACCGCGGGGTTGAACACCGACGGATCGATGCGCAGACCTGAGGCCCGTGTCAGGCCCACCGCAACAGCGTGGAGAAACGGGATCGAACCCGCCTCGAATTGCCGCACACGTTCGATCGTTCCCTCGACCATCTCGGCCATCGGCCCGAGCTGACGACGCACATCCTTCTGGACCGATCGGACCAGCATGGCAACGATCTCAGGTCGGTGCCCAGCGATCTGCCAGGCGAAGCCCGCCGGTTCGATCTGGTTGAGGGCGTTCAGCGGGATATGCACCGTGACACCGTCGAGCGGCTCGCCAGGGGCATACCGATACGTGAGTGGCAGCTCGATGTCGCCGTGCCGCCAGACGTCCGGAAAGTCATCGAGCCTGATCCCTGCCCCGTGTTCACGATCGGCAAGCATCTCGTCGGTCAGGTCGAGGAGCCGACCATCGCTCTGCCGCTCGGCTTTCCACCACCGGTCGAAACGGCGCGTGTCGGTCACGTCGGCGTCGACCCGGCCGTTAAAGAAGTCAAACAGCATTTCGTCGTCGACGAGTTCGACGCGGCGTACCCGTGCTGCCATCTGTCGCACCCGGTCGAGGAACTCCTGGTTCCGTTGCACGAACTTCTGATGGCTACTCCACTCCCCTTCAACCAATGCCTTCTGGATGAACATCGCGCGTGCGCCATCGATGTCGATCTGGTCGTAGCCGATGATCCGATCAGTGACAATCGGGATACCGAAAAGCGTGACCTGCTCGACGCACACCGCCCGGCCACCCTTGGCGTCCCATCGGGGTTCGCCGAACGACTTCTTGACCAAGTGCTCGGCCGACTTCTCGATCCACTCGGGCTCGATCGCTGCAACCCTGCGGGCGTACAGCCGGTTGGTCTCGACCAGTTCGGCAGCCATCACCCAGTCGGGCTGCTTGCGACCAATGACCGATCCGCGGGCAATCACGAACCGGGCGTCCCGCGCCCCGCGGTACTCGCGTGTCTCACGATCACGCATGCCAATCTGAGAGAGAAGCCCGGCAAGCAGTGCCCGATGAACGTGATCTGGGTGGCTCTCTGTGAGCCCCGCACCCGGCCTGATTTTCAGCTCACCGGCAACCCGGCGGAGCTGACTGTAGAGGTCGGTCCACTCGCGAACCCGCAGGTAGTTGAGGTACTCCGTGCGACACATCCGTCGGAACTGGTTGCCAGACAACTCACGCTGCTTGAGGCGCAGGTAGTCCCACAGTGCCACGAGCGACAGCAGGTCGGAGCCATCGACCTTAAATCGATTGTGGAACTCGTTGGCCTGTTCGATCTTTTCCTGCGGACGCTCTCGCGGGTCTTGAATCGACAGTGCCGAAGCAATGACGAGTACCTCGCGGACACAACCCAGGTCGTCGGCTTCGAGCACCATTCGCCCGAGCCGAGGGTCGACCGGCAGCTTTGCGAGGTCACGCCCAATCGAGGTGAGCTCGCGTTCGGTGACGCCGCGTTCGGCCGGAACAATTGCGGCCAGCTCTTCGAGGAGCGCGTAGCCGTCGCGAATCATCGACGAGTCGGGCGGCTCAACGAACGGGAAGTTGCCAACGTCGCCGAGCCCGATCGCGGTCATCTGCAAGATGACGGAGGCCAGGTTGGTTCGCAAGATTTCCGGGTCGGTGAACTCGGGCCGTTCGACGAACTCATCTTCCGCGAACAGGCGTATGGCAATGCCCGGAGCAACTCGGCCACAACGACCGGAGCGCTGGTTTGCTGAGGCTTGCGACACGGGTTCAATCGGTAGCCGCTGCACCTTGAGTCGCTTGCTGTATCGAGACACACGGGCCGTGCCCGTGTCGACGACGTATCGCACGCCCGGCACGGTCAGCGAGGTCTCAGCCACGTTGGTTGCCAGCACGACGCGCTGTTTGCCGGACGGTTTGAACACCCGCTGCTGCTCCGCTGACGACAGCCGCGCGTAGAGCGGCAGGATCTCGAGCGGCCTGGCTCGACCTGCCTGGTCGCGCCTCAACGCATCGGCCGTGTCGTGGATCTCGCGCTCGCCCGAGAGGAACACGAGGACGTCGCCGTCGCCAGCTCGGGTGAGTTCGTCGACGGCGTCGAGCACGGCCTGCACCTGATCACGGCGGTCGTCGGGGTCCTCTTCGTTGTCCGGCCCATAGGGGCGGTAGCGAACCTCCACCGGGAACGTCCGACCCACGACTTCGATGATTGGAGCAGGAATGAGTGCACCATTCGGGTCGTCCGGCGGTGGCGCAGAGAAGTGCTCGGCAAATCGAGTTGTGTCGATGGTGGCCGACGTGACGATCACCTTGAGATCGGGCCGCTTCGGCAACAGCTGTTTGAGGTAGCCGAGGATGAAGTCGATATTCAGGCTGCGCTCGTGCGCCTCGTCGATGATCAGCGTGTCGTATCTGCGCAACATTCGATCACGCTGAATCTCGGCCAGCAGGATGCCGTCGGTCATCACTTTGATCAGCGTCCGCTCACCCACCTGATCGGTGAAGCGGACCGTGTAACCGACGTCGTCGCCAAGTTTCGATCCGAGTTCGTCGGCAATGCGTTCGCCAATCGTGCGAGCAGCAACGCGGCGGGGCTGGGTGTGCCCGATCAGGCCGGCCACGCCGCGCCCCGCTTCCAGGCACAACTTTGGGATCTGGGTGCTCTTGCCAGAACCGGTCTCGCCGGCGACGATCACGACCTGATGCTCTCGAATCACCTCGAGCAGCTCATCGTGGCGTTCGGTGATCGGGAGGGACTCGGGGTACTTCAGTCGTTGTTCAGCGATGATCGCCGCAGCTGCCTGGGCGCGCGCTTCGGGATTCCCGCGCGATCGTTTCGATCGAGAACGTTCGGATCCTGACGCCAAGGCCGCCAGCCTGGCAGCTGCTCAGCCGACTGCCACGCGGAACGGCTGCAAGCGAACCCTTGTGAGGCGAAATGAACGCACCTCGCAGTGCCAGCGGCGACCGGATCCGCCAGGGCGTTGCTAGAAAGCAGGTATGGCCGATTCGTTCAGCAACGAACCGATCCCGACCGATCACCTCCCCCGGCTCAACGACGACGCATTCGTACCGGTCGATCCCCGCTACCTGCGAGTCAGCCTGGCTGGCGTTGTACTGGCGGCCACCCTCGTCGCCATCGGCACCGTGGCCATCGCGATTCAGGCCAATCAGAAGGTTCCGCCACTACTGATCGGCGGTGCCGTTCTCCTGCTGCTCGTGCTGGTGGCCGTCGTCCGAGTGCTCGAAGTGCGGCGGCTCGCCTATCAACTCCGCGAGCACGACCTGTCGCTGCGCAGCGGCGTGATCACCCACCGAGTCGAGTCGCTGCCGTTCAGCCGCATCCAGCATGTCAACGTCCGCCGCGGCCCGATCGAGCGGTCGCTGGGCCTCGCCACCCTGCAGGTGAGTACGGCCGGCCCCGACATCAGCATCCCCGGCCTCACTCAAGCCGATGCCGAGCGAATCAAACTGCTCGTCACCGAGCGCGCCGACGTGGTCAACGCTGACGATGCCGCGATCTCACCGCCAACCGATGCCGGGACCGCACCCCTCACCGACTTCACGTCGCCACCGCTCACCGACTTCACGTCGCCACCGCCACCGCCACCGCCACCGCCACCGCCACCGCCACCGCCACC
>Ga0209702_10001409_pt1 | contig 46230 bp, 42 predicted proteins | sample FRY01_FD_187210 | JGI IMG/M metagenome (GOLD analysis project Ga0209702, IMG submission 187210) | Freshwater microbial communities from Lake Fryxell liftoff mats and glacier meltwater in Antarctica - FRY-01 (SPAdes) (version 2) | ecosystem: Environmental > Aquatic > Freshwater > Ice > Glacier... | reverse complement strand
ACGGTGCTGCACCGTCGGCGGAGCCTGTGGAGGAAAGGGGCCCGAAAAGATTGAACACAGTGCCAAGAGGAACGACGTGCAGACCGACTTGCCCCGGACACAGAGCCGGATCAGCCGCAAGTCAACCCAGCTGCACGGCGTGCCCCGCCTGCTGGCTCGGAGAATAACTGGCTGCCCGAAAGGACAGCAAGTTACGGTTCACTGATTTGCTGTTAAGCAGACGACTTTGTGATTGGCTTCATAAAACTACAACGAGGCGACCGCGTGTTTGGAAGCACTTCACACACGGTTTGCCAGGTTTGGCCTGAAGCTGCACAAGAACAAGACTCGATTGCCAAACGTGTGCGTGCGACGCTACAGAAGATCAAAGAGCAACTGTGGAAACGTATGCATCACCCGCTCGGCGAAACGGGCCGCTGGCTTCGGAGTGTTGTGCAGGGCTGGCTGAACTATCATGCCGTTTCAAGCAACAGTCACAGCTTGAGTCGGTTCGTCGATGAGGTCACTCGGCTTTGGCTGGCGGTGATCCGTCGGCGGAGTCAGCGTGGTCGCGGCAAGTGGACATGGGAAAGAATGCATCGGCTTGTCCGTCTGCATCTGCCTCGTCCCCGCATCACTCATCCTTACCCGGACAAGCGATTTCACGCCCGACTCCAGGCAGGAGCCGTATGACCTAGTTCGTCAAGTACGGATCTGTGCGAGGGGCGGCTGGCAACAGCCGTCCCTACTTTTCCCCGCAGTCCTCGTGAGGTGGGCGTTGCGGTGCCTTCGACCGTTTCCAGAATCTTTCCTGCCAGCGTAATCCGATCATGGGCGGGCCAGTCGGAAACGCTCGCTACCACATTTTGCCGTTAAACGATTTTGCCCTGCAATCCACAATCGCAGAACGTGTCAATAGGTGGATGGCCTTGGGCTTTGGCTGCACTCACACAGCACCCGCTCACATTGATACGAAGTTCCGTTCTGGCAGAATCATGAAGGGCAGAATAATCAAAAACACAAATCGCATTTTCGACAGGACGATGAATCGCAATTTGAATTTCTAATCGTCCTGACGTTAATCGTCCTGTCAAAACTCTAAACAGGAAACCTGCGGCGTTGCCCTTGGCTGACTTGCCAAGGCCCGTTGGGCCGAATCGCTGTGCTTGAACGCGACACGCACAAATCAAAGCGTTTTGACCAATTGTATTTTCGCACTTACGCAGCGGCCGGGATGGCAATCGCACGTGTTGATTCCGGCAACTGAACCAGGTTGTGTACGGAACCAAATACAGGCACGCTGGATGGCAATTTGTCGCACGGCAACAGCGTCGATTGGATGCTGCTGGTGGGGCCGAGCATCGTAGAAATCACATGGCCATTGACGGTGCTCATGGGCTTGATCTGAAAGTTGAATCGCTTCAGAATAATCGTCAGCGCAGTGCGAATTTCAGCCATGGCCAGAGGGGCTCCAATGCACATTCTGGGGCCCGCACCAAACGGCAGATATTCGTAAGCGGAAGGCGTAATTTTCGCCCAACGCTCAGGCATAAATCGATCCGGTTCGGCGTACAAATCCGGTCTGTGATGCGTAATGTATTGGCTGAAAATCACTGGTGTACCGGGATTAATACGGATTGGTCCCAGTGTTGTGGGCTCAACCGCGACACGTTGAGAATACGAAGATGCAGGCAGAACTCGCATGCTTTCCTTGATCACTGCGTCAAGATACGGCAGGCGTTCCAGTTCTTCGAATGTCGGCAAATCCGTTGCCACATTGGCGTTCAGTTCTGCGTGCAATTTTTGCAGTACTTCCGGATGCTGCGACAACAGAAATAATGTCCAACTGAAGGTATGAGCTGTCGTCAGATGAGCGGCCGCGAACAACAGTGTTGCATGGCCAGTGAGCTGATTGTCGGTCAGTTGCGGCTGATGCTTCTGCGCCTCGAACAGCAAACTCAGGATGTTCGTGCGGTCGTGTTGCTTGCTGCGATGAGTTTCAAACATCTCACACACAGACACTTCTAATTCTTCGGCCTGTAGCAACAGATCATCGTAACCTTGTGCAAATGTCGAGGAAGATACAAGTGCTCCCATTCCGATTTCATGATTGCGATGCACCCAGCGATCAATCAATGCACCCAGCCGATACGCAAATGCAGCATCATCGACGCCGAACAATAACGCGGCAGTCATCTTCAACATGAACTGCACCATTTCGGAATTCAGATCGCATGCGTCGCCGGCATTCCACTTGTCAGTCATTTCGCAGGCGATCTGACTAATCGTCTGGTGATAGCCTGGAAGAATTTTCTTCGTGAAGACGTCCATCATCATACGCCGCGAATCGCGATGTTCAGTTCCGTTCTGGCTGAGCAGACCGGATGTGACGCGGCGTTGAGACGAATTGCGATTGCCGCGAACGGCGAAGAAGCGTGATTCAAAGACCTGTGAATTCGAGAGCACTTCGCGATTGAGTTCCGGAGAAAACACAAAGACCAGACGCTGATCGTTTTCTTCCAGAACGGCCAAATTACCATGCTTGCGATTGAGCTGTCTCATACAGGCGATCGGGTCGTCGGCGAACTGCATCAACGGGGCGTGGGTGACGGGACTGCCAGAATCATGCATTGATAGCTTGGGAGGGTTCGACATCGCAGGTCTTCCATGACAGATATTGCAGCCAGTAGACATTCCGAATCTACTGTGTCAGGCGACCATTTTTTTTGCCACCCACCACACAGGTTCTATCAGATTCACTGGGAAAAGGCGAATTTCTTTTTCAAATTGCCAATCGAAAAGAGGAATCAGGAAGCCCTGTTCTTAACCGCATGCGGATGTGCTTTTTCGTAGGTTTCCCGCAGGCGACGGGTGCTCACATGGGTATAGATCTGCGTGGTCGTCAGACTCTTGTGCCCAAGCAACTCCTGTACACTTCGCAAATCGGCACCGCCGTCCAAAAGATGCGTGGCAAAACTGTGTCGCAAAGTGTGCGGCGTCGTTTGCTGCGTCAATCCTGCAGTCGTAATGTGCGTTTCCAGCATCCGACCAATGCTGCGCGTCGTTAACCGACGTCCGAATCGATTCAAAAACATCGCCGAACGTTGTTTTTCCGGAGCTTTCACATCGGGAGTGCGGACTTCTAACCAATGATCCAGGGCTTTTGTCGCATAGCTTCCGACGGGCGAAATCCGCTCCTTGCGACCTTTTCCCAAAACCCGCAAAATACCAGCCGATCGGTCCCAGTCTTTGATATCCAACCCGACAACTTCAGAAACGCGAAGCCCGGCGGAGTACATGGTTTCCAGAATCGCGCGATCTCTCAGTCCAGCGTCTACGTTTGCTGGCGGAGCAATCAGGAGCGCGCCGACCTGCTCGGTTGTGAGAAAATGCGGCAGTTTGCGTCCACTGCGAGGTGTGCGGAGTGGTTTGGCAGGATTTGTTTCGCAGATGCCTTCGCGATTACAGTAGCGAAAGAAGCTGCGAAGACAGGCCAATCGTCGGGCCACGGTCGTGCGAGCGTATCCGCATTCGTGAAGATATGCGACGTACGAACGAAGAATACTGACTTCGATGTGTCGTGGCTCAGGGACGGAACCGGTTTGTTCCTGCAGGAATTCGATGATGTGCGACATGTCGTCCGCGTAAGACTTGATCGTCAAATCGGACGCATTGCGTTCAACTTTCAGATAGTTCAGGAACGCATGGATTGCGGCATGCATAGGGAATCCCCGTTAGGACCGTTTCAGAAGAAGCTTGGGAAATCTTCTGTTTCCAAATCAGCCTCTTCGCTTTGCAGATCGCGGACACGTTGAGATAATGTTGCCGCATCATACCATGTAAAGTCAAGTTCCGGGTCTGCTGCAAATTCCGCAAGTTGCGACATCACCTGCTGGACGCTGTTGTCGTCGTACAGGAAAATGTACTTTTGACCATCTCGAACAAGAGCTAATACGTTGACCGCTCGACTCATATCAGCCTCGCTCCCTAATGACCGCGACAAGAGGATTTCTGCGTTGCCATTTGTATCGGACGGATGCCGGGCAAGTTTTGTAACATTCATAAACCATGTCCAAGTCCTCCACCAGAGAATTGCACCAGCCGTCACGAACACCGTAAACCGAACTGTCTCCGGCAGTTCATGCTGATCTGCGATAAGAAGAAATCCATGAATCCAAACGAAGCGGATCGTCCGTCACGCAAACCATATCCTGAAACACCTTCGGGCATTATGCGGCTGCCTCCCAGCTTCAAAGCGGCCGCCGCGGCCGCTCGATATTTTGACCCATCAAGTCGCGAGGCTCAGGCAGAATCCATCACAGTCCGCATTCGTTGGTTTGGATTGTGTGTTGGGTGTCTTTACGTAAATTTCGTCCAGCGTGAAACTGGTCGACCTGAATTGAACGGTATGCTTTTTCTTGGTGCCGTCTACGCACTGCTGGACATGCTGGCCAGTTGGAAAGGGAAAGTCCTGCTGAAAGAATATCGCATCGGCATCTCGTTGATGGAGGCATTATTCATCGGGCTGCTTTGCCATTTTGACCAAGGCGTCAGCAGTCCATTTCGATTTTATTACTTCCTGTCATTACTAGTGTGTGCGATTCGCCATTCACCGCAGCTCACGTTTACGACATTCGGTCTGCATTCATTGAGCTACATCCTTCTGGGATTGTACGCAGCGCCGCAGCAGGAGTCTGACATATTTACGGTAATTCTGACTTTGGTGTTTCTCGGCTGGGCCGCATGGGCGATCATCGCACTGACGGGGCTACTCAGATCCGCTGGACAGAAGCTGGTGATACTCAATGAAGAACTGCAATCAAATCAGCAATTGCTTGAACGCAGAATTGCGATGCGAACAAAGGAATTGCAGGAATCTCAGGCCATGTTGGTGCAGCAGGAAAAGCAAGCGGCCTTTGGCTTACTGGCTGCAGGCATCGCACACGAAGTGGGAAACCCTCTGGCTTCGATCAGTTCAATTATTCAGATGCTCAGTCGAAAGAATAAAGACGAACATGTCAAAGAACGACTGGATCTTGTGGATGGGCAACTCACGCGCATTCAACGAACTCTGCGAGAACTTACGGGATTCAGCCGGCCCACAAATCAACAGCAATCAACCGTCGATGTTCACGCCGCGATCAACGACGCTTTGAACATCGCGAAGTATTACAAACGCTGGAAAGGCAAGACGGTCATTTCCAGCTTCGCAGCCGATCTGCCGCACATTCGGACGGTGTATGACCAGTTGGTTCAGGTGATGTTGAATTTAATCCTCAACGCGCTGGACGCAACTGAGGAAGGTGCCGCAATGGAGATCACAACAAAGCGGATTCCTGAAACCGATTCTGTTCCCGCTCGAATCGGCATTCATGTGCGTGACGAAGGCCATGGAATCCCCAGGGAAACTCAAGAGCAGATTTTTCAGCCCTACTATACAACCAAAGATCACGGCACTGGGCTTGGCCTGTTCGTTTGTCGGCAACTGACGCGACATGCACTTGGGGGAGAAATCCTGCTTGTCAAATCGACGCAACACGGGTCAGAATTCATGATCACATTGCCAGTCATGACCGACGCATCATCGGAATCCCGGTCGCACTCTTCAATCGTGCGTAAGCCGGAATCGATTGTGAAATAGCAGCGAGTCTCTGGCACAGAAATTCCGGTCTCGCGAGATTTGTCTGGAGACATTATCGATTTCTGCGGTGCCGGCGTCTGCTATTTCGGTGGGTGGCCCCAACGTACAGGTGGCACCCACCGACATCTTCGTTCCTTCATATTCATCAGGGTGACGCGAAAGTCGTTTGCAGCTTGCTGCAACCTGCGACCAGTTCCAGGTGGATGAGTTCGCAACGCATCGCCGTTGAGCGGACGTTCGCTCTTTTGGTTCCTCTTGCGGCAAATTAAAAAATCCTCCTCGGCAAGGAGGATCTATCGAAATCCGCGATTGCACCCGTGCGGATCTTAATTAACTTCCGCTTCGGCAGGCACGGTGGCCAGAATTCGTTTGGCTTCAGCGACCTGACTTTCCACCGCTGTATCGTGTTCATAAAGAACCACGGCTGCCTGCAACGCGGCTTTGGCGGTTGGCAATTGTTCTGGATTATTCGCTGCAGCTTTGAAGCGGTTGATTACCATTTCGAAAAGTTCATCGCGACCATTCGCCAGCGGCTTTCCATCCCACTGCTTGAGAGTCGTTTCCAGGTACTCCATCAGAAAAGCATTCTGCGGATCACAACTTACAACCTCATGAATCAGTCGCAACTGCTCGCGTGCTGTCGCAGCGTCGCCACCGTTGTAGAGATCAAACGTATTGCGAATGAGCCTCTGAATTTCCGAATCCGCCGTCGCGCTGCCGTCTTTGTCAGCTCGCAAACTCCGTGTGAATTTGTATTGATCCGCTTTGTCGATCAACGCCCGGATCTCCGGTTCAGCATCAGGCAGCAATTTGTCGGTCAGCAACGGTTGCAGATACTCGTCCCTCGCAAGTTCCCATGCCGGACTGGCCGGCTGTTTGAAGATTGCTCGCGCGGAGTTCAGATTCTGCTCAGGATCAATCTTCGGGCGTCGACTGAGCCACACGCCAATGGCTACAATCAGACCGAACATAGTGATCAGTACAAAGATATTGTCAAAGAAGCGGGCAACGGGCGACTTCTCCAGAGCGGCCGTCGCTTCAGCCCGCATGATATTGCTGACGATCGTCGCCGGCCCCTGTTGTCCGGAAGGCGTGGGAGCTTCGTGAAAATCGCTGGGATGAGTTTCACCCGGAGCTGGTCGATCCATCGTCGGCGATTCGGAATTGTCTTCCTGATACTGCAAGCGGGCTCGAATCTGTTCCAGGCGTTTCATCAACACCAACGCATCATGCGGACGTTTTGCAGAATCCTTTTCCAGTAGCTGACACACCAGATCTTCCAGCAGTCGCGGCAGATCGGGAGCGTATCGGCTTGGTTTGTCGAAATGCGAAAACTGGTGTTTCTGCAGGATGTCGTTAGCCGTCGCGCCGGTGAATGGCGGACGTCCGGCAAGCATCGCGTACATCACAGCGCCAAGTGAATACAAATCGCTGCGTTTTGACGGTCGCTGGCCGCGAGCCTGTTCCGGCGACATATATTCCGCCGTCCCGACAACACCTCCGGTGCGTGTTAATCGTGATGTGGCAAACAGACTGGCAACGCCAAAGTCCGTCAGCTTGATCATGCGGTCTTTTGTCAGCAGTAAATTGGACGGCTTCAGGTCTCGATGCACGATCCCGGCATCATGCGCGGCTTTAAGTGCTGACGCGATCTGCAACGACATGTCAATGACTTCTTGCCACGGGATGCGTTTGCGATCAGTGATCTCCGTGGTCAGCGTTGAGCCATCGACGTACTCCATGGAATAATAAAAAGTGGCGTCATCGGTGGCACCGTCTTCGTACAATTCCACAATATGCCGATTCGACAATTTTCGGAGTGATTCAATCTCGCGATGAAATCGTTGCACAAAACCGTCTTCGCGAGCCATCGAAGGTGGCAACACTTTCACTGCCGCAGTCTTGCCGGAGACGTTATGAACGCCCAGATAGACGTTCCCCATTCCGCCCGCGCCGATTTTGCGTTCGATTCGATATGGGCCGACATGATCCGGATGCATCGCTGTATGTCCCGTGTGAAGAGTTCTTTTCAACTCAGACTATAGCATCAACGGCTTACAGAGCAATGAGTTTGCCGATCGATGCGAACACGCAGTTTGCGGAATTCGTGACGAAGACGATATGGTCGAAGAGCAAAATCACGCCATTGCGAGGATCTTTTGAACATCCTGACTGCCAGAATCGCCGAAGGCGCTAGGGAATACCCTGAATTTCGATTTCTGGAACGTTGCCGTGTTCATACTAAGTGGTGTCTTTTTTCTGCTGCTGACAAGTTGGATGTTGTGGTGGTGGCTTGTTGGTGAGTCCCGCGACATCCGCTGGATGCGCAATTGGTTTGCCACGTTCTTTGTCGTGATGGCAGCGTTCATGTGCTTTGGTGCCGGAGCCTGGCTGACTCATCGCTATGACGAAGCACGTTATCGAAAGCTGGTCGTTGAGTTCTCAAAGTTACTGGAAGAACGCCTCGCGGAAAACCGAACGCAGGATGTTCGCGACGCATTGATTCACGTCAACAGCGAACCTGACGAATGGTCCAGCTTCAGCCGTGATCGCCTGGTTCGAGTTAAAGAAGTCACGGAAGCTCTGCGAAAAAGTTCCAGCCACGCCGTCGCGGACAAAACTTCCGGCGTACGCAGCGTGCATTGACTCAGGGCGGAATTCGATTTTGGGTCAAGGGCTTTCAACCCTTGTTACGCAAGATGCTCGCGTAGCAACTGTGTGTTTGGCGAATGAATAATCCCGCGTTCGGTGATGAGAGCGGTGATGAGTTCCGCAGGCGTCACATCGAACGCCGGGTTGTAGACCGTGGTGTTGTCAGGAGCCGTTTGAGTTCCAAAGCCGCAGGTGATTTCTTCGCTGGCGCGCTGTTCGATCGGAATACCGCTGCCATCAGGGAGACTTAAATCAAACGTGCTGGACGGTGCCGCCACGCAAAAAGGTATCCTATGATATTTTGCCAGCACAGCAACACCGTAGGTTCCGATCTTGTTCGCCGAATCGCCATTTGCGGCGATTCGATCGGCTCCTGTGATCACGATCTGGATGCGTCCTTCTTTCATCACCTGAGCTGCCATGTTGTCACAGATGAGTGTGACCGGAATACCGCGTTGCTGCAGTTCCCACGTTGTCAGTCGAGCTCCCTGCAGTAGCGGGCGAGTTTCGTCGGCGAAGACGTGGATGTTCTTTCCATCTGCGGCTGCCTGGAACATGACGGCGAGCGCGGTGCCGTCGCCTGTGGTTGCAAGTCCGCCAGCATTGCAGTGCGTCAGAATCGACATGCCTGATGTGATCAGCGTGCTGCCGTGCCGCCCAATCGATGAACACATGACCTGATCTTCTTTTTCGATCAGCCGTGCTTCTGCCAGCAGACGATCATGGATTACGGCGGCGGAGGATGCGTCGCAGGTGGTCGCAACCGACTTCATTCGATCCAAAGCCCAGAAAAGATTAACGGCGGTCGGACGGCTGCCAGCGAGATACGCGGCCACACGTTCCACTTCCGACCGGAATTGATCAACTGCAGAATTTCGCGACGGCTGCAGTCCGGTCACCAGGCCATATGCGGCTGCCACGCCAATCGCGGGGGCTCCCCGGACTTTCAACACCTTGATCGCGTTCCAGACATCTTCTACGGAATCACAAACTATCGGTGCGACATGCAGTGGAAGCCGTGTCTGATCAATTAGACTAAGCTTGCCATTGGTATCACCAGTCCAGAATAGTGTCTTGTACAACTTGTCGCCCCTTGGACTCGAAAACAAAAATCAGGCCGTGAGGCGTGCCGATGCGTTGAAACACCTCCGGAAGAACAGCGAGCTTCGATCTATCTTAAAACTCAATCCCCCGTTCAGTGATGCGATACGGTAGAATCGATTCTTCGCAAGCACTCCCGCGATGTTTGGCCACATAGATGGCTCTTCCCATTTGATCGCCGGTGCGAGTCTTCCCCATTAGCAGGATAGTATTTGCATTGGAAAGGACGTCGCCGGATTGAATTGGACGGCTGATCAAATCATCCAGCATCACTTCGTGACTGGTATACAACAACATTCCGCCGATCGTTTTATGATCGTAAGGATGAGCCATCACTTGCGGTTCCTGCTGGCGAAAGTGAACTCGAAACAGATCCCTTGCTAACCAGTCGTGATCTTTTCGCAGCACCTGATGATAGATGTAATCGAACAGGTGAAACTGGAATGAATCCGAATCTTTGGTCGTTGGTTCAACGCCATCAATCACGCAGCGTCGAACGCCATGCACAAAGTTGCCATAGAAAAATGCAATCGTCTGATCCAGACGTCGCATCAGATCGGCTTTGAACTCCTGCCATTCCTCCGGCTGCATGTCGCCGATGGTGACTCGACGACCGCCGCGATGAAAGGCGTGCAGATAATCGGATCGAATCTGATCACGATCCCAGACGACTGCAGGATCAAAATGGTCGGCAGCGGTGCGAGTCCTGAACTTCCAGCCGAACATGCGTTCTGCATACTCCGGCTGGTTCTGAGAATCGCCCCGCGTTGTCAAGTCAAACAGGATGCCTGTCTGCTGTTCCTGTTGCTGACCTGCGAAGGCGTAACTCACGCCCAGTTGCGTCTTGCCAATGCCCGTTGCGCCCATGGCAACGGTCAGCGTGCCGGGAATCAGGCCTCCACCAAGAGCCTGGTCAAGTCGCGGAATGCCAGTGGATTGTCTTGTGGCGGCAGGTTGGGATGTCATTGATTGTGCAGGTTCTTCGCGAAATAAAGTACGTCAGTCTTTCCAGGCTGACTCATTCTTTTCCATGTCAGGCGAGAAAGCCTGACGTACTTTTCGCAGTGATCAATCTACCAGACGACTTACGCGCGAGGCCCACGGCATGTCAAGTTCAGTCAGACTTTTCGTCAGGAACTCTGTGATGTCCTTGTTTGTTGGATCTGCGAACCGTCCCTCAAGAAATCCTTCCGCCGTGATTTCTCCGGCAGCGGTCGTTAGCTTGCGAGCGTCTTTGTATTGTCCGTCTTTGATTTCAATGGCTTTGAAAATTCGTTCGGCATTGCGAAAGTCTTCTTTAACATCTTTTGACGCCACAATATGAATTGCGATCTGAACGACGTTCAGCGATCTCATGATGGCACTATAATTCAGACCCTTGACGTTCGTATTCGGGCTGTACATGATCAATGACCGAATGTCTTGTCCACGTGGAGTGCGGCTGTCCAAAGTCGGGCCGTCAGGATAAGGCGACTTTGCCCAATCGGCGGATGCAAATGCTGCGGCGACCATTGCACTTGACCCGACTGCAACGATGCCTGTCTTGCGAATGTTCAGTTTTTCTCTCTTGTGTTCCTCCAACAAGAAATCTTTAACAGCCTCCAGATCGACATTTGCCATCAAAAAGTAATCATTGGGTACCATCTTGATGGATGACGTTTCTCCTACATTCGCAGGTGGAATGCTGTCGCCATGTTTTCTAAGATCGACAGCAATAACCGCAAAGCCGCTCTTCTGGAGAGCCAATGCGGTATCTTTCCAGACGCGGCGATTACGGGCGTCCTTTTTATCAGGACCTTCGGCCCCGGCGAGCAAAATTACGGCAGGCGATTCTTTGCCTCCGGCCGATTCATAGTACGTTGTATGGATCGGCCAGCCTTCTGCGGACAATGTTTCATCGCGTACACCTTTGGCTGCTGGCGGTTGACCAAGAGCCGATTCACTCCAAGAGCTTATCGCGAGACTAAGCGTGATGGTGATTGCAGCGAACATTGTCAGTCTAAGCATTGCGGGTTTCTTTGACATTGCAGAGCTCCCATGGTGAAATGCAACCGAATCGCAGAATGGTCGCTGCCAGATCCAGTGGGTTTAGGATTCTACGACATGATATCTCGATGTATCCGGGACATCATATTTTGAATCCTACGATACTGTATTCTTTGCGTTCTGCTCGTTGCGTCAAGTCTCGACCGTCACTTCCGTCAAATTCGCCGCGAGACAAGGCAGGCATACCACTGACAATGACGGTTGCGAAAGCCTGGCAAAATATGTCCCTGTTCCGCGGCTGCTGCCTCGGAACACACTGCACCCGAGCCTGCCTGCCTCGCAGGGTTGTCGCTGTGACCGGGAGCCCAATGGCACTCGAATCAAAAGCCCAGTTCCTGACCGCGAGTCGAACAATGAATGGTGAATCACTGATTCGCCTGGCCAAAGTCCACAGCATTGTTGTGAACCACGGCAACGCTCATTACTATGCGGAGGTATCAATCGCTGCATTCTCCAGCGATTTGGCTCCCAAGCGGCGAATCATCTGACTCGAGGGCTTTATGCTGAATTTCACTGGACGCGGTACTGCTCACACTTGCGACGGAACAACACGACGCGACTTCCTGCAAGTCGGATCGCTGGGCGTAGCTGGGCTTTCGCTGGCGGATTATCTGGAAGCCAAAGAGCAAGGCCAGGTCGCCGGTGGTCATGACGAACGATCGTGCATCATGATCTTCAATCTCGGCGCGCCCAGTCAGCTTGATACGTTCGACATGAAGCCCGAAGCACCGTCGGAGGTTCGTGGTCCGTTCAAACCCATTTCCACCAGTTGCGGTGCGTATCAGATTTCAGAGATCCTGCCACAGACAGCGACGGTTTCAGAACATCTGGCATTGGTTCGCAGTTGTCATCACACGGGTGCTGCAGTACATGACGCTGGCTGGCAGATGATGCAGACAGGCCGACAATTCTCCGGAGGCGTTCTTTCGCCTCATGCTGGTGCCGTTGTGAGTTATCTGAAAGGACGTCGCACGGATCTTCCGCCATTTGTTGTGCTGCCTGAACCCATGGGCCGTGGTGGCGGTAATCTTCCGAATGGTCAGGCTGGCGGATTTCTTGGCAAGGCACATGATCCGTTTGCTTTGATGGCTGATCCTTCCAAAGCGGACTTCAAGGTGCCAGACCTGTTGCCGCCAGAATCACTTGGCGAAGTCCGCATGCAGCGACGTCGAAAGTTGCGTGATCTCGTTGACAGCACAGTCAAAGATTTTGAATCCACTGAAAACGCCACCATGATGGGGCGCAACTTCGAAGCGGCCTATCGATTGATGACCAGTCCTCAGGCACGCGATGCGTTTGACCTGTCAAAAGAGCCGCAATCGGTTCGCGAACGATACGGCATGCATCGGTTTGGTCAATGCTGCCTGTTGGCTCGACGCCTGGTCGAAGCCGGCGTGCGATTTGTAACTGTGAATACATTCCTGACCGTTTTTGATGAAATCACGTGGGACATTCATGGTTCGAAACCGTTTACATCCATCGAAGGCATGCGCGACATCGTGGCTCCTTTATACGATCAAGGCTATTCGGCGCTGATTGAGGATCTGCATCAGCGAGGATTGTTGCCGAATACGATGGTGTGTAACGTGGCAGAATTTGGCCGCACGCCGAAAGTAAATCCCGCTGGCGGGCGAGACCATTGGCCTCAATGTTTTACAGTGGGATTCGCAGGCGGCGGCGTAAAAGGTGGACAGGTCGTCGGTGCCAGCGATCCGATTGGTGGCGTTCCGGCCGATCGTCCCGTGCAGCCTGGCGATGTCATTGCAACTGTGTTCCACAGCCTTGGTTTGAAACTGGATTCGCATCTGCCGGGTCCGGCTGGTCGTCCGTTTCCGCTGGTTGATTTTGGTTATCGTGAAATTCACGAACTGTTTTAGAGCACCGGATTGCCCCCATGAATTCAGCGTTCCTCACTACGATTCCGATCATGCGCATTTTTGACGTGGTCAAGGCGAAGGATTTTTACGTTGGGTTTCTGGGATTCGGAGTTGACTGGGAACACAAGTTTGATGGTGGCTCGCCGGTGTACCTGCAGATCTCAAAAGATGATTTGATCCTGCATCTGTCGGAACACCACGGAGACTGTTGTCCGGGTTCAACCGTGTTTGTCTGGATGAAGGGTATAGAAGAATTCCATGCCACAATTACTTCTCGCGGCTATGGCTACATGCGTCCCGGGATCGAACGAACGTTTTACAACAGCCTGTGCGTGGAAGTGACGGACCCGTTCGGCAATCGAATTCGCTTTAACGAGCAATGTCGAAAGGAATCGGCTGAGACGTCACCCGCGATTGCTGAGCATGCTGATTGAATTCTGAATTGCTTCAATGAAGTTCATTAATGTGACTGGCAGACAGAATAAGGAGTCATCAAATGATTCGGGCAACTCGTTTCGTATTCGTCATAGTGTTCGCCGTCAGCACGATGTTGTATGGAGTCCTCACGACTCAACAACAGGAGCAAACTTCACCGGTTTCACAGGACGTGAACCAAGCCACCGAAGCACTGGCACAAACAATGTAGTCATCACGCTCCGCCGTGATGAGCCCACAGGGGACAATATCCATTAACCAGAAGTGGTTGTCTGTCACGCATCATCGCATTAGACTGTGAAATAATTGTATGTGAAATCATCATCAACGCGAACCCGTGTGGGCTCGTCACGGCGGAGCGTGACGGCTACATTCGCTGCAAGGATCAGCCATGGATCAGCCATGGATCTGCACTTCTTTGATCGACAAAGCAACTACACGGTCATCGAACGAAAGTTGCCACATTGGGTGCAACCAGGCGTCGTTTGTTTCATCACATGGCGAACAAATGATTCAATCCCGGCCGCAGTTCTCGAACAATGGCGAAATGAACGCCGTATGTGGCTTCGGCAACATCAGATCAATCGCAGACTTGGGATACGCGGTCGCTTTTGGCAGCAGGACGGATTCGATCATCTGGTGCGATCGGCCGAGCAGTTCGAACACTTCCGCCGCTACATCGCCCGCAACGGAATCAAAGCGAAATTATCGCCGTCGGACTATTTGCATTATTCGAAATCAATTTAGCCATCACGCTCCGCCGTGATGTGCCCACAGGAGCCGACATTCATCAACCAAAACACGTTGCCTGTCCCGCACCACCGCATTTCGATGAAGAACGATTGGATGTGTAATCATCGTCAACGTCAACCTTTGTGGGTTCGTCACGACGGAGCGTGACGGCTACATTGGATATTCGCTAATAACGAATGAATTCCAAATATCACGATCCAAGTCGTTCTTTTTGATAGTCAATCGTCATTTGCGATAATTGCTCGTCGCTTATTAAGTCTGGAAATCTCTTTGGCTGCGATAGGATCCACTTCCAGAAACCAGCTCAATCGCTGTCACCGGGAATCTCCGCGTATCCACAAGAGTGGCACTCGCTTGTCCATGATGAGAAACGAACGTGGATCGTTCCATCCTCAGCTACAAACGACCACTTTGGACGATAGTAATTACGTTCTTCGCCCTCTGCCAGTCGCTTTTCCACACGCGACGTCCACCATTGCGGCGGCTTGCGGATTTCTGTCCGTGGCGTTCGGTGCTGGTTATTTTTGCAGAACACCCTGAAATACGCTCCATCGTCTTCAAAAAGGCCAAGAATTGTTTGAGCGAATTCCACATTCGAGCCCAAAAAAATGCAGTGAAAATCGGACCGCACGTCACTTGTTCCGCGACGCGGTATCATAAAGGCTCGTCTCGGCGGAGCGAGACGGCTACATTGGCTGTTTGAACATCGTGAATTCTCTGATCACTCAACATCTTCTTCTGTCGGCTCATCAACTGCAACCTCTGGCACGACCGGATTCTCCGCCGCCAACGCAGCCTGAGCTGCTGCTGCGGTCGCCACGGCTCGAGCCGCTTCTTCATCGATCACGTCGCCTGGAATCACAGCACATGACACCAGCGTGTCGCTTTCGTCAAGACGGATGATGCGGACGCCCTGAGTATTTCGGCCGATGGTGTTGATGTCAGAAGCACGAATGCGTTGGATCTTGCCTCGGGAAGTGACCATCAGCACTTCGTCGGAATCGATGACGGAAAGCACATCGACAACTTTGCCGTTTCGTGTGGTCGTCTTGATGTCGCGGACACCCTTGCCGCCGCGGCGCTGGCGGCGGTATTGGTTGTTGCTGGTCACCGAAGCTTCACCTTCAGATTCCGCAACTTCTTCGTCGTCAGATTCGACGTCAGCGTCTTCGGCGGCATCCGGTAAATCTTCTGAGGACGGAAGACCAGCCACGGCAGTGTCACCTTCCGCGAGTTCTTTACCAGGAACGTCTTCGCCAGAATCCAATTCCCCAGGCCCAAACGGCGTGCGTTTGCCGTAGCCGAATTCGCAGATGCTCAACAACGTGCGTTCCGGATCGGCCACAACCATGCCGACGACGATTTCATCCTTCTTCAGCTTGATGCCTTTCACACCGCGAGTCGCTCGGCCCATTGGGCGAGCATCTTCGTGATTGAAGCGGATCGCCATGCCACCTGAGGTTGATAGCACAAGGTCTTCGTCGCCTTGCACAATGCGGACGTCAACCAATGCGTCGCCGTCATCCAGACGGATCGCAATGATGCCGCCTTTCATTGGACGACCGTAAGCCGACAATGCAGTCTTCTTGATGATGCCCTGGCGAGTTGCAATGACCAGAAACTGATCGTCCGGGAAGTAACGCACATTGAAGCAGTTCGCGATGCCTTCGCCTTCTTCCAAAGTGATCAGGTTCGCCAGCGCTCGGCCCTTGCCGGTACGGGCCTGCAGAGGAAGGTCGTAGACCTTGATCCAGTGAACCTTACCTTTATCGGTGAAGAACAGCAGGAAGTCGTGAGTGCTGGAGACAAACAGATGCGCGATCGGATCTTCTTCGTCCGAAGTGGCACCTTTAATACCTTTTCCGCCGCGATTTTGAGCTTCGTAAACGTCCAGCGGAGTCCGTTTGATGTATCCACGCTGAGACATCGTCACGACCATCGGCTGTTCGGCGATGAGAGCTTCTTTGTCGTAATCGCCCAGTTCTTCGTCGGAAATCGTCGTGCGGCGCTTGTCCGGAAAGCGAGCTTTCAATTCTTCCATGTCCGTGCGGACAACAGCTCGCAGATTCATTTCGTCGGACAGCAGTCGCAGGTATTCGGTGATGTTGTCAAGCAGATGCTGATGTTCGGCGACGAGCTTTTCGCGTTCCAGATTCGCCAACGAACCAAGCTGCATTGAAACGATGGCTTCCGACTGATTGGCCGACAGGAAGTAGTTGTCTTCTTCGCCATTTTCAATCACGAAGGCTTTGAAGCCGCCGTCTCCCAGAGCCCGCGATACCAACGGCGACGGGATCGGAATCGTCTGCAACGCTTCCTTCGCCAGAGCACGGCTGCCGGAGTCACGGATGGTTTTGATGATTCGATCGATGTCCGTCTGAGCCAGCAACAGGCCTTCAACTGTATGCTTTCGCTTGCGAGCTTCACGCAGCAGGAATTCAGTACGGCGACGAATCACGTCGACGCGATGCCGAATGAACGAATCCAGCAGCATCCGCACGGTCATCAACTGCGGGCGATTGCCTTCCAACGCCAGCATGATCACGCTGACCGTCGTCTGCAGTGGCGAATACTGGTACAATTGATTCAGCACGACTTCTTTGTCGGCGTCTCGCTTGAGCACGATATGCAGACGCACTTGCCACGATGGAATCGTGCGGTCGGTCAAGTCCACAATACGGGAAATACCCTTGATGCGTTCGTCGCGTACCAAAATTTCGAGCTTCTCGCGAATACGGTCGCGAGTGTCCTGATACGGAATTTCGGTGACAACAATGACGTCCGAATTCTTCTCAGTTTCGAAGTGCGTACGTGATCGCAATGTCAGTGTCGAGCGGCCAGTCATGTAGGCCTGACGAATTCCCATACTGCCACAAATGATGCCGCCAGTTGGGAAGTCGGGACCGGGGATCACGTCCAGCAACTGGTCGAGCGACAAGCCGGGATCATCGATCACGCGAATCACGGCTTCGCAAACTTCCGCCATGTTATGCGGAGGCATGCTGGTGGCCATACCCACTGCGATGCCGCTGGAACCATTCACCAGCAGATTCGGAAAGCGAGCGGGCAAAACAACGGGTTCAAGGCGATCGTTGTCATATGTCGGCGCGAAGTCCACTGTTTCGCGATCGATGTCGCGCATCATTTCGGCGGCAGCACCGGAGAGTCGTGCTTCGGTATATCGCATCGCCGCTGGAGGCAGACCGGCGAGTGATCCGAAGTTGCCCTGTTTGTCGATCAGCACTTCGCGCATGACCCAGTCCTGGGCCATACGAACGAGCGTTGGATAAATCGCCCCTTCGCCGTGAGGATGATAGTTACCGCTGGTGTCACCGGCGATCTTGGCACATTTCTTTCGTCCACCGTTCGGGCCGAGGTTCAGGTCGTTCATGGCGACCAAAATGCGGCGTTGTGAAGGCTTCAGACCGTCGCGAACATCAGGCAAAGCGCGACTAATGATGACGCTCATGGCATAGGTCAGATAGCTCGTCCGCATCTCATCCCGGATGTCAGTTCGGAAGACTCGTGGATCGGAGGGGATGAGGTTTTCGGCGGGTAGATCGTTGCCGGTGGGATCGTCGGTAGACAAACTAAATTCCTTTGGGAAGCTCTGAGAAATCCGATTCGCTGCAAGTTCTTTTATGGCAGTCGTTTACGACGCGGAACCGCAAGTGGCGAATTGTAGCAGAATCTGCCGGTTTCTCAATTGTCACGGGCATTCGAAGCACAGGGAAAAACCGAACTTGACCCCATTTCGAAAAAGGACGTATAACGCGAAGGAATCTTGCCCACTCCTCTCGCTGTCTCATCTCATTCCCTTTCTCACTGCGATCACTCGTTCAGGAGTTCAAATCATGTCGCAAACCGATGCCCCTTCCACTACTAAAACTGTTAGTGAATCTCGTTCCAGCCGAGCCGGTATATTAGTTGGCGGCACGCTTGTGTTTGTCATTGCTGGTGGCATTGCGATGCAGGTCTGGCGAGCTCAGTCGACTCAGGCGTCCGAGCAAAAGGCGAATACAACTGAAGGCACGTCCCGCATGGACGCTCGCAACACAGCGTTCGCGCGAGTGAACAGTGAACCGATCTCTTACGAGGCGCTGGCCAAAGAATGCGTTGAGCGTCATGGCAAGGAAGTTCTCGAAAACATGATCAGCCGCACAATCATTCAGCAGGCGTGTGCTGAAAAAGGCATTGTTGTGTCAGAGGCTGAAGTTTCACAGCAGGTGATTGAGATTTCCAAAAAATTCGGTCTGGCTGTTGATCAGTACTACAAGCTGCTGGAAGCTGAACGCGGACTTTCTGCTGTTCAGTACCATCGCGATATCATCTGGCCGATGCTCGCGCTACGAAAGCTGGCCGGTAAAGAAGTCGTAATCACTCGCGAAATGATGCAACTGGCTTATGAAGACAATTACGGACCACGGGTTAAAGCTCGCATGATCGTGTGCGACAAACAACGTCGCGCTCAGGAAGTCTGGAACAAAGCCAAAGAGGGCACCGAAAACGCGGCCGAAGGCAAGGACGTCATTGACTTCGACGCCTTGGCACGAGACTACAGTGTTGAACCAAACAGTCGTGCATTGGGTGGCGTGATTCCTCCGATTCGTAAGAACACCGGGGCTCACGAAAATCTGCGAAAGGCTGCCTTTGCGATGAAAGAGCCGGGTGAAATCTCCGGCATCCTGCAGATCGGGCCAAATCAGTTCGCCATTCTGAAGTTTGAAGGTCGCACAGAGCCGATTGACCACGATCTTAAGGATGTGCAAGCTCAGTTGCAGATCGATCTGACAGAACGCGAAGTTCAGAAGATGGTAGGCGAGACGTTTGAAAAAATTCAGGCGAGTGCTCGTGTTGATAATTTTATTACGGGTGAGTCACGCGGAACGATCGAAAAGGCGAGAGCCGTTCGTGAAGCTTCTTTGGAAACACCTGTGGCTGAGTAGAGCCATGGATTCCGGGTGGATACTTGCTTTCTGCAGGGACGGTCCGAAATGGCCGTCCTTCAGTTCTTTCGGGGCCTCAAGGGAGAAATCCAACTGAGCTGGAATCTCTTCAATGGGGCTGCTGTTGCATGGCGGCAGCCTGATCTAGCCAGAACCCCCGTCTTTTGTGTTATCATCCCGCTTTCGACGAGTTGCATACGTGGAACAAAGGTCGTTTCCGCAGCATAATGCGGCTCGCAGATAGGTTCTTTCAGGTAAGGTGTGATTTCTCATGGCGAAACAATTCGGATCATGGACGCTCGGATTGGTGGCACTGTCGGTTTTCTTTGGCGCATTGTGTCCGAGCCTTGCGGCACAGGCAAAGTCGCCTCAAGGAAAGTCGGCACCAGCCAAAGCCGCTCCCGCGAAGCCTGCTGAAGAAGAAACGGGACTGCTCACCATTGGTTCCAAAGCTCCACCACTTAACATTCAGCATTGGATCAGCAACGGCAATGGAAAGTTCAAGCCGGTCACAACGTTTACTCCGGGCAGAGTCTACGTTGTTGAATTCTGGGCGACGTGGTGCGGGCCTTGCGTGGCCACCATGCCTCATCTCGCTGCGACTCAGGCGAAGTACGGTAACAATGTGCAAATTGTCAGCATCAGCGACGAAGACCCGGAAACTATCGAAGGCTTTCTGAAGACCACCGTTCGAGCTGCGAAGGCTGTTGAAGAAAGCGCGCCTGACGCGGAAGGCGAAAAGGGCGGCAAAGCTAAGGCTGCGAAAGCAGACGAGCCTAAGAAACAAACATATGGAGAACTCACAAGTGCGTATTGTCTGACAACTGATCCTGATGGTTCCAGCAATTTTGACTACATGGAAGCGGCTGCTCAAAACGGAATTCCGACGTCATTCATCGTTGGTAAGACCGGCCAGATTGAATGGATCGGTCATCCGATGAGCATTGATGATGCGCTGGAGGCCGTTGTCACTGACAAATGGGATCGTGGCGCCTTTCTGGAGAAGTTTAAAAAGGAACAGGATCACGATTCCATGATGGCCAAACTTGCCGCCATGATGCGAAAAGGTGACTCCAAAGGCGCGCTGGCGATCATCGAACAGGCAAAACAAACAAGCGAAGCTGACCCCGCCGCACTGGCAAGTCTCAATACTCTGGCGTTTCAGGTTCAGGTGATGCCCATCATCGCTAAATGCGAAGGAGGCGACTTGAAAGAAGGCATGGCTGAGCTGACTGCGTTGATGAAGACAGTGACTCCGGAACAAAAGGTGCAGTTGAGCATGTTGCGATTCAAGCTGCTCGTCGAAGCAGAAGAATATCCATCTGCCGCGAAGGCGTTGCTGCTTGTTGCGGATGACAAAATGATCGATGCTGATTCACTTAACCAGCTCACCTGGCAAATTTACGAAGCTGCTGCAGAGGACGACAAATTTCCAGCGGTATTGATTGAGGCATCGGTTACGGCAACGGAAAAAGCTCTGGCAGCGTCCCCGAAAAGCGGCATGATCATGGACACTTTGGCTCATCTGCTGCATCGGCTGGGAAAGCTTGACAAGGCCATCGCTGTGCAGACACAAGCCATCGCAAATTCGGATGACTCCAGCGATGAAGGCAAACTGGAAATGGCTGCGTATTTGAAACAACTGAAGCAGGAAAAGGGCGGTAAGTAGTTATATCGAACAGAACAAACACTCAATTCCTTAAGGCCGGTGCTGTCAGCATCGGCCTTTTTGCGTGAATGGAATCCGCATCCGCGTTTGCGTACAATGCGGCGGCCGCCACGTGGCAAATTCAAATCACCCAACAATCGGAGTTCTCTCAATGCTGCGTCGCAGTTTCCTGGCACTTGCCGCCGTCTGTTTCCTGTCCAGTCCTGCATTTGCGGATGACAAGCCAGGCGAATGGAAAGAGCTTTTTGACGGAAAAACCTTCCAAGGCTGGAAGATCAATGAAAACAAGGATTCCTGGTCCATCGAAGACGGAAAGATCGTAGCGTTCGGCGAACGAAGTCACTTGTTTTATGTGGCGGATGATCAACCTTTCAAGAATTTTGAATTTGAATGTGAGTGTATGACAACTCCCGGCAGCAACGCTGGAATTTATTTTCACACAAAGTTCCAGGAGACAAACTGGCCGCGATTTGGTCAGGAATGTCAGGTCAACGTTTCGCACGGTGACCCTAAAAAATCCGGCAGCCTCTATGGCGTTGTGGATGTCGGCAACCCACCGTTGAAAGACAATGAGTGGTACACAACTTACATCAAAGTTGTCGGCAAACATGTCCTGATCAAAGTCAACGATACCGTCACGGTGGATTACACGGAGCCTGAAGGTAAAGAAGCTTTTTCACCCGACTTTGAACGCCGAATGGGTGAGGGCACATTTGCTTTGCAGGCACATGATCCGAAAAGCAAAGTCTACTTTCGTAATCTGAAAGTTCGCCGCCTTCCGTAACGTTAATATCTCTTCAAGGGAGACATATTGGTGCCAGTGTTAATGGAATTAAGTCGTTTGATTGTCTCTGAAATCAATGATCAGCAGGCGATGTACCTGCGTGAAGTTGATGGGCCTCGGACGTTTCCGATTCTGATCGGGCAGTTTGAGGCGCAAGCGATCAATCGGCAGTTGTTGGAAGAAGAGCCGTTTCGCCCGATGACGCATCAGTTGCTCAAGAATGTTGTGGCGGCGTTGGGCGGAGTCGTCGAAGAGGTTGTAATTACGGAAATGAAAGAGCACACTTATTTCGCAGTGCTCAAAGTTCGCGTGGGCGACAAGGTTCATGACGTCGATTGCCGCCCCAGCGATGCGATTGCCATGGCTGTGCATTATTCGCCCATTCTTCCGATCTATGTGGCCGAAAAAGTCTTAAGTGAAGTCGGCTGATCGTTCCACACAAAAGTGTTGACGAATGACGACGCGATGGATTTGTGTTGAGGATTTTGCAATGTCGAAGTCAGGCAAAATTTCCTGTCGTGGCAGCTTTGGGCTGCGCGACTTTCGATGTTGCAGCATCAAATCCCTGCCGCTTCCACAGGTCATTCTGTCGCTATTTTTAGTGACCTTCATGACATCGACCTGCGTCGCTCAACCGGCAGCGGCGATAAACCGATTCTGGGGTTTGAAACAGGGCGATAAAATTGTCTATACCGTTGCCGGTTCACGGCGGACTGACATAACTGTCGATGGGCATCCGTCTGTGACTCAGGAAACGTCAGAATCGTTACTGATTCAGTTGACCGCACGCGATTTTGAGCGGAATGGTGATGCGATCTTTCGCGTCGACGTCCAGCAGATCGATCGCAAGCCAGAACCCTCGGGCGCGGCCAGGATCAATATCCGTGAGATTTTCTTGCGAGTTCAACCGGACGGCAAAGTCGGTACGGTGAATCCTGAAATTCGAGAGGTTCTTGTGGCGACTTTGGCAGATGGTAATCCTGAAACTATCAACATCCTGAAGAAATGTTTGACTGACGAGGCAATCGCGTCGTGGTTTAGTATGCCGTTCTGGTCCCGTGGTCCTGCTGAAGATCCAGAGAAGCAGGACGCCTGGGAGAGAACTCATGAGACATCGTTGGGGACATTAGGCACGCTGCAAATGGACCTGCGTTTCATGCGGGGGAAAATTGAAAACAATGTGTCGAAAGTCGCTATTTCTGGCGAATCGCGATTTCGGCCGCTGGTGCTTCCGGATGCAGACACCGCGACGTTTCCTTTCTTTTCAAATGTCAGCGTTGAAATTGATGAAATCTCGGGAACCGGGATTCTGCCTCAAACTGCGACCGATGAAGAAAATCCTTCGCAGCTGCACTTTGGATTCGAATCCGTTGACTGGACATTGAAGCTTCATGGCGAAGCGAGATTGATCAACGCAACTCCCTCAAAATCAAACGACGCTCCGCCATCTGGCGACGATGATTCCGGCGGGGCGAAAACAGATGCGGCCGCCGGCCAGGTGACATTTCGGCAAACGCAGCATCACGTATGGAAATTTCAGAGCTTCGAATCCGCAAGTCGCCGAATGTTTGAGAACAATCGCATACCGCTGCCAGTTCGATAGATTCGCGGTCGTATCAGCACCTATGCACAAGGAAATCGACGAGGACGCAGAAGCTGTTGCTCGCGCGATCGCAATGGGACTCGATTTGTCATATTCAGAAAGACAACACAATGAAAACCAACCTCACATCACTGGACCGTCGACGATTTCTGCGTGGAGCCGGAATTGCTCTGGCTCTGCCGTTGTTTGAATCAGTTCCGATATTCGCCCGAGCCGCAGAAGAACCGAGTATGCCCAGGCGTCTGGCGTGCTTCTACATGCCGGACGGTGTCCCGATGCCGCTCGCGGATGATCCGGCGTATCAGGATTGGGCCTGGTTTCCTCATGGCAACGGCAAGGACTTCACGTTCACCAAATGCCTTGATCCGCTGGAACCGCTTCGCAGTGATGTGACGGTGCTGTCAGGCTTGTCACATCCGTCTGCGCGCAGCATTCATGGGCATTCCAATGCCGATCAGTTCCTGACGGGTGCTCCCACGGGACCGTCGGGTGAATACATGAATTCGATCTCGCTCGATCAGGAATTCGCCGCTCACATTGGTGATCAAACTCGCTTTTCCTCGCTTGTGATGTCCACCGATGGAGGCACCGGAACTCCGCGAGGTACACACACGGCCTCGTTCAATCGCAATGGGCGAGCGATCCCGGCGGAGCATCGACCGAAGCGAATCTTTGACATGCTGTTTGTCAAGAGCGACGACGATGCCGCGCGGCGTCTGGCTCTGAGTCAAAGCACGCTGGATGATCTGATGGAAGATGCACGGTCGTTGCGGGCGACACTATCGAACAACGATCAGAAATCGCTGGACGAATATCTGCAGTCGGTTCGCGACACAGAGATCCGGATTGAAAAAGCGAAGCGTTGGTTCAACATTCCATTGCCAACAGTGAATGTTGATCATCTGAAGCTGGACATTACGCCGGAAGATCCACGCATCTATCTGCAGACGATGTTCGAATTGATTTACCTGGCGTTCAAGACCGATTCGACGCGTGTCGCTGCGTATCAGATCGGTCGAGAAAACGGCGTCGGAGTCAGCGACTATCTGGCCCGCGCCGTCGGCTTCAATCTGACTCATCAACTGTCACACGAGACCAAAAACCCAGGCGGCTGGCAGAACTTTGGAACATACTGCCGATTCCTGTGCGAAGAGTATGGCCGCTTTGCTGCTAAGCTGAAGTCCACTGCCGAGCCCGCCGGAAATGGCAACATGCTGGACAACACGCTGCTGCTGTTCGGTTCTGCATCCAGCGCGTTTCATCTGTCTCGCAACTATCCGCTGATTCTGACCGGCGGCAAAAACATGGGTTTCAAGCACGGTCAATACCTGAATTACGCGGGCAATGATCAGGCTGGCGGAGCCTGGGACGGAGGTCGCGAACCATGGCAGAAGGAAGCGACTCGCGAAGATATCCCGCTCTCCAATCTGTTCGTCACGATGCTGCAACGCCTGGGAATCCAAACCGAAAAATTCGCCGACAGCACTGGTGTTTTAGCGGATGTCTGAAATTGAAATTGCTGCAGCTTCGCCATGGCAGTATCCGGGACGGCAATATCAGAGCCATCCGCAATATCAGAGCCATCCGTCGTCCTGAATCACTTCCCGGAAATGAGCATTCTCAATGCGAAAATCATATTCTTCGGTTCATCATAATCGGCGGGAGATGCTTAGAGCCTCAGGTTGCGGTTTCGGGGCTTTGGCATTGGCGGCGTTGATGCAGGGCGATGTCAGTGCTGTATCCATTGCTGGTGCTAAGTCCATTGCCGGGCCGCTGGCTTCGAAACTCAGCCATTTTCCTGCGCGGGCGAAACAGGTCATTTTTTTGTTCATGCATGGCGGGCCGTCGCAGGTCGATACTTTCGACTACAAGCCGCAGTTGATTAAGGATCATGGCAAACCGCTGCCGTTCAACAAGCCCCGAGTTTTCTCTTCGCAGACGGGCAACCTGCTGAAGTCTCCGTGGGATTTTCGACAATACGGGGAAAGCGGCGCTTGGGTGAGTGACCTGTTTCCGAACGTCGCTAAGCATGTTGATGACATGTGTATCATTAACGGAATGCATGGATCGAATTCACGACACGGAGCTGCCCTGCTGGAGCTTCATACTGGCAGCGACACATTTGTCAGGCCGAGCATGGGAGCCTGGATTACTTATGGATTGGGGACTGAGAATCAATCGTTGCCAGCCTTTATCACGATTTGTCCGACATTGACGCACGGAGGAGCAACTTCGTGGGGGTCTTCGTTTCTTCCTGCAGATTATCAAGGCACGGCGATTGGCAATGCCGGCATCCCATCCGACAAAGCGAAGATTCCGTTCATCGAAAACACCGATCATCTGGATTTGAATCTGCAACGACAGGAACTCAACTTTGCACAAAGCCTGAATCGCAGTCTGCTGGAACGAACGGGGCCCGATTCCGCGCTTGAAGCGAGGATCAATTCGTATGAACTCGCGTATCGTCTGCAGACCACGGCACCGGAGCTTCAGGAAATTGATGACGAATCAGAAGCGACACAAAAGGAATACGGGCTCGATCAGGCTCAGACAAAAAACTTCGGGCGTCAGTGTCTGATGGCGCGCCGGTTTATCGAACGTGGCGTGCGGTTCGTGCAATGTACTCACAGCTACAAATGGGATCAGCACGGGGGTTTGCGAGCTGATCATGCTCGCAACGCAATGGAAGTCGATCAGCCGATCGCGGCATTGCTGTCGGATCTGAAGTCACGCGGACTGCTGGATGAAACGCTGGTGTTGTGGGGCGGCGAATTTGGACGCACACCAGTCGCTCAGGGCGATGACGGACGCGATCACAATCCGCAGGGCTATACCATGTGGCTGGCTGGCGGCGGTGTGAAAGCTGGCATTCGCTACGGTGCCACCGATGAATACGGGTACTTCGCTGTCGAAGACAAGGTTCACCTGCATGATTTACACGCCACGATGCTGCACCTGCTGGGACTTGATCATCTGCAGCTCACGTACAAGTTTGCGGGCCGAGATTTTCGATTGACCGATGTTCATGGTCGCGTGGTGGATGAGATCATCGCTTGATCGCACTCATGCAGGATCAAGCATCCCGCGCGAATACTTTGGATCGCTCGATAAATAATTGTCGGAGTGGATTTCGCCAGAAGTCCGGAAATCGCAGGGGATTCTGGCGAATGCCACTACCTGTTCGGTCAGTTATGTCTCGAGCGAAGACTTAAACGTCAGCAACATTCACAGCCAACAGTTGGCGGGCCGCACGATTCACACGTTCGGCAGTGGCTTCTGTGATGCCACTCAGCAGTGGAAAATGCCGGCCGGTCTTTGAAATTCCACACAAAGAGACAGCTTCGTGCAGAACCCGAATGGGGTTGATTTCATTTCGCAGGTCTTCCAACGGCAGGAAGATTTTGCGGATCTTTTCGGCAAGATCATAATCTTTGGATGCAATCGTTTTGAGCAACTTCTGTGACAATGCAGGATTGACGCAGACACAACCCGAAGTGTACCCGTTCAATCGAAATTTGGTCATGTGAATCAACGCAGGCTGCTCACCAATGCCGCTGCAGATGAGCGGCGTATCGACCAGAGAGACCAGTCGCGTCAGGAATTCATCTTCCGCTGGATCGTTGCGGACAATTGCATACTTGATGAACGAAACCAGACCGTCACGGACGAGTTCCGCTGCGCCTTCCGGACTGATGTATCCTTCTTCCTTGATGTAGAGAACTGCCGGACGTCCGAATGCTTCGACGAATCTGCGAAAGCCATTCATTAGACCCGCTTCGGTCATAACGGCCTTTGTGGGCAAAATCATTGCCGTTGGGAAACGTGTTCCCTTCAGTATTTCGGCTTGATCCATCATCAAACCATACGATGGTCCAACGGATGGAATGACGAGCGTGTCGTTTCCGGAAACCTCTTCCAGTATTTCCAGCAAGTTGCCATATTCCGACGGACGAATGTGGTACAAATTTGCATTGCCACCGTAGAGCAGCATCGAGACGCCGCCAGCTTCAATGTGCCGAATGAGACGTTCATTTTCACGCTTCGAAATCCGATCATTCTCGTCTCGAGCCAATGGTGGAACAGCAAGAACAGACGAACGAAACTGTTCCATGCGGACGGGTCTGGTTTGCATTTTCGTTTCTTTCGGATGACTGAATGAGATGCGACGAATCGAGAAAAGCAGCAGTGCAACTTGTTCATGGGTGCGTAGTAAATCAAAACATTAAACACCACTTTCCCTTATCATGCACGGAATGTGTTGCAGATAAAAGCGAAGCGGTCATGGTTTATCAACCAATCAGAGTCTTAACGACTGCATCACCCATTTCTGTGGTGCCCACAGAAGCACCGCTGCCTGCAATGTCCTTCGTACGAAGGCCAGATTTCAACACGCGGCTGACCGCATCTTCGATAGCGTCAGATTCGGCGTTCATAGCCATTGAATGTCGCAGCATCATGGCAGTTGCCAGAATTGTGGCCAGCGGATTTGCCAGATTCTTGCCAGCAATGTCGGGAGCTGAACCATGAATCGGTTCAAAGAGCCCAGGTCCGCTTGATCCAATCGAAGCGGAGGGCAGCAGGCCTAACGAACCCGGCAGCATTGATGCTTCGTCCGTCAGGATATCACCGAACAGGTTTTCCGTGACGACGACATCAAATTCACGTGGCTTGGAAATCAAGTGCATGGCCATCGAATCCACAAGGACGACGTTGTACGCCAGGTCCGGGTATTCAGACTTCATCAGGCGTTCAGTAACCTGTCGCCACAGACGTGAGGATTCCAGTACGTTGGCTTTGTCAACCATCGTCAGTTTGCCGCGACGCTTGCGAGCTGCATCAGCCGCCACGCGGACGACGCGTTCGATTTCGCCGGTTGAATAGATCATGGTGTTCCATGCTTCTTCGCCCGACGGATGCGATCGACGTCCGGATTCGCCAAAGTAGATCCCGCCCGTGAGTTCGCGCACGAACAGAATGTCAGTGCCCGCGACGATTTCACGCTTCAACGGTGATGCGTCGAGCAGTTCATCCCACGTTTTTGTCGGACGCAGGTTGGCGAACAGACCAAGTTCTTTGCGAATGCGCAACAGTCCGGCTTCAGGGCGAGTCTTCGCATTCGGATCATCCCACTTCGGTCCGCCCACGGCACCCAGCAGTACGGCTTGTGAATTCTTGCAGGCTGTCAGAGTTGCTTCAGGCAGCGGATCGCCGAAAGTGTCGATCGCATTGCCGCCGATTGCGTGTTCCGGCATGGTGAATGAGTGGCCGAATCGTTGAGCAACAACGTCCAGGACTCGCCGAGCCTGTGCTACAATTTCCGGGCCTATGCCGTCACCGGGAAGCAATACGATCGTGGCGTCCATGAGAGTTACTCCACCGCCAATGGCGGCCGTTTAAGCAAATTGAGTCGTGGGAAAACCGCACAGCGTAAGGGCTTGTCTGACCGATTCAACCCTTTTCGTCGCAATGCTCCGCATCGAGAATCCTGGCCAAGTTCCACGCGACAAAGATGTCCGTGTGACTGTTGTATTTGAGTTGAGTCAACTAAATTCCGCGTTCGGCAATCACGCCGAGCCATTTTGAAACTTAGATCCGGAACAGATTACATGATTACTGTGGGTATGAATTATCACGTCCTTCCCGGCAAACAGCAGGATTTTGAAGAGAAGTTCGCCGGCGTCATTGATGCACTCAAGGCAGCTCCGGGGCACACGAGTTCAACACTTTGGAAAGACGTGAGTGACGATGCGTCGTATCTGATTACCAGTGAGTGGTCAGACGAAACGGCCTTCCAGGAATTCATCCGCAGCGAAGCTTTCCGAGCCGTCACGAACTGGGGCAAGGAACAGATTCTTTCAGGACGTCCACAGCACAAAGTTTACAAGCACTGAGAGTGGCACGGGACTCCAGTCCCGTCCTGACCTTAGCCATCATCAACACGACCGCTCCCCTGCCCAGCTCCCCTGGCAAGAAGCTAAGTTTTGCAGTGTTGCACATGTTACGTCGTGCAAAACTTTCCGTTCCGGTTGGATAAGCCAACCGGGGCGGCCTCGTGTTCGTTACCGTGTACGTTATACGTTATACGTTATACGTTATACGTTGCTGCGTGAACCCTATCAGCCGCTATTGCCCAATTCACAAGCACTCAACAGCTACGCTTTCACTGGCAATGCGCTCAGGCCAATGCCTGAATAGTAAAAGCCTCGAGCGGCCATTTTAACGCGGTCGTATAAGTTGCGACCATCAATAATCACGGGCGACTTCATTTTTAGTTTGATGTAGTCAAAGTCCGGATTGCGGAACTCATTCCATTCGGTCACGATCGCGATGGCATCAGCGCCTTTGCAGGCGTCGTAGTGATGAGCGCAATAAGTCACTTTGTCGCCGAGTTCCTTTTCGACGTTTTCCAAAGCTACGGGGTCGTGGACTTTTACGATCGCTCCGGCTTCCAGCAGACTTTGGATCAGCACCAAGGCTGGGGCTTCGCGAATGTCGTCGGTACGAGGCTTAAAACTGAGCCCCCAGATCCCGATCGTTCTGCCTTTCAAATCTCCGCCAAAATAGTCGTTCAATTTCCGAAACAGCACATGTTTCTGCTGGTTGTTGGTTTCATCGACTGTTCGCAGAATTCTCGGTTCAACTCCGTATTCAGAAGCGAGCGCGGCGAGAGCCCGAACATCTTTCGGAAAACATGAACCGCCATAACCGACCCCGGGGAATAGGAACGAAAACCCAATGCGAGCATCATGCCCAATGCCTTTGCGAACTTCGTTGATATCCGCACCAACTCGTTCGCAGATGTTTGCCATTTCATTGATAAAGCTGATCTTGGTCGCCAACATGCAGTTGGCCGCGTACTTAATCATCTCCGCGCTTTCGATGCCGACAGAGATAAATGGTTTTTCAGTTCGCAGGAAAGGTTTGTAAAGCTCAAGCAACAAATCTGCCGCGTCCGGACTATCAACGCCGACAACAACGCGATCTGGCTTCGTGAAGTCATCAATCGCCGCGCCTTCTTTCAGAAATTCTGGATTCGACGCGATGCTGAACGGCGTGTCGGTTTTCGCTTTAATCCACGCGGCGACTCGGCGATTGGTTCCCACCGGCACAGTGCTTTTACAAACAACGACAGCGTTGCGCATCAGATACGGAGCCGTTTGTTCTGCGGCACTTTGAACATACTTCAGGTCGGCAGCACCCGATTCGTCTTGCGGAGTTCCAACGCAGATAAAGACACATTGAGCCGACGCAATTGCGTCTTTGTAACTCGTAGTAAACGTCAGACGGCCTGCGGCAGCATTGCGTTTGACGAGTTCTTCAAGTCCCGGTTCATAAATGGGAACGCCGCCATTGTTCAGCAATTCCACTTTGCGGGTGTCTACGTCCAGACATGTGACATCATTGCCACTTTCGGCGAAACAGGTTCCCGTCACGAGTCCGACATAACCCGTACCGATCATCGTGATTTTCATGTTGTCACTCAGTGAATACTTGCAGAAGCGTATGTAACGATGTTCAACCAACTAATTCGCGTCGAGAATCATACTGATTCTTTTTCGTGCGAAGAATACTCGTTTTGCAGCGCAGAAAGCAGTTCTTCAATACGATTTATCTCATCAATGGGCGAATGCGTTCCCTTTCGACTGTGGGCATCCGGTGAAAGGCCAAGATTTAGCGTTTCTGATTTCACGTACACCGGTCGAGATCGCACCTGATCGTAGATTCGAATGACATACTCCCCAAGGATCGAAATCCCCAAAGCGTTGAGCGATCCAAAAAATGATGCCGTGATGATGACCGATGCCCAACCTGGAATCGCCAAGCCCGTAAACAGTCGATGCCAAAGTACAAATCCGATCGTGCCTAGACAGACCGCCGCCGAAACACCTGCGATGACGTAGAAAAATTTCAGCGGGAACGATGAAAAAGAAAAGACTGCCGTCTTAGCAAGTCGAATGAGTCCTCGTAATGAAACGCGAGGGTTGTCGTCGTGCCGAGCGTCGCGTTCAACAGGAATGCCCGTTTGGCGAAATCCTGCCCAGCTTCGCAGACCAGGAAAGAATCGTTCCCGTTCTGGAAGTGACAGAACTGCATTGACAACAGATCGATCAAGAAGTCCGAAGTTGCCGGCGTCGGCAGGTATTGGGCTGTCGGCGATGGCGTTGAGGACGCGATAGAAACTATAGAACAGCGCTCGCTTGGGAAGAGATTCTTTGCGATTCGTGCGTTGAGCGTAAACGACGTCGTAGCCGTTTTCCCACTGCTCCAGAAATTTGACAATCGCTTCAGGATTGTCCTGCAGATCAGAATCCATCACGATGACAACATCGCCGGTCGCATGTTCCAGTCCAGCATGAACCGCTGGCTGGTGACCGAAGTTGCGTGACAGATGCACCACGACAATACGCCGATCGCTCGCCGCAAGCGCGCTGAGGTTTTCGTATGAACCGTCCGAAGAACCATCGTTCACATAGACGATTTCAAATTGCGTTTTCGCAAGTTCCAAAACGTCTACGACGCGACGATTCAATTCCTGCAAAATTGCCGTTTCGTTAAACACTGGCAAGACGACAGAGATTTTCGACGTGTGGCGATCACGAATTCTACGAGTCATCAGTGTTTTCATTTCTGCAGAACTCCCACCAGAGAAAGTCCTGTAGGAATGCTGAAGTTGCTAAGGCACCATCGTTCTGCCGCTGCTGCTGTCAACAATGCCCGATTGGTGAATGATGAAACAGCGGGGAAGTCAGGCTGAGTGCGGCTGGGGAACAATTTTTCCCAACCACGGACAGCAACAGCCGCCGGCATCGTAAAACTATTCCAGTAGTTCAGAAAAGAAACTCTGAAGCCAGCCTCATTCGCGTGCCGCCGAAACTCAGCAGTGGTATAGCGACGAAAATGTCCAAGCTGTTCATCCCAGCGACTGTACAGCCACGGATGCGCTGGCACCGTGACAATGATCGCGCCGCCTTCTTCAAGTGACGCATGAGCATGACGCAAAACGGTAACCGGATCTTCAACGTGCTCAAGCACATCCAGCAAGACGACTGCTCGCAGCGATGATGAATCAACTGGCCACGGCTTGCCGAGATCATGAACTCGCACGTCTTCAATGCCGCGATTGCGAACATGCTGGACGGATTCAGGCATCAGATCGAAACCGGTGACGTCGAAGCCAAGTTCATTGAATTCGACAAGATTGCGACCTGATCCGATGCCGCCTTCGACAAGTCGTCCGGGAGGAGGGCAGTATCGTTTGATCAGTCGCGTGACGAGTTGTCGCTTGGCGACGTGCCACCAGTAGTTATCTTCAAGCGTCACCAGTTCCTGTAGATGGCTTGGATCCATTTTGAGTGCTCTCAAGTACCGAAATTTTCGAAAATCAGGGACAGTGAGAACCTATCACATAGAATCGACTGGTGACTTTTGGAAACATAGACCAGCGGTATTCACGCCGCAAAACGGGATTCTGTAACAATCATGCTGGCAATGACGATTACCACACCAAATTCTCAAACGGCCTATGGCCAAAACGCACCAGGGGTCTCGCCTTGCCGGTCACCGATTTATCGAGAACCCCTTAGCTGCCGATACTTGCAGAAGTTTCGATCCATTCAAACAAGCGAGTTGGCACATCCATCTCGCACGTTCGTTGCAAGCCACGCCAGCCGGGCACCGCGTTGACTTCAATCAGCAGTGGCTGAAGATCCGAGTTGTACATCAGATCGACGCCAGCAAACAGAGTCCCCGTAAGGCTGGCCGCCTGTTGAGCCAACTGGAGTTCGCGATCTGTGGGAACGTGTAAAATTCCTGTTCCCTGCTGAGAGATATTGGCACGAAAGTCACCGGCTTTCGGGATGCGTTTCATTGATCCCACAAGTTGTCCGTCCAGCAGCAGAACGCGAATATCGAAACCGGGGCCAGACACAAATTTTTGCAGATACAACACTGCGCCCAATCGTTCCAGCGTCCGAAACGCCCTCAGTGCGAGTTCCGGGTCCGAGACGCGCATAATGCCGCGACCCTCTGCCCCGAACAAAGGTTTCACGACAACGTCGCGTCCAAGATTTTCAAACGCTGCCAAGGCCGCTTCGGCACTTTCGCAGACGATCGTTGCCGGGACAGGCATGCCAGCCGCTGCGAGTCGTTGCGTTGTCAGGTACTTATCCACGGCACATTCCAAAGCGCGAGGCGGATTGATGACGCGAACTCCCGCCGCTTCCAAACCGGCGAGCATATCCATCCGCGCGACAACTTGTTCAAGCGTTCCCGGCGGCATCGTTCGCACAAAGACGGCGTCAAGAGTTTTGAGATCAATTTCGCCGCAATGAATGCCGATCCCCGAAGTTTCGATCGAAACGATAAACTGATCAAACAACAACGGATGCACTTGATGGTCGCGTGCATTGCCGACACGGCAGAGTTCACTCACATACCAACTATCATGATTTCCAAAGACACCGATTTGCATTTGTTCATGAATTTCGAATTGAATAACGCACTGGCGGCAAGCATTAAAACGCGAACTTTAACGCAGGCTGGATGTTTGAACCATTCTGCGTCAATGATTTCGCGGACATACGGGCTCTGCGGGCGGAGTTGGGTTCGTCATCAGAGCCAAAATACTGCGTGCGCACGGCTGCAATTGATGCGTTCGATTGCGTGAAAGGTGTTTGTTGTTTATGGTGTTCACCCTAGCTGGGAAGTATTAGACTGTGCTACATCTTGGAACCAGTTTGGGTTTCAGGGAAATCTGTAGCGAAAGTCGTCAAGACTTTCGGCAATTGGCTGGCTGGCAGAAACCCTTGACGAGTTTCGCTACCTGAAAAGCAATCTGAGATGGAAGACTAAGTCGCTGCGAAAGGTTAACGATGTCAGACAAAATCGTGATTCCGTGTTCGGAATGTGGCAGCAACATGTCAGTTCCGGGTACGGCGGCTGGTAAGAGAGTGCGATGCCCGAAATGTAAAACAGTCGTGTCGATCCCCGGAGGATCATCACAAGCTTCTAATGAAGCCGCACCCGAGACATCATTAGCAGAACCGAAGTTACGTCGAGCGCGAAAAATTTTAGAGCCAGCTCCACCAACCCCACTGGAGAAACCGGCTCCGCCTAAGCCACGACGAACGAGGGAGAAGGCTGTACCAGCGGAGGATGATTGGTTAGATGACGATATATCGACTTCCGGTTCTGGCGGCGACGAATGGGATTCGTACGGCAATCCGGCTCAAACACCACAAGGGCTGCCGCCGCGTGCGAAACGAAAAACGGCTGGCAGTTCAACGAAAACTCTAAGAGGTTCTGGTAACGAAGCGCCAACGGCCAACTCGCGCCCTCGTGGGTCTGGAACGGACGGCGGCGTTGTCACTGGAATTCTTATGATGGCGGGAGCAGTGGTTTGGTTTTTCGGCGCGTGGGCGTTGGGTTGGATTTTCTGGTATCCGCCAGTTATGTTTATTCTGGGCTTTATAACATTGGTCAAGGGTGTCATGCGGACGGAGTAGGCGATGTTAGCGGAAAGTACGTCAGGCTTTCCAGCCTGACTCGAAGTAGAACAAGTCCGCCAGTAAAGCTGACGTACTTTATTTCGGCACTTTCACTACAGCCCCTTCAAAAATTCCAGCACGTCCGCCATTTGTTCCACAGTGACGTCTCGTTCAATTCCTTCTGGCATGAGCGATTTGTTTGTCGATTTCAGATCTTCGATGTCACTGCGAATGATTGTCTCTTCGCGACCTTCTGGCTGACGTAATGTTATGGAGTCTGGAGATTCAGCTTTCAGCAGACCGTTGAAAGTGCGGCCGTCAGTGGTGACCGCGATGTATTCCGTAAACTGCGGATCAACTCGGCGATTCGGGTCGAGAATGTCGTACAACAATGCGTCTCGGGCACGAGCGCGAGTGTCGCTGATATCGGGGCCGACGTTGTGGCCGATTCCATTGATGCGGTGACATTTGCTGCACGTTTTTTCATAGACGGCGGCACCTGATTTCGCATCGCCTTTCAATTCAAGGGCCTTGGCATATTCATCAGCGACGGCTTTGCGGTTCGCAGAAACGTTGCCACCAAATAGCGTCACCGCCGTATCGCGAATTGACTCGTCGGGATGTTTCAACAAAATCAGACGTTGATTGATGGAAACCGTAGAAGGAGAAATATGGCCGGCAACCATCTGGTTCAACAGTTCCGATGCACTTTCTTTCCTCATCAGCAAGAGGTCCAGTGCCGATGATCGCGATTGAGGTTTCAACTGATCCCAGTGTGAAAGCACAATGCTCGAAAGTTCCGCTCGACCACTGCGGCGAGCGGCGTCTATTGCGGCCTGTTGGCATGATGTCGATTCGCCCGGTTGCAGCAATGTTTGGAGTGCAGTGGTGAGTGCCTGTGGAGGAAGGTGCGACATCAGCCCCATTGCGGAGATGCGATCAACATCGCTGTGTTTACTATCGACAGCAGTATCCGCAGCCTGTTGCACAACCTCTGCGGTCGCATTCAAGCATGCCTTGAGTGCTTCCGGCGGTGCTTGCAGTAATGCGGCCAGGCTTTTAGGAATCGTCGTGTTCTCACAACGCGGCAAGCCGTCTGCCAGTCCGATCACAAGTGCGGTTTGCCACCACAGACCAGATTGTTGGCTGACACCAATCAGTCCGGCAACCTTTTGAAGTTGCTCAATCTCACCACGAACTGCGACATTCAATGCAAGGCTCTTCAGGAATTCTACTCGAATGCCGACGTCAGGAATTTTGTTGTTAGGCTGAATGACGACTAAACCCGTCGGCGGAGCGACGGGACTACGGTACTCCACATCAGAAATCCCTTCGCTATGCTGCACCACGACCTCAGCAATGTCAGCGGCGAAATTCGGAGCGGCGATCAGTAACGCACGCTGCAGCCACAGGTCGTCGAGACAGCCTGGGACTGCTTTCAGGATTGCGGTTTTGGCTTCGGGGGTTGCTGTATCAAGAGACAGAATTGCCTGCATGCGGACTTCGCCATCAGAATCATTGCATAACATTGCCACGACTTGCCGCAGTTCCGGATGATCAGCAATGTGTGGAGGAATCAGCTTGGCTGTATCTCGGCGAATGGCTGCAGTAACGTCTCGCGATGCTGCCACAAGGTCAGCAGACGTCAGGAGTTTCAGGCCATTCAGAGTCCAAAGAGCATGCAGTCGAGCGAAGCCGTTGGACGCAACATCATTTAAAAGTGCTCTGAGGGCCGTTTCAGCGTCAACTCGATGTCGCTCCAGGATCATGCGTTGCCCCAACATACGGCACCAACCATTGTTGTCTCGCAGCAGTTTCACAAGATCGTCGGTAGATTCTGGCGGTTGATATGTTTTTACTGAAGTCGGTGAATCGGGAACAACTCGCCAGATTCGACCACGGTCTTCACCAGCTCGCCAATCCATCTTTGCGGCGACATCATCAGGGACAAACTTTGGATGTTCGACCCACAGCCGGTACATGTCCGCGACGTATAAAGCACCGTCCGGCCCGGTTGCCAGACTCGCAGGTCGGAACCACGTGTCGGACGAAGCGATAAAATCAGCCTTCTCGCGAGCCCGTCGTGCTGTAACCGTGCCGCCAAACGGTTCGATCACGGAACGGGTCACGAGGTGGCCCACAGGTTCGCACACGAAAACGCTGCGATCAGACTCTTCGCCGAATAAGCCACCGCGATAAGCCGTCACACCGCAAGCGGAAGTGTGAGTCCCGGCATGTGACAGCCAATTGCTCTTCATCGTCACCAATGGAAACACCTGGGTTGTTTCACCCGCGGGGCCAACGTCCGTGTGTCCGACAGAAACTCCGGCAAATGGATTCCGGCGGACTTGTGCAAACGAAAGCACATCCGTCATGATCGGGTTACGATTGGAACTAAAGAATCGATGCCCAAAATTATCGATCGTATTCCCAAATTGCCCCGCCCCGGAGATGGCCTCGAACTGCATCGTCTCTGGATCAAATCGAAAATCAACACGCGGAATTTCGACCGGCTCCCTGGTTTCAAATCCCGGGCGCTGACAGCGAACCTTACCGTTTCCATATGTCAGATAGATCCAATTGTCGAAACCCAATCGCGGGCAACCAATCTGCATTTGCGGATGAGCGGGCGTAAATCCGTCGAACCAGACTTCACGTTGATCTGCGGCTTTGTCACCATCGGTGTCGGCGAGGTATAAAATTTCAGTTTCAGTACACGCCAGGATTCCCTCGCGAAATGCCATCAGGCTGTGGCAGAATTTCAGATGCTTTGCAAAGACCGTGCGTTTGTCCATTTTTCCGTCGTGGTCTGTGTCTTCGAGCAGCACAATTTGGGACAAAGCCGGCGATGTCGGATCGGTCGGTCCGACCGGGTAGTCCGAGTATTCAACAACAAACATTCGTCCCATGTGATCAAAATCAATGGCGACCGGATCTTTGATCAGCGGTTCGGCAGCGACAAGGTCAATCCGATAGCCGGGTTCAATCTGGAAGCAGGCGGCCGACTCTTCGGGAGACTTCGGCGGCTCCGTAGGCTGATCAATCCAATGTCGGCCCCCCTGTTGGCGTTCGATCGATTGCACGAGTTCTGCAGGGGGCTGTGGCATGGCCATGCACACGAAAATCAGGGCAGTCAGCAACATCGGTGAACTCCGTAGGTATAGCTCTGAAACGGCTCAGGCAAGGTCATACTCCGCGTGGAATCATAGTCATCTGGCGGTGCGTGCGAAAGTTGCAATCGACATTCCCCGGTCGATAGGAAGGTTGCCATGTTGATACCGAATGTGGTGTTCAAGACCTTCGGGTCTGGAATTAAGAACTAATTCGTACATCATGGCGCTTGAATCGAATGGACTCGGATGGCAGAATTCCAGTCCCTGATGAGTGCGTTTCTTGTCACGTTACGGTATTCTAGGGGGATTGTCACAGATGCGAATGAAATTCTTTCCGCCGGTGAGTTGGCTGGCGGACGTGATGTCATCTGCATGTGTGTTGCGTGATTTGGCGAGAATCTTGTTTCCATATTCTGAAGAGTCCGAGGGCAGCAAATGAAGTTTCTTGAAGGACATACGGTCGGCATCGACTTGGGTACAACTTACAGCGCGATTGCGATGCTGGATCATGACGGCAATCCAATTGTGTTAAACAATGCCGATGGCCGTCCAATTACTCCGTCGGTTGTATTGCTCGATGAAGATCGCGTGGTCGTTGGACCATCGTTTGAACGTATTGCTGTTGCCGATCCGAAGTCGATCGTGGAAGCAGTCAAACGCGAAATGGGCAATAAAAACTTCTTCGTTGTCTATCAAAACAAGAAACTGACGCCTGAATTTATTTCCGCATTGATCCTGAAGAAAATGAAACAGGATGCAGAAAAAATCATCGGTCCGATTGCTAATGCCGTCATCACCGTGCCTTATTACTTCAATGACATTCGCCGTAAGGCAACACAGGATGCTGGTCGCATCGCTGGCTTGAATGTGATCGATATCATCAACGAACCAACGGCAGCAACTCTGGCGTATGCCTGGAGTCGCGGCGAATTGGGTCGCGTGGACTTGAAAGCCGATGAGCGAACGATTCTGGTCTACGACCTTGGGGGCGGTACGTTCGACGTCACCGTAGTCAGATACACCCCAACCAGCTTCCGCGTCCTGGCAACGGACGGAGACGTCATGCTTGGCGGTTTAGACTGGAGTAAGCGACTTTCAGACCATCTCGTAGAACAGTTCAAACGCAAGTTTAATGTGGATCCAAGTGCTGACGCCGAATCGATGCTGGCGTTTCACCAGGAAGCGGAAGACGCAAAACGCGATCTGAGTACCAAGACTCAGGTGCCAATCAGCGTCTACTACAAGGGCAATACGCTGTCAGTTTCGTTGTCGCGTACGGACTTCGAACGTATGACGGCCGACCTCTTGCAGCGTACAAAGGACACAACAGAACTGGTGCTTCAGCAGGCTGGCGTAACGCCAGAAATGCTGGACGAACTGGTGCTGGTTGGTGGTTCAACCTATATGCCAGTGGTCGAGCAGATGTTGCGCGAAGTCTGTCGCAAAGAACCGTCTCGTGCATTGGCACCAGAGCGAGCAGTTGCAGAAGGGGCAGCGATTCATGCGGCTATTCTGCAAGCTCGAAACGGCATCAATACGGGTGGAATCGTTGACGCAATCCAAAAACGCCTGAACTCCGTCAAGACCACCGACGTAAATTCGCACTCTCTTGGCATCAAGATCAGTGATCCAAAGGATCGCACTCGCAAGATCAATCACATCATGATTCCGAAGAACTCGCCTATACCGAACAGCGTCAAGCAGCGATTCGGCACAAACAGCGATGGCCAGGCGCGTATTCACGTCGAGATCCTCGAAGGAGACGCCGTTGATCCAGCAGCGTGTGAAGTGATCGGTGATTTTCGCGTCTTCAATTTGCCTTCAAGCCTGCCGAAGGGATCTCCAATCGAGATTACTTATTCGTATGACGCATCCGGTCGTATCAATGCGACGGCAATGGAAATGACGGGCAAGAATTCGGCAAGTGCCGAAATTGTTCGCGATGGTCGCATGCAGGAAACAGAAATCAAGGACGCACTTGCAACTCTGTCAGATCAATACGAAGTGGAATAGTTCGTAAACACGAATCTTCCATCGACAACAGCCGCCGCATTCGAAAGAATCCGGTGGCTGTTTTTATTTGTAGATTTCAAAACGACCAAAGACACCAAGGAAGGAACAGTGCCGACACTCTCACACAAAGTCGGCGTCTGGGCCAGTTCCGGATGGGTGGTGTGCGGATTTCGGCAGGTCCTCCTTGCCGAGGTGGATTGTTAATTTACCGCAAGGCGAACCACGACAGCGAATGTCCGCTCAACGGCGTCGCGTTGTCCCGTGATCAATGTGGATCCGGTCGCAGGTTGCAGCAAGCTGCAAAGTCCTTTCCGGCAGAAAGGACCTACTTTAACAATGGTCCGCGACTGCACCAGGTCCGGAATACGAACGTCGAGTGGAGTACTTCACAACCGCACAAGGAACACCCGGGACGTGCTGCTTTACCCAATAAGTAAAATGCGCCGGATCTCTTAATTCGATCCCACCTAAACAACAAGACCCTTTTCAGGCGTTTTGATATCAAAAAAGCCTGCCCCCGCTTTGGCCTTTCCTGGCATTTTGGCGGAGGCTGCAAGTTCCAGCAGCCCCATTCCCTGGCGAAGTCCGGCCAGCCGTTTTTGCTGCCATGAATTTTTGGGCCTCAAACTTCTGGAAATCTGCTGCTCACATCTGGCCGTAGGTTCTTGTAAGCTGATCGAGCTGATTCCGAACTCCATTCGCCTCGGCTCGCAGCCATTGATATTCTGCATCCACCCTTGAATCTGCCTGGCAGGACTGCGAAAGTAAGGGGACTAGTGACTAAGGCACATATGCGATCCGTCATTATTTTTTCAGCAACCCGGCGGACATCCGCTCATGATTGACATTGGTTTCTGACCGTGAAATTGGCAAACGATAGTGGATGGCGTATGAAAGTTTTTCTTTTCATCATCTCGGCACTTTTTGCCGTAGCACCCTCGATCCTTGGCGCTCAGCAGCGAACAAGGGTTTTGGAAAAACTCGCATCGTGCAGCTTCGTCCCGGCTGAGTGGGCGGACGGCGATAGTTTTTTGATAAAAACGGCCAGTGGCGATCAGCACACGATCCGCCTGTACGGGGTCGATTGTCTGGAGACGGAAGTGCGTGATGCCAATGATGCACAGCGACTGCGTGCGCAAATGCGCTACTTTGGAATTTCAGAAGCAGGTGATTCGTCACAGGCTTCAATCTCGCTCGCTAAGGACTTTGGCAAACTTGCCGAAGCGGAAACAGCGAGAGTTCTGGCTCAACCGTTTACGATTCACACATCGTTTGCCGATGCCCGTGGTGATGCAAATTTCAAACGTATCTATGCCTTTGTCACGACAGCCGACGGCGAAGATCTCGGGGAACACCTTGTGCGTCTCGGCTTGGCCCGTGCCTTCGGCGTCTACCGCGAAACACCCGATGGACAGCACTTCGAAGTTTATAAAGAACGACTTCGCGACCTGGAACTCGTTGCCTCCAGGAAGGAGAGCGGCATTTGGGCGAAGACGGATTGGAACAGTCTTCCAGCAGAGCGCCAACTTCAACGCACGGAAGATGCCGAACTCAGCCTCGGAATGGAACCAAAGAAAACCCCACCGACTGCTGTACTGGATTTGAATACTGCCTCCCGAGACGAACTGATGAGCCTTCCCGGAGTGGGAGAAGTGATGGCCAATCGAATCATTCAGGGACGCCCCTACGTAACCGTTGATGACCTTGGCAAAGTCGAAGGGATCGGTCCAAAAAAACTCGCTCTGCTGATGAAATACGTCCGCATTAGTGACCAATAGCAGGTCGCATCGAAACAGCAATATTCTGTGGCGACGTTACGAATCTCAGACGTCCCAAACGGTAAAATGCGATTGCACTTGGGGGAGCGCGAAGTTTGAGTCTTCAAACACGGATTGCAGCTCGTACCGCAACTCGAAAGGCAGAAAGGCCGCACGATCAGTCGCCAGCAATAGCACCCGCAAGGGCTCGCGCGACGTCAGGCTGCGCGACCAATCTCCGAAACGCCGCATGCAAGGAGAACTCTGATGACTAACCGAAAGCAAGGTGGGTGGCTCGTTTTGCGGTGGCTCGTTTTGCCAGGTGGGTAAACTGTCGAAAGAGGGTGTGTGAAATGATGAATGTCGTTTCAGCGACCGCTTTGGATTTGGCCAAGCAGTTGTCGCTCAAGCAAAGGATCGCGTCCGATCGATAGCCATCGCGATGGGCCTGACTGGCCGACAACCTGATCCAGGTCGCGAGTGAGCGGTTGCGATTCCTGGAATGTGGCACCGCCTTCATAGTTTGCGGCCAGCCCGGGGAGATCTTCGATCTCTTTATCAACCCGCACGCTGACTGTCATCATCCCGGAACCGTCAGCCTGCATGTTGACGATGATGCGTCGGCGAATGGACTGCAACGTACTTTCCAGACGGTTTTCGATTCCAACAGAATCCTGATGCCATGGTTCAAGGACACTGGAACCCCCGCGATAGTTGGTTTCAATGACGCCTTCAAGCTTACTTTCGCGAGCCACCTGAAAATGATTGCGGTGCAGCACGACGACTGCGTGTTCCCACATCGCATCACGGTAGTCGGACGACATTTGAAACGCACTGCCCGCCCCGATTGTTTTCGGAGGAGACGACAAACATCCGCAAGTCATCGCGCAGCACATGACCGGGCATAACACCAGCGCTAATGCTGGTGCCGTCCATCCATGGAAATGTTGCGGCGTCTTTTTCAAACCCTGCGCGTCCTTGCTGGGGCGAAGTTACATGGCAGCGTATTGTGTCCGCGAATGGCGTGATGACTCAAGGTCACTTTTAAAATGGCCTGTCATCGTACGTTGAACCAGCAATTTAGGCCGATTTTATAGTCTTTAATACTCATCCCGAGTTTGCATAAACAATGCTTTTTTCTCGCCGGGAAGTGTGAAATCAAAGCCGCATGCCTGGAAAAAACCATCTGAAGAGGTGATTGCCATCACTTCCAGCACGTTGCGATGCACAGCCAGATCGACGCAACGCTGGACCAGTCCCTTGCCGACGCCCTTACCCTGATGATCTTCGTGAACCGCCAGACTGCGAATTTCAGCCAGCTTTGCGGAATAGATTTCCAACGCGGCGAATCCGACAATGGCTCCGTCAATTTCTGCGACAAATCCAAACGGAATTAGGTCGCACAGCTCATCAAATGTCCGTGGCAACAGACGGTTTGCCGTGACGAAATGATCGACAAGTTCTTCGAGTTGAGGAATATCATCCCGACTGGCTTCACGGATGATGTATTGGGGTTCGCCAGTCTTCGCTTTACGGGATTTGGGCATTGAGTTGTACTTCGGTGAATAGATTCTTACTTGAGGATCAGTCGCACTTGAGGATCAGTCGCACTTGATTGAGTGCCGTGCGAGCTGCACGTTGTCGAAAAATCGCGAGGTTGCCTGACATGCTGACATCGAGACTCACAAACTCGTCTGCTGTTCGCACACCAACATGGCCACGGCGAATCACAACTCCGGATTCCAGTGGATCGTCGTGAAACGGTGAAGAGATTAGCACGAAGTCCACATTACAGTTAAGCCGAATTTTTTCACTGACATGGGCGGCAATGTTCAGCCAGTCATTTTGTTGGTCACCGCCGTGCTCGGTCCAATCAAAATCAAGATCATCGAACGATTCGGCATTCCACGCTCCGGGAATCACGGTCGCAGATTTGACCACTGCGGCGACGGCGGAATTTTCAGACATCCACATCGCGATCTGTCCGCCGGTCGTGGCACCTTCGATAAGGGCCACTGTTTTGTTTTTGCTCGCGAGCAATTCGGCGACGACGTCGTGCAGTTCGGTATCGCCTTCTGCGTAGACGGCGTCTCCCATTCGCTCGCGAATCTGTTGACATGTTTCGTGGCAGAGCTGGTCGGCTGTTTCAGCAGATTTTGATCTTGCCGTGATCCACAGGGAAATCACAGCTTCACTGGCTGTGATACCGACTTCCGGATTTCTGTCACGCGCCGTCAAATCACCCAACATGCGCTCAGCGTCCGATTCGCCAAATCCAAAGGTGCGAATCACGGCTCGCCGCATGACCATACCACTGTCAAGCAGTGCGGGGCGAATCTGTTGCAGATACATGGGACGCATTTCGGCTGGTACGCCGGGCATCACGGCGATCAGGCATCCTGACGGAGAATTTGCTTTGGCGACGGTGTCTAACGCTTCGCCGTTTGCCGTGACTCGCATCAGAATTCCCGGAGCTGTGCCGCAGGAATTGGGGAGCACACTGGCATGTTGCGGGCGGTCGGCCTGCCGTTCATTCCGTTCTGGCATCTGCCGGCCGCGAGCGATAAACAAGGCTTGAATCTGTTTCAACGATTCGGGATCACGAACCAACGGCTGATGGAATGCGAAGGCAAGTGCGTCGCGAGTAATATCATCCAGTGTTGGACCAAGTCCACCCGTGATCAGGACAACCTGAGCCCGCGAGACGGCCGCCCGGAATTCCGCAACAATCGGGTCCATCCCGTCGGCCAATGTCGTGTGCCGCGTTACGGTCCAGCCGAGTGATTCCAGCTCGCGGCTTAGCCACTGACTGTTGGTATCCAGTTTGGAGCCAAAGGTCAGCTCAGAACCAATTGCTATGATTTCCGCAAACATAAAACCCCGGCAGTCGAGTACGTCAGGCTTTCCAGCCTGACACTGGGAAATGCAAGTCAGCGTAGAATTGCTGACGTACTGTGTTTCGTGACGTTTCCGGGGCGTAGAATAATCGTACGCTGCGTCTGGAAGAAGTGGCAACGTCCCATCTTGTCTGCTGAATCACCGACCACCAGAATTGAAAATGGCTCGATCAGGAGAATGGTTCGCTTAAAGTTTGTAGAATTATCACGGGACTGGAGTCCCGTCCCACGAGTTACACCCCTAAAATCCAGTCGTCGCACTGAAAGCCCTGGCTATGCTGAGCCCATCGAATCTTTCCGCAAAGGAATTTGCGGAACTCAAATACACTCTTCCGGAAGCCGGACGTTGGCATGAACTCCACGATGGTCAAACAGTCCCGTTGTCAGCTCCGGACGAAGTACACGGAACGGTCGTCCTGAACATCACCCGCGCGCTGGCGGAATGGTTTCAGATGCAGCCGCCTAAATCCCGAGGCTATGCGTGTCATGATCTGGGCCTGCACGTCCGCTCTGATCCGGATACGGTCTATGTGCCGACTGTGAGTATTTTTCGAGACGGAAAAATGTTTGGCCAGTTTGACAATGTCATTGCGACGGAAGTCCCCACAATCGTGATCGATGTGGCTTCGTCAAATGATCGCCGCCGGGATATGCGTTTACGAACTTCGGCCTACATGCATCATGGCGTGGAATCTGTCTGGGTGCCGGATCCGTTCAAGAAAGAAATCCAGGTGATTCGGAATTCAAAGCACACACTGGCGTTGGGCAAATGGCAGACATTGAACGCGGATGATTTACTGCCTGGTTTCACGATGTCGGTTGAAAGTGTATTCCAGGAACCGAAATGGTGGGACGGCAGACTTCCGGAGACTGAGCTCTAGAGCTCAAGCCTGTGTCATTCAGAATTCAGCTCGTTCGGTTGTTCGACAGATACTGGTTAGCCCTCAAATTGACTAAAACGGACCAGAGCCACGCAGTGTGGAAAACAGCCCAAAAACCACGGGCGTTGGGTTGTGTGCACGTTCGACGGCGAGATTCACGGCAGCAGAAGTCGTTGCTCAATGGTCCCAAGCAACGCTAAACAGAACTCAGCAGTTCGCGAGCCGCGCGCCGGGCTCGATAGCGGTGCGTGTTCGATTTCGAACGATGCCCGTCGATCTGATGTGGCTGGCCAGCCACAATGCTGAATAGTTTTCCAAAGTGCGTCACAAGGTGGCACCAGACTTCCGACGACACTCCGAGTCGATCGAAGATCGGCTCCAGATGTTGCGGCGTCGCTCCCTGCTTGTCGCTGCGAACCTGCCGAGCCGTCCAGTCCAACAGACTCAAATAATCAGCAATCGACATCGGCAGAAATCCTTTATCGCTGCAACGCTCGCCCTGTGTATGAGTGCATGGCCCCGTTTCGCCAACCCCCAACTTGACGTCTCCTCCGCTCAGATCAACCGGCGACAGATGCCCCGCACTCCGTGAGCCGC